>Ga0208297_1000156_pt1 | contig 175671 bp, 172 predicted proteins | sample LMS_cellobiose_e_FD_187367 | JGI IMG/M metagenome (GOLD analysis project Ga0208297, IMG submission 187367) | Rumen-fistulated moose microbial communities from Alaska, USA - LMS_cellobiose_enrichment (SPAdes) (version 2) | ecosystem: Host-associated > Mammals > Digestive system > Stomach >... | reverse complement strand
TGTACGAGCACGAAACCATCACAGGAGAAGAGTTCATGCAGATCCTGAACGCAGCTTAAAAACCACAGGCTGAAAAGAGCAGATCCGTTCGCACGAATAGAGCGCAGAAGAACAGAAATAGAAAGCCACAAACCCGAGAATTTCACTCTCGGCTTGGGGCTTTCTATCATCTGTTATGCTATTTTGCAGCCTTTAGACTTTTACGAATTTCGCTGTTGAACTCTTTAAACACGCCCTTGGGGCTCATTTCATCCAACAGTTCTGTAATAATCAAAACTTGAACGTCCGTCAATTCCGGGTCACCCGTGATGTTTCGGAATTTGGTTCCGGTTATATACAGGCGAATGGCTTCCACATGCTCGCCGTCGATTAGCATTTTTCGTACTTTGCTGCTCCTGTGAGCAAACTGAATCAGGTCCTTGTTCAGCAACGGATAGGATATTACAGTGGATTCCGTGTTTGTTTTATGGTATTCTGAATTGAAAAACTTTGGCAGGTGAAAAGCAAGGAGTCTGCAGAAAACATGATTCGATTCAGAAAGCATGAAAAAATATACAGCGGGATCGACCAGATCCCAAGGAAAACAGCCGATAACACACTGACGCCGGGCTGCCTTGTGCTGGAAGGCGGCGGATGGAAAGGCCTGTATACTTTAGGAGTCCTCAATGCCCTGATGGAATACGGCCTCAACTTTTCCAGTGTTGCAGGCGTCTCGGCCGGGGCTCTGTCTGGGTTGGGATATGTTGCAGGAGAAATCGGTTGGGGAGCCCGAATTGATCTAACTTACCGCCATGACAGAAATTACTGTGGGATCGGCGCTTTCCGCAGAGACCACGGCATTACCGGATTCTCATATCTGTTTGAAGACCTTTTTAAGGTCATGCCCTTTGATGAAGGCCGATTGATGGATCCGTCCAGACGGCTTGCGGTAAGCGCAACAAATCTTCTCACCGGGCAGGCTGAATACTTTGAAAAAGGGAACTGTGACCTCTATCGTGCCATTCAGGCCTCTGCAAGCGTCCCGTATGTCACCCAGCCAGTGATGATAAACGGGATCCCGTATCTGGATGGCGGCTGTGCAGAAAAGATACCCATATCATGGGCAAAGTGCAGCGGCGAAGAAAAACTTGTTGTCGTACGGACGCGTGAGTTGAGTTTCCGAAGAAAACCCGGCGCTCCCCGAATAGCGGAAAGAATGTACCGCAGGTACCCGGCTTTTGTCCGAAGTCTGCAAAACGCCAATGAAGAATTTAACCGAACGGTCGATGCTTTGGAACAGGACGCCGCGGCAGGAAAAATCTTTCTGATCGCCCCATCAGAACCTGTTACCGTCAATCGCTTTGATGGAGATATGGAAAAGCTGGGCAGCCTATACTGGCTGGGTTACAGAGACATGAGCAGGCAGATAGAGGATCTTATCGCTTATTTGCAGGCGTAAATCTGGAGAGCGAAATGCATGCAAGATCAAGCGATTAAACAAAGCCCAGCAGATTGAATAAAGTAATAATAAAACGCACAAAAAGCACACGGCTTGAGGAGATGATGGATTGAGTGACACGAAACTCTATCAGGAGCTCGGCAAACTGACGAAGGATAAAACGCGTTGGGAAGAGAGCATCCCGTATGTTGCGGCGCTCCTCTCACATGATTCTGTACGAATTCAGGCGAAGACTCTTTGGCTGCTTGGCGAGATGGGACATGTATATCCGCTGAAAGTACAGGAGCTTGTCTCTGAAATCGCCTCTTTCACCACCCGCCCAACACCTCTCTTGCGGGAGCGCGCAGTCAACGCGCTCGGCCGGATCGGACGAGGCGACTACTCTGTGATCGCGCCGTATTGGGAAGGTCTGTTTCGCTTTGCCTCAGACGAAGACGCAAAGGTCAGGATGAGCTTTATATGGGCATCAGAAAATATTGCCGCAAATACTCCCGATATCTATGAGAATTCTATGCCGCTATTCGCGAAGCTTTTGCAGGATCCGGATGACCAGGTCAGGATGGAAGCCCCGGAAATCTTTCGTGTTGTCGGGAAGCGCAGGCCCGATTTCGTCAGACCGTATCTGGAACAGCTTGAGCTAATCTCGGAAACGGACAGCAACCGTGTTGTCCGGATCCACTGTCAGAGCGCTGTCAAGGCGGCAAAAATTGGCGGCAAAAGCAAGGAGAAACAGGTATGGTAATCAAAGTAATAGAAGTCAAAGACATCATGACGAAAACGAATCTGCCGGTGTCAGATTATGCTGTCAATCCCTATGTGGGCTGTACGCATGCCTGCAAGTACTGCTATGCGTCGTTCATGAAGCGGTTCACGAATCATCCCGAGCCGTGGGGCGAGTTCGTAGATGTCAAAAGCTGGCCGGAAATCGATCGACCCGGCAGGTTCGCAGGGAAAGAGGCTTTCTTTTGCTCCGTGACGGATCCTTACCAGCCCTTGGAGAAGAAATACAGACGCACCCGGGCTTTGCTGGAGCAGCTGCTGGATACCGGGATCAGCATCAGCATTTCGACAAAGTCTGATCTTATCCTGCGAGATCTGGATCTGATCAAGCAGTTTCCGAGCGCGCATGTTTCCTGGTCGATCAATACGCTGGATGAGGATTTTCGCAAAGAGATGGATCGGGCCGTCAGCATTGAACGCAGGCTTGAGGCCATGCGGCAATTTTATGAAGCGGGCATACAGTCCACCTGTTTCATCTCACCGATTTTCCCCGGCATCACGGACGTGATCAAGATCATTGAGCGGGCAAAGGGTCAGTGCAATCTCGTGTGGCTGGAGAATTTGAATCTTCGCGGGGACTATAAGAAGCGCATTCTTGACTGGGTACATGAGCATCACCCGGAGTTGGATGAACTGTATCATGACATCTATACGAAGAAAAGCCGCGATTATTGGACGGCGCTGGATCAGGCGATCAGAGCATACACAACCAGGGAGGGTATGCTTTATATCCGTGATGATGACCAGCACCGCGCACCCTTCGGTGAGCCGCCTGTCGTTTGCAACTATTTTTACCATGAAGAGATAACAAAAACGGCAAAGAAGAAAAAGGAGAAATGAAACATGAAAAAGCTGATTTGCATGATCCTAACGGTCTGCATACTTTTTGCATTGGCAGCTTGCGGAGAAACGAAACCCGCGGAGCCGGAAATCATAGAATGGACCCGGCAGGGCACTTATGAAGACGAGAGCGGCAATCATCTGATCGTTAACCTCTCCGAGACGGAAGGCTATGAGGGCTGGGCTGTCTCCCTGATGCTGGACGGTGAAGCGATCGGCTGGATCATCCATCAGGAGGGGAATGCCCTGCGCGGCAACCTGAACGGCTGGGATGAGAATTTGGATCCCTTCAACGTTACCATTACCGAAGAGGGCGAAGACGGTCTCAAACTCGAAGTTGAGGGCGGCGAGACCTACTATTTCACACCGGTGGATATGCCGGAGGCAACGATCATTGTCACTGTCAACATTGAGGGCTGGGGCCATATCGCATACGCCGAGGGTGAGGAAGCGCCGGAGATCGATCCGGAGTTCCCGGCCCAGTCTGCCTATATCGGCCTGGCCGAACCGGCTGTCCATACCTTCCTGGCCGAGCCGGAGGCGGGCAATCTCTTTGTAAAATGGACAAAGAACGGAGAAGACTATTCGACCGAGCCACAGATCACGCTTCTGCTGGACGAAAGTGCGGAATACACTGCCGTGTTTGAGGAAGATCCGAACTGGCAGAATCCCGTGATGAATTTCGTCGGGGAGTACCAGTGCGACCGGGCGCATGCCACGGTAGAGTGCTGGGGCTTTGATGAAGCGTTTATCACTATCGAGTGGGGCAGCAGCGCCTGGGAGCAGACTCGCTGGATCATCGTCGGCAAGCTGGATACTGACACGCTGGCCATCAGCTATTCCGGCGCCAGCAAAGCAGAGCTTGTCTATGATGAGGCTGGCGAAATCAAGAGCGATGAGTCCGTTTATGACGACGGCACCGGAACCATCGCCTTCCACGACGACGGAACCTTTACCTGGCACGAGGATCAGTCCGAAACCGGGGAGGATATGGTGTTCGAATGGATCCCGGCCATGGGCGACGGCTCCATCTCCATGCCAAATCCCTGGACGGAGGCCGACAGCGCGGAAGCTGCGGCGGACGGAGCGGGCGTCGGCTATTTCAAGCTTCCGGAAGCCGGAGCGGAAGTAGTCGGAGGCCCGATCGGCTGGGATAACTACCGCTATACGGATCTGCTTGCCGAGGCAAACGGCTACGTTGGTGCTGCGGAGCTTACGGTTCGAAAAGGCGTGAACCGGCCGGATCATGAGGTGAGCTACGACACGGCCGATGTGTCCGGCGATTATACCGCCTACGCATATGAGTGGACGATCGAGGCAGGTGGATGGCAAATCCACTGCTTTGGCAACGAGGAGGGTCGCACGATGAAAGCGATCTGGTCTTCCGACAACTTCAGCTATTGTATTCTGGTTCGCGGGCAGGGCGGCCTTCGGAACGTCTACGGCCTCGGCTCTGATGATATCGCGGCTCTCGTCGGTGCAATCGAGTAGTAATCAGCAAAACAAACAGAACTTGCGCGTGACGGGCGTACCCTGAACATCGTATAGGAACTCAAAAAGCACTTCTGTGGTATGATACAGAGGTGCTTTTCATTTTTTAGCCATGATGACGGTGAGAATCTCGTTGGCTTTTCTCAACAGGCAGGAAAGAGCTGCAACAGCAAAAGACATTATAGAGTTATATAAAAACGATTAGGATTCTCTTTGTCGAGCCATACCCCGACAGTAAAGAACAGAAATTGCCAATCAGCTGTGATAAATAAGATCCCCCGCTTTTAGATTTCCGGTGTACGGAAGTCCAAACGCGGGGGACTGTTTTAATCCGGGCGCTTTTCCCAGGTATTACTATGCCGCCAGTAACAAGGCTGTTTTTCGCGGCATACTCAGCGTGTTCGGCCTTGGCCGGTACAGCGCGGTCATTGTGTAAATGTGCCGTATCCGGCAACTGCTTCATCTATCGTTATTTTACCCGTTCCGACAAGGTAACCGGCCAGCCTCAGCTGGATGACCGCGTCATCCGACAAACCGAAAACTTCCGGCGACAGGATCCGGGATTCCGGAACGGCACCTAATGCGGCGTACATGCTGTTAAAAGACAGGTCCTTCGTCGGCGATATCAGCCCCTTATTTTGCGCCATCTCGTTCAGTTCCCGCGGCGTGATCAGAAAACGCATAAATTCGTTGGCCATGTCCAGATTTGAACTGTCTTTGTTGACAGAGAACTGCAGATTCGGCATGTCAAGAAAATATGCTCCTTCCTCCGCCATGGGAACGGGGGCAAAGGTGTATGTAAAGGGGTTGGCAATAAATGCCTCAGAACGGCTCTCCCGCTTCTTTGTTCCGGACACTGCGTCACCGGAGCAGAGCATCATGGGTACGTCCCCTTCAAAGAAGCGAAGGATCACGGCGTCATAGTTATTTTCAATCTCTGCACACGCATCAAGGTCTACACAGCCGTCGTTCAGGAACTGTACGAGCTTCTCAAGGGCGGGCCGCATATACTCACCGGCGGATGCGTCAAGCGCATTGAGCTTTTTTACAGCCTCTTCATCGTGCGCCACTGTTCCACAGAAGTACGGGTAAAGCACCAAGGTAAAAAGTGAAGTCGTCTCCTGCTGGGAGAATCCCATCATCGGGTTTTCATAGCCCTTTTCACGAAACGCCTCACACACCGCCACCAGTTCCTGATAGCTTGCAGGAACGCTCAGTCCTTCTTTTTCAAAAAGGCTGTTGTTCACGAGCATACCGTATGTGTTTGAGAAAACCGGGATCATCGGTAGCGTGCCGTCATCCGTATTCAAAAGGATATTGCTGCGGATACAGTCCAGATCAAGGCCCAGCGCAGGATCGGCCAAATCTTCGGCATGATCGATAGAAGCCTTATATTGCTCCCGGCCATACATCCAGGAGTAATTGACGTAGATGTCAGGGGCGTCGTTTCCGTTCAGGACCATTCCGATCATGTTGTTGTAGTCGTCAATCTTCGTAAACACCAGTTCCACATTGGGATAGTATTCGTTAAAACGGTCGAATTCAGCCTCCAGAGCCTCAAAGTTGTTGTAGCCACCGGCGACGCTGATATGGCAACTGACAGACGTATCCAGCGCCGGGCGGAACCCTTCTTCAGTCCTCACATCCTGCTTTTCTGAGCCGCATGCAGCCAGGCCCAGGAGCATCAGCACAGCCAAAAACATACACATCGTCTTTTTCATCATTATCCTCTCCCTTCCTTGATTCTTCGGATTTCCTTGATAACCAGTTTGATATCGACGGGCTTTGCAATATGTCCATTCATGCCGGCCTCCAGGCATTCCGTGACGTTTTCGGAGAATGCGTCCGCCGTCATGGCGACGATGGGAATGCTGGACGCCCAGGGGTTGTCCAGTTTCCGGATGGCCCTGGTGGCATCGAGACCGTTCATCTCCGGCATCTGTACATCCATGAAGATCAGCGCATAGCTGCCCTCCGCCGCCGCACGCATCCGCTCCACACAGAGGCGGCCGTTTTCCGCCCGATCGGTAGTGATCCCAAACATAGAGAGCATGGCGGATATGATCTCCCAGTTGATGTCGTTATCCTCGGCCACCAGGATGTGCAGCCCCTGCAGATCGGAATAATCATCCTCCGGCTCCTGGGAAACGGACTCTTTCCCGGTCAGATCGTTGATCTTATCATAGAGCGTAGAGCGGAACAGCGGTTTGCTGACGAACCCGTTCGCACCCGCCGCTTTCGCCCGATCCTCGATGTCCGACCAGTCATAAGCGGAGATCAGCAGGATTGGAATATTATCATCCACCTCCGTGCGGATCCGGCGGATCGTCTCAACGCCGTCTACTCCTGACATTTTCCAGTCCACGATGACTACGCCGTAATCCCGCCCGGTAAGATGCCTGTGCTTGACCATTCCGAGCGCTTCCAAGCCGCTTTGCGCCGTCTCCACTGAAGCGCCAAGAGACGCCAGAATATCGGCAGTCGTCTGAAGCAGGATCTCATCGTCATCAACGAGCAGCACGTCGATAGGATCAAGCATCATGTCATCCCGCTGCCTGTCAGCTACGGGGATATCCAGTACGACGGTGAAGGTCGTCCCCTTGCCCTGCTCGCTCTGGCAGTCGATCGTGCCGCCAAGCAGATCGACCATCTGCTTTGTAATAGCCAGGCCAAGGCCGGTCCCCTGAATGCTGTTGACACGGCTGTCGATCTGACGCGAAAAAGGCTGATACATGGTCGCCATGAATTCCGGGCTCATACCGATGCCCGTATCTGCTACAATATAGCTCAGCCGTATGCAGCCGGGTATGGTGCTTTTTTCCTCGCGCATATCTACCGTGACACGTCCTCCGGGTTCCGTGTACTTGATGGCGTTGGAGAGGATGTTGATATAAATCTGGTTCAGACGGAGCTGATCTGTATACAGATATTCCTTTTCGATTTGATTGATATGGAATCTGAAATCAATATTCTTTTCCTTGATCATCGGCTGTGAGATATTGACAAGGTTCTCAACCGTTTCCACAATGGAGAATGTCAAAGGACTCATTTTCAGCTTTCCGCTCTCTACCTTCGATATATCCAAAATGTCGTTGATCAGCGTCAGCAGATGATTGCTGGCCAGGCTGATTTTCCGAAGGCTTTCACCTGTCGACTCCACATCCCCCAGATTCCTCTCGGCAATGGTTGTAAGGCCTATGATGGCGTTCATGGGAGTTCGGATGTCATGAGACATGGTGGAGAGAAAATCGGTCTTTGCCTTGCTTGCGGATTCCGCCTCTCGCGCTGCGGACTGAAATCGCCTGTTCAGGTAAAGCATATAGTGCAGGTCAAGCAGGAAAAGAATCAGCAGCCCGGCAGAAACGACTCCTACCAGCAGCCAGTTTTCTGCATCCACATGGAGATCCTTTTCCGGCACGAAACCCAGCAGCGTCCAACCGGCCGTGGCCGAGACGGGGGTAAAGGCGAGGACGCACTCCTGCCCGTGCGAGTTGCGCATCGAAACGGAGCCCGTCGATGAAGTGATCCTGTCGAACAGTTTGCCCGACGATTCAGGATCTGTTGGATTATATGACTTGTAGAACTCAAAAAAACTGGAGTTCTTAAAACTGTGTCCTTTCAAGATATAATCTCCGTTGGCATCGATCATGGACAGCTCGGCGTTCACCAGCTCTGTCTGCGGGAAAACCCATTTCTGTTCCAGCTCAGAGATGGGAATAACGCGCAGCAGGACAGCTGCCTCGGGAGAATCGCTTTCCAAGTCATTCAGCATAACAAGGTTGCAGAAAGCCAGGGATTGCTCGCCGTTCATCGGATTGGTGTAGGCGCGGGTGATGTTGATTGACTCCCCGATTCCATTGATCCAATCCACATCTTCCAGGAGAGCTATCTGCCTGTACGAAACAGCATAGTCATCAGCCGTACCCTGTCTCGGCCGTGTGGAAAGGCCCGTGGAGGTATCAAGAGAAATCAGATGTGCCGAGGCGTTCTCAAGCACATGGGAGGCACGGATAAACGCAGCGGCCTCTTCCATGGTCATGTGCTCGCTGTTGATATAGCGCGCCCAAACGTCGCAGATCTGCTGCTCACCTTCCAGGTAATTCTCCGTCACCTTTTCCATGGTGACCATTGTGCTCTCAAAGTGTTCTATCTGTCTCCGGTAAGAATCGGTGTTTTCAAAGCGGGAGTAGAGAACAACGAAGATCAGCATGGCGGCTATAATGATCACATTGACAATAATAGTGACAATCTTTTTCATGAGTGAATGCTCCCTATGGCTTCTTATGTTTGTCATGAATCAGGAACGGGTGTAGCAATATTCTTTGTTATTACCGCCTTGAGAGGCTTCATTGAGGTCTGGCAGTTCTCGTATTTCAACATTTTTTCGGGTGTCGAATACGCATGGCACTGCTGTTCTCTACGCCATTCTACTTGTTTCAACTGTTCAAATAGGCACCTACAACAAACTATTTTATATTTTATCATAAAAAGAGCTGCCATTCCAGTAATTTCTATGATTTTTACCAAGCATCCCCTCCGCCTGCGAATTGCTCGGCAGCAAAGCAACCCAGGGCACCAGACTTGACAAAAGCAGCTTAGAATCCGAAATGAAATAAGGTATGCGCCTGGGGCTCTTGTGCTGGCGTTTGCTTGGATTATTGTTTGTTTATATTTACAGGCTCCCGGTTCTCACCAAAGAAAAGCGAAGGCCGGGAGTTTGCTTTCTCTTGGCAGTATCATGAAGTATACCAAGTATAATAAGACTGCGTACTTGATTTCAAAAACAGATGCTAGATCTCTATCACTTATCCTTAACTAAAGGAAACGGGGACGGGGAGTCCCCCTTCACGTTTGATCCAGTCAAAAAGGGGAACAACTTTGGAGGTTCCCCTTTTTGCTTTTCAAGCCGTCGACACCTTGCCGACGGCTTGAAAAAAGCAGGAGCCCCGGCTCCTGCTTTTTCGTTTCAGCCCTGCTTTTCCGGCACGCCGATGGCCGTCTGCGGCGACAGCTCATGGATGCGCGCGAGCGCGTCGTCCAGGGCCCGCTCGTTCTCCGTCGGCACGTCGGCGATCTCCCGGCCGTCCTTCACGAAGACCATGCGGAAGTAGCTGAACACGGCGGTGCCGCAGCACATGCGCCCGTTGACCTCCTGGATGCGGATGAAGGCACGGTCGAAGTCGCCGTAGGAGAGGAAGCGGGTGCGCAGTCCCTCCCGGAAATAGACGCCGAGAGCGCCCACGCGCAGCTTATCGAACCTTTCCGCGGCCTCGAGGTCGGCGCGGACTTCCGGCGGCTCCGCGCCGACGGATCTTTTCACAGCCATGGGGATCCCACCTTTCTTTTCGGGCATTCTATCACAGTTTTGTCGAAAAAGAAAGGGCTTGCGGCGGACGGGAGCGTGCTATATAATGACAAGCAGAATCAAACAGGAGGTTTCTTTCTATGCAGTGCACAAGAAAAGTCCTTGACGACCTGATCTGGGTCGGCGCCGACGACCGCCGCCTCGCCTGCTTTGAGGGCGTTTACGGCGTGCCCGATGGCGTATCCTATAACTCCTATCTGCTCCTGGACGAGAAGACCGTCCTCTTCGACACGGTCGACAAAGCGGTCTACAGCGTCTTCCTGGAGAACCTGGCCTACGCCCTGAACGGCCGCAGGCTGGATTACCTGGTCGTGCATCACATGGAGCCCGACCACGCCGCCACGCTCGAGCTGGTCGTGCAGCGCTATCCGGAGGCGAAGATCGTCTGCAACGCCAAGATCCAGACCATGCTGGCGCAGTTCTTCCCGCTGGATCTGAGCGAACGCCTTGTGCTCGTCAAGGAGGGGGACAGCCTCTCCACCGGGCGGCACAGCCTCAGCTTCGTCATGGCGCCGATGGTCCACTGGCCCGAGGTCATGATGAGCTACGACAGCACCGACAGGATCCTTTTCACGGCCGACGCCTTCGGCACCTTCGGCGCGCTCAACGGCCGCCTCTTCGCGGATGAGACCGATTTCTTCACCGAGCATCTGGACGAGGCGCGGCGCTACTACACGAACATCGTCGGCAAGTACGGGCCGCAGGTGCAGGCCGTGCTGAAAAAGGCCGCGGCGCTCGATATCGCCTTTGTCTGCCCGCTGCACGGCTTCGTCTGGCGCAGCCACTTCGGCGATTACCTGGAAAAGTATCTGCTCTGGAGCAGCTACACGCCGGAGGAGCAGAGCGTCCTGATCGCCTACGCCTCGGTCTACGGCCACACGGAAAACGCCGCCAACATCCTCGCGGCAAAGCTGGTCGAGCGCGGCGTGCGCGTGCGTATGCACGACACCTCCGTCATCCCCGCCAGCTACATCCTGTCCGACGCCTTCCGCTGCAGCCACCTGGTCTTTGCGGCGACGACCTACAATGCGGGCGTGTTCGTCACGATGGAGAACCTCCTGCATGACATCGCCGCCCACAACCTGCAGAACCGCAAGGTCGCCCTGATCGAAAACGGAAGCTGGGCGCCCACGAGCGGCAAGGTCATGCGCGAGCTGCTCGGCGGGCTGAAGAAGATCGACTTCATCGGGGAGGCGGTCACGCTCAAGTCCGCCCTGGCCCCCGGCCAGGACGCGCAGCTCGACGCCCTCGCGGACGCGATCGCCGAGGAGCTCAATCCCCGTCCCGCGGTCACGGAGAGTGCGGCCGCCCCGGCCGCATACAGCGCGGACGCGGTGGACAACAAGGTCTTTTCCAAGTTCAGCTACGGCGTCGAGGTGCTGACCACCCGCGTCGACGGCGTGGACTACGGCTGCATCATCAACACGGCCGGCCAGGTCGCCGCGGGCGAGCCGAAGAAGATCACCATCTCCTGCATCAAGAAGAACCACACCTGCGACATGGTCATGAAGGCGGGGCGGTTCAACATCTCCATCCTCACCGAGGACGCGCCCTACGCCCTGTTCCAGCAGTTCGGCTTCCAGAGCGGGCGCGACGTGGACAAGTTCGCCGGCGTGAGCTATGACGAGCGCACGTCGAACGGCATCCGCTACATCCCGCAGTACACGAACGCCGTGCTCTCCTGCGAGGTCATCGACTGCCGCGACCTCGACACCCAGATGCTCTACATCGCCAACGTCGTGGAGGCGAAGGTGCTCTCCTCCGCGCCGAGCTGCACCTACGGCTATTACCACGCCCACATCAAGCCCAAGAAGAACCCCGCGCCCGAGCAGAAGGAATGCTGGGTGTGCAGGGTCTGCGGCTATGTGTACGAGGGCGCGGAGCTGCCCGACGACTTCATCTGCCCGCTGTGCAAGCACGGCAGGGAGGAGTTCGAGCACATCGTGCCGGAGGTCAAGCCCAAGCAGAAGGGCTACGTCTGCAGGATCTGCGGCCACTTCGAGCCCTGCGAGGGCGAGCTGCCCGAGGATTACACCTGCCCGCTGTGCAAGCACCCGCGGGAGGACTTCGAGCCGGCCGAGCAGTAACGCCCCCTTGCCGTCAACGAAAAAAACAGACCGGGAATGGGCGGGTGTCGTAAAACAGTTTTATAGTGTTTTGCAGGGACGGCATGACTTACGAGTCATGCCGTTTCCTGTATCATCAGTTCATCCAGAGGGATAAAGCCTACAAAATCATAGCAGATACTGATGCTCTGGCGACGCTTTCCGCTGCTCTTGTCCGGAGCCCCGATATAAATAGCCTTGATCAAATCATGGGCTGCATATGCGGTCAATTCGTCCAGATCCGCATATTGATGAACCTTCTGGATAAACAGTTCCAAGTTCTGATTCTGCTGTTCCTGTACTTCGATCTCCTGCCGTAACGTCTCCGCGTCCGCCTTCAAGGTCTGTTGCTCTTCTTCGTAGCTGCTGCTCATGACAGCAAAGCGCTCGTCGCTCAGCTTTCCGGCTACGTTGTCCTCGTAGATCCTCACGAAGAGTTTGTCGAGCTCAAGGATGCGCTTCTCTGCTTTGTCAAGCTGCTTCCTTTTGACTCTCAGGATCTCGTTACTCTCTACACGAAGTTGCTGTTCCATTTTTGCACGGAAGAAATCCTCATAGCGGAGGACATAGTCGATGACCATCTGCATGTGCTTCCAGACCAGCTGCTCCAGAACGACAGCTCGGATAAAATGTGCTGAGCAAGTTCCGGTATTGCTCCGGTAGTTGGCACATACGAAGTGGTCTTGCCGCTCCTCAAAGTAACTGGTGGTACAGTAGCGCATTTTGGCTTTGCAGTCCGCACAGAACACAAGCCCGGAGAGCATATGGGACTTGCCCGTTTTGGTTCTGCGGTGACGCTGCTGTCGGATCTCCTGCACCTTGTCGAACACTTCCGGCTCAATGATCGCCGGATGAGTGTTGTAGAAGACAGCGCGGTTTTCTGCTGGATTCTCTCTTTGCTTCTTATCCCAAATGGAATTCGTGTAGGTTTTGAAGTTGACCGTGCAGCCTGTGTATTCCTGGCGCTCCAAAATACCAATGACAGTTTCGGTGCACCAGTGATACGGATCTGCGGATTCCGGATTGGGAGTCTTGATTCCCTCCTTGTGTTTGTATGCAGTGGGAGTCAAAATCATTTCTTCCTTCAGCTGCTTTGCGATTTGCATCGGGCCGCGGCCTTCCATGCAAAGATCAAAGATGTGACGGACAACCTGTGCGGCTTCCTCATCAACGATCCATTCCTTCTTGTTTTCGGGATTCTTCCGATAACCATACGGCGCATTAGTGGTCAGTCTTTCGCCGCGTTCACCCTTGGCTTTGTTGACCGCACGGATCTTCCGGCTGGTGTCACGGGCATAGAACTCGTTGAACCACATACGGATTCCGGCGAAATCGTTGTCCACGCTGTTTTGGTTCTGCGTGTCGAAATTGTCATTGATGGCAATGTAGCGGACGTTGTGTTTAGCGAAAGTGATGTTGATGAACATGCCTGTCATGGTGGAATTGCGTCCGAGACGGGAAAGGTCTTTTGTCAAAACCACGGCCACATGATCCGCTTCGATTTCATCTAACATTTCCTGGAAGCCGGGACGATCAAAGTCCGTTCCGCTGTATCCGTCATCAACAAAGAAAACCGGATTCGGAAATTTTCTTTCTCGTGCAAATGCTTCGAGGATTCGTTTTTGATTGCTTATGGAATTCGACTCTCCATCCAGGGCGTCCTCCTGTGAAAGACGGCAGTAGAGTGCGGTGATTTTATCAGTTGCCCTTAACATTTCTGTTTCCTCCTTTTCGGGGGCAACTGGCTGTACAGGATTGGATGACTCTATGTAAACATAATTTTCTTCATTTGTCATTAGAAATCCTCCAAATTGTGCAGCATGATCCGGGCCAGTTTTCGATCCAAGGCTTCTACCCCTTCATAGTTCCCGGTTACCGTATAGATCGTACCATCTATTTCTTCTGTAACGGTCAGTTCGGGAATCCAATAGGCACTCGGATTTCGGACGATGATATTCCCGTTTTCGTCGAAGCGGAAGTTTCGGTGCGGAGAACTATCAGGACGTTTTTCCCGTTTCGCGTAAGGATCAGGATTGCAGAAATACAGTTCGGGAATTGGATCCTCTCCGGTGTTCTCGTCATCCTCCCACTCCCGTGACGTCTCATCAAATTCTTCATCGACACAATCGATGCCATCTTCTTCGATTTCAAAATCTGTCATAAGCATAACCTCCGTTTCTTTCTTGATGCGCTATTCTGCGCGTCCTCACTAACCCCAACCTGCTGGGTAACAATTGCAAGCACTCGACAGCTTTTTTCCAAAAGATTTATTCGCAGCAATTCTAAAGCAAGATACGCCTATGGAATACGAAAACTCCAAAATGAGTTTTATCTCCTTCGGCCATCTCGTTGGGGACTGCGTTTCCCCAAACCCTCGCTTGATCAAATCTTGCGATTATTCATTATGGCTTCAATTTCATTTTCGCAGCGACAGCAGGCCGTCGCAAAAAGAGATGTGTTTGTTTTTGCTGTCTTTATAATTGCGGGTTCATGAAAAAACTACTCTTAATATGTTGGACTATTCAGCGATTTAACTGCTCTGACCGTATTCAGCTTCGACCGCACTGTTGAAATCATGAATTGAGAGATCAAGCGTCGTGAGCGTTTTTCTAATTTCTTGTGAAAGAGCCTCGTTCATTTGCCCGCCCTCGTTAAGATGACGAGCAATTTGATTCAGGTTATTTCCGACTTTGTTTATGTTCCGCAGTTCCTGCTTGATCTCTCTTTCGTCGTGAATGATGACCGGTAGTTTTTTGATCGGCTGGTTGATCAGTACACGACGGCAAAACTCAGATATGGATAACCCACATTGTCTTGCCTCGTGGGCGATCACTTCGTAAAACGCTTCCGAAACCCGAAAGTGAATGGTTTTCTCTCTCGCTCCAAGCTCATCTTTCTTCCTTGCCATTTTTGACTCCTTTTGATTTGTGCAGCATAATCAAAACTGTGTTTGCTTCAAAGCAGACACCGCAACGAATGTTGCCAAAGTATTCGAGGGATTGGGGAGCGAAATCCCCAACAAGTGCCTTGGCGGATAAATGCCTTTTTGCATTTATGTAGCACAAGGCGAATCTTGCTCTTAAAGAGTTGGCATCTTTTTTGCCGCGATTTCCTCGCGGCCTGATCTCAGTTCAAATTGCATTTTCAAAAAACAGGGCAGGCATCAAGCCAAAGATCACGCGCAACTGTTCATGCTGCGTGATTCTTTTTTGGACTTGATACCTGCCCTTTGCTTCCACATTCACGGGTGGGAGGACGGCTCACTATGCCAAAGTATTCTGTTTTTCAGGTGGCGAAGTTGCTGTATAGCGGTATGATTTTGAATGGAATGATCGGCGTTTCCCGGTGCCGGTACAAAACATATTTGCCCTTACATTTCGGGCAGACGACCGCAAAGTCTGCGGGCGTGTTCTCCGAAGTATATTCCAGTGGGATCAACTCTGATTCATTCTTCGCTTCCCGGCTGACTGCAAATGCGATATTCTTTGCTGTACAGTTTGGGTTCGGGCAATCGAAAGAAGGAAGTCGAAGACGATCTTCTGCGATGGTGTTTTTCAATTTCTGCCTGCGCCCTCCGCAATCAATGTTTATGATAGGAGCCTTTCACGATCCCCTGGATCTGGAGTTCGTCCACAACAATGTCCGGGTAAGCTTTTGTATCCGGATTGCAGGAGTGAAGAATATACTTTTTGTTTTTCGGATCGAAGCCGAGCTTTTTCAGATTATTCTTTCCATCAAAAAGAGCGATAACAAGATCTCCCTCGTTTGCGGTCTGCTGTCTTTTCACAAAAACATAATCGCCGGGGAAAATACCCGCGCCGATCATGCTTTCGCCCTTGGCGATCAGAGCAAAGTAATCTCCCTTTTCGACCAGCGTCTCGGGCATACGGATCGTCTCAACAAAACGCTGCTCTTCCTCCTGACCAGGCCCACAGGCGACTGTCCCTAAAACTGCGATCCCATGAATCGGTGAGACCTCGCTCATTTCTTTCGTGCGCGCGCTGCGATAACCGTTGTAACTCAGCTCACCCTTCTCCTGCATATCCACAAGATAGCGGTGTACAGTTGAAAGCGGAATCCCAGTCCCCTCGACGATCTCTCTCACGCTGGGGACTTTATCATGCTCATAATAAAAAGCGTTAATGAAATCTGAGATAATCGGTTTCTTCGATTCGTCTTTCCTTCGCATAATGGCCTCCAAAGACACAGAGTGTTTCTGATAGAGAGTATAACATTCGAAACGCTCTGTGTCAATATCTTTTTGAAAAAATCTGTTTCCTATTCATACGCGGTTAATGAAAAAAAGAAAAGCTGGTGGATTACAGTTGACAAGTGACCTTTCGTTCACTATAATAGGTGAACGAAAGGTCACTCAACTGTTACGGGAGGTACTTATGGCGAACGACACAAAAGAGAGAATCCTTGCTGCGGCATTGGAGATGTTTTCAAAAAATGGCTATGCGGGGACAAACATCCGCGAACTGAGCGCATCGCTCGGGCTTGTGAAGTCCGGGGTCTATAAGCACTATGAGAGCAAGGAAGCCATATGGAATGCACTGCTGGATGAGATGATTGCTTATTATGCAGATCACTTTGGGTCCGCAGAGCACTTGCCGCCTGTTCCGGATTCGCTGGAAGAGTTTGTACAGATGACCATGCAGATGGTGAATATCACCGTTCATGATGAGAAGATCGTCATGACGCGCAAGCTGCTGACGATCGAGCAGTTCCGGGATGGCCGCGCGCGGGAACTGGCGACCAGGCACTTTCTGACCGGGCTTACCGACATGTTCACGCATGTATTCACCGGCATGATGGAAAAGGGACTAATCCGCCAGGACGATCCGAAGATGCTGGCCTTTGCCTATACCGCGCCGATCTCGGCGCTCATCCACCTCTGCGACCGGGAGCCGGAGAAAACGGAAGACGCGATCAGGAAGATCGAAGCGTTCAGCAGACACTTTATTGCGGCCTATGGGGTGAAGTAACCATGTTTGATCTGGACAAATACCTGGCTGATCTGATTCTGAACTGCCGGTCGGCTTTCGGAGAGCGTCTGCTGTACGTGGGGCTGCAGGGAAGCTGGCTGCGCGGTGAAGCTCATGAAAACAGCGATATCGACGTCATGGTTATCCTTGATCGGTTTTCCGTGAGGGATATGGATACATACCGTGGAATTCTGAAGGAAATCGGTTCTTATGAGAAATCCTGCGGCTTCATCTGCGGGAAAGACGAGATGAAGCGCTGGAGTCCCCTGGAGGTCTGCCAGCTGCGCCAGACGACGAAAGACCTGGTCGGCAACCTGACGGATTATCTTCCGCCCGCGACGCGGGAAGACGAAATCAACTATGTCAAATTGAGCCTGGGGAATCTGTATCACGAACTCTGCCACCGCTATATTCACGCGGACAGGGACACGAACGCCGCCAGGTTTCGCGGCATCTGCAAAAGCATGTTTTATCTGATCCAGAATTTGCATTTTCTGGAAAGCGGGTGCTTTATCCTGCGCAAGACGGATCTGAAGGAAGCGGTTACGGAGGAAGACCGGATCGTTCTGGAAATGGCTGAGTTGCCGGACGGTTACGATTTCGATCAGGCTTTCTTTTACATATTTACTTGGTGCCAAAGCGCTTTTGCACGCATCAAACGCCTTGGAGGAAAATGATATGAACCATAAAGCCCTTGTTGTCATCGATATGCAAAATGATATCACCAGGCACTACAGGGACATCATTGACAGACTGAATGCCGCCGTCGAATGGGCGGCGGAAAGCGGCATGGAAATTGTGTATATACAGCACAACAATTTGTCCGCCGGTACGCGCACCTTCAAACCGGGCACAAAAGGAGCGGAGCTTGCACCGGAGCTCAAGATTGTCTCGGATCATATTTTCGTGAAAACAAAGGCCAACGCTTTGACCAGCGAGGCGTTTTCAGAATTCATCCGGTCAAAGGAAATCCGGGAGTTTTACATTACCGGGGCGGATGCCACGGCCTGCGTGAAATCCACCTGCTTCAACATGACAAAGGCTGGATATACCGTCCATGTCATCTCCGATTGCGTCACCAGCTATGACTTGAAGAAGATACCGGAAATGCTTGCCTACTACACGGACAAGGGTTGTGATGTCAAGAACCTTGCCATTTATACAGGAGAATGAAAGTTCAATACAAGAGATTGGACAATAACAATTTCACAGGTAATTCATTGGATGATTTTGTCCGCCACCAGACTGTTACTGAGTGTTGGAGAAAGATAGCGGGCGATTGGAAGCTTGTGCCGAATGTCTATGAAGAAAACTGGTCGCAGGTGCAGTGTCGGGAAATTGCAGAAGAAGTGGCGCATCATTGCAACCTTGACCAGACTGGCTTTGGCGCGTTCGACGGCAAGCGGATCATTGGGTTTGCGACCGTCTCCCACCGGTTATTCGGAGCTGCGGCAAGATATGTGCAGCTGGTTTGTTTTCAGATATCAGAGGAATACGGGCGTCAGGGCATCGGCAGGAAACTCTTTTCCATGGCTTGTGAAGAGGCCCGGCGGCTGGGTGCGGATAAACTGTACATTTCGGCTCATTCCTCAAAAGAGTCACAGGCGGCATACCGGGCACTTGGCTGTACGCCTGCGGAGGAGATCAATGAGGGACTGGCAGCAGAGGAGCCCTTTGATGTCCAAATGGAATACAGATTATAAAAGAGCAGGAGAAGTGGGATGTATATTGTCAAAGCAGAAGCAAAACAGATAGAAAAAATCGTAACTATGTCTATCAGAGCTTTTGAAACAGATGTAAACGTTGGCGGAGTAAAAGGTGAGTGTCCGCCTGGATTTGATTCGGTAGAATGGCATAAACAAATGGCCCGGGAGGGACATTTGTATCAAGCAATGATCGGAAAAGATTTGGTAGGGGCTGCCATTGTATTCCCGGATGAAACAGAAAACAGCATATACATAGGCAGGATTTTTATTGATAGCGTCTATCATAAAAAAGGTTACGGAATTCGCTTGATGGATTGTATAGAAAAGAATTTCCCATGGGCTGCCGAGTTTCATCTGGATACCCCCTGCTGGAATGAGCGGACAAATGCTTTTTACAAAAAATTAGGCTATCGGATCATAAAGGTTGAGGATGGGTTCGTCTTTTACCAGAAAAGAAAAAGCGAACCCAATACTATCCGAAATTTCACATGAAGCAACCTTCTCATTTGTGGAGGCTTGAGGTTTTCGGATGGAAAAACTGACCGAAAATATGATCCGCTTTGCTGAAAGCAAACTCGGCAGCGCAGAGTATTTGTAGAAAAGAGCAAAAATGAATCACGATAAATCATTGATAGGAGGACATCATCATGAATACGTTAAAAACCATTCAGACCTTAGCGAAAATCGGAAAAGTTTTCAGTAAAATCATCTTTGTCTGCTGCATCGTCGGCTTCTGCGGCTGCATCGTCGGCATCGTCAGTCTCGCGCTCGGCGCGGAAACCTTCAAGCTGGGCGGCGTCACCATACACAGCATGATCGAGAACGAGGCAGGGCTGAACCTGCCTACCCTGTATGCGTCCATGGCGGTCGGCCTGCTCTTCTGTGCGGCCGAGGCGGTTTTGTGTAAATTTGCGGAGGCCTATTTCAAGCATGAACTGGCCGATGGTGATCCCTTCACCCTGCGCGGCGCAAAGGAGCTGCTGCGCCTGGGCATCCTGACCATCGTCATCCCTCTGGGCACGGTGATCGTCTGTTCCATCGGCGTCTCCATTGCAGACAACATGGTTCCCGGCATCGACAAGCTGTCCATCGGGGAGTTCTCTTCCGTGGGTCTGGGTGTCATGATGATCGTGCTTTCCCTCTTCTGCAGATACGGTGCGGAAGTATGCAGCGGGAAGTCTTCTTCGGAAGGTAGAAAACTCGAAGAAGGCTGATATAACGTGGAAACGGAACGGCTGATCCTCGATTCCATCAAGGAATCCGACAAAGAGGACTACTTTATCAACATTTCCCACGACAAAAAGGTGCTGGAAACCTTTATCTGCCGCTATGCGGAAACGATGGAGGAATTCGATTTTTCCTCCTATCCGGGAAGACAGGATCTGTTTGCGATCCGGCTGAAGGAAACCGGACGTCTCATCGGGATCATCAGTTGCTTCGACGAGAAGGACGGCTCCTGCGAGATCGGATACGGGATCGGCTCTGGTTTCTGGAATCAGGGATATGCAACGGAGGCGGCCTCGCGGTTTCTGGAATATCTGTTCCGGGAGAAAGGAATGCGGACGGTATACGCTTCTTTCTTTACCGGGAATGACGCTTCCCGCCGTGTAATGGAGAAGTGTGGCATGACTTTCGATCACTTCTCGGAGAAAGAACTGACCTACTTGGATGTCGAGCGGGATCTGACGTATTATGCTATCCACCGGAAATATATAACTCTGCGGGACGAGCCTGAGCTGAAGGAGGCAGCGGCGGCGTGGTTCCACAGCAAATGGGGCGTTCCGGAGCAAGCCTATCTCGACTGCATGACGGCTTATCTGAATCGGGAGACGGAATATGGCTGGTATCTGTGCCTGGATGGGCACAGAATCATCGGTGGAATGGGCGTGATCGAGAACGATTTCCATGACCGAAAGGATCTGATGCCCAATGTCTGCGCGGTCTACACCGAGGAAGCTTATCGTGGCCAGGGGATCGCCGGACGGCTGCTGAACATAGTGGTAGAAGATATGCGCAGCAAGGGTATTTCTCCCCTCTATCTTGTCACAGACCACACCGGCTTTTATGAGCGTTACGGCTGGGCGTTTTTATGCATGGTGCAGGGCGACGGCGAGCCAGGGATGACAAGGATGTACGTCCACCGCTAACAGAAGAACGAGAAGAAATGATTTAAAGGAAAATGGGATCAATATGCGTATGAAAGAACTAGTATTGTATATCCACGGCAAGGGCGGCTGCGCGGGAGAGAGCGAACACTATAAGCCGCTGTTTCCTGAATGTGAAGTCATAGGATTAGATTATCAGACCTCTACGCCATGGGAAACCGGGGAGGAAATCTGGGAGGCGGTCACAAAGCTGAATGCTGAATATGACAGTATCGATCTGATCGCCAACAGTATCGGCGCATTTTTCAGTATGAACGCCGGGATCGATGAGATGTTCCATCGAGCATACTTCATTTCTCCTGTCGTTGATATGGAGAAGCTGATCCTGAACATGATGTCCTGGGCCAATGTTACGGAGAAAGAACTGGAAGAGAAAGGCGTGATCCCCACTTCGTTCGGTGAGGATCTATCCTGGGAGTACCTGTGTTATGTCCGCGAGCATCCTGCCTCATGGACTGTTCCGACCAGGATCCTGTATGGCAGCCGGGATAACCTGACATCGCATGAAACGATCACTGCATTTGCAAAGGCTCATGGCGCTGAATTAACCGTGATGGACGGCGGAGAACACTGGTTTCACACGGATGAGCAAATGCAGTTTCTGGATAACTGGATCATAAAAGGAAGGAGCATACGATGATAATACTTGTTTTGAACGGAAGTCCCAAGCGGGACAAAAGCAATACAATGCACATCACCCGGGCATTTCTGGATGGAATGAAGGAAGCGGCACCGCAGGACATACATATCATCCATACCATCGATCAGCATATTGAGTACTGTACGGGCTGCTTTGCTTGCATGCGAAACTGCGGCACCTGCATCCATAACGACGATATGAAAGCTATCCTGGAGGAGATTCTGGACAGTGATCTTCTGCTGTTCAATTTCCCTCTCTATTGTTACGGAATGCCTGCATCTCTGAAAGCGCTGATGGACCGCACGCTTCCCCTATCCAACATGGCGATGCAGAAGGTCGGGGACCGGTACGAGCATGTGGGGCAGGCTGATTTCAGCCATTTGAAATACCTCATGATCTGCGGCTGCGGCTTCCCCAACAGCAGGCAGAACTTTGAACCGGCGGTCATGCAGTTCAAGCTGTGTTTCCCCTGCAATCACACGATCATCACCGTTCCGGAAAGCCCGATGTTCAATGCGCCGGAAGCGGCAGTTGTGACTGCGCCAAGACTGGAGCTGATCAAACAGGCCGGACGGCAGTACGCCGAAAAGGGCGAAATCGAGGCTTCTCTGCTGGCAGAGATCACTTCCCCCATGATTCCCGAGGATCAGTACGCTGCTATTGTGAACAGCGGTGTGTAATCTGGGGAAATGAAAGCGAGTCTGACCGTATATTTCGAGGATCCGTTCTGGGTCGGTGTCTTTGAACGTATAACAAACAAAACAATCATTCTTTCTGCCATCCTGATGGCGATATGCCTTCTTCTGTCAGGGTGTGGGGGAAAAAGCACTTTCGATGGCTCCAGGACATCCGATGAGACGGGATTCCGGATGGAATACCGTATTCTGGACAAAGAAGAATCCGCCGAAATGAAGCTGACAGAAGGCGACCAGATACAGGTGCATATTTCACATACCACTGGAAATGTGGATGTGACCGTTGGCCAGAATGGCGAAGAACCGATATACAAAGGGACTAAGCAGGAAAATGCAGACTTCATTCTGACGGTTCCGAGAACCGGCTGCTACCATGTCTCCGTAACAGGCCATCGGGCAAAGGGAGAGGTTTCTTTTACCCGCATTCCGTTGAAAGAAGAATGAAGGGGATATGGCAAACACAATAACTTTTTTCAGAATAGCTGCCAGTATCGTTCTGCTTTTCTGTCCGGTGTTCTCTCCTGCCTTTTATGTGTTTTACATAGTGGCCGGGGTGTCTGATATGCTGGATGGATTCGTAGCGAGAAAAACAAATACGGCCAGCAGGTTTGGGGCAAGGCTGGACACGATTGCGGACTTGGTGCTTGTACTCGTATGCCTGATCAAATTGCTTCCGGTCCTTAGTATCCCTGCATGGCTGTATGCTTGGATCGGAATCATTGCCCTTATAAAGAATGTGAATATCATTTCGGATTTGTCGGGATACCTGTTGGCAAGTAAAATCGGGAAACAGTTTTGAACTGACGACACATTACAACCGGATTCGGGGGGTATTGAATGAAAAAAATTTACACCGTTCAGCACACGCAGTCTGAGCACCATACCAATGGTATGGTAGGTTCATGGACAGACTGGAACCTGACAGATTTAGGGAAACAGCAGGCTGATCGAATTGCCGAAAAGTTGAAGCAGGAGCTGGATGGTAAAGAAGTCATTTTATATACTTCTGAGCTAAAACGGGCAAAACAAACTGCCGACAGCATCGCGTCCCGGTTTCAGGTTGAACCGATCGTGAGAAAGGAATTGAGGGAACGTAATCTCGGACGATGCTGCGGAAAATCTGTACAATGGTTACGGGAGAATCTGGAATGCGATGAAAAGACAATTGATGACCGTCTTTTCTCTGATGCAGAAAGCCGACGTGATGAATGGAACAGGCTGAAGTCCTTTTTCGATCAGGTGATGGCAGAAGATTCCGAAAACATCATTATCGTTTCCCATGGTGATCTGCTGAGCGTTTTCAATTCAATGTTCCTTGGCCTTGAAGTCGAGTCACTGACCGCATATGAAATGTTTGGCTTTGCCGGCGGGGTATCCCAGCTGATTGTGCGGGATGATGGGAAAAGAATAATAAAGCGAATCAGTGACATGTCATTTGTGCGATAAATTCCAGTTTGTCGTGATATCGGTAAATCGGATTTGCGGAGGTAAAGATGGTAATCATTATAACGGGAGCATCCCATGTCGGGAAAACGATTCTGGCACAACGGATGCTTGAGAAATACAAATACCCTTATTTTTCTATTGACCATTTGAAAATGGGGCTTATTCGCAGCGGCATTACTGATCTCACCCCGGAAGACGATGATGAACTTACAGACTATCTTTGGCCAATCGTTCGAGAGATAATAAAGACTGCTGTTGAGAATGAGCAGAACCTGATTGTTGAGGGCTGTTATATACCTTTTGATTGGAGAAGCAGTTTTGAAGAGCAGTATCTTCGGTGGATAAGATTCATCTGTATTGCTATGTCAGATGCATATATAGATACGCATTTTGAAGAAATAAAATCACATGCCTCTGATATCGAAACAAGGCTTGATGATTCTTATTGTACAGTTGAACAGCTGAAAAGAGATAATCAACAATTTATAGATGGTTACAGATCCAGCGGAGAACAGATTACCCTGATTACAGAAAACTATGATGATTCGATCAAGGAAGTTTTTGATTAACAAATTCCGGATTCGTCGTACAGAAGAAGCTTGTAGCTGTTCATTCGGTTATGAACAAGGTGGCAGGAGCGCTGCTGTTTCTGCTGCCGCTGACGATTCCCGTTCTCTCGCTGAAATACTCTGAAATCGTCGTCTGCGCGGTGGTAACGTTCGCCGCCATTCAGGAAGGCCATTTCATCCGGACAGGAAGAGAATAGCAGCCCAGGATATGCGGAGCCTGGATTGGGAGGAAAAACAGACCATGAAATTCAAAGGAATCCTTATCGTTGTAAAAGACTGCAATAAAGCATTGAAGTTTTATCAGGACATGTTTGGATTCGAGTTGATCCGGGATCATGACGGCAATATGGAACTGTCCGGAAATCTGTATCTCCAGGAAGAAAAATACTGGGAGCGGTTTACGGGGAGGCGCGTGATTCCGCAAAGCAATCAAACGGAGCTGTATTTTGAAGAGTCGGAGATTGACAGCTTCGTAAAAAAGCTTGAGACACTTTATCCCGACACGAAATATGTGAATCGCCTGATGACGCACAGCTGGGGGCAGCGGGTCGTCAGATTCTATGACCCGGACGGCAATCTCATCGAAGTTGGCACCCCCGTATGATCCGTGTATATCGATTGATTTAGGTGAATCAGATGAGCAAATTTGAATCGCTATGGAATTGGATCAGGGAAAATGGTACGGACAGCTTCAAGCTGACCTTTGATGAGATTGAGAAGATTGCCGGAATTCCGATTGACCACTCTTTCCTGAATTGCAAGAAGGAACTGTTGAATTACGGATATAAGGTGGGAAAGATTTCCCTCAAAGGGAAGACGGTTGATTTCGAAAAAGTGTAATGTATATCTGGAGAGATACTGGATCGACTTGATCGAATCAGCGTGACAAAGCGTAGTTTATGGAGGAGATCATCGATGGTTGAGCGTACTTATATGACACCCTGTGGCATTATACACTATTGGGTGAATACAATCGCAGAGCAGAACAAGCCACAATTGGTATTTCTGCCCGGCCTAACCGCAGATCACAGGCTTTTTGATAAACAGGTAGAACATTTTGCAGGGCAATATCCTGTCCTTGTCTGGGATGCACCAGGGCATAGCTCATCATGGCCATTTACGTTCGACTTCAGTTTGATGGATAAGGCAAAGTGGCTGGATGGAATAATGTTTCAGGAAGGCTTTGACAAACCGGTCATCATTGGGCAATCCATGGGTGGCTATGTGGGGCAGGCATATGCGCAGCTGTTTCCGGAGAAACTGCATGGGTTTGTTTCAATCGATTCCGCACCGTTACAACGTGAATATGTTACTTCCGCTGAAATATGGATGCTTAAGAGAATGGAGCCAGTTTATCGTCATTACCCATGGAGATCTCTTTTGAGAAGCGGAACAAACGGCGTTGCCATGTCGGAATATGGTAGAAAGCTGATGCACAGTATGATGATGGTTTATGACGGTGACCAAGATCGGTATGCCAAAATTTCTGGCCATGGATTTAGAATGCTGGCAGAGGCAATGGAGGCCGATCTCCCGTACGCGATCAAGTGTCCTGCACTTCTCATTTGCGGGGAAAAAGATCATGCCGGTTCTTGCATCCGATACAATAAGGCATGGCATAAGAAAACCGGCATTTCGATTGAATGGATAAAAGGGGCAGGACACAATTCCAATACCGATGCACCAGAAACAGTTAACGCTTTGATAGAGAGACTGATTTCTACGGTATAAAACAAATTCCAGTTCGTGGGAACAAGAACTGAATTATGCAGGAGGAGAAAAGGTGAAATACGAGATTATTGACTTGCCAATAATAGCTATTATTGGCAAGGAAGGCTTATGCACGAAAGAAAAGAATGTAGTGCATGATTTGTGGCATCAAGCCAATTCCAATTTCAGTGATATTGAGGATCTTGGAATGAAAAACGCTGATGGTTCTTTTGTTGGTTTTTGGGGAGCCATGAGCGATGAAACGCTGTCTTTTATGCCGTGGACGGACGGTTTTTCCAGGGGCTTGTATTTGGCAGGCGTTGAAGTATATGAGGATGCGCCGGTTCCGGATGGATGGGTAAAGTGGGTTATGCCAGCCAGAAAATATCTTGTGACAGAGGTTCAGCCGGAAAACTATGGCAAGATATTTGATTACGTGATTAACAGCCTTATACCAGAACTTGGGATGAAGCTTGCAGGTGCGGTATGTGATTTTACAGAGCCGGCAACCGGGCAGAACAAATTGTTTTTTCCGGTGGAGTGAGAAATTCAAAAAGACAGCTATGTCTATGCGATCCTGGAAAGCGATGAAACAGATTTGCTCTTCCGTGAAGCTGTTTAGCTAACTATGATTCCCGTTGAATCAGCCATGACACGCTTCGTATCACGGATGTGAAAGCCCGTTTCTTGCGTATTTTACAGATTCTCAGTACCATTGATTCCGTCAGATGTGCAGACAGAAAGGACGGAATGAATATGAAGCACAACAAAAAGAAGCGCTTGTGGATGGGAATCTGGTTCCTGCTGGCCTTCCTGCTGTGGACGGCGCTGATCCGATGCGCTGATGTACAGGCAGTTGGCCCATACGGAACAAAGGTCGGCTTTGCGGTGTTCAACCTTTGGTTTCATCACCTCACGGGCGTACATATGACCATATACACGATCACGGATTGGCTGGGACTTGTCCCCATAGCTGTCTGCCTTGGCTTTGGATTCGTCGGCGTCTTTCAGCTCATCCGGAGGAGAAGCTTGCTCCGGGTCGATCCGGATATCCTTCTTCTGGGGCTGTATTATGTTCTGGTGATTCTCGCCTACCTGATCTTCGAGATGATCCCGATCAACTACAGGCCGATCCTGATAGGCGGAGCGTTGGAGGCCTCTTACCCCTCCTCCACGACGCTGCTGGTTTTGAGTGTGATGCCGACGCTTGTGTTTCAGGTGGGCAGAAGATGGAAAAGAAAGACAGTAAAGCGGGCGGTAAACCTATTCGTCGTCCTGTTCTCTGCCTTCATGGTGCTCGGCAGAGCGGTGTCGGGTGTTCACTGGGCGACGGACATTGTCGGTTCCGTTTTGCTGAGCTTTGGTTTATTCAAGCTCTACCAAAGCGCGGTAAGCGAGATAGATTTGAGGAATCAAAATGGAGTTCAATGAAAAACTGCAGGAATTAAGAAAAGGCAAAGGACTGACGCAGGAGGAACTGGCGCAGGCGATCTTTGTTTCCAGAGCAGCCGTATCCAAGTGGGAGTCAGGCAGAGGATACCCGAATATCGACTCGCTCAAGGAACTGGCCGCTTTTTTCTCAATAACAGTTGACGAGTTGATCTCTCCCAACGAGATCCTTACTGCTGCCGCGAATGAAAAGCAGGAGTTGATCGGCAAATATACTTCACTCTCATGCCATGTGCTGGATGTTTTTGCCGCGCTGCTTTTGTTTATTCCCGTCTTCGGCAACGGAGAGGGCGGGCAATCGACGTCTTTGTTTGCAATGGGCGGCACACAGCTTTGGATCAAGATCGTATTTGCCGTTGTCGTCAGCCTTACCGTATTGAACGGCGCCTGCGGGCTGATCATCAGCCGGTTTGACAAGCCGCTGTGGAATCAGCACCGGTTCGTGACAGGTATCGCTTTATCTGTTACCGCATGCTTGTTGTTTATCATTACCCGACAGCCCTATGCAGGCGTGTTCTGTTTTGCGATTCTGATGATCAAGGGCTGGCTACTATTAAGGAGGAAATCATGAATTACCCACGAAGTGAAAAATATTTGACCGCCGATCTGATGGCAAAGATTATGGGTCCGAATCCCATCAAACTCGAAGAAGAACTCTTAACCAATCATCAGATTCCCAAAGATGCGACCGTATGCGACCTCGGAAGCGGTCAGGGACTGACGAGCGTGTTTCTGGTGAAGGAATACGGATTTAAGGTGATCGCCGCAGACTTATGGAGCGATCCAGAGGAAAACCGTAAGTTCTTCCGCCAAATGGGGCTGACCGACGAGCAGATCGTCCCGGTAAAAGCTGACGCAGAGGCGCTGCCGTTTGAAAAAGAGTTTTTTGACGCGGTGGTTTCAACCGATTCCTATAACTATTTCGGCCGTGATCCGGATTATCTTGACCAAAAGCTGCTGCCGTTTATAAAAAAAGGCGGGCATATTTACATTACCGTACCCGGTATGAAAAAAGACTGCCACGACGATCTGCCTAAAGAATTGCTGCTTTCGTGGACACCCGAGCAGTTGGAGTATCTGCACGACGCAGCTTATTGGCAAAGCATCGTAAGCTGTTGCAGCGGCGCGGAAATCATTACGGTCGAAGAAATGGAATCCAACGAAAACGTCTGGGCGGACTGGCTTGAACAGGAGAATGAGTATGCCGTAGGCGACCGCAAGGCTATGGAAGCTGGCGGCGGAAAGTATCTGAATTTTATAAAGATCGTTATGAGAAAGAAAAACTGACGGAGAAACAGTTATGTTTGATCTTACAAAGCTCAGCACACAGTATCGCGTCCGGTATATGAGCGATTCCGACGCTGATGCACTTTTGGCGTTCTGCTTGCAGAACGATCAGTACTATCGGTATTGCGGCAAACAGCCGTCCAGAGAGCTGATTCTCCATGACCTGCATATCACGCCGCCAGACACGCCGAAGGAAGCCAAATACTATGTTGGGTTCTATGAAGGGGATATTCTGGTGGCGATCATGGATCTGATCGACGGATATCCCGACAGCGATACGGCCTTTATCGGCTTCTTTATGATGAACCGGCAGCTTCAGGGACGCCGGATCGGGACTCATATCATTCAGGAGCTGTGTTTGTACTTGAAAGAAACCGGCCTGAGACGGGTTCTCCTGGCGATCGACAAAGACAATCCGCAGTCCAATGCCTTTTGGGCAAAGAACGGTTTTTCTGTGATTCGGGAAGCGGAGCATGAGAAAGGCACCATTCTGGTGGCAGAAAAAGGGCTGTAACAAATTCTCGTTTGCTGAGATCACGTTAAATCGGGATTTGTTGAACCAGACAATGATGTCTAATCGATGGGACGCGGCATTTTCTCGCTTTATGTCGTGTCCAAATGATAAGACTGGCGTTAAACTGACTGCGAAAGGAGGAACCCCGGGTGGATCAGATGAAGATCGGCGCGTTCCTGAAAACACTCAGGAAGGAAAAGAATTTGACACAGGAGCAAGCAGCGGAACAGTTGGGCGTTTCCAATCGGACGGTGTCCCGTTGGGAGACTGGAACGAATTTGCCCGATATCAGTCTACTGCTGGAGATTGCCGAACTGTACGGCGTCAGTATTCCGGAATTGATTGACGGAGAAAGGAAAAGCGAGAAAATGAATGAAGAAGCAAAAGAAGTCGCCAGTAGAATGACTGATTATGCAGAAACGGAAAAAACAACGATTCTGAAAAACATTACGACGGAAAGCCTGCTGGGTGTCTGCGCGCTATTTGTGCTGATGATCCTCGAACTATTGGGTATCCGTTCTATCAGCCAGCTGACTGAAATAGTTTTTCTTTACTGCCAGGTGTTTGTATATGTCTCGGTGGTGATGGTTTTCTTCCATGCTTCTGGTTTGTTGTATAAATTCAAGCGTGGAAACAGAGAAAGCAGCTTGCCGAAGCCATTCCTTTTCCTGATTGCTTTGGCCACTGCCGCTGCAGTTGCATTTGGAATCTGGTTTCTGGTTTCATTGATAGGCGGATAAACCCCGGGAGGCAGATGTTTATGTATAAGATCTGCAAAGACTGCGGGGAAAAATGTGCCCTGTCGGAAAAGAAATGCCCTGTGTGCGGGGGAAAACTGAAAAAGCAATTCACGGAAGAGGAATTAAAGGAAATCCAAAAGCAGAACGACGATATGGCTGTAATTAACACCTTGCTTATGTAGATTCGGTTTAGAGGGATGTGAAGATATGAGAGCAAAGAAACAGAGAGTCTTACTGTTCATCACTATATTGCTCATACTCGCGGCGGTTGTTGCTATGTTTCAGTTTACCCAATTCGGCTATCTGACGACCGTTCCGTACCGATCTGCATTTACGAAAATCGCTTCTCACGTTTACATCAACCGGAATTATGCAGGGGATCGGCAAGAGCTTCTTGAGATGATCGAACAGGCTAAGGATCGTGTCAGAACATTTTTCGGGGAAGTGCTCTTTCAGGATGAGACGATCTTCATCATCTGTGACGATGAGAATCTGTCTCGGAAACTCGGCGAAGATCACGGCACAGTTATTCTTTCTGTCCCTACTGAGGCGCATTATATCTGCATATCTGACGAGTATCTCGAACTCGACATTCTGGCACACGAGATCACCCATGCGGAACTGCGTTCACGTCTTTCAGCCGAAGCACAAAAAGCAATTCCGACGTGGTTCGATGAAGGTCTTGCTTTACAGAATGACTACCGGGAACGATACAGTGAAGCGCAATGGATCGCGCAGACTGACAACGGAAAAAACATGGTTGCTCTTGAGGATATGGACACCCCGGCAGAGTTCTATGCGGGGGAAGCGGAGGACAGGCGTTTCCGTTATCTGAATGCGAAGCATGAACTCGATGTATGGATGACAGCACACGGACAGCACGGTTTATTGGAATTGCTTGGCAGGCTCAATGGTGGAGCAGATTTCACCACTGCGTATGAAGGATAAATTCCCGTTTGACGGGGGAAGGCAGTCCATTACCGGAAAGTGTTTTACAGAATAGCACCATGCGAAAAAAATCGTTGTTTTTATTCTTAATTGTAGCGGCTTTTCTGGGAGGCTGCGGAAACGGGCAAACACCCATAGCGTCCGAAACACCTCATCTCATTGAGCAGCCGTTGGCGACAAGCCAGGCAAGCCAATTTGGTGGTTGTTCTTTTTCGGAAGGGCTGGATCGCTTCGTTGAATGCTATAATGACTGCTGCAGGGCGTACGGAAATCGGAATCTGCTGCAAGAGACCGGCTGGAATTATCACAACGACTGCTGGCACTATAAACAGTATGAAAACATCTGGACCGAACCGGAGCTGCAGGTTTTTGTTGGAGAAGCGGGGCCAATCCAGGAGATACGCGTTGCCTTTGAAGATCACGGATATACGGAGTGGGGCGAGGCGCTTTCCGAAGAACGGGCTTTCTTTACGTTGCGATGTCTTTGCGAGGATAAGAGCGATGATGAGTTGATCCGGATTATTACGGAAGCGCGAAGCGAAATGAGAGAAACAGCGGAATCAGAAGGGAACACCCCTCTTGTCTGCGGAGATTATGAGTTGTATCATTTTTTCTCCGGCGGCGTTTATTTCTTGTGTATTCGCGGCAGTGAAACAGGAACATGAATTAATCCCGGTTTGATTCATTCGAGAGGTATTTATGATAAGATCAAAACGCTTGCGCATATATCCCGCCTCACGGGAGCAGATGGAGGCCATGATCGCCTCCGAACAGGAGGAAGAACTCAAAAAGGCATATGACGAGATGCTGGAGGGCTGCCTGCGGCACCCTGATCAATGGGACTGGTATGCCATCTGGATGATTGAGAAGACGGACGGAACGCATATCGGGGATCTCTGCTTCAAAGGGCTCCGGGAAGACGGCATCGCAGAGATCGGATACGGGATTCTGGAGGAGCACCAGGGGCAGGGCTATGCCACGGAAACGGTACAGACAGCCTGCCATTGGGCTTTCCTGCACCCGGATGTAAGGTCGCTGGAAGCGGAAACGGACGCCGGAAACGCCGCGTCTCAGCGGGTCCTCGAAAAATGCGGCTTTCGCCCCAATGGGATCATCGGAGAGGAAGGCCCGCGCTTTACGCTGGACTGCACCGGCGCTGTGGAAGGAACAAAATGAATGATATGGCTATAAACGGCAGCCTTACAGTCAACGAAATCCCATTCCGTCTTCTTCACCTGCTTGGCAAAGGCAAAGGCGGGTATTCTTATCTCGCAGAAAGAGATGGGGTGCAGGTAGTAGTCAAGCAGATCCATCACGAGCCCTGCGACTATTATGCCTTCGGCAACAAGATCGAGGCTGAATTGCTCGATTATGAGCGCCTGCAAAAGGCCGGCATCCGCATACCCCGGATGCATACCGTTGACAGGGACGCCGAGCGGATCGTCAAGGACTATATCGAGGGGCCGACCGTGATGGAGCTGGTACGTTCCGGCGCATCGGTCGAGCCGTATCTGCCCCAGGTGCGGGATATGGCGGCAAAGGCAATGGCGGCCGGGCTAAACATCGACTATTACCCGACCAATTTTGTTGTGCAGGACGGACTGCTCTGGTACGTGGATTATGAGTGCAACGACTACAGCGAGCAGTGGGACTTCGAACACTGGGGTATTCAGTATTGGCAGCCCAAAGTGAGCTTCTGCGGCTACCGGGACGAGGATTACGAGGCGGTTTGCGATTTTCTGATCGAATTGAATCAGAAGGACCGAACGCACATCAACTGGAACTGGGCGCGCTTTGAGTGGATGATGGAGCACCCGGAGTATGACAAAAGCGCCAGCTCCTCCATCGGGCTCTGGCGGTCGGAGGGAAAAGTCGTCGGCGCTGCGATCTACGATATGTATTTCGGGGAAGCCTTCTGTGGAGTTCTGCCGGAGTATGAGGCGCTGTACCCGGAAATACTGGACTACGCCTACCGGGAGCTGAAGGACGATTCCGGGCTGGCTGTCGCGATCAACGAAAAAAACGCGGCGGAAATCCGGGCCGCCGAGCAGGCCGGATTCGAGCGGATCAATCAGAATGAGACGATCATGGAGCTCTCCCTGGACAGAGATTTCTCATCAAAGCTTCCCGGGGGACTGCAGCTTCGGGAAATGGATCAGATTGAGGATCGGGATGCTCTTGAGTGGTTGTTCTGGCAGGGCTTTGATCATGGGGACGATCGGGAAGCGTTTGTACGTTCGCGGGATCATGTTCCGCATGTCCGAAGGCATTTCAACAAAGCTTTGTGCCTTTCCGCCGCGGAGCTTTCCGGAGAGCCGGTATCGCACTGCTCCCTCTGGTTTCATCCGGATACGGACTATGCCTATGTAGAGCCGGTCTGCACGATTCCGGGTTACCGCGGTAAAGGCATTGCCGCCGCGCTTCTTTCGGAAGCATTTTCCCGGGCAAAAGCTTTAGGCGCAAAGAAAGCCTATGTGATTTCCGATCTCCCCTTTTATGAAAAGCTCGGCTTTCAAAAAGCACAGCATTACTCGTTTTATCAGAAAGAAAAGTGAGAAAAACACTTGACTCTCACACTGTGGCAGGCATTATGCTGGACGCGAGCTCAAAAAACAGCAATAGGAGGTACCGCCATGCTGAAGATCGGAGAATTTTCAAAACTGTCCAGAGTCAGCGTCAGAATGCTCCGCCACTATGATGAGATCGGCCTTCTGAAACCAGCCGAGATCGATCGCTTCACGGATTATCGGTATTACAGAGAAGATCAGCTCCCGATAGCGGGCCGTATTGCAGCCTTGAAGGATATGGGCTTTTCCCTCGCGGATATCGTCAGAATCCTTGAAGTCTATGATGACCGTGAGAAAATGGAGCAATTCTTTTCTGCCCGTCAGAAGGAACTGGAAGCCTTGTCACAGGATACAGCATATAAGCTGACGCTTCTGGACGCAGCCCGGAAAAGGCTGAGAAAGGAAGAAAACATGAGTTATAACGTAACCCTCAAGACAATCCCCGAACGCTATGCCGCGACCATCCGGATGACGATCCCCCGCTATGAAGATGAGGGCATGATCTGGGGCAAGCTGGCAGAAGAGACCTGCCGGATGAATCTCGTGGAGGACGATCCCTGCCTTTGTGCGGTGACCTATCTCGATGGTGAGTACAAGGAAGAAAACGTGGAGATGATGGCCTGGAAGACCGTCAGGGGAAGTTATCCGGATACAGAGCATGTGAAGTTCCGCACGCTGCCGGAGGTTACGGTCGCAAGCTGCACCTACCAGGGCAGCTATACCCAGATCACGGATGTTTACACTGCGGTGATTGCATGGATGGAAGCAAACGGCTACGAGCCTGCTGAGCCGATGTTCAACATCTATCACGTCAGTCCGCATGAGACACAGAACCCAGACGAGTTCGTGACGGAGATCTGTTATCCGGTAAAGAAGAAATAAAGTATTGCAAGGGGATTCGTTGCCCCGGTCTGATAAAGGCCGGGGCCATCGCCCATCCTGGTATGGTCGTCAGATAAGAAATAGCAAACTCGGAGGACAGAGCAATGGCTTTTGATTTCAAAAAGGAATACAAAGAATTCTATATGCCAAAGAATAAGCCCGGTATCGTAACCGTGCCGTCCATGAATTATATCGCAGTCCGGGGACAGGGCGACCCCAATCAGGAGGATGGCGAGTACAAGCAGTCCATCGCTCTGCTGTACGGCATCGCCTTTACCATCAAGATGAGCAAGATGGGGGATCATCGCATCGAGGGCTATTTCGATTACGTCGTTCCTCCGCTGGAAGGCTTCTGGTGGCAGGACGGGGTTCAGGGCATTGACTATGCGCGGAAAGACACCTTTCAGTGGATCTCCGTGATCCGTCTGCCCGATTTCGTGACCGCGGATGATTTTGCGTGGGCCGTCGAGGAAGCGGCAAGAAAAAAGAAGACAGACTTCTCGAAGGCAGAGTTCTTTACCTACGATGAGGGGCTGTGCGTTCAATGCATGCATGTAGGTTCCTATGACAATGAACCCGCTACGGTTGCCCGGATGCATGAATACATGGAGGCTCAGGGATATGTTCTGGACATAACCAGCCAGAGAATGCACCATGAGATCTATTTGAGCGACGCAAGAAAGGTTTCGCCGGAAAAGCGGAAGACGGTGATTCGGCACCCGATCCGAAAGGGATAACGGCAGGACAGATCTGAACAGGAATTGACAGGACATATTTCGCTTTCAGAGATACAATGAAGCCGGCAAGGAAAGGAGGCGGCAGCAATGGAGTGGCTTACCAGTATTCGAACGGCGATCGATTATATGGAAGAGCATCTGACCGACGACATCAGTGCGCAGGATGTGGCTGACCGGGTGCATCTTTCCCCGTTTTTCCTCCAGAGGGGCTTTTCGCTGATGACCGGATACGGCATCGGAGAATACATGCGGAACCGCAGGCTGTACCAGGCGGCAGTGGATCTGAAGGGGACGGATGATAAAGTGATCGAGCTTGCCCTTCGGTACTGCTATGAAACGCCGGAAAGCTTCACGAAGGCATTCTCCCGTTTTCACGGCGCGACGCCTTCACAGGTCCGTGAAGGGGCCGCAGGAAAAGTCTTTCTTCCCCTGACGATCAAATTATCGGTACAAGGAGGCAGTCAAATGGATGTTAAAATTGCGCCCATGTTTCCCTTCAAGGTCATCGGCTTCCAGAAGATTTTCGACAATGAAACCGCTTATGCAGAAATCCCGAAGTTCTGGAATGAAACCTGTGAGAAGTATGCCAACCGTGTTTATGCGGGAAATGCACCGGCGAATCCCTATGAGCAGGCCCTGGTGGACAACTGCATCGGGGAATATGGCGTCTGCATCGACGATATCGGCGGAGGGAAATTCCGCTATCTGATTGCGGGCAAGTACACGGGTGGCGCTGTACCAGAGGGCATGGTAGTCTACGAGTTTCCAAGGAATGAGTGGGCAGTATTCAATTGCATCGGTCCTAATCCTCAGACGCTGCAGAGCGTGAACACCCGGATCTTCTCTGAATGGCTGCCCGGCAATCCGGATTATGAGCTGAGCGGAAACGCAACGGTTGAGTGGTATGACTGTGTAAACGGAGAAATGACTGACCCGGATTATCATAGTGCAATCTGGGTACCGGTGAAGAGAAAAAGTAAGCAAATTAACAATTACAGCTCTATACCGTAAAAAAGGAAGATGACCTGCACATGAAAATGCAGATCATCTTCCTTTTTGTTGCCAACCCTGCCAGCCAGATGCCCAAATCAGTTTTTTGATTAAAACTGTCTTATGAACACCCGGCTAACTCCCGGTCTGTTTTTTTGCCGGCAAGACCGGCCGGAGTGGGAAACCGGCAGTTCCGCGAGTCTGTCACGACAGTTTTCGACATCTGTCGAAGCCGTGGTCGAATCGACCAAAATGACAAGCATTTAACAGGCTTGTTACAAACTTATCTGGGTATTTTGACGGCTTTTGACGGAAAAAGCGTAGACATCCGCGGGGGGGTATGGTATCATATCCTGGTAAAAAAGCGAGGTGAAGTGTATGGCCCACACATTCAAAGGCGGCGTACATCCCAATTATATGAAGGCACCGGAGATCCCGGTGTCTGTCATTGCTCCGCCGCCTGTGGCAGTGATCCCCATGATCCAGCATATCGGCGCTCCGAACAAGCCGCTCGTCGCGGTGGGCGACTATGTGACCATGGGGCAGAAGATCGGCGAGAACCCGGCCCCCGTGTCGGCTCCGGTGCACGCCTCCGTGTCCGGCAAGGTCATCGCGGTGGAGCCGCGGCCCCATCCCCTGGGCGACATGATCCTGTCCGTCGTGATCGAGAACGACTATCAGGACACGCCCTGCACCGATCTGCAGCCGCTGACTGAGGAGCAGCGCAGGGATCCCGACGCGATCCTGGAGCGCATCCGCGAGGCGGGCGTGGTCGGCATGGGCGGCGCCATGTTCCCGACGGCCTTCAAGATCCGCGGCGGCGTCGGCAAGGTCGACAAGCTCATCATCAACGGCGCGGAATGCGAGCCCTACCTCAACGGCGACCACCTGACCATGCTCAATTACCCGGAGCAGCTGCTCAAGGGCATCGAGCTCGTGCGCATCGCCAGCTGCGTGGACAAGGCGTACTACGGCATCGAAAAGAACAAGCAGGACGCCATCGACCTGCTCAACTCCCTGCACCCGGAGCAGTACGGCATCGAGATCGTGCCCGAGGAGGTCAAGTACCCGCAGGGCGCCGAGAAGATGCAGGTCAAGGCCGTCACCGGGCGCGAGGTCAAGCCCGGCGGCATCCCCTCCGGCGTCGGCGCGAACGTCGTCAGCACGCGCACCTGCTATGCGATCTACCAGGCCTGCTATGAGGGCAAGCCCGTGATCGAGCGCATCGTCACCGTGGCCGGCAGCGCGCTCAAGGCCCCGGTCAACGGGCTGACGCGCGTGGGCACGCCCTTCGGCTATCTGGCCGAGCAGTGCGGCGGCTTTGTCAAGACGCCGCGCAAGATCGTCCTCGGCGGCCCGATGATGGGCATCTGCGCCACGAGCTTCGACGCGCCCAACATCAAGGGCACCTCCGGCGTCCTGTTCTTCACCGAGGAGGAGGACCGCCACGTCGACGAGCCGACCTGCATCCGCTGCGGCAAGTGCATCACGGTCTGCCCGATGAACCTCGAGCCGGTGTTCATGTACATGTATTACAGCAAGGGCGATTTCGAGAACATGGAGAAATACCATGTCATGGACTGCTTCGAATGCGGCAGCTGCGCCTTCAACTGCCCGGCGCGCATGCCGCTGACCCACGCGTTCAAGACCGCCAAGCTGATGTTCCAGGCCAAGGCGGCCAAAGAAAAGGCCAAAGCGGAGGCGGAAGCCGCCGCGAAGGCGGCAAAGGAGGCGAGCTGATGGCAGCGAAGACCGAACAGAAGGAACGCATCGTTCTGGACGTGGCGTATCAGCCGCAGGTGCGCACCAAGACCGACACCCGGCGCCTGATGCTCGACGTCATCATCGCCCTGCTGCCTGCCGTCGGCGTCGCCGTCTGGCAGTTCGGGGCCACCCCGCTGCTCGTGATCGCCACCTCCATGGCCTCGGCCGTGTTCTTCGAGTGGCTGTACCGGAAGCTGCTGAAGAAGTCCAACACCATCGGCGACCTCTCGGCCTGCATCACCGGTCTGCTCCTGGCCCTGACCCTGCCGCCCACGGCGCCCTGGTGGCTGCCGGTCGTCGGCACCTTCTTCGCCATCGTCGTGGTCAAGCAGCTCTACGGCGGCATCGGCAAGAACTTCCTGAACCCCGCGCTGGCGGGCCGCGCCTTCCTGCTGGCCTCCTATGCGCTGATCATGGGCCAGTACGCCGTGCCGAACAGCCTCAAAGGCGCGGTGGACGGCGTGACGATGGCCACCCCGCTCAGCTATCTCTACACCGGCGAGCCGATGCCCGCCTTCCTCGGCTTCCGCTCCCTCTTCCTCGGCACGGTCCCCGGCGCCGCGGGCGAGCTGAGCGCTCTGGCCCTGCTCGTCGGCGGGCTCTATCTGCTCCTGCGCAAGGTCATCTCCTGGCGCATCCCGGTGTCCTTTATCGGCTCTGTCGCGCTGCTGACGCTGATCTTCGGCCACAGCGGCTACGGCCGCGGCGAGTGGATGCTCTATAACGTCCTCTCCGGCGGCCTGATGCTCGGCGCCATCTTCATGGCGACGGACTACGCCACCAGCCCCGTCACGCTCAAGGGCCAGCTCCTCTATGGCTTCGGCTGCGGCGCGCTGACGGTGCTGATCCGCTACTTCGGCGGCTTCCCCGAGGGCGTGAGCTACGCGATCCTGATCATGAACCTCTGCTCCTGGGCCATCGACAAGGGCTTCCACCGCCATCAGTTCGGCGTGAGCAAGGAGGACATCGAAGCGGAGAAAGCGGCGAAAAAGGCGGCAAAGGAGGCGGCGAAATGAACAAGATCCTGAAGCTGACCGTCATTTTGTTCCTCATCTGCGCCATCGTCGCCGGCGTCCTCGGCCTTATCAACGAGGTCACCTGGCGCCGCATCGATCAGATCCAGACCGAAAAGACCGCGCGCGCCTACGCCGCCGTGCTCGAATCCGAGGATTACGAGGATCTGGGCGTCGAGCCCAGTACCATCAACAAGGTCAGCATCAACAGCATCGCCCGGGCCTCGAACGGGGCCGGCTATGTCGTTGAGGTCACCTTCTCCGGCGCGCAGGGCAGCGTCACCATGGTCGTCGGCGTGGACAACGATTACCGCTGCACCGGCGTGTCCATCACCGAGCATTCCGAGACCTCCGGTCTCGGCGCCAACGCCGCGAGCCCCGCGGAGGTCGGCGTGAATTTCCGCAGCCAGTTCGTCGGCGCCGACGACAGCGTCGCCCTCAAAAAGGCCGGCGGCGAGATCGACGCGCTCGCCGGCGCGACCATCACCTCCCGCGGCGTGACCAACGGCGTCGCGGCGGCGATCCAGGCCGTAAAGGCCCTGGGTTAAGGAGGCAGGCAGCATGAATATCAAAAAACAGTTCAAAGAGGGCCTGATCACCAACAACCCCGTCACCGTGCAGCTCATCGGCATGTGCGCGACCATGGCCATCACGACGACGCTCTTCAACGGCGTCGGCATGGGCCTGTCGGTGCTCATCATCCTGACCTGCTGCAACGTGGCGGTCTCGGCCATCCGCAAGATCATCCCGAACGACATCCGTCTGGCGATCTTCGTCGTCATCATCGCGGGCTTCGTCACGATCGTGGACCTGCTGCTGCAGGCCTTCATCCCGGCGCTGAGCGAATCGCTGGGCGTGTTCATCCCGCTGATCGTCGTCAACTGCATCATCATCGGCCGCGCGGAGGCCTTCAGCCAGAAGAACACCGTCGGCGCCAGCTTCTTTGACGGCGTGTTCCAGGGCCTGGGCTACACCTGCGTGCTGATTGTCATGTGCGTGTTCCGCGAGCAGATCGGCTCCGGCCGCTTCGGCGGCGGCCTGATCGACGTCTCGAACGGCTTCCGCTTCACGCTCGACGGCACGGGCGCCGGCATCCAGCTCTTCAACGCCGACTACGGCGCCTCGATCATGAACCTTCCCTTCGGCGGCTTCATCACCCTGGGCCTGCTGATCGCCGTGATGCAGCACTTCCTGAAGAAGTCCGCGAAGAAGAAAGAGGCGGAGGCGGCCGCTGCCGCCGAGGCGGAGAAGGAGGCAGACTGATGACTAACATTATCTCCATCGCCATCGGCGCGATCCTGATCAACAACTTCATCTTCTCGCAGTTTCTCGGCTGCTGCCCCTTCCTGGGCTGCTCCAGCAAGGTGGACACCGCCACCGGCATGGGTCTCGCGGTCGTGTTCGTCATGGGCCTGGCCTCGGCGATCTGCTGGGTCGTCGATACCTACCTGCTGATCCCGCTCGGCCTGGAATTCCTGGAGACGCTGGCCTTCATCCTGGTCATCGCGGCGCTGGTCCAGTTCGTCGAGATGTTCCTCAAAAAGTCCGTGCCGAGCCTGTATTCGGCCCTGGGCATCTATCTGCCGCTGATCACCACCAACTGCGCGGTGCTCGGCGTGGTGCTGCTCAACGTGCAGAACCACTACAACTTCATCGAGTCCGTGGTCTACGGCATCACCGGCGGCGTGGGCTTCATGCTCGCGATCGTGCTCTTCGCCAGCGTGCGCGAGCGCATCGCCTTTGCCGACTACCCCGAGTGCTTCGAGGGCTTCCCGATCTGTCTCGTGTCCGCCGGCCTGCTGGCCCTGGCCTTCATGGGCTTCAGCGGGATGCAGATCTTTGGCTAAGGAGGGGATGACGGTATGACGATCCTGAAAGCCATTCTCATCCTCGGCGCTCTCGGCGCCGTCTTCGGCGCCGCGCTGGCCTTTGCCGCCAAGATCTTCCACGTGGAGGTCGACCCGCGGCAGGCCGCCGTGCGCGAGGTCCTGGCCGGCGCCAACTGCGGCGGCTGCGGCTATCCCGGCTGCGACGGCTACGCCGCCGCCGTGGCGGCGGGCGAGGCCCCCTGCAACAAGTGCGTGGCGGGCGGCGCGGCGACGGCCGCCGCCGTGGCCGAGATCATGGGCGTCAGCGCGGACGCGGCGGAAAAGCAGGTCGCCTTCGTGCCCTGCTCCGGCACGCACGAATGCGCCGAGCCCCGCTTCAACTACTCCGGCCCGGTGGACTGCCGCGCTGCCATGCTCTTCGGCGGCAAGAGCAGCAAGCTGTGCACCTTCGCCTGCATCGGCCTGGGCAACTGCGAACGCGCCTGCCAGTTCGACGCCATGCACGTCGTCGACGGCGTCGCCAGGGTCGACCGCTCGAAGTGCGTCGGCTGCGGCGCCTGCGTGGACGCCTGCCCCAAGAGCATCGTGAAGCTCATCCCCGAGAGCCAGAAGATCATGCCCGCCTGCGGCAGCAGGGACAAGGGCGCGCAGGTCATGAAGATCTGCAAGGCCGGCTGCATCGGCTGCATGAAGTGCCAGCGCGAATGCCCGGCCGACGCCATCGTCGTCAAGGACAACCTCGCACAGGTCGACATGAGCAAATGCGTCCAGTGCGGCCACTGCGCCGACGTTTGCCCGCGCCATATCATCGCGAGCTTCTATTGAGCCTTCGGCCTCTAAAAAACTCCCTCCGCCCGGAGGGAGTTTTTCCTGTCTTGACATATACCCCCATGGGGTATATAATGGCGGCGAGAGAGAGGGGAACGCCATGACAGAATGCTGCTGCGAGCGCACGAAGGAGCGCGGCGAAGAGGAACTGAAGAGCCTGACGAACCGGCTCAGCCGGATCGAGGGGCAGATCCGCGGCATCCGCGGCATGCTGGACAAAAACGCCTACTGCCCGGACATCCTGGCGCAGGTGGCGGCGGCGACGGCCGCGCTGAACGCCTTCGGGCGGGAGCTGCTGTCCAATCACATCCGCACCTGTGTGGTGGAGGATATCCACGCCGGGAAGGACGAGACGATCGACGAGCTTCTGAAGACGCTTCAGAAGCTGATGAAATAGGAACAGAGGGCAGGCAGGGCTGGTAAAAGATGCAGCAATATAATGTGACGGGCATGAGCTGTGCCGCCTGCTCGGCCCGGGTGGAAAAGGCGGTGAGCGGCGTCGCGGGCGTGACGGGCTGTTCGGTCAGCCTGCTGACCAACTCCATGGGCGTCGAGGGCACGGCGGACGCTTCCAGCGTGATCGCGGCGGTCGAGGCCGCGGGTTACGGCGCCTCCGTCAAGGGGGCGGCCAAAGCCGCGCCGCCCGGCGCGGACGAGGACGCGCTGAAGGATCGGGAGACCCCGGTCCTGAAAAAGCGCCTGGTCGCCTCGCTCGGCTTCCTGCTCGTGCTGATGTACGTCTCCATGGGGCACACGATGTGGAACTGGCCCCTGCCCGCTTTTTTTGAGGGCAATCATACGGCGATGGGACTTGTCCAGCTCCTGCTGGCCGCCGTCGTCATGGTCGTCAACCAGAAGTTTTTTATCAGCGGCTTTCGGGGCCTTATGCACCGCGCGCCCAATATGGACACGCTCGTGGCGCTCGGCTCGGCGGCCGCGTTCGTGTACAGCGTGTATGCGCTTTTCGCGATGACCGGCGCGCAGCTGCGCGGCGGCAGCGAGGCGGCCATGCCCTGGATGCACGAGTTTTATTTCGAGTCCGCCGCCATGATCCTGACGCTGATCACCGTGGGCAAGATGCTCGAGGCGCGCTCCAAGGGGAAGACCACGGACGCGCTCAAAAGCCTGATGCGCCTCGCGCCGAAGACGGCCACCGTCGTGCGCGGCGGCGCCGAGCTGGAGATCCCGATCGAAGAGCTGCAGAAGGATGAGATCTTCGCCGTGCGCCCCGGGGAGCATATCCCGGTCGACGGCGTGATCCTCGAAGGGAGCAGCGCCGTGGACGAGTCCGCCCTGACGGGGGAGAGCGTCCCCGTGGACAAGGGCGTGGGCGACGCGGTCTCCGCCGCCACGCTCAACCAGGCGGGCTATATCCGATGCCGCGCCACCCGCGTCGGCGAGGACACCACCTTCAGCCAGATCCTCCGCATGGTCAGCGACGCGGCGGCCACCAAGGCGCCGATCGCCAAGGTAGCGGACAGGGTCTCCGGCGTCTTCGTGCCGACGGTCATCGGCATCGCGCTCGTCACGACGCTCGTGTGGCTGCTGCTCGGCCGCGGCGTGGGCTTCGCCCTGGCGCGCGGCATCTCCGTGCTCGTCATCAGCTGCCCCTGCGCGCTGGGTCTCGCCACGCCCGTGGCGATCATGGTCGGCAGCGGCCTCGGCGCCAGGCACGGTCTGCTGTACAAGACGGCCGCCTCCCTGGAATCCGCCGGGCGGATCGAGATCGCGGCGCTGGACAAGACGGGCACCATCACCGAGGGGAAGCCCCGCGTGACCGACCTCATCCCCGCGGACGGGGACGAGGCGCGCCTGCTGCGTCTGGCCGTCTCGCTCGAGGCGAGGAGCGAGCACCCGCTCGCCCGCGCCGTGCTGGAGCTCGCGGCGGAGCGCGGCATCGAGCCGGCGGAGGTCGAAAACTTCCGCGCCCTGCCCGGCAACGGGCTGAGCGCGGAGCTCGAGGGCCGCGTCCTCTGCGGCGGCAGCCGCAGCTTCCTGGAGAGCAGGCTCCCAATGGATGTAAATTATGTAAACCGATCGGAAGAGCTGTCCGCCCAGGGGAAGACCCCGCTGTTCTTCGCCTTGGGAACGGAATTCCTCGGGATCATCGCCGTCGCGGACACGATCAAGGAGGACGCGCCGCAGGCCGTACAGGAGCTCAAAAACATGGGCGTTCGGGTCGTTATGTTAACTGGCGACAATGAGCGCACCGCGGCGGCCATCGGGACGCAGGCCGGCGTGGACGAGGTGATCGCGGGCGTGCTGCCCGACGGGAAGGAGAGCGTGATCCGGCGTCTGGCCGCCCAGGGGAAGGTCGCCATGGTGGGCGACGGGATCAACGATGCCCCGGCGCTGACGCGCGCCGATCTCGGCGTCGCCATCGGGGCGGGCGCGGACGTGGCCGTGGACGCGGCGGACGTGGTGCTGATGCAAAGCAGGCTGCGGGACGTGCCGGCGGCGATCCGGCTCGGGCGGGCTACGCTGCGCAACATCCATGAAAACCTGTTCTGGGCTTTCTTTTACAACAGCATCGGCATCCCCGTCGCGGCGGGTGTGTTCAGCTCCCTCGGCCTGACGCTCAGCCCCATGCTCGGCGCGGCGGCCATGAGCCTGTCGAGCTTCTGCGTGGTGACGAACGCCCTGCGCCTGAACCTGCTGAAGCTGTACGATGCGAGCCGTGACCATAAGAGACAAAAGAAACACCATCATAAGGAAAAGGAGACGAGACCCATGGAAAAGACCCTGAAGATCGAAGGCATGATGTGCAAGCACTGCGAGGCGCGCGTCAGGAAGGCGCTGGAGGCCGTCGAGGGCGTGGAGAGCGCCGCCGTCAGCCACGAGGCGGGCACCGCCGTCGTCACGCTGAGCGCGGACGTGCCGAACGAGACGCTCAAGGCCGCCGTCGAGGCGCAGGATTACCCGGTGCTCGGCATCGAGTAAGGGGCGCGAAAGACGCGCAAAAAGGCGCCGGTCTTTTGACCGGCGCCTTTTTTTCGCGCGCCCCGCGCGTCAAAAATTGGCGGCGTAGATGTGTTCGGCCAGCTTCGGGGAGGCGAAATCCACCACGATCCAGCCGGAGAGCGACGCGCTGTCCGTTCCGAGCAGCAGGGGATCGAGCTTGCGCGCGAACGAATACGGGTGCCCGTAGGCCGCCGTGCCCTTCGTGCTCAGGAAGTGGATGGCAAGATCGTTCCCGCCCTGTCCGGCCGCCTCCATGCCCGCGGTGAAGGCCGCCCACTTGTCCGCCGCGCCGTACTCATAGCGATCCTGCACCCAGAGGGTATAGCTGCCGTTGTCCTCCGCGGCGGCGTGGGCGGACACGTCGTCGTGCCCGTTCTGATCGGCCCACAGCAGGCCGATGCCCGCCGCGGCGCCGAGACCAGCCTCGTCCTCATAGCGGCGCAGCAGCACGAGCTTTCCGCGCGCCTCGCCCACCGTGGGGATCGTGTCCGTCAGCAGCCAGCGCCCGGCCTCCCGTGCGATCACGGCGTCGAGGGCCGTCTCAAAGTCGCGCACGCTCTCGTCGCCGTGCTCCTGCTTGACGGCAAAGACGATCGTCTCCGTCGGGTGCGCGTCGAGGAAAGCGTAGCACTGCGCCAGCACCGCGTCGAGATACAGCGTCCCGCCGAAGACGCCGGTCCTGCATTCGGTGAAGCCGTGCATCAGCTTGAGCGTGCCCGCCTCCGCGCCCACGGCCAGACGGATATCCAGATAGCGGAAGCCGGCCTCGAGCTGGCCGCCGATATCCAGGCTCTGGCACCTGGAGAAAAAGGCGAGCTGCACATACTGCGTGGCACTGTCGTGCGTGCCGGGCAGCACGACGCGGTTGAGCGGCGTGCCGTCGTCCAGACGCGCCATCCAGTCGGCCGCGCCGTCCACGGGGCTTTTGTCCGCGTGCTCCGTCAGGGGGATGACGACGAGCGCGAGTGCGAAGAGCAGCAGCAGCGCCAGCAGCGCGGCGAGTACGCGCAGTACGATGCGCAGGGGCCTGCGATTCTTTCTTTCCATGGCGTGTTCCTCCCGATCCATCCGGATACGGCCAGTATAGCATGTTCTTCCCGCCGCGAAAAGAGGGGAAATGCGGCGCGCCCCGGCTTGACAGCGCCGGGCGCGCGGCGTATCATCAAAGCGGACGGGAGGTGCGCAAGCATGGCCAATATCCTTGATTACATCGCCTGGCGCGGCGATCTGCTTTTTTCGGAGAGACCCTTCAACGAGGTGGACAACCTCATCCTCGCGGAGCTGTCCTATCTGCGCATGGACGGCTTCGTGCCCGCCGAACCCGGCGAGGGGATCACGCTCGGCGAGCTGTACGAGAGCTACAGGCGCGGCGGCGGCACGGCGGAGTATCACGGCAACGACCCGCTGCCGCTCTTTGAGGCGGCGGCCTCCTCGGAGCGCTTTCGCGGCGTCCGCCTGAGCGCCTGCGTCAGCGAGACCGATCCCGAGCGGGAGATCCAGTTCGCCGCGGTCTGCTTCGCGCTGGGGGACGGGACGCTGTACGTCGCCTTCCGCGGCACGGACAACAGCATCGTCGGCTGGCGGGAGGACTTCAACCTGAGCTACCAGCGCGGGACGCCCGGACAGCTTGCCGCGGCGGCGTATCTCGACCGCGTCGCCGGGTGTACGGAGCGGCCCCTCCGGGTCGGCGGCCATTCCAAGGGCGGCAATTTCGCCACCTATGCGGCCGCTTTCTGCCGGGAGGACGTCCGGCGCGAGCGGGTGATGGAGGTCTGGTCCAACGACGGCCCCGGCTTCAACCGGAGCCTGGTCGATACGGAGCAGGTCCGCGCCATCCTGCCGCGCACGCGCCACATCATCCCGGAGTCCTCGCTCATCGGCGTCCTGCTGACCAATCAGGATGAGAAGGAAGTCGTCCGCAGCAGCGCCAGCGGAATCGGCCAGCACGACCCGTACAGTTGGGAGGTCTCGGCCTGCGGCTTCGTGCGCGCGGAAAAGCAGTCGGCGACAAGCGTCTTCATGGACGAGACGCTCGACCGCTGGGTCGACGAGCTGGACGACGCGGAGCGGGCCAACATCGTCGCCGCCATCTTCGATTCCATCGAAGCCTCGGGCGCCGGGACGCTCGCCGAGCTCAACGAGAACTGGTGGCCGTCTTACAGCGCCATCCTCAAGGCCGTCAGGGACATGGACCCGGAGCACCGGAAGAACGCGCTGGGCAGCCTGAAGAAGCTGGCCAAAACAGGCAAGGACGTGCTGCTGAGCGAGGCGAAGAAAACGCTGGAGACTCTCGGCGTATGAGGAGAGCGGGGCAGATACGGATAGAAAAAAGCAGCCGAAATGGGCTGCTTTTTCTATCCGTATTTCAGTCCCATTCCCGGTACTTTCGGAGCATCCGGTCCTGGATGGCGTCGCGATAGAGGATGACCTCGGCTTTCCGGACGCCCTGCTGGAAGGCGCTGCCGATCCGGCCGACGCCGCCGAGCAGGAAGAAGAGATAGGCCTCGGTCAGCACCGCCTCTCCCGCGCCCAGCGCGCCCGCGGTCCCGGGCGCGGCTCCGCCGAGCAGGCGGACGAGGGCGAAGCACACGGCGCCGAGCAGGATGCGGACGCCGGCCTTGAAAAGCCGCCGCGAGCGTACGACCTCCCGCAGGACGGACAGGTCCTGCTCCTCCGCCGCGCCCTCGCGGTCCGGGCCGGGAGGCGCCTCCAGCGGGAAGCAGTAGGACTCGTAGCGGTGCTTTTTCCGCTCCGTCCCCGCGAGATAATCCCGCACGACGCGCTTTTCACGCCGGTTTTCGAGCCAGGCGTCCAGCACGAGCAGCGCGATGCAGATGAGAATGAGAAGTCGGTAGCTCATGGCGATCCTCCGGGAAAGCTTTTCGATGGCGGGGGCCTGGAATGGGAGAGAGCAGAACGGGAAAGATACGGCCTTTGCTTGAAAAGAAAACGCCGTCGCGAACGATACGAAGTCCGCGACGACGATGGTCGGAGTGCGGGGATTTGAACCCCGGGCCTCTTGGTCCCGAACCAAGCGCGCTACCATCTGCGCTACACCCCGAAACAGCTTTTTCATTATAATGACGCAGCCCGGGAATGTCAAGCAAAACTTGTTCTTTCTTTTTCCCGTCCGGCATAGGCTGTCCGCCGGGGGGGGGGTGCTGCGCATGAAACTGCCGGAGATCCGCGTCGGAGCCGGGGCGCTGCTTCTGTGCGCGCTTCTGATCTATATCTCGCCGCCGGGCGGGACGAGCGCGCTGCTGCCGTGCGTGCTCGTCCATGAGCTGGGGCATCTGGCCGCGCTTCGGCTGCTGCGCATCCCGGTGCGGCGTCTGACGCTGGAGCTCAGCGGGCTGCGCATCGACTGCGCGGGGGCGCCGGGCACGGCGCAGGATTGTCTGGCGGCGCTGGCGGGACCGGCGGCGGGACTTTTGTACGCCCTGCTTTTGAACCGGCTCGGCCATGCGCTCGGCAGCCGGGGCGCGCTCCTCTCGGCCGGGATCAGCCTGCTGCTGTCCGCCTTCAATCTGCTGCCCGTGCCGCCGCTGGACGGCGGGCGCGTCTTTGCCGCGCTCTCGGCCTCCCTGCTGGGCGCGGAGGCCGGAGAGCGTCTGACGCGCTGCGTGGGCCTGCTGGGCGCGGCGCTCGTGCTGTCCGCCGGAGCCTGGCTCTGCCTGCGCGGGCGGGGCCCGGCGCTGGCCGCGGCGGGCCTGTTCCTGCTGGCCGGGCTCCTGCGGGACGGAACAGAGGATTGAAAAAGCGGGGGAGATGGGGTACAATATCCCCAAACCAAGAAAACGGGAGTATTCCATGGACAAACGACTGGAACGGATCCTGCCGCGGGTGCAGAAACCGGCCCGCTATACCGGCGGGGAATACAACCAGATCCTCAAGGACAAAAACGCGGTCGAGCTGCGCCTGGCCTTCTGCTTTCCCGATACCTACGAGATCGGCATGTCGAACCTCGGCATGAGCATCCTGTATCACACGATGAACAGCCTGGACTTCGTCTGGTGCGAGCGCTGCTTCGCGCCCTGGGGCGACATGTACGCCGAGATGAAAAAGGCCGGGCTGCCTCTCTACGCGCTCGAGAGCGGGGACAGCCTGAGCGAATTCGACGCGCTGGCCTTCTCCGTCGGCTACGAGATGGCCTACACCACGGTGCTGGACATGCTCGACATGGCCGGGCTGCCTCTGCGCAGCGCGGACCGGCCGGGGCTGCTGCCGCTCGTGTTCGCCGGCGGCACCGCCGCGGTGAACGCCGAGCCGATGGCACCCTTTATCGACCTCTTCGTCGTGGGCGAGGGGGAGGAGATGAACAACGAGCTGCTCACGCTGCTGCGCGAGGCCAAGCGCGGCGGCTGGAGCAAGGGCGAATTCCTGCGCCGCGCCGCGCAGATCGGCGGGGTCTACGTGCCGAGCCTGTATGAGATCGCGTACGAGCGGGACGGGACGATCGCCTCCATCACGCCGGCCGGCGGCGCGCCGGAAAAGGTGACCAAGCGCATCGTGGAGGATCTGGACGCCGCGCCCTTCCCGACGGCTCCGATCGTGCCCTCCACCGAGGTGGTGCACGACCGCGTGAGCCTGGAGCTGTTCCGCGGCTGCGTGCGCGGCTGCCGCTTCTGCCAGGCGGGCTACGTTTACCGCCCCATCCGCGCCAAAAAGCCGGAGACGCTGATCCGGCAGGGGATCGAGACATTGAAGAACACGGGCTACCAGGACGTGACGCTCCTGAGCCTGAGCACCAGCGACTACCGCCCGCTGCCCGGGCTCTGCGACGGGCTGCTCGACTACTGCGAGGAGAGGAGCATCGGCCTGTCGCTGCCCTCTCTGCGCGCGGACAACTTCTCCATCGAACTGATGGAGCGGCTGCAGAAGGTGCGCAAAAGCGGCCTGACCTTCGCGGTGGAGGGCGGCAGCCAGCGCCTGCGCGACGCCATCAACAAGAACGTCACCGAGGAGGACCTGCTCAACACCTGCCGGATCGCCTTCGCGGGCGGCTGGAACAGCGTCAAGCTCTACTACATGCTCGGCCTGCCGACGGAGACGGACGAGGATATCGTCGGCATCGCCAAAATGGCCGACCAGGTGCTCTACACCTGGCGCCAGTACGCCAAGAACAAGAACCGGGGTGTGAAGATCACGATCTCCACCTCCTGCTTCGTCCCCAAGCCGCACAGTCCCTTCCAGTGGGAGGCGCAGGTGACGACGGAGGAGTATCTGCGCCGGGTGAACCTGCTGCGCAGCAGCATCACGGCCCGCAACGTCACCTATAACTGGCACGACGCGGAGACGAGCCTGATCGAGGCCGTGCTCTCCCGCGGCGACCGGCGTGTGGCCGACGCGATCGAGCGGGTCTGGCGCGACGGCGGACGGCTCGACGCCTGGACGGATTATTTCTCCTTCGAACGCTGGATGCAGGCCTTCGAGGCCTGCGGGATCGACCCGGTTTTTTACGCCAACCGCGAGCGGCCCTCGGACGAGCGGCTGCCCTGGGACATGATCGACGTGGGCGTGCGCAGGGAGCATCTCGTACGCGAGCGCGAGCAATGCTACCGCTCCGCGCTCAGCCCGGACTGCCGGCATCAGTGCGCGGCCTGCGGCGCTGCCCGGCTGCTGAAAGGGAGGCGCTGCGATGAGTGACAAGTGGAGACTGCGCTTTCAAAAGACGGGGCGGGCGGTGTATATCTCCCATCTCGATCTGATGCAGACGATGCAGCGCGCCTTTTCCCGCGCCGGATACCGGCTGAAATACTCGGAGGGCTTCAACCCGCATCCGCAGATCTCGATCGCGCTGCCGCTGTCCGTCGGGACGGCCAGCTTCTGCGAGCTGATGGATTTCCGCCTGACGGAACAGGCCGATCCGGCGGAGCTCCCGGCGCGCCTGAATGCGGCGCTGCCGGAGGGGATCGAGGCGCTGGAGGTCTATGAGCCGCAGCGGAAATTCGCCGAGCTCAAATGGCTGCGCATCGAGGGCGTTTTCGAATACGACGACCGGGACCCGGTGCGGATGGCGGCGGCGCTGCGGGACTTCTTCGCGTCGGAGAGCCTCGTCATCACCCGCAGGACCAAGCGCGGTGCGGGCGAGACGGACGTCAGGGCCGCGATCCGGGAGATCGCCTTCGCCGCGGAGGGGGAGGGCGTGTGCCTGCGCACCGTGATCTCCGCGCAGGAGCCGACGCTCAATCCCGAGCTGCTGGCCGAGGCGGCGCGCCAGCTGCGGCCGGAGCTCGCGCCCGATTTCGCGAAATTCACCCGTCTGGAGACCTGCGACCGGGAAATGGGGCTTTATCGGTAAAAAAGGCTTGCTTTTCCGGAAAAAGTGTGTTAACATACCAGAGCTTGTGCAAATGGCTTGCACAGAACATCAGGCGGTCCGCTGTCGCGACGAGCGTCCTCCGATATGAACGTCTTTACGAAAGAGGATCAGGATATGGATCTGGTCAAAATTCTCAGTGAGCAGTACACCAAGCCCGAGCTGCCCGAGATGAACGTCGGCGACACCGTGCGTGTCCTCGTCCGCGTCAAGGAAGGCAACCGCGAGCGCACCCAGGCCTTCGAAGGCACCATCATCGCCAAGAAGCACGGCGGCATCAACGAGACCATCACGGTCCGCCGCATCTCCTACGGCGTCGGCTGCGAGAAGGTCTTCCCGGTGCATTCTCCCTCCATCGTCTCCGTCACCACCGTCCGCCGCGGCAAGGTGCGCAGAGCCAAGCTCTACTACCTGCGCGACCGCGTGGGCAAGAAGGCGAAGGTCAAGGAGCGCCTGTAAGAACTGTTTACACCAAGAGACAGAAAGAGAGACCGTCAGGTCTCTCTTTTTGTCTGTGGACGGATCTTCGTTTGCCGAGCCTGGAGCCGCAAGGGGGATCGTGAAGGGGGACGGGGAGTCCCCCTTCACGTTTGATCTGTTTCAAAACGGGAACGGTTCTGAAGTTCCCGTTTTGCTCTTTCAAGCCGGCGACACTTTGTCGACGGCTTGAAAGAGAGACCGTCAGGTCTCTCTTTTTGTTGTTGCCTAAAAAGGGCGGACGGTGTATAATATTATGAATTCTCTTATAAGTTCAGGAGAACGGCATGGAAAGCGAAAAGAAAAAACAGACAAAGCGCAGACGGCGCGCCGCGGAGCATGACAGCGCCCGGAAGGAGCTCTACGAGTGGATCCAGAGCCTGATGACGGCTCTGGTCATCTGCGTGGTGGTCTTCCTCTTCCTGGCCCGTGTGATCGACGTCGTCGGCGACTCCATGAACCCGACGCTCTACGACGGGAACAAGATGCTGGTGTCCGACCTGTTCTATCATCCCAAACAGGGGGACGTCGTCATCTTCAAAAAGGACGAGTATGACCCGGACAAGGCGCTGGTCAAGCGCGTGATCGCCGTGGAGGGCCAGGTCGTGAACATCGACTTCGACAACGGCGTCGTCTATGTCGACGGCGTCCCGCTGGACGAGCCCTACGTCAACTCCCCGACGAACAACAAGGAGGACTTCATCGGCCCGAAGACGGTCCCGGAGGGCTGCGTGTTCGTCATGGGCGACAACCGCAACGCCTCGACCGACAGCCGCGACAAGCGCATCGAGATGGTGGACGAGCGGCTGATCGTCGGCAGGGCGTATCTCGTTATCTACCCGGTGGCGGAGATCCGCTGGATCCAGTGATGGAAGGCCCCGCTCCGGAAAAAATGAATATCCAGTGGTTTCCCGGTCACATGACCAGGGCCCAGCGCATGATCGCGGAGAACGTCAAGCTTGTTGACGCCGTCTGCGAGCTGCTGGACGCGCGTATCCCGGCGGCCAGCCGCAATCCGGACATCGACCGGCTCGCGGCGGGAAAGCCCCGGCTCGTGATCCTCAACCGCTGCGATCTGGCAGACCCCGCCGTGACCGCCCTCTGGCGGCGCCATTTTGAACGGCAGGGTCTCGCCATCCTCGAGACCGACGCCCGATCGGGAAAGGGCGTCGGCGGTTTTGCGCCCGCCGTGCGGCGCCTGCTGGCCGACCGGCTGAAGGAATACGAGGCCAGGGGCCAGGCCGGCCGTCCGCTGCGCGTGATGATCCTGGGCATCCCGAACGTCGGCAAGTCCACCTTTATCAACAAGGTGGCCGGCCGAAAGGCCGCCGTCGCCGGGGACAAGCCCGGCGTGACCCGCGGCAAGCAGTGGATCCGCATCGACGCGGGGCTCGAGCTGCTGGACACGCCCGGCATCCTCTGGCCGAAGTTCGACAGCCAGGAGGTCGGGGAGCTGCTGGCCATCACGAACGCCATCAAAGCAGATGTGCTGGACAAGGAGACCCTCGGCGCCAATTTCATGCTGCGCCTGCGCGCGCAGTATCCGCAGGCCCTGACCGAGCGCTATAAGATCGACCCCGACCCGGAGGCGGACGGCTATGCGCTGCTGGAGGCGGCCGCGAAAAAGCGCGGCTTCCTCGTCTCGCGCGGGGAATACGATATCGAGCGCATGGCCAACACCCTGCTGCAGGAATACCACGACGGCAAGCTGGGCCGTCTGAGCTTGGAGGCGCCGGATGACGGAGCTCTGGACGCTGGAACATGAGATCTACGACAGCGGCGTAAAGCTGCTGTGCGGCGTAGACGAGGCGGGCCGCGGCCCGCTGGCGGGACCTGTCTGCGCGGCGGCCGTCCGGCTGCCGCGAGGGCTGGAGATCCCCGATCTGAACGATTCGAAAAAGCTCACGGAGAAAAAGCGCGAAGCGCTCTTCGAACGCATTTGCGCCGAGGCGCTCTCCTATGGGATCGCCTTCGCCTCCGTCGAAGAGATCGAGGCGCTCAACATCCTGGAGGCGACCTTTCTCGCCATGAACCGCGCCATCGCACAGCTCGATCCGCAGCCGGAGCTGGCGCTGATCGACGGCGACCGCGACCGCGGCATCGCCGTCGCGAGCCGCTGCATCGTCAAGGGCGACGCGCGCTGCGCCGATATCGCGGCGGCCTCGATCCTGGCCAAGGTCAGCCGGGACAGGCTGATGCTCTCCCTTGCGGAGCGGTATCCGCAATACGGCTTCGAGCGGCACAAGGGCTACGGCACGAAGCAGCATTACGAGGCCATCCGCAGCTTCGGCCCCTCGCCGATCCACCGGATGAGCTTTTTGAAGAAGATGCACTGATGGAGAAAAAGGAACTCGGCCGCTGGGGCGAAGAGCAGGCGGCGCGCTGGCTGCGGCTGCGCGGCTGGCGGATCGTCGAGAAAAACTATGCCTGCCGCCTGGGAGAGATCGACCTGATCGCCGAAAGGCGCGGCGTGCTGGCCTTCGTGGAGGTCAAGCTGCGGCGGGACGCCGCTTTCGCCGAGGCGCGCGAGTTCGTCACCCGCGCCAAGCAGGAGCGTATCCGCGCGACGGCCTCTCTCTGGCTGGCCGCGCACGATACCCAGCTGCAGCCGCGCTTCGACGTGATCGAGGTCTACGCCCCGGCGGGGGAGAAAACGCGCCTGCCGCGGCTCCGCCATTGGGAGAACGCCTTTGAATGAGCTATGTACCCCGGCCCGGCCGGGGTTCGGCGGCAGAGGAGGCGGCGCTCAGCACGTCCCTCTGGGGCAGAAGGTGGAGCAGTAGGTCTCGCCCTTCGTGCTGGCCTTTTCGCTCTGCACCTGGATGCGCGCCGCGCTGCAGCGGCAGTCAATCGTGTTGAATTTGCAGTTGGTGACGTCGCAGCCAACGCCGGGAAGGATCTCGTTTTTCTTGCCGTTCACGGTTGTGACCTCCTTTTTCGGACTACGCTTAGTATCTGAGCGTTTCCCGCGATTATTCTCAAGAAACGGACAAACAGCATGGCATTGTACGCGATCGGAGACCTGCACCTGTCCCTGACGGGCGAAAAGCCGATGGACGTGTTCGGCGGCGTGTGGGAAAACTACATCGAAAAACTGCGCGGCGGTTTCTCCGGCCTGACGGAGGAGGACGTCACGGTCCTCTGCGGCGATCTGAGCTGGAGCATGGGGCTGGATCAGGCTGCGGAGGATTTCCGCTTTCTGGAGGGATTGCCCGGGAAAAAGATCCTGCTCAAGGGAAATCACGATTTCTGGTGGAGCACCGCCGCGCGGATCGGCCGCTTCTTCCGGGACAACGGCCTGGAGAGCCTGCAGCTGCTGCACAACAACTGCGTGTTCTGGGGCGACTACGCGCTCTGCGGGACGCGCGGCTGGTTCTACGAGGAGGAGCAGGGCAACGGGCACGACCGCAAGATCCTGCTACGCGAGCTCGGCCGGCTGGAGACCTCGCTCAAGGCCGCCGGCGAGCGGAAAAAGCTCGTGTTCCTGCATTATCCGCCGATCTATCAAAACTATGAATGCCCGGAGATCCTGCAGCTGCTCGCCGACTATCGGGCGGAGCTGTGCTGCTACGGCCATCTGCACGGGAAGAGCTGCCGGCTGGCCTTCGAGGGGCGGCGCGGCTGCACGGAGTTCCGCCTGGTGTCGGCGGACGCGCTGGATTTCACGCCCGCTCTGCTCCGTTCATGATTTTTTCATTGATTTTACTGGACTTTTCTGTTATCATATCTAAGCTTGTTAGCACATATAGAGGAGGAACGCAGTCATGATCGTCAAAAACGTAGAGAAACAGGAAAACAAAACCGCTGTTTTCACGGTGGAGGCCGAGCCCGCGGAGTTTGAAGCGGCCGTCAACGGCGCCTACCTGAAGAACAGAAGTCAGATAAATATCCCCGGCTTCCGCAAGGGCAAGGCCCCCCGCGCCGTCGTCGAAGGCATGTACGGCCCGGAGGTCTTTTACCAGGACGCGATGGACGAGCTGGCGCCGAAGGCCTATGAGAAGGGGCTGGAGGAGTCCGGCCTGCGCGTGGTGGGCACGCCTTCCATCAAGAACGTCGAAGTCACCGAAGCGCGCGGCGTGAGCTACGCCTTCGAGGTCGAGCTCTACCCCGAAGTGACGCTGGGCGAGTACAAGGGCATCAAGGCTGTCCGCGCCTCCGAGACCGTGACCGACGAAGAGGTCGACGCCGAGCTCGAGAGCGTGCGCAAGCGCAACGCCCGCAAGCTCAGCGTGGAGCGCGAGGCTCAGATGGGCGACGCGGCCAACATCGATTTTGACGGTTTCCTCAACGGCGAGCGTTTCGACGGCGGCAAGGCGGAGGGCTACTCCCTCACGCTGGGCTCCGGCTCCTTCGTTCCGGGCTTCGAGGAGCAGATCGTCGGCATGAAGATCGGCGAGGAGAAGGACATCGACATCACCTTCCCCGAGGACTATGTGGAGAACCTCGCCGGCAAGGCCGTGGTCTTCAAGGTCAAGCTCAACGGCCTGACCGTGGACGAGCTGCCCGAGCTGGACGATGAGTTCGCCCAGGACGTGTCCGAGTTCGATACGCTCGAAGCCTATAAGGCCGACCTGCGCTCCGGCCTCGAAAAGCGCCGCGCCGACCAGGTCAGGGACGCCTTCCGCGCCGCCGTGATGAAGAAGGCGGCCGACGGCATGAAGGCCGACGTGCCCGACTCCATGATCCGCGAGAGAGCCGAGGAGATCCTGCGCAACTACGCCTCCAACTTCGGCATGGACGCCCGCAATATGCCCATGGAACAGCTCATGAGCATGATGGGACTTGACGAGGCCGCCATGACCCAGAGCGTGATGCCCGGCGCCGAGCTGCAGGTCAGGACCGACCTGATGCTCGAGGCCGTCATCAAGGCCGAGAACATCGAGCCGAGCGAGGACGAGCTGAAGGCCTATGTGCAGCGCATCGCCGAGAGCGTCGGCAGAGAGCCCGAGGAGATGGAAAAGTACTTCGGGCGCGAGTTCATCCTCGACGAGCTCAGAAAAGAGCAGGCGGGCGACTTCCTCGTCGACAACGCGGTCGTTGTGGAGGAAGAGGAAGAAGAGAGCGCCGAAAAGAGCGAGGAATAATTCCAGACGGATCAGGATATGCTCTCTTGGATTCACAGCCGAGAAAGGAGTGCAAACCCATGAGTTTAGTCCCCTATGTCGTGGAGCAGACCAGCCGCGGCGAGAGAAGCTATGATATTTTTTCCCGCCTGCTGAACGACCGTATCGTCATGCTCAGCGAGGAGGTCAACGACACCACGGCGAGCCTGATCGTGGCCCAGCTTCTGTACCTGGAGGCGCAGGACCCCGACAAGGACATCCAGTTTTATATCAACAGCCCCGGCGGCAGCGTCACGAGCGGCCTGGCCATCTATGATACGATGCAGTACATCAAGCCGGACGTCTCCACCATCTGCGTCGGCATGGCCGCCTCCATGGGCGCGTTCCTGCTCTCCTCCGGCGCGCGCGGCAAGCGCATCGCCCTGCCCAACGCCGAGATCATGATCCACCAGCCCTCCGGCGGCAGCCAGGGCCAGTGCACCGACATCCAGATCCAGGCCGAGCAGATCCTGAAGATCAAGAAAAAGCTCAATGCGATCCTGGCTGTCAACACCGGCAAGGACATCGAGATCATCGAGCGCGACTGCGAGCGCGATCACTTCATGACCGCGGAGGAAGCGCAGGCGTACGGCCTGATCGACAAGGTCATCTACAAACGCTGACCGAACAAAGAAAAAGCCGCCATGAGCGGCGGAGGAGCGCGAGGGGGGACAGTCCGCCTCGCGCTCTGCGTACTTATTTTTTGACGGCGTAACGCCGATTGGAGAACGATATGGCAAGGAATGAAGACAGAAGAAGCATCCGCTGCTCGTTCTGCGGCAAGCCGCAGACGCTGGTCGGCCGGCTCATCGCGGGCAACGGCAGCTATATCTGCGACGAATGCGTGCGCATGTGCGCCAACATCATCGACGACGAGCCCGTGACCCGGCCCGTCCAGGGCTATGACGGGCTGCCGCTCGATTTTGAAAAGCTGCCCAAGCCCAGGGAGATCAAGGCCCGGCTCGACGAATACGTGATCGGGCAGGAGCGGGCCAAGATCGTGCTCTCCGTGGCGGTATACAACCACTACAAGCGGATCCTGCACGAGAGCCGGAACGAGGTGGAGCTGCAGAAGAGCAACATCCTCCTGATCGGGCCGACAGGCAGCGGCAAGACGCTCTTCGCGCAGACCATGGCCAAGATGCTGGACGTCCCCTTCGCCATCGCCGACGCCACCACGCTGACCGAAGCCGGCTATGTGGGCGAGGATGTGGAGAACGTGATCCTCAAGCTCCTGCAGGCGGCGGACTTCGACGTCGAGCGCGCCCAGCGCGGCATCATCTATATCGACGAGATCGACAAGATCGCCCGCAAGAGCGAGAACACCTCCATCACCCGCGACGTCTCCGGCGAGGGCGTGCAGCAGGCGCTGCTCAAGCTGCTGGAGGGCACGGTGGCCAACGTCCCGCCGCAGGGCGGGCGCAAGCATCCGCACCAGGAGTTCATCCACGTGGACACCACGAACATCCTGTTCATCTGCGGCGGCGCCTTCGACGGGCTGGATAAGATCATCGAAAAGCGCACCGACCGCAAGAGCATGGGCTTCGGCGCCGATATCAAGAGCAGCAGCGAGCGGGACGTGGGCGAGATCCTGGCCCAGGTCCAGCAGCATGATCTGCTGAAGTTCGGCATCATCCCAGAGCTGATCGGCCGTCTGCCCGTGATCGCCTCGCTCGACTCTCTCGACCGGGACGACCTCGTGCGCATCCTGACCGAGCCGAAGAACGCCATGACCAAGCAGTACCGCGAGCTGATGAGCCTCGACGGCGTCGAACTGGTCTTCGAACCCGAGGCGCTCGAGGCTGTGGCCGACAGGGCCATCGAGCGCAGGATCGGCGCCCGCGGCCTGCGCAGCGTGATGGAGGGCGTGATGACGGATATCATGTTTGACATCCCCTCCGACCGGACGGCGAAAAAGGTGACCGTCACGGCCGAGAGCGTGACCGGCGGGAGCCGGCCGATCGTGACGCACACAGGAGAGTGACACAGGCTGATACTGAGACCTCATGGAGAGGAGGATCCTTATGCAAAACGACAACAGGAACGAATGGGTAACCATGCCGATGCTGCCCCTGCGGGGGCTGAGCGTGTTCCCCGGCATGGTGCTGACCTTTGATGTGGAGCGCAGCGCCTCCGTCGCCGCCATCGGCGCGGCGCTGCACGGCGGGAGGCTGATCTTCCTGGCCGCGCAGAAGGACGTCTCCGTGGACGTGCCGGAGGAGAAGGACATCTACCGCGTCGGTACGGTGTGCCGGATCCGCCAGCAGATCCGCGCCGAAAACATGGGCGGCTGCCGCGTGATGGTGGAGGGCCGCTACCGGGCCGAGGCCGACAGCATCGACACCGCCGGCAAGGCCTACACCGCCGCGGTGCGCCCGCTCGAGGACCGGCCGGAGCGCGTCAGCGCGGCCCGAAAAGAGGCGCTGGTGCGCAATGTGCTGTCGCTTTACAACGATTACCTGCACATGAATCCGGAGATGATGAACGAGCAGCTGCTCAACGTACTGTCCAATCCGGATCTGAGCTACGTGATCTCCTACATAGCGCAGAACATCCGCCTCGGCGCCGCCGAAAAGCAGCGGCTGCTGGAGGAGGTCTATCCCAGCCGCCGCCTGATCCTCCTTGCCAAATACCTGAAAAACGAACTGAACGTGCTGAGCATCGAGAAGGAGCTCAACGAAAGCACACAGGAGCAGATGAACCGCAACCAGCGGGAGTACTATCTGCGCGAGGAAATGAAGCTGATCCAGCAGGAGCTCGGCGAAGACGGACAGACCGACGACATCGACGAATACCGCCAGAAGATCCAGGCGCTCGACGCGGCCGATGAGGTGCGCGACAAGCTCCTCAAGGAGCTCTCCCGCCTGCAGAAGCAGCCCTTCGGCTCCTCCGAGGCGGCCGTCCTGCGCGGCTATCTCGACACCTGCCTGGATATCCCCTGGGGCGTCAGGACGAAGGAGACCGTGGACATCGCGAAGGCGCGGAAGATCCTTGACGACGACCACTACGGGCTGGACAAGGTCAAGGAGCGCATCCTGGAGTACCTGGCCGTCAAGCAGCTCTCACCCGAGATCAAGGGCGGGCTGCTGTGCCTGGTCGGCCCTCCGGGAACGGGCAAGACGAGCATCGCGATGAGCGTGGCGCGGGCCACGAACCGCAAGCTCGTGCGCCTGTCTCTGGGCGGCGTTCACGACGAGGCGGATATCCGCGGCCACCGCAAGACCTATATCGGCTCCATGCCGGGCCGCATCATCAGCGGCGTCATCCAGGCGGGCTCCTGCAACCCGCTCATGGTGCTCGACGAGGTGGACAAGCTCGGCTCCGACTACCGGGGCGACCCCTCCGCCGCGCTGCTGGAGGCGCTGGACCCGGAGCAGAACAGCAGCTTCCGCGATCACTATCTGGAGCTGCCCTTCGATCTGTCCGAGGTCTTCTTCATCACGACCGCGAACACGACCGACACGATCCCGCGCGCCCTGCTCGACCGCATGGAGGTCATCGAGCTGTCCAGCTATACCGACGAGGAAAAGCTGCAGATCGCCCGGCGGCACCTGCTGCCCAAGCAGCGGAAAAAGCACGGGCTGAAGGCCGCCCAGCTTCGCGTGGGGGATGAGACCATCCGCCGGATCATCGCCGCCTACACCCGGGAATCCGGCGTGCGTCAGCTCGAGCGGGAGCTGGCCCGCCTGTGCCGCAGGGCGGCCGGCACGATCGCGGAGGAGAAGGCAGGCCGCGTGACCGTCCGGGAGAAGGACCTGGAGGAGCTGCTCGGCCCGGCGCGCTTCAAGGACGGACAAAAGCGCCGGAAGGACGAGGTCGGCCTCGTGCGCGGCCTGGCGTACACCACGGTCGGCGGAGAGACGCTGGACGTGGAGGTCGCCGTCGTCGAGGGTACCGGCAAGCTGGAGCTGACGGGCAATCTCGGCCAGGTCATGCAGGAGTCGGCGAAGGCCGCCATCAGCTATATCCGCAGCCGTGCCGAACAGCTCGGCATCGATCCGGAATTCTATAAGAATCGGGATATCCACATCCACTTCCCGGAGGGCGCCATCCCCAAGGACGGCCCCTCGGCGGGCATCACGGTCACGGTCGCGCTGGCCTCCGCGCTCAGCGGCCTGCCCGTGCGGCACGACGTGGCCATGACGGGCGAGATCACGCTGCGCGGCCGCGTGCTGCCCATCGGCGGCCTGCGGGAAAAGACCATGGCTGCCCTGCGCGCGGGGGTGGACACGGTGATCCTCCCGGCGGAGAACGAGCCGGATCTGGCCGAGATCGACCAGACCGTGCGCCAGGCGCTGCACTTCGTGCCGGTTACGAACGCGGACGAGGCGCTGGAGGCGGCACTGGTTCGCCCGACGGCGGAGGCGCTGCTGCAGGAGCTGCATGTGCCCGCCGTGCGCGAGCGCGTGCCCGTCAGGCAGTAGGTGCGCCATGAACGCGCTGAATCTCAACCGGACCGAATTCGTCCGCTCGGCGGCGTCGAGCGCGCAATTTATCCGCAGCTCGCTCCCGGCCGTCGTGTTCGCGGGCAAATCCAACGTCGGGAAATCCTCCGTGATCAACCGACTGCTCAACCGGAAGAACTTTGCCCGCGTCGGCGCCGCGCCGGGGAAGACCGTGCACGTCAATTATTTCTTGGCCGACGAAAGGCTCTACCTCGTGGATCTGCCGGGCTACGGCTACGCGAAGGTGTCGCAGGCCGAGCGCGAGCGCTGGGCCAGGCTGATGGAGGCCTTTTTCGCGGCGGAGGATCTCTTCACGCTGGGCGTGATGATCGTGGACGCGCGTCACCGGCCGACGGCCGACGACGAGACGATGGCGGCCTGGTTCAAGGCCTCCGGCCGCCGCCTCGTGGTGGTCGCCAACAAGCTGGACAAGCTGAAAAAGAGCGAGATCGAGCCGAACCTGGCCCGGATCCGCCAGACGCTCGCCCTGCCGGACGGGGTGCCGATCATCCCGTTTTCCGCGGAAAAGGGACAGGGCCGCGAGCAGCTGCTCGCCGAGATCCTGAAGGAAGGATAAAAAAGCGCAGGTACGGGACGAGTTTTTCGTCCCGTACTTGTATTTTTTCAAAAGATTTGGTAAGATAATTCAGTATATTGGGGGTGGTCTATATCAGCGCATGGCAGTCGATCGTAAACGGCTTCGATTTTACGAATCTGGTCGCCCTGCTGCTGGGCGTCATCCCCGCCCTGATCTGCATCACGCTCCACGAGCTCAGCCACGGTCTGGTGGCCTGGTGGCTCGGGGACGATACGGCCAAGCTGCGCGGCCGCCTGAGCCTGAACCCGCTCAAGCACCTGGACTGGATGGGCTTTGCGATGCTGGTGATCGCGCATGTGGGCTGGGCCAAGCCCGTGCCCGTGGACATGTACAAGTTCCGCGATCCCAAGCGCGGCATGGCGCTGACCGCGCTGGCCGGGCCGGTCAGCAATCTGCTGATCACGGTCGTGTTCCTGTTCCTGTTCGGCCTGTTCTTCCCGCTGCTCTATCGTTCCGGAACGGGCACGCTCGTGCTGGATCTGCTGGAGATGACGGCGTATCTGAGCCTCGGGCTGGGGCTGTTCAACCTGCTGCCGATCCCGCCGCTGGACGGCTCGAAGGTGCTTTTCTCCCTGCTGAGCGACGAGCATTACCGCACGCTGATGCGCTATGAGCGCTACGGGATGCTGCTGCTGATCGCGCTGGCCTTTTTCGGGGTGACGGGGCGCTTCCTGTCCGCCGCGATCCAGTCCGTGTTCAACTTCTTCTGGCCGGTGGCCGAGTGGGCCGCCCGCCTTTCATCAACGTTGTTTGTGGGAAAATGAATGGAAAATCCGAGTTTTTTTCTTGAGGGCGTTGTCAGGGAGCGGGACGAGCTGCAGGACTTCGAGGGCCCGCTCAACCTGATCCTGACGCTGCTGCAGAAGAACAAGATCGAGATCCGGGACATCCGGATCGCGGACATCCTGGACCAGTATCTGGCCTGGCTGGACGAGATGCAGAGCATGGATCTGGAGATCGCCAGCGAGTTTGTGCAGATGGCTTCCCATCTGCTGTACATCAAAACAAAGACCCTGCTGTCCGGCGACGGAGAGGTCTCCGAGCTGGAGCTGCTGATGGCCTCGCTCGAGCAGCTCAAGAGCAAGGACGCGTACGAGGCGGTCAGGCAGGTCCTGCCCGCGCTCCGCTCGGCCTCGGAAAAGGGGCTGCTTTACGTCACCAAGCTTCCGGAGCCGCTGCCGAAAAGCGGCCGGGAATACGAATATCGGCACGAGCCGGTCGAGCTGCTGCAGGCGCTTTATGCCGCGCTTTCCCGCGGCGGGAAGAGCCTCGGGCACGACAGCACCCCCGCCGTCGTGCCGACGCGCATCGTTTACAGCGTGCGCGACAAGAGCCGCCAGCTCCTGGAGCGGCTGCGCACCGGGGCGATCCGCCTCGGCGCGCTCTATGCCGACTGCGCCAGCCGCTCGGAGGTCGTGGCGACCTTCCTGTCGGTGCTGGAGCTGTGCAGCATGGGCGGCGTCCGCTTCCGCCGGAGCGGGAAGGACTATCGTCTGGAATTTGTCGGCGGCGACGTGAACGAACTATTGGAACGGATCGAGGAATAGCATGAAAAGTCTCACTTCCGCCATCGAGGCGATTCTGTTCGCCGCGGGGGAGGCCGTGCCGCTGTCGCGGCTGTCGCTGATCCTCGGCGTGGATGAAAACGAGATATCGCTGGCTGCCAACGAGCTGCGCGACGCCTGTCTGCGGGAGGAGCGCGGGCTGCGCGTGCTCCGCCTGGAGGACAGGCTGCAGATGTGCTCGGCGCCGGAATATGCGGGGCTCATCGGCAAGGCGCTCGAGCAGCGCCGGCCGCCCATGCTCTCGCAGCCGGCTCTGGAGACCCTGGCCATCGTGGCCTATTTCCAGCCGGTGACGCGCGCGTATATCGACCAGGTGCGCGGCGTGGACAGCTCCTACACGGTGGGAACGCTTGCCGAGCGCGGCCTGATCGAGGTCTGCGGCCGCCTGGACGTGCCCGGTCGCCCCGCGCTCTACCGGACGACGGACGCGTTCCTGCGCACCATGGGCGTCAGCGAGCTGTCCGAGCTGCCGCCCCTGCCGGACGTGAGCGGCGGCGAGGGCGAGGAGGCGCTGCGCCGGAGCATCGAGCAGCTGCAAAACGCGGGACACCCCGATCAGCTCGTGATGAGCGGCATGGACGGGGAAGAACATAGGGAGTGATGTGATTTGGTCGGGTGGATCATCCTGGGCGTGCTCGTTGCGCTGATCGCGGCGATCCTGCTGATCCCCGTCGGCGTGGACGCAGGATATGAGGGCGGCGAGCTGCGCGTTTCGGCCAAGGTGGCCGGATTCCTGCTCCAGCTCATTCCGAAGAAGGAGCCGCGCAGGCCGAAAAAAGAGAAAAAGCCCAAAAAGCCCAAAAAGAAAAAGGAAAAGAAACCGGAGGACGAGGAAGAGCAGGAGGAAGAGACCGGCGAGAAAAAGGGCCTGCCCCTCGGCCTGACGAAGGAGGATCTGCTGGAGCTCGTCAAGACCGTGTTCCGCGGCCTCGGGCGTTTCCGCCGCAAGCTCAGCGTCGACCGCTTCCTGCTGCACTTTACCGCCGCCTGGCAGGACCCGTACAACACGGCGATGCTGTTCGGCTATGTGAACGAGGCGCTTTCGATCCTCGCGCCGCTCAGCCGCCAGGCCTTCCGCGTCCGGCGCTCGGACGTGCGCACGGAGGTGGATTTCGTCGGCGAGGAGATGAAGATCGACTTCGGCCTGGCGCTGACGATCCGGATCGGCCAGATCCTGGGCGTCGTCAACGCGATCGTCTTCGGGGCGCTGGGGATCCTTCTGCGCCGGAGAAGGGCGAACAAAAAAGCCGCCAGACTGGCGGAAAAGGAAGCAAAGACCGCGGGGGAGCTCCCGGCGGACGCCATAGAAACAGAAAAAGAAACAACAGCCATACAGGATGAGGAAAGGATGGAAGCAAATGGATAACAATCCGATCGGCGAACTGATGCAGACTACCATGGAGAATGTCAAAAACATTCTCAAAGTGGACACCGTGGTCGGTGATCCTATCTTTACTCCGGACGGCATCACGCTGGTGCCCGTCTCCCGGATCAGCGTCGGCTTTGGCGGCGGCGGCGTGGAGATCAGCTCCAAAAAGAACGCGGACGCCCGGCCTTACGGCGGCGGCAACGCCACCGGCGTCAAGATCGATCCGATCGGTTTCCTCGTGATCAAGGAGGGCAACGTCCGCATGATCAACATCATGCCGCCCGCCAACACGACGCTTGACCGCATCATCGATTTGGTGCCGCAGGTCATCGACCGCGTGGACAGCTTTATCAACAAGCAGAACGAGGACTGAGTCCGGACGCGTCATAGAAAGCTGCGCTTTCGCTCATAATAAGCACTGCCCGGAAGGAAAAAAGGGTGGTGCTTATTTTGAAAAAAGGACTTGCGATGCTTCTGGCCGCGGCGCTGCTGCTGCGTGCCGTCCCCGCCGCCTGTGCGGAGGAGGACATGCCGCGCACGAGCGCACGGAGCGCGGTGCTCCTGGACCGCTGCGGCCGGACGCTGTATGAACAGCAGGCCGACGAGCCGCTCCCGATCGCCAGCACGACGAAGCTCATGACCGCGCTGCTGGTGCTCGAGCGCTGCGATCCGGACGAGGAGATGGAGATCCCCGCCGAATGCTGCGGCGTGGAGGGCTCCTCGATGTATCTGGTTCCCGGCCAGCGCTGCACGGTGCGCGAGCTTCTGCTCGGGCTGCTGCTGGCCTCGGCCAACGACGCGGCGCTGGCGCTGGCCGTGCATACGGCCGGCGACGTCGAGAGCTTTGCCGCGCTGATGAACGCGCGGGCGCAGAGCCTCGGCATGGAGCACAGCGCCTTCGCCAACCCGCACGGCCTGGACGCCGAGGGCCATTACGCGACCGCGCGGGACCTGGCGCGGCTGATGCTCCGCTGCATGCGGCAGCCCGGCTTTGCGGAGCTCTGCGCGCAGCCGAGCGCGGTGATCGGGGAGCAGACGATCTGCAACCACAACAAGCTGCTTGCTCGCTGCCCGGGCTGCCTGGCCGGGAAAACCGGCTATACCGCCTCCGCCGGACGCTGCCTGGTCAGCTGCACCGAGCGGGAGGGTACGCTGTTCGTGTGCGTGACGCTCTCCGACCCGGACGACTGGAACGACCATATCCGTCTGTATGACTGGGCCTTCTCGCACTATGGCGAGCGCGAGGCGGTGCCGGAGGACCTGCGCTATGAGATCCCCGTGCTCTCCGGCGCGCTGCGCGCGGTGCACGCGGTCCCCGCGCACGGCTGCAGGCTGCTCCTGCCGCGCGGGGAAGAGCCGGTGCTGACGGCGGAGCTTCCGCGCTTCGTTTTTGCGCCGGTCCCGCGCGGCGGGGAGGCGGGACGGCTTTTGATCCGAAGCGGTGAAGAGACGCTCGCGGAGATCCCGCTGCTCTTTGCCGAGGCGGTCGAGGAGACGCAGGACGAGCTGCTGAGCCGGATCCTGAAGGGATTGCTTTCATGAAACAGAGACTGCAAAAGATCATAGCCGCGGCCGGGCTGATGTCCCGCCGCGCGGCGGATGAGGCGCTTGCCGCCGGGCGCGTCCTGGTCAACGGACGCGCCGCGGCGCCCGGCGACCGGGCCGACCCCGAGTCGGATGAGATCCGGGTGGACGGGAAGCCCCTCCCGCCGCAGGAGCGCAGGCTTTATCTGATGCTCCACAAGCCCCGCGGCTATGTCTGCACCCTGCACGACGAGCAGGGGAGAAAGACCGTGGCGGAGCTTGTCGGGGACGTCGGCGCGCGGGTCTATCCCGTGGGACGGCTGGACCTCAATTCCGAGGGCCTGCTGCTGATGACGAACGACGGCGACTTCGCCGACCGGGTGATGCACCCGTCCCATGAGGTGGAAAAGACCTATCAGACCTGGGTGGAGGGCGAGGATGCGGAGCGCGCGGCGCTGCGCCTTTCCCGGCCGATGACGATCGACGGCTATACCGTCCGTCCGGCGCGGGTCGAAACGCTTTCCCGCACGGAACGCGGTCTGTGTCTGTCCGTCACCATCCATGAGGGGCGGAACCGCCAGGTGCGCAAGATGTGCGAGCAGGCCGGACTGCGCGTGACGCGGCTGCGCCGCGTGCGCGAAGGCGCGCTGTCGCTGGGCGAGCTGCCCGTCGGCCGCTGGCGCTATTTGACAGAGGAAGAGATCCGGAGCTTTTTGTAAAGGATTTACATAGATGAACGACAGTTGGGAAAAACAGGCCGATCTCACGGTGATCGGCGGCGGCGCGGCCGGCCTGATGTGCGCGGCCACGGCGGCCGGGCGGGGCCTGCGCGTGATCGTGCTCGATGCGAACCGGCAGCCGGGCCGCAAGCTCCGCATCACAGGCAAGGGCCGCTGCAATCTCACGAACGACTGCGACGAGCGCACGTTCATGGCCAACATCCCGGGGGACGGCCGTTTCCTGTACAGCGCCTACAACCGCTTTTCCTCCGACGACGTCAGGGCCTTTTTCGAGGGGCTGGGCGTGCCGCTCAAGACCGAGCGGGGCGGCCGCGTATTTCCCGTCTCGGACAACGCCAACGACGTGGCGGACGCGCTCGTGCGCCTGTGCGAGCGGGAGGGCGTGGATTTCCTGCGCGAGAGGGCCGTCGCGATCCGAACCGAGAACGGCGCGGTCAGCGCCGTGAGGACCGAGCACGGCCGCATCGTCTGCCGCGCCGCGGCGGTCTGCACGGGCGGGCTGTCCTATCCGCTGACCGGCTCCACCGGCGACGGCTACCGCTTCGCCCGCACGTTCGGGCACAGCGTCACGCCGCCGCAGGCCTCGCTCGTCCCGCTCGAGAGCGAGGATCCCTGGTGCGCCGAGATGCAGGGCTTCAGCCTGAAAAACGTAAAGCTCCGCGCCTATGAGGACGACAAGCTGATCTACAGCGAGCAGGGGGAGATGCTCTTCACGCATTTCGGCGTCTCCGGCCCGCTGGTGCTCTCGGCCAGCGCGCATATGCGGCGTATGGACAGCGCCCGTTACCGCCTGTCCATCGACCTCAAGCCCGCCCTGGATGAGAAAAAGCTGGACGTCCGCCTGCTGCGGGACTTTGAGAAGTACGCCAACCGGGAGTTCCGGAACGCGCTGGGCGACCTGGCGGGCCGCGCCATGATCCCGGTGCTTGTCCGTCTTTCCGGCATCCCCGGGGAGACCCGGGTCAACGAGATCACCCGCGAGCAGCGCCGCGCGCTGCGTGAGCTGCTGAAGGCCTTCCCGGTCGGCATCTCCGGCAAGCGCCCCATCGAGGAGGCCATCGTCACCGCCGGAGGCGTCAGCACAAAGGAAGTGTCGCCCCGGACGATGGAATCCAGGCTCGTCTCCGGCCTGTATTTCGCCGGCGAGGTGCTGGACCTGGACGCCTATACGGGCGGCTTCAACCTGCAGATCGCCTGGTCCACCGGCTATGTCGCCGGACAATCCGTATAAAGAGAGGTATATCCCATGAACGGTCATTTTTCCGTCGCCATCGACGGACCCTCCGGCGCGGGCAAGAGCACGCTGGCCCGCCGCGCCGCGGAGCGCTTCGGCTTCATCTATGTGGACACCGGGGCCATCTATCGCACGGTCGGCCTGGCGGCTTTCCGCGCCGGGGCGGACACGAAGGACACGGCGCAGATCGAGCCGCTGCTGCCCGGCCTGGATATCCGGATGATCCACAATGATTCCGGCGAGCAGCGGATGCTCCTCAACGGCGAGGATGTCTCTGCGGAGATCCGGCTGCCGGAGATCTCCCTTTGCGCCTCGAACGTCTCGGCCCTGCCCGCCGTGCGCGCGTTCCTGATGGAAATGCAGCGCAAGATGGCGCGTGAGCACGACGTCATCATGGACGGGCGCGACATCGGCACGGTGGTGCTGCCGCAGGCCGAGCTCAAGGTCTTCCTCTCGGCCAGCGCCGAAGCGCGCGCCGAGCGCCGGCTCAGGGAGCTGCGCGCCAAGGGCGTCGAGACGAGCTTCGAAGAGGTCCTGCGGGATATGGCGTATCGGGACAGGCAGGACAGCAGCCGCGCCGCGGCGCCCCTGAAGGCGGCGGAGGACGCGGTGCTGCTCGATACGACGGAGCTCAGCCTGGAGCAGAGCGTCGAGAGCCTCTGCACGCTGATCGAAGCGCGGTTGAGCGCGTGTGAGAGGGCGACGCGATGAAGGAGCTTCTCGTCGCCGAGAGCGCCGGCTTCTGCTTCGGCGTCCGCCGGTCGGTCGAGATGGCGGAAAAGCTCCTGGCCGAGCGGGGCGCGGCCTGCAGCCTGGGAGAGCTGATCCACAACGAGGAAGTCGTGCTTGAGCTGGAGCGCCGCGGCCTGCGCGTCGTCCGGGACCCCTCGGAGGTCCGCCCCGGCGAGCCGGTGATCCTGCGCGCGCACGGCGTGCCGCGCGCCGTTGCGGAGGAACTGGTGCGCCGCGGCGCGCTCGTGACCGACGGGACCTGCCCCAAGGTGCAGACCATCCACCGGATCGTCAGTCGGGCCTCGGAGGAAGGGCGCTTCGTGATCGTTATCGGCATGAGGGAGCACCCCGAGGTGGAGGCGATCTGCGGCTGGTGCGGGGAACATATCGTTGTCGAAAATTCACAGGAATTGGCAATTTTTCTGGAAAATCATGCTTTTTTTTGGGATAAACCGATAACTGTGGTGGTACAAACGACCCAGACCAAAGGTAATTTTACCGAATGTTGCGAAATCCTAAAAAAAAGATGTACAAACTTGAAAATATCTGATACAATATGCTTTGCTACGTCCACGCGTCAGCAGGAGGCGGAGGTACTTGCCGCCCGCTGCGACGCCATGGTTGTCGTCGGCGGGAAGCACAGCGCGAACAGTATCCATCTTGCCCAGATATGTCGGCAGAACTGCCCCTCGGTCCAGTTTATCGAGCGGGCGGCGGAACTGGATACGGCGGCGCTGCGCGACGCGGATACCGTGGGGCTCACGGCCGGCGCGTCTACGCCCGCGTGGATCATTAAGGAGGTAAGAAACAAAATGGACGAACTGAAAGAAGTGAAAGTTGAGGTTTCCGCCGCTCCGGAGGAGCAGACCTTCGACGAAATGCTGGAGGAATCTCTCAAGCCTATATATAACGGGGACAAGGTCAAGGGTGTCGTCGTTGCGATCGGCGCGACTGAGATCAGCGTCGATGTCGGCGCCAAGTACTCCGGATTCATTCCCACGGCCGAATTCGAAGAGGCCGGCGTCAAGGTCGAAGAAGCCGTCAAGGTCGGCGACGAGATCGAGGCGGTCGTCGTGCGCGTCAACGACGTGGAAGGCACGGCCCAGCTGTCCAAGAAGCGTCTGGACGCGGAAAAGAACTGGCTTGCCGTCGAGGCGGCCGAGGAGGACGGCTCCGTCCTCGAGGGCGTCGTGACCGAGGTGAACAAGGGCGGCGTCGTCGTGAACGTCAAGGGCGTTCGCGTGTTCGTTCCCGCTTCCCAGACCGATCTGCCGCGCGAGGCTGATCTGAATGAGCTGGTCAAGAAGACCGTCCGTCTCAAGATCACCGAGGTCAACAAGGCCCGCAAGCGCGTGGTCGGCTCCATCCGCCGCGTGGCCCAGGCCGAGCGCCGCGAGCGCACCGAGGCCATCTGGAACGAGATCGAGATCGGCAAGAAGTACACGGGCACCGTCAAGTCCCTGACGAGCTACGGCGCGTTTGTCGATATCGGCGGCATCGACGGCATGGTTCATGTCTCCGAGCTGAGCTGGGGCCGCATCCACCAGCCCTCCGAGGTCGTCTCCGTCGGCGACGAGATCGAGGTCTACGTCATCAACTTCGACCGCGAGAAGCGCAAGATCTCCCTGGGCTACAAGGATCCGGACGCCAACCCCTGGAAGCTCTTCACCGACAAGTACGGCGTGGGCAGCGTGGCCTCCGTCAAGATCGTCAAGCTCATGGACTTCGGCGCCTTTGCCGAGATCCTGCCCGGCGTGGACGGCCTGATCCACATCTCCCAGATCGCCAACCGCCGCATCGGCAAGCCCGGCGACGTGCTGACCGTGGGCGACCAGGTCGACGCCAAGATCACCGCGATCGACGACGAGAAGCACAAGGTCTCCCTGTCCATCCGCGCCCTGTCCGAGCCGGCGCCCGCGGCGCCTGTCGAGGCGGCCGAGGAGGAGATCGCTCCCGCGGGGGACGCGCTGGTCTATGAGGTCTCCGCCGACGGCGAGGCCACCGGCATCGCGCCCGACACGGACGAGCAGTAAAACGCAACGGAACAAAAACCGCTGCACCGAAAGGTGCAACGGTTTTTTGCTTTATGGGGGGGTCATAGATGCGCGTCGAGCCAGTCGAGCACGTCCTGCATGACCTCCGAGCGGTTGATCTCGTTGAGGATCTCGTGCCGCGCCTCGGGATAGAGCTTCATCGTCACGTCCCGGAGCCCGGCTTTGCAGAAGGCCTTATAGGCGCGCTCCACGCCCTTGCCGTTTTCACCAACCGGGTCGGCGCCGCCCGCGATGAAGAGCACGGGCAGATCCTTGTTCATCCGGTTGATGTTCTCCTGCTTCGAGATGAAGCGGATGCCGCCCATCATGTCGCGGAAGAGGCTGACCGAGGCCACAAAGCCGCACAGGGGATCGTTGATGTATTTGTCGACCTGCGCGGGATCGCGGTTGAGCCAGTCGAAGGGCGTGCGAACCTGATCGTAGCCTTTGGTGTAGGAGCCGAAGGCGATGCTGTTGAGCTGCGTGCCGTCGCCGCGGGGCCCCTTGCTTTTGACCTGGGCGTTGGCCATGGTATAGCCGGCCCATACGATCAGGGGCGCCTGCTGCCCGGTGCCGCAGATGATCGCGAGGTCGGGCTTGTCCGGGTGCAGGATCAGATAGTTTCGCGTCAGGAAGCTGCCCATGCTGTGGCCGAAGAAGATATAGGGCAGTCCCGGGTATTCCCCGTGCATGCGATCGTGCAGCAGATCCATGTCGGCCAGCACGTAGCTCCAGCCGTCCTCCTCGGCAAAGATGCCCTTCTCTTCCGGCGAGGCGATGGATTTGCCGTGGCCGAGATGGTCGTTGCCGACGGCGATGAAGCCGTGCTCTGCCAGAAACTCCATGAACGGATCGTAGCGGTCGATATACTCGGCGATGCCGTGGGCGATCTGCACGATGCCGCGGGGCTGGCCGTCCGGCATGCACAGCCGGGCATGGATCGTGTTTTTCCCGGTGCTGGAGGGGAAAGTAAAATCGCTGAATGTGGGCATAAAGGTTCCTCCTGTCATGAGTTTTCCCGGTATGTCTGCTTAGGATTGTACACGCCTCGCCGCCGCAAGTCAACAGCCTGCGATGAAAAACCGGCCGCCTCGACAGAGGCGGCCGGATCGTATGAGCGGAAGGCTCAGCCGACGATATCGCGGGTATCGCGGGCGATGACAAGCTCCTCGTTCGTGGGGATGACGAAGACCTTGACCGGGGAGTCGGGCGTGGAGATCATGATGTCCTCGCCGCGCTTCCTGTTGGCCTCGTCGTCGATCCTGATGCCGAGATAGCCGAAATACTCGCAGATGCCCTTGCGGGTCTCCTTGCTGTTTTCGCCGACACCGGCCGTGAACACGATCGCATCCACGCCGTTCATGGCGGCCACGTAGGAGCCGACGACCTTGGCAACCCAGTAATTGAACATATCGAGCGCCAGTCTGGCGTTGTCGATGCCCTCGCCCGCGGCCTTGTCCAGATCGCGGAAGTCGGAGCTGACGCCGGAGATGCCCAGCACGCCGGACTTCTTGTTCAGGATGTTCAGCATCTCGTCGATGGAGTAGCCGTACTTGTTCATGATGAACTGGATGACGCCGGCGTCCAGGTCGCCGCAGCGGGTACCCATCGGCAGGCCGACCAGCGGGGTAAAGCCCATGGAGGTGTCGACGCTCTTGCCGCCCTCGACGGCACAGATCGAGGAGCCGTTGCCCATATGGCAGGTGATGATCTTGAGATCCTCGATAGGCTTGCCCATCAGCTCGGCGCAGCGGCCGGAGACGTAGCGGTGGCTGGTGCCGTGGAAGCCGTAGCGGCGGATGCCGTCCTTCCGGTAGTATTCGTAGGGAACGGCGTACATGTAGGCCTTGCCGGGCATGGTCTGGTGGAAGGCGGTGTCGAACACGGCGACCATGGGCACGTCGCCCATGACGGCGCGGCATGCGTTGATGCCGGTGATATTGGCGGGATTGTGCAGCGGGGCGAAGGGCGTGCACTCCTCGAGCGCGGCCATGACCTCGTCGTCGATGCGCACGGAGGAGGCGAACTTCTCGCCGCCGTGGACCACACGGTGGCCGACCGCGTCGATCTCCTTCATGGAGGCGACCACGCCGTACTCGGCGCTCGTCAGCTTGTCGATCACCGCGGCGATCGCCTCGGAATGCGTGGGCATGGGGAGATCCTCGTCAAACACGGGCTTGCCGCCCACCAGCGGGCTGTGCTTCAGGTGCCCGTCGATGCCGATGCGCTCGCACAGGCCCTTGGCCAGGAGCGTCTCGTCGGCCATGTCGATCAGCTGGTATTTGAGGGAGGAGCTGCCCGCGTTGATGACTAAAATTTTCATGTTTCCGTTCCTTTCACTTGTAAAGTTCGGGGTTTTTCAGTAAAATAATCTTACCTTATCCATTCTAATACAAACGTCGGAAATTGCAAGACTTTTTTGGAGGTGCGGCATGAGGGTCGTCGGCGTCGTGGGCGAGTACAATCCCTTTCATTCGGGGCATCTGCATCATCTCGAGCAGACCCGCGGCCGCCTCGGGAAGGACAGCGCGCTCGTGTGCGTCCTGTCCGGGGACTTTGTCCAGCGCGGAGAGGCGGCGAGCTACGCCAAATCCGTCCGGGCCGAGGCGGCCGTGCGCTGCGGCGTCGATCTGGCCGTCGAGCTTCCGCTGCCCTGGGCCCTCTCCTCGGCGGAGGGCTTTGCGCGCGGCGCGGTCTCCTTGCTTGCGCGCCTGGGCTGTACGCACCTGAGCTTCGGGAGCGAGACGGGCGTTCTGGCCGAGCTGGAGGAACTGGCGCAGGCGTTGATCGACCCCGGGCTCCAGATCCGGGTGAAGGAGCGGCTGAGCGCCGACGCCGCGCTCTCCTACGCCGCTGCGCGGCAGCTCGTCACGGCCGAAGCCCTCGGCGCGGAAAAGGCCCGGCTGCTGGAGATGCCGAACAACATCCTGGCGGTGGAGTACCTGAAGGCGATCTATGACCAGCGTCTGGAGCTGATCCCCTTCACGGTGCGCCGGCGCGGGAACGGACACGACCAGAGCGGCGGGCCGGGCTTTCGCTCCGCGGCCGAGCTGCGGCGCATGCTCGCGCAGGGACAGAACGTGTCCGATTATCTGCCGGCGGAAGCGGCGGCCGTCTACGCGAGGGAGGAGCGCCTGGGCCGCGGGAGGCCCGATCCGCGTATGCTGGAGACGGCGATCCTCTCACGGCTGCGCGCTCTGCCGGAGCGCCGCTTCGAGCAGCTTCCGGACGCCGGGGACGGGCTGGGCCGGCGGCTCTGCCGCGCCGCGCGGGAGGAGCCGACGCTGGACGCCGTGCTGGCCGCGGCGAAAAGCAAGCGCTATGCGCTCTCCCGCCTGCGCCGGATGCTGCTGTGCGCGGCTCTCGGCGTGACGGCGGAGTGGGCGGCCTCGCCGCCGCCCTATGCCCGCGTGCTGGCCGCCAACAGCCGCGGCTGCGCCCTGCTGCGCGCCGCGTCGGACAGGGGGGCGCTGCCGATCCTGACGAAGCCGGCCGCCGTGCGGGAACTGTCCTCCGACTGCCGGCGGCTTTTCGCACTCGGCGCCGAAGCACACGATCTCTATGCGCTCGCGTATCCATCGCCTGGAGAGAGGCGCGGCGGGGGCGACTGGCGGCAGAGCCCGCTCATCTTGCCATGAGGGGTGAAGTGTGCTAAAATCATATGGCGTCAGAGGAGGCGGGACAGATGTTTGAAAAGCTGAAGCTGCTGAAAAATCAATACGAGGAAAAGCAGCGCAGGCTCGAAGAGCCGGAGACCTATTCCGATCCCGCCCTCTACGCGAAGGTGGAGCGCGAGCTCCGGGAGCTGGCCCCGCTGGTCGAGGCTTACGTCGCCTGGGAGAAGACCGGCGAGGATCTGGAGACCGCGCGCGAGCTCATGGCCGACCCGGAAATGCGGGAGTTCGCACAGGAGGAATTCGAGCAGTCCCGCGCGCAGCGCGCGGCGCTGGAGGAGCGGCTCAGGATCCTGCTGCTGCCGAAGGACCCGAACGACGGCAAAAACGTCATCATGGAGATCCGCGGCGGCGTCGGCGGGGAAGAGGGGATGCTCTTCGCGGCAGATCTCTTCCGCATGTACAGCATGTACGCCGAGCGGCGCGGCTGGAAGCTGGAGGTGGCCAACCTCAGCGAGACCGAGCTCGGCGGCTTCAAGGAGATCAGCTTCGTCATCGAGGGCGAGGGCGCATGGTCGCGCCTCAAGTTCGAGGCCGGCGGGCACCGCGTGCAGCGCGTGCCGGTGACGGAATCCGGCGGGCGCATCCACACCTCCGCGGCCACGGTGGCCGTGCTGCCCGAGGTGGGCGAGGTGGACTTCAAACTCGATCTGAATGAGGTGAAGATCGACACCTTCCGCTCCTCCGGCGCGGGAGGCCAGCACGTCAACAAGACCGAGAGCGCCATCCGCGTGACCCATCTGCCCACCGGGCTCGTGGTCGAATGCCAGGATGAGCGGAGCCAGTATAAAAACAAGGATCGCGCCCTGCAGATCCTGCGCGCCAAGCTCTATGAGGCCGAGCAGGAAAAGCAGCGCTCCGCGGTAGCGGCCGAGCGCCGGAGCCAGATCGGCTCCGGCGACCGGAGCGAGCGCGTCCGTACGTATAACTTCCCTCAAAACCGCGTTACCGACCATCGCCTGAGCGGCGACGGCAAGAACTTCAACCTCTCCGCGATCATCGAGGGGGATCTGGATGAGCTGATCGACGCGCTGGTGACGGCCGACCGGGCGGAAAAGCTGAAAGCGCAGGCGCAGGCATGAAAACACGCGATCTGACGCGGGATCTGCCCGCGGCCGCGGCCGTCCTGCGCGGCGGCGGCCTGGTCGCCGTCCCGACCGAGACGGTCTATGGCCTGGCCGGCAACGGGCTGGATGAAGAGGCTGTGAAAAAGATCTATGCGGTCAAGGGCCGCCCGGCGGTCAAGCCCCTTTCGCTGATGGTACCGGGGGCGGAGGCGATGGAGCGGTACTGTCTCGACGTCCCGCCCGCCGCAAAGCTGCTGGCCGGGCGCTTCTGGCCGGGCCCGCTGACCATCGTCCTCAGGGCGAGGCCGGAGATCCCGGAGATCGTGCTGGCCGGCGGGGATACGGTCGGCCTGCGCTGCCCGGATCATCCGCTGACGCTTGCGCTGCTGGAAAAGGCGGGGGTGCCCTTTGCCGCGCCCTCGGCCAATCCCTCCGGGGAGCCGAGCCCGAAAACGGCGAGCGAGGTCCTGCGCTATTTTGACGGCGCGATCGACGCCGTGATCGACGGCGGGCCCTGCGGCGTCGGCGTGGAATCGACGCTGATCTCGCTGGCGGAAACGCCCTATCGCATCCTGCGCCGCGGCGCGCTGGACGAGGACGCGATCGCCGCCGCGCTCGCGGAGGGCCTGACCTTGATCGGCCTCACCGGCGGCAGCGGCACCGGGAAGACGACGGCTCTGCTCGAACTCGAAAAGTTCGGCGCGCTGACGATCGACTGCGACGCGGTGTACCACGAGCTGCTGGAAAACGACCGGCAGCTGCTGGGCGAGCTGGAGGAGGCCTTCCCCGGGACCGTCGCCGGCGGGAGACTGGAGCGCAAAGCTCTCGGCGCGCGGGTGTTCGGCGATGAAAAAGCGCTCGCGAGGCTCAACGCCATCACACACCGGCACATCTCCGCCGAGGTGGAGCGCCGCCTGAAGGACTGGGCCATGCGCGGCGGGCGCCTTGCCGCCGTGGACGCCGTGGAGCTCATCTCCAGCGGGCTTGCGGCCCGCTGTGATCTGACGGTGGGCGTCCTGGCCGCGGAGGAGACGCGCCTGCGCCGGATCATGGCGCGCGACGCGATCGGCCGCGATTATGCGCTGCGGCGGATCCGCGCGCAGCGGAGCGACGCGTATTATATCGCCAACTGCGATGTGGTTTTGTATAACGACGCCGACCAGGCGAAGTTCACAGAAGAATTCAAGAAAACGATCAAGGAGAGATTGCCATGGATGACCTGAGAGAAAAGCTGTTCTACGAGCAGAAAAACGGTTACGATCTGATCAGCACCGAGGAGCGTCTGGCGGTGGAGGACTACTGCAAGGGCTACATGGACTACCTCGACCGCTCCCGCATGGAGCGCGAGGCGGTCGTCAACGCGATCGCGCTGGCCGAAAAGCACGGCTTCGTCGAATACCGCGCGGGCATGGAGCTCAAGCCCGGGACGAAGATCTATCGCAACAACCGCGGCAAGGCGCTGATGCTGGCCGTGATCGGAAAGAAGGATCTCGGCGAGGGCGCCGTTATCGCCGGCGCGCACGTGGACGCGCCGCGCATCGATCTCAAGCAGGTCACCCTGTATGAGCAGGACGAGCTGTGCTACTTCAAGACCCACTATTACGGCGGCATCAAGAAGTATCAGTGGCTCGCCATCCCGCTGGAGCTGCACGGCTCCGTCGCGCTCAAGAGCGGGGAGGTCGTGGACGTCGTGATCGGCCGCGAGCCGGAGGATCCGAAATTCGTCATCACCGACCTGCTGCCGCATCTGGCGCAGGACCAGATGAAGAAGACCATGGCCGAGGGCGTGACCGGCGAGGGCTTGAATATCCTGCTCGGCAGCGCGCCCTATGCCGACGAGGGCAAGGATCGCGTCAAGCTGGCCGTCATGAGCCTGCTCAACGACCGCTACGGCATCACGGAGGAGGATTTTCTCTCCGCGGAGCTGGCCGTCGTGCCCGCCTTCGACGTGACCGAGATCGGTCTGGACCGCTCGCTGATCGGCGGCTACGGCCAGGACGACCGCGTCTGCGCCTACGCCGAGCTGAAGGCGCTGTTCGACGTCAAGAAGCCGGAGCGCACCTGCGTGTGCATCCTTGCCGACAAGGAGGAGACCGGCTCCGACGGCGTGACGGGCATGCAGAGCGCGGCCTTCGACTGCTTCATGGAGGATCTCTGCGAGAGCCAGGGCGCGGCGCTGCGCCGCTGCTACGAGAAGAGCTTCTGCCTCTCCGCCGACGTCTGCAACGCCTTCGATCCGCTCTACCCGGAGGTCTCCGAGAAGCGCAGCGACGCCAAGATCAACTATGGCGTCGGCATCTGCAAGTTCACCGGCGCCCGCGGCAAGGGCGGCACGAGCGACGCCTCCGCGGAGATCGTGGCTTATCTGCGCCGTCTGTTTGCGGAAAACGGCGTCGTCTGGCAGATGGCCGAGCTCGGCAAGGTCGACCAGGGCGGCGGCGGCACCATCGCCAAGTTCATGGCCAACCGCAACATCGACACCATCGACGCGGGAACGCCGGTGCTGAGCATGCACGCCCCCTTCGAGGTCACCGGCAAGTTCGACTGCTACATGACCTACAAGGCGGTGCTCACGGCCTATCAGGACAAGTAAAAACGATCCATCGTCCGGGCGGAGCTGTCCGCCCGGACTTTTTTGCGTTTTCCCGGGAAAACTGTTTTCGAGGTGACGCAAATGGACGAGATGAAAGAATTCGGCAGCAGCCGGCAGGGGAACATCCACTGCCTGAGCATCGTCGGTCAGATCGAGGGGCACCAGGTGCTGCCGGAGGACACCAAGACGACCAAGTATGAACACGTCCTGCCGCTGCTGGCGGCGATCGAGGAATCTGAGGAGATCGAGGGCCTGCTCGTGCTGCTCAACACCATGGGCGGCGACGTGGAGGCAGGGCTCGCCATCGCGGAGCTGCTGGCCGGCATGACCAAGCCGAGCGTTTCGCTCGTCCTCGGCGGCGGCCACAGCATCGGCGTCCCGCTGGCCGTCGCGGCCAAACGCAGCATGATCGCGCCCTCAGCCGCGATGACGATCCACCCGGTGCGGCTCAACGGCGTCGTGATCGGCGTGCCGCAGACCTATCACTACCTCAGCCGCATCCAGGAGCGGATCGTGAGCTTCGTGACGGAACACTCTTCCGTCAGCCGGGAGGAATACCTGCGCCTGATGAACAACACCGATGAACTGGCCAACGACGTCGGCAGCGTCATCTACGGCCGGGAGGCGGTGGAGCGGGGGCTGATCGACCAGCTCGGCACGCTGGCCGACGCGCTGGCCTGGCTGCATGCGCGGATCGCGCAGCGGCGATAGAGGCGGGCCCTTCAGAATCTTATTTTTTGTAAAAATCCCTTGTCTATAGGCACCTTTTGTGCTAAAATAAATAATCCGTGCTGCGGCCTTTTCGCGGCAGGACGCCAAAAATGTGCATATAACGAGGTTTCGCCGTGAACGAAAACAACGAAAATAAAGATCTTGAGGTGACTGCGGACAGCCCTGCGACCGAAGAGGAGATCCAGGTCGTGAAGCCGGCGCGCAAAGCGCCTCCCAAAAAATCGAAAAAGCAGAAAGAGCGGGAGGCGCGCGCGATCCGCGGGATCAACCGCTTTATCGGCTTCCTGCTGACGACGGTCGTCCTGATCGGCGTACTCGGCCTGGGCGTGGAATACGTCCTGGTCAAGGGCCCGTCCCCCGCGCTGAGGGACACGTTCGTGATGACGATGCTGGAAACGCGTCGGTTCGGCTTTATCCCCAAGCTTTTCCTCTCCAATGAGGAAGTGGAGCAGATCCGCAGCAGAAACGCCAATTCCGTGCTCGTGGAAGCCACGGATCCCTCGCTGATCAATCTGCCCGGCACGGACGGCGCGGGCGCGCAGGAGGGCTTCACGCCCGAGGATTACGGCCTCGTCGATGAGGACGGGGACGGCATCATCATCGAGGAGATCAAGAACAAGAGCTATTCCGGCTACATGGTGATCGTGCTCGATCCGAACCGCGTCTTCGTCGGCAAGCCCGACTATTACGGCGGCTACGGCCTCACCGTCGAAGCCATGTGCCAGAAGTATGACGCGCTCGGCGGCATCAACGGCGGCGGCTTTGTCGATGACGGCGGCGGCGGTCTCGGCGGCGAGCCCACCGGGCTGACGGTCGTGGACGGCGTCTATTTCAACGAGTGGGCGCCAAAGGATATCTTCATCGGCTTCGACGTCAACGGGATCCTCCACATCGGCTGGATGGACGCGCAGGACGCGCGCGCGGCACAGATCCGCGACGGCGTGACCTTCCCGGTCGGCCCGATCCTGGTCTCGAACGGCAACCCGTTGTCCACGGCCTCCAGCGTCAATCCCCGCACGGCGATCGGCCAGCGCGGCGACGGCGCGGTGCTGCTGCTCGTTATCGACGGGCGCCAGGCGCACAGCGTCGGCTGCACCTACGACGATCTGACCGAGATCATGATGAATTACGGCGCGGTGAACGCCTGCAATCTGGACGGCGGCTCTTCCACGGTGCTCTGGTATGACGGGGATTATCTCAACAGTCCTGCAGCGGTCCCGCGGCCGCTGCCCACGGGCTTCCTGTTTCGCTGAGAGGAGGAGAGCGCTGTGAAAAAGACTGCCGCAAAGAGAAGTCAGGCCGGGAGCGTCGCATACGCGACCTTCCTGCTGATCTACATCGTGGCCGTTCTGGCTGTCGGCTATTATTTCCTGACCAAGCTCTGGAGCTATGCGGAGGAGTATGAGATCTCCCGCCCGGCCAGAACGCTCGACGCCTACGTGGCGGAACTCAACGACAATCAATGGAACGAGGGGCTGGCCCAGACCGTGGCCGCCATGCCGCACGAGTTCCAGACCGACGAAGAGGTGGCGCAGATCATCCGGGACCAGTTCTCCGGAAAGATCACCTACGCCCGCACCTCCGGCGGCGACGAACACACCCGCAACTATTCCATCCGGGCCGGGGATCGGGAAATCGGAAAAATTCAGATCGCGGAGGATCTCTCTCAGCCCTCCCGGTACGGCATGTATCCCTGGCACGTCGTGAACGAAGAATTCGATTTCACGGGGCTGTATTCCTCCGTGGAGATCACGGTTCCCAAAACCTATACGGTGACGCTCAACGACCGGGCGATGGGAGAGGAGTACATCGCGGAGGACAACATCCATTTCGCGCTGCTGGAGGACTACTACGACGGCTATCCCGATCTGCCCGTCAAAGTGACCTATTCTTTTGATCATGTGATCGGCAGCCTTGCGCCTGTCGTCTATGACGTGGAAGGCAACCGGGTCGAGGTCGACGCCGCGGCCGGCGACGAGCAGTTCCTGAACAACTGCACCGAGGAAGAGCTCGCACGCGTCTCCGACTTCCTGGGGCGTTTTGCCGACCACTACGCCCGCTATACCTCCGGCCTGGGAGATGATGCGGCGGCCTCGTACAATCGCTGGCTGCGGGGGTACATCGTTGCCGACAGCGACCTGGCCCGGCGAATGATCGCTGCGCAGGACGGCCTGTTCTGGACCCGCACCTATTCCGTCGAGATCCTCTCGTTCGAGGTCGGCAACATCATCAGCTTCGGCAACGGGATCTATCTCTGTGATTACACCGACGAGGTCAAGGTCGTCCGTTCCGGCGGGACGGACATCAACGATAACAACGTCCGCGTCATGGTCGTGGAGACAGACGGGGATATGCGCGTGCTGGAGTATAATCAGTTTTAACGGTTTCGGTGAAAAGAGGGAACAGGTCTTTGAGTCAGACTCGGAAGAAAAAAGCGAATACCGACAGAGCGCGGACCGGGAAGACCTCCGGCTTCGGCGCCTTTCTGCGCGGTCTCGGACGGCTGCTTCTGATCCTGGTAGAGACCGTCCTGCTGATCGCGGGCGCCCTGTACTGCGTCATGTTCGTGCTGTGCAAAGGCCCCTCTCCGACGGCGAGAGACCTTTTCGTCATGTCCGTGCGGGAAACGAGCGCCATCGGTTTTCTGGCCGACTGGTTCTTCACCGAGGAGGAGATCGCGCAGATCGAAGCCAGCCGTTACAGCGGCGAATATGAGGAAACGGACGTCTCGCTCGTCACGATCGACGCCAACCGGCATCCGGTCGACGCGGAGACCGGGCCGCAGCCCGACGGCTGGGGCCTTGTGGACGATGACGGCGACGGCATCATCCTCGAGCCCGTGCGCGGCGAGGGCTATAACGGATACATGATGGTGGTGCTCGATCCTTCGCGCATCATCATGGGCAGCATCCCGTCCTCCTTCAACCACTATGGCTACACGCTGGCCGAATATGTGGAGCACTATGATGCCGTGGCCGGCATCAACGGCGGCGGCTTCTACGATCCGGACGGGCACGGCGACGGCAGCACGCCGGACTCCAAGGTCGTCTGGCAGGGGAAGATCTACTTCAGCGAGTTCGGCTTCGGCCAGTACAACTGCTTCGTCGGCTTTGACGACGAATACCGGATGCACGTCGGCCGCCTGACCAACGAGGAGATCGAGCAGAAGCGCATCCAGTACGGCGTCTGCTTCGGCCCCGCGCTCGTCGTCAACGGCGAGCCTGTGGATCCGGACAGCCTGGCCAGCGGCGTCAATCCGCGTTCCGCGATCGGACAGAGATCCGACGGCGCGGTGCTCCTGCTCGTCATCGACGGCCGGCAGGCGACCAGCATCGGCGCCTCCTTCCGCGATCTGGAGGACATCATGATGTCCTACGGCGCGGTGAACGCCTGCAATCTGGACGGCGGCTCGTCCGCGCTGCTCTGGTATCAGGGCGACTATGTCAACAACAAGGCGCATGTGATCGGCGTCCGCGATATCCCGACCTGTTTCCTGGTGCTGCGAGAGGGGGCGACGATCGATGGCTGACCGCAGAAAGAGACGCGGCTCCTCCGGCCGTTTCCTCCAGGGTATGGTCGTCTATGCGCTGATCTTCGCCGCGGCGGTCCTGGTGGGGCTCCGCCTTTTCTGGGATTATATCGCACAGTACGAGGCCTCGCGGCCGACGCACGCCATCGAGGAATATATCCGCTCCTTTGACGAGGAGCATGTCCGCGCGATCTCGGCGGACTTCATCGCCTCGCTCGACGCCGGCGTCCAGAACGCCGACGAGGCGGAGCGGGAGATCAGCGCCGTGATGGACCAGCCGCTGAGCTATGCCCGGAAAGGTGCCGAGAGCAGCGAAAAAAGGACGGTGTACGTCATCCGGACGGAGGACCGGACCATCGGCCGGGTCGTTCTGACCAGGGGGGACAATCCCCGCTTCGGCTTCGCGTCCTGGTCGGTCGCGGAGGAGAGCTTCGATTTCTCCTGGCTGCTCGATTCGGATGAGATCACGGTGCCGGAGGACTGGACGGTCTCCGTCAACGGCACGGTGCTCGACGAGTCCTACATCGTGGAGAGCGGCATCCCCTTTGAGGCGATCGCGGACTACTATGAGCTGGAGGACTATCATTTCCCCAGCAAGTGCACCTACCGGATCGAAAACTACGTGGGCAGGGCGCCGTTCGTCGTCTTTGACGCCTCCGGCACCCCCGTCGATCTCTCGAACGGGCTGGACGAGGACGCTTACCTGGCCAACTGCACCGCGGATGAGGAAACCGCCATGACGGAGTTCACGGACGAATTCTTGGATTATTACATCCAGTGCCTGTCCAACTTCAACCGCAGTGCCTACAGCAACTACGCCATGGTCAAAAAGTATCTGGTGCCGGACTGCCCGCTGGATGTCCGTCTGCGGGAGGCCATCGCCGGCCAGCAGTACGCGCACAGCCGCGGCGACGAGATCCTCTCGATCACGTACAACCGCTTCTACAGGCTGAGCGACGGCAGTTACCTTGTGGATTTCACCTACGATCTGGACACGATCGGCTTCTCCGGCCACGTGGAGACGACCAACAATGCAAGGCTGCTCCTGGTTCAGACGGAGGAAGGCCTGAAGGCGACCAATATCTACAGTTATTGACGGAGGATTTCCTTCCTATGTCGGATAATATGCGGGTCCGGGACGAGCTGGCGATCGTGCTGCCGTCCCTCGACCCGGATCAGAAATTCATAACCGTTGTCGACGGCCTGCTTGAAAGGGGCTTTCGGCATATCGTCATCGTGGACGACGGCAGCGACGCGCAGCACCGCCCCCTGTTCGACGAGGCGGCGCGCCACCCGGAGTGCCATGTCCTGCGCCATCCCTACAACAAAGGAAAGGGCCAGGCCCTGAAAACAGCCTTCCGTTATCTGCTCGAGCAGGAGAGCGGGCTCTTCGGCGCCATCACCATCGACGGGGACGGCCAGCATCTGCCGGAGGACATCATCGCCTGCGGCGAGCGGATGCTCGCGGAGGGCGACAAGATCGTGCTCGGCTGCCGGGACTTCGACCAGCCCGGCGTTCCGCCGCGCTCTGTGGCGGGCAACAAGACGACCTCCCGCATGTTCCGCCTGCTCTACGGGATCCGGCTTTCCGACACCCAGACCGGCCTGCGCGCGATCCCGCGGCAGTATCTGGCTCCCTTCTGCGGCATCGAGGGCGACCGCTTCGAGTATGAGACGAACATGCTGCTCGAGATGCACCGGCAGGGGATCCCCTTTGTTGAGCAGCCCATCGCCACGGTCTATGATCCGGACGATTACAGCTCTCATTATCACGCGATCAAGGACTCCTGGCGGATCATTCGGGTCATGTTCAAGGCCGGGTTCGGGAGAAAATGAAACGTTACGCGCAGATGATCAAATACGGTCTGGCGTCGCTGGCTTCCTTTGCGCTTGACAGCGGACTGTTCTATCTCTTCAAACGCTTCGTCTTCGGCGCGGCGGGAGCCTATGCCGACCTGCTGTGTACGGTCGCCGCCAGGATCATTTCCTCGTTCTTCAACTTCAACGTCAACAACCGCCTGGTCTTCGGCCACCGCGGCAGCTACGGCAGGGCGCTGGCGCGCTATTATCTGCTGGCCGTTCCGCTGATGCTGGCCTCGGCCGGCTCCGTGACGCTGGCCGACCGGCTTCTGGGCGTGACCGCCGCCGATGTGAGCACGGAGATCAAGATCGTCGTGGACACGCTGCTGTTCTTCGCCAGCTACCTGATCCAGAAGCACTGGGTCTTTTCAAAAAAAGAACAGGAAAAGGAACGGGAAGAAGAAAAGACCGGGAAGACGTGAAGTCTTCCCGGTCTTTTCTTCCGGAACGCTATTCCAGCTCGACGGTGAGCACCTGCACGCCGCTGCGCTGGGCATACAGGATGGTGTTCATGGTCCCGCCCGGCCTGCCGTCAAAGCAGGCAAGAAGCAGGGAGGAGCGATCGACCATATACTGATTGCGCCGGAGCATACAGCCGGGCGTGTAGGCGTGCTGCACGAACGTGACCGTGTCGCAGGCGGCGAGGAGACGCTCATAGCGCCGCTGCAGGGCGCGCGGCCAGGAGGACGCCTGCGTGTCGCACGGAACGGCGGCTTCGAGCGTGACGGCGGGATCTTGCTCGCGCAGAGCCAGGACGGCCTCTGCAAAATACAGATCGCAGCCTGCCGCCATACCGCAGAGAAAGTGGCGGTAGCCGCTCTCGCGGATGCCCTCCAGACGGGCGGCCAGCTCCAGCTTCAGGGCGAGGCAGCGGGGATCGGCCTCGTCGCCGCCCCAGGGGAGCTTGTTCGGTCGATGCCCGGTAAAGCAGCAGGTGACGGAACGCAGATCCATGCCGCGCCCCCTTTCGTCTTGATGTTTCTATTGTAAAGCATGAGTTGCCTCTTGTCAAAGGCTGAAAAATGTGTTATAGTATACGCACAAGTTCTTCAGGGCAGGGTGAGATCCCCGACCGGCGGTATAGTCCGCGAGCCGTTTTCGGCATGATCCGGTGCGATTCCGGGACCGACAGTATAGTCTGGATGGGAGAAGAAGTTTTTTCATGCCTTCATGCCCGAAGACTGCGTTTCTTCGGGCATTTTTTGATGGGAGGATGTACCATGGAAAACCTGAAATTCGTAGGTGTGTGTCTGGGTGTTTTTGCTCTGCTGCTTCTGCTGGCCGCGGCGCTCGAAAGAATGGTGTGCCGGGACAGGAAGCGCATCGGCGACACGCACTATATCACCTATACCGCGATCTTTGCCGCGATGGCCGGCGTGCTGATGCTGGTGGAGATCCCGCTGTTCTTTGCGCCGGGCTTTTATAAGATGGATCTGAGCGAGCTGCCGATCCTGATCTGCACCTTCTATCTCGGCCCGGTGGCCGGCGTAGTCGCGGAGCTGCTCAAGGTGCTCATCAAGCTGCTCCTGAAGGGGACGAGCACGGCCTTCGTGGGCGATTTCGCCAATTTCGCCGTCGGCTGCTCCTTCATCCTGCCGGCCAGCGTCATCTATCACGCCCGGCCCAGCCGCAGGAGCGCCCTGATCGGGCTGATCGTCGGCACGCTCGTCATGACGATCTTCGGCAGCGCCTTCAACGCCGTCTATCTGCTGCCGAGATTCGCCGTGCTCTTCGGCATGCCGATGGAGGCGATCATCGGCATGGGAACCAAGGTCAACGCGCACATCACCAGCGTTTCCACGCTCGTGCTCTTTGCGGTCGTGCCCTTCAATCTGCTCAAGGGCGTGGTCGTATCGGCCCTGACGATGCTGCTGTACAAGCGCATTTCGCCGCTGCTGCACAAGGGAGACGACCGGAAGGCGGAGGGCCGGAGAAAGACGGCCTGAGCGTTTGCCGGAGGCGAAGCGCGCTCAGGGCCAGGTTGACGCTCTCGCTGACATACAGGATCAGCAGATAGCCCCGCAGCCCGAGCAGGGGCAGGAGCGCGCACACGAGCGCGATACACAGCAGGGAATCCAAAACGTTGATCCCCATGCACCAGACCTGCTGCCCGAGACCCTTGAGGCAGCCGTCCACGCTCATATCCGTGTACATCACGGGCACGAGCGGGGCGAGCAGCCGGATATAGCCTCCGGCCTCGGGGCTGTGATAGACCAGCGCGCCCAGCGGTTCTGCGCAGGCGAACAGAAACACGGCAACGGCCAGGGAAAACAGAAAACTCAGCCGCAGGAAGGAACGGACCGTCTCCCGGACGGCCCGTTCCTCATTCCGCACCTGGCGCTCGGTCAGCGTCGGAACGATCAGCTCGGAGGCGGCGCCGAGGATGCAGGACGGGAAGACGATCAGCGGCATGGCCATGCCCTGCACGATGCCGTAGCCGGACAGCGCCCGGTCTGCGGAATAGCCCGCGGCGCGCAGCCCGCGGGGGACGAGCAGCTGCTGCAGCGTGGAGAGCGCGCTGCGCGCATAGGCGGACAGGGCCAGCGGCACCGCGATGGTCAGCATGCGCCGCGTCTGCCCGCCCACAGGCGAGCGCAGGCCGTAGTGCCGCAGGCGGTCAAAGCCGTAGACGGCGAACATCAGCGCCAGGGACAGGAGATCCGCCGCAGTACGCCCGGCGGTCACGGCGGCGCAGGAGGCCGCGATATCGCCGCGGGGGACGCGGCCGAGGAAGAGGGCCGTCAGCGCGATCCCGGCGAGCTGCTCGAACAGATGCACCAGCGCCGGCTTCCAGACGCGCCCGTTGGCGGTGAAGTACCCGGACATGGACGCGCAGAGCGAGATGCAGGGCATGCTGAAGGCCGACAGCCGAAGCGAGGGGACGGTGCGCGCATCGCCGATCCAGAGAAAGCCGATGGGCTCGGCCAAAAGACGGAGGACAAGCCCGGATGCCGCCCCGAACAGCGCGCCGTAGGCAAGGCACCGCCGCATGGCGCCGGAGACGGCGCCGCCGCGGCGATACCCGAGCTCCTCGGCGATCAGCCGGGTGGAGGCAAAGCGGATGCCGGAGATCGCGAGCGTGGCGAAGAGTACGGTCACCGAGCCTGTCAGCTGATACAGCCCGAGGCCGGCGGGACCGATGCGTCCCGCCAGCCAGGCCTGGAACAGCATGGCGATCCAGCTCATAAGCAGGGAGGCCGCGGACAGCAGCGCGGTGTTTACGAAAAGACGTTTCTTCAGGGCCATGACAAGTCCTCCTGCCGACATGCATATGCCGGCGGGGGGATTTTTTTGCCTGCGGACTTGCTATGGCGGGCGTTTCAGTGTAAAATACTTCAAAAAGAGAAAGGGAGATCCTGTGATGCGGGCAAAAGCGATCGCGCTGCTCCTGCTGTCGGTCCTGTGTCTGGCCTGTGTGCTTTCGGCCTGCGGCGGGATCCGGGCGGGAGAGTCGCTGCCGGACGGCGCGGAGAGAATGGAAACGCAGCGGAGCATCCCCAAACCGAGCCCTCTGCCGGAGCCGGCCTTCGAGCCGGGCGGGCCGGTGTTCGTCAACGGAACGGAGCTGTCGGAAAGCTACGTGCTCGACGGCGTGTGTTATATCGGCCTGCGTGCGTTCTGCTGCGCTCTGGAGCTGGAGCTGGAAGCCGACGGACGGGAGTTCCTCTTCCGACGGCGGGGGACGGACGTGGAGGGGAGGCTCGGCTCTGACGTGCTGATCGTCGACTCGGAGCTTCTGCCGCTCGAGGCGGAGCCTCTGCTGTACGGCGGCGAGCTGTATGTGCCGGCCTGTTCTTTCTGCGAAACGCTGCGGATCGGCACCTTCCGTGATGAGGAAAACGACGCCTGGTACTTTACGCCGGGCGCCGGCGACTGGCCCATCCCGGCGGGCTATGCCGTCCCGGCGCTGATGTACCACGGCGTATCGGACCGGCCCTGGGGGAACACGATCCTGTTCGTCAGCCCCTCGGAGCTGGAGCAGCAGCTCCTTTTCCTGCTCGAGGCGGGCTACGAGCCGATCTGGTTCGAGGATCTGGAGCATGTGGATCAGTTTGAAAAGCCGATCCTGCTGACCTTCGACGACGGCTACGTGGACAACTACACGGAGCTGTTCCCGCTCCTGCTGAAGTATCAGGTCAAGGCCACGATCTTCATCGTTACCGATTGGAACGGCGGCCTGTATCTGGATGAGGAGATGATCCGGGAGATGTCGGATTCCGGCCTCATCTCGATCCAGAGCCACACGATGAGCCACAGACGCCTGTCGGAGCTTGACGACGAGCCGCTCGAGCGTCAGCTTTCCGGGTCGCAGCTCGCGATCACGCGACTGACGGGAAAGCAGCCCTTCGTCCTGTGCTATCCGGAGGGCGCGGCCGACGGCAGAACGGCCGAGTTTGTGGAGGAATACTACCGCTTCGGCGTGATGATGGCAGGCCGGCGCTACATCACCGGAGACGACCCGCTCTGGGTCTACCGCACCTTTGTCGGCAGAGGCATGAGCACGGCTTATCTGAAGATCCTGCTGGATCTATGACAGAAGGAGGTTTGGATTATGATCATTACCATCGGCAGACAGCACGGCAGCAAGGGGCACGATATCGCGCGCCTGCTCGCCCGGGACCTCAACATGAACTGTTATGACAAGGAGATCCTGGAGGAGGCCTCGGCCAACTCCCCGTACAGTAAGGAGATCTTCGAATCCTTTGACGAGCGGCGCGTGGCGTCCTACGTTCTCCCAATGCCGCACTTCGGCGTGCTGCACGAGGGCTTTCAGCTCAACATGCAGGTGGCCTCGGCACAGTTCGACGCGGTCAGGAGCCTTGCCGGGCGCGGAGACGGCATCTTCGTCGGCCGCTGCGCGGACTATATCCTGCGCGGACGATCGGATCTTCTCCGTGTGTTCATCTTTGGCGATCTGCAGAGCCGGATCCGGACGATCATGGCCCGAAAGGACCTGGGCGAAGAGCAGGCCCGCAAGCTCATCAAGGAAGTCGACAAGGACAGGGCCAGCTATTACCGCTATTATACCGACCAGATCTGGGGCGCGACCGAAAACTACGACCTCTGCATCAACAGCAGCCGCCTCGGCGTGGAGGGCGCGGCCGGGGTCATCCGCGCCTTCGTCGACGGCATGGCGCATGGCGAATAAGCATGAGCCCGCCGCCGCGCGGGCCGGACGCCTCCTGGAGGATGACCGCCTGCGGCACATCGACATGCTCGAGGCGCTCGAGCGCGGGATCTGCCGCGTCGAGTACGCGGAGGACGACGGCGTGCTGCTCACGGTACGGGACTATACGGGGATGCTGTCCTGCGACAGCGGCGAGCGTGCGCTCGAGCTGCTTGAGGGGAGGGACTACCCGCTGCTCGTGCTGCATCAGGTCGAACAGACGGACGCGATCCTCGCGCGCTGGCCGGAGTATCACGCCTCCGGGCTCTGCCGGCAGGGGGCGTATCTGAAAACGGAGCCGATCCCGGAGGGATCGGAAGATATCCGCACGCTGGACGAGGGCTTTTTGCCCTTCATCCTGGAGCACTACGATCTGGACGACGAGGAGACGATCCGCGACAGCCTGCGCGGCGGCGAGATCCTGGGCTGCTTTGTCGAAGGAAGGCCCGTCGGCTTCGTCGGCCTCCATCCGGAGGGCTCGGTCGGCATGCTGTTCGTGCTGCCGGAATACCGCCGCCGCGGCCTGGCGGAGGCGATGGAGCGGCGTATCTTCAACCGGGAGCTGGCCCGCGGCCACGTCCCCTACGGACAGGTCTTTGCGGACAACGCGGCCTCCCGCATCCTGCACGAGAAGATGGGGGTCGTCTTTTCCGACAAGCCGATCCGCTGGCTGTGGAAAGAATAAACGATCCCGCCCGTTTTCGACCGAAAACGCAGAGAAAAGAGAATAAAATGGCACCGCATACAAGATATGCGGTGCCATTTTTTTGATCTGGGGGATCCGGATCCGCCAGATCCATCGGAGGAGAGAGGAATATGAACATCAGCACGGCGTTTTCCGCCGGACGCCTCACGGTCTATCTGAGCGGAGAGCTGGATCACCACCAGGCCAGAGAGACGATGCGGCGCATCGAAGAGCTGCTGGACGAGTACATGCCCCGCGACTGCGTGCTCGAGCTGTCGGGCCTGAGCTTTATGGATTCCTCCGGGATCGCCGTGATCGTGCGGACGAGCCGGCGGATGAAGGAGCTGCGCGGGCGCGTCTGGATCGAGAATCCCGGCAAGCAGGCCCTGCGCGTCATCGACGCGGCGGGCATCGAACGACTGGTCCCCGTGGCTGTGGGGAGATAGGAGGAGAGAGATGAACGACGTCAACTACATAAAGCTGGAATTCCCCAGCCGCAGCGCCAACGAGGCCTTTGCACGCACGGCGGCGTCCGCCTTCGCCGCGCAGCTTGACACGACCATGGAGGAGCTCGGCGACGTGCGCACCGCCGTGTCGGAGGCCGTGACGAACGCCATCGTCCACGCCTACCCGGACAGCATCGGCCGCATCTCCATGCGCCTGCGCATCCTGGAAGGGCAAGTGCTGGAGGTCACGGTCCGCGACTGGGGCTGCGGCATCGAGGACGTGGAAAAGGCCATGCGGCCGCTCTTCACCACGGGCGGCGTCGAGCGCAGCGGCATGGGCTTTACGATCATGGGCAGCTTTATGGACAAGCTGCGTGTGCGCTCCGCGCCCGGCAAGGGCACGACCGTGGTCATGCGCAAGACCATCTGTCCGCGCATCGGCCGCCGATGAGCGAGGAGAAGCTCGACGCGATCCGCGCCGCGCAGCGGGGCGACCGCGAGGCGGCCGGGAGGCTGGTGGAGGAAAACGCCGGCCTGATCTGGAGCGTCGCGCGCCGCTACTTCGGCCGCGGGGTGGACCCGGAGGATCTGTATCAGCTCGGCTGCGTGGGGTTTTTGAAGGCCATCGAGGGCTTCGACGAGCGCTTCGGCACCCGCTTCTCCACATACGCCGTTCCGAAGATCTCCGGGGAGATCCGCCGCTTCCTGCGCGACGACGGCACCGTCAAGGTCAGCCGCGGCATCAAGGAGCAGGCGGCCCGGCTCCGTCTGTCACGGCAGGAGCTGGAGCAGCGACTCGGCCGCGAGCCGATGCTCTCGGAGCTTTCCCGGGAAACGGGGCTGAGCGCCGAGGACATCGCTTTCCTGGAGACCGCCGTCGGCCCCGCGGAAAGCCTGCAGGGTGAAACGGGAGAGAGCGGCTTTTCGCTGGAGCTCGTGCTGAGCGACGCCGGGGCCGAGGAGAAAATGGTGGAGCATGTGGCGCTGCGCGCGGCCATCGAGCGGCTTCCGGAGCGGGAGAGGCAGGTCGTTGCGCTGCGCTTCTACCACGGACTGACCCAGCAGAGCTGCGCGAAGGTCCTGCACGTGTCGCAGGTGCAGATCTCACGCCTGGAGCGGCGCGCGGTGGAGCAGCTGCGGGATCTGATGAGCTGAATAGGAAACGGCCGCCGGTGGAGCATCCCCGGCGGTCGTTTTGTCGCGGGCGGCGGGACAGGATCGCAAAACTGCGCGCGGCGATCGGGAAGACGGAAATTGCGCCTTGTTTCCGGCGGCGCTTTATGGTAAAATAGCCGCTATGATGACCGATTTTGAAAAACGATATATCGAAGCGCGCCGCGCCGTCGTGCGCGCGGAGTTCGGCGGATTGAACGAGCGGCAGCAGGAGGCCGTGCTCGCGACCGAGGGGCCGCTGCTGATCCTCGCCGGCGCGGGCAGCGGCAAGACCACCGTGCTCATCCACCGCATCGCCAATCTCCTGAAATACGGCCGCGCGAGCGACAGCGAGGAGCTCCCGCCCGATGCGGACGAGGCCATGCTCGCAACGCTCGAGCAGGGGGGCGAGCGGGCGCAGGCCCTGGCCGCGCTCGATCCCGTCGCGCCCTGGCGCATCCTCGCCATCACCTTTACCAACAAGGCGGCGGGCGAGCTGAAGGACCGGCTGGAGCGCATGCTCGGGCCGGAGGCGGCGAACGACATCTGGGCCTGCACCTTCCATTCGGCCTGTGTGCGCATCCTGCGGCGCGACGCCGAACAGCTCGGCTACCCGTCGAATTTCACCATCTACGATACCGCCGACAGCCAGAGCCTCGTCAAGCACATCGTCAAGGACATGGACCTGGACGAGAAGAGTTTCGCGCCGCGCTCCGTGCTCGCGGAGATCAGCCGCGCCAAGGACGCGCAGATCAGCGCCGCGGCCTACCTGAAGCAGGCGAGGGCGAGCGGCGATCTGCGGCGCACGCGCATCGGCGAGATCTATACCGAATACATGCGCCGGATGTTTTCCGCCGGGGCGATGGACTTTGACGACCTGATCTTCTTCACCGTCAAGCTGCTGCAGGAAAACGACGAGGTCTGCGCGTACTGGCAGCGCCGCTTCCAGTACGTGCTTGTGGACGAGTACCAGGATACCAACCACCTCCAGTACCTGCTGGCGTCCACGCTGGCGGGCGGCTGGGGCAACATCTGCGTCGTCGGCGACGACGACCAGAGCATCTACAAATTCCGCGGCGCCACGATCGAGAACATCCTCTCCTTCGAAAGCGAGTATGAGGGCTGCCGCGTGATCCGGCTGGAGCAGAACTACCGCAGCACGGGCCACATCCTGGACGCGGCCAACGCGGTCATCCGCAACAACCTCGGCCGCAAGGGCAAGGAGCTGTGGACGAAGAAGGACAAGGGCCTGCCGATCTCCCTTTACGTGGCCGACAACGAGAGCGAGGAGGCCCAGTACGTCGCCTCGCAGATCATGGGGGAATACGGCCGCGGCGCCAACTGGCGCGAGCACGCGGTGCTCTACCGGATGAACGCCCAGTCCAACCAGCTCGAATACGCCTTCAAGCGCAACGGCATCCCGTACCGCATCATCGGCGGCACCCGCTTCTTCGACCGGGCGGAGGTCAAGGACGTGCTGGCCTACCTGAACGTCATCCTCACGCCGGGGGACGATCTGCGCCTGCTGCGCATCATCAACAACCCGCCCCGCGGCATCGGCGCGCGCAGCGTGGAGCTGGCCCAGCAGATCGCCGCGCGCGAGCAGATCAGCCTTTACGAGGTGCTGCGGCACGCCGACCGCTACGAGGAGCTCAGCCGCGCGAACATCCGCATGCGGGAGCTTGCCATGCTGATCGAGTCGCTGCACGACATGGCGGCGGAGAGCGGGCCGGATTTCCTGCTCGACGAGCTGCTGGAAAAGACCGGCTATCTCCGCATGCTGGAGGAGAAGAACACCGTTGAGGATACGACCCGCGCCGAGAACGTGCGTGAGCTCAAAACCAGCATCCTGACCTATCAGAAGGAGAGCGGGGACAACACGCTTGCAGGATACCTGGCGGACGTGGCGCTCTACACCGATCTGGACAATTATGACCGGGACGCCGACAGCGTCGTCATGATGACCATGCACAGCGCAAAGGGCCTGGAATTTCCAACGGTGTTCGTCGTGGGCATGGAGGAGACGATCTTCCCCGGCCTCAAGGCCATCGGCGAGCCGGAGGAGATGGAGGAGGAGCGGCGGCTGTGCTACGTCGCCATCACGCGCGCCATGCGCCGGCTCTATCTGGTCTGCGCCCGGCAGCGCATGCTCTTCGGGCGGACGACCTCCAACCGCGTCTCCCGCTTCGTGGACGAGATCCCGGAGGAGACGATCGAGAAAAAGAACGTCCCCAAGGGCTACGGCTACCGCGACCGGCGGGAGGAGCCCGGCTTTGCCGTGCGCGAGACGCCGAAGAAAAGCTATGCCTTCGCCGCGCCGAAGCAGACGGCTGCGCCGCCGGCCGCCGATTATGCCGTCGGCGACCGGGTGACGCACCGGGCCTTCGGCCCCGGCGTCGTGCAGAAGCTGACCCCCATGGGCGGCGATTTCCTGATCGAGATCCAGTTTGAAAAGCAGGGGCTGAAGAAGCTGATGCTCCGCGTCGCCTCCCGCATGATGAGTAAACCGTGACATGAAAAAACACCAGGCGGCCGGCCGCCTCGCGCTGCTGGCCACGGCCCTGATCTGGGGCACGAGCTTCGTCATCATGAAAAACGCGCTCGACAGCATCGGGGCGCTCTGGCTGCTGGCGATCCGCTTTACGGGCGCGGCGCTGGCGCTTGGCGCGCTTTGCTTCAAGCGTCTGCGCCGCATCGGCCGCCGCGCCCTCCGGGGCGGCGCGCTGATGGGGCTCTGTCTCGCCGCGGCCTATATCGCGCAGACCTACGGCCTCGTCTACACCACGCCCGGGAAAAACGCGTTTTTGACCAACACCTACTGCGTGCTCGTCCCCTTTATGGCCTGGCTCGTATACAGGCGCAGGCCGAGCGGGGCGCACGTCCTTGCGGCGCTGCTGTGCGTGGCGGGAGTCGGGCTCGTCTCCCTCGGCACCCTCGGGGGCGGGGTCAACGTCGGCGATCTGCTGACGCTGCTGTGCGGCGTGTTTTACGCCGGGCAGATCATCGTGCTCGAGCAGTACGGCGGGGAGGCGGACGCGCTCAGCCTGACGGCGCTGCAGTTTGGCGTTTCGGCCCTGATCTGCTGGGCTGGCGCCCTGCTCTTCGAGAGCGCGCCCGCGGCGCTGCCCGGCAGCGCCTGGCTGTCGCTGGTCTATCTCAGCCTGATGTGCACGGCCCTCTGCTTCTTCCTGGAGGCCTGGGGCATGCGCCGCACCTCGGGCACGACGGCGGCCCTGCTGATGACGCTGGAGGCGCCCTTCGGGGTGCTCAGCTCCGTTTTGTTTTACCACGAGAGGATGACGCTGCGGCTCGCGCTCGGCTTCACGCTGATCTTTGCCGCCGTGATCGTCTCGGAATGGAATCCCGGACTCCCGCAGGGGAGAAAAAAAGACAGCGCCGCAGGCGCCGGAGGGAACCCATGATGCCGATTTGATACCCTGACATGCTTCTGAAAAAAACGTTGACGAAAGGAAAGAAACATGTCTGAACAACTGAAACAAGAGATCGAACGCCGGCGGACCTTCGCCATCATCTCCCATCCGGACGCGGGCAAGACCACGCTGACCGAAAAGCTGCTGCTCTACGGCGGGGCCATCCAGTTGGCCGGCTCCGTCAAGGGCAAGGCGACGGCGCGCCATGCCGTGTCCGACTGGATGGAGCTGGAGAAGCAGAGGGGCATCTCCATCACCTCCTCCGTGATGCAGTTCGAATATGAGGGATACTGCATCAATATCCTGGACACGCCCGGGCATCAGGACTTCTCCGAGGACACGTACCGCACCCTCATGGCGGCCGACAGCGCCGTCATGGTCATCGACGCGGCCAAGGGCATCGAGCCGCAGACGCGCAAGCTTTTCAAGATCTGCGCCATGCGCCGTATCCCGATCTTCACCTTCATCAACAAGCTCGACCGCGAGGCGCGCAGCCCCTACGAGCTGATGGAGGAGCTGGAGACGGAGTTCGGCATCGGCACCTATCCGATGAACTGGCCCATCGGCTGCGGCCAGGATTTCAAGGGCGTCTATGACCGGGAGAAGCGGGCGATCCTCGCCTTCAACGAATTCCACCGCGGCCAGAGCCGGATCCGCGCCATCGAGTGCCGCCTGGACGAGACGGAAAAGCTCGACGGACTGATCGGCTCCCGCCTGCGGCAGAGCCTGGCCGACGATATCGAGCTGCTCGACGGGGCGGGATATGATTTCGACATCGACGAGGTCCGCGCCGGCCGCCTGAGCCCGGTGTTCTTCGGCTCGGCCCTCAACAACTTCGGCGTCGAGCCCTTTTTGGAGAGCTTTCTGAAGATGACCATGCCGCCGCTGCCCCGCCGCAGCGGAGAGACGGAGCTCGATCCCTTCGACGATCGCTTCTCCGCCTTTGTGTTCAAGATCCAGGCCAACATGAACAAGGCGCACCGCGACCGCATCGCCTTCATGCGCATCTGCTCCGGACGCTTCGAGCGCGACCGGGAGTATTTCCACGTACAGGGCGGCAAGGCGCTGCGTCTGGCCCAGCCCCAGCAGCTGATGGCGCAGGAGCGCGCGATCATCGACGAGGCCTATGCCGGCGATATCATCGGCGTGTTCGACCCGGGCATCTTCTCCATCGGCGACACCATCTGCGAAAAGGGGATGGACGTCTGCTTCGAGGGGATCCCGACCTTCGCGCCGGAGCATTTCGCGGCGGTGGAGCGCGTGGACACGATGAAGCGCAAGCAGTTTGAAAAGGGGATCCTGCAGATCGCCCAGGAGGGCGCGATCCAGATCTTCCACGAGCCCTTCACGGGCGTCGAGGAGGTCATCGTCGGCGTCGTGGGCGTGCTGCAGTTCGAGGTGCTGGAATACCGCCTCAAGACCGAATACGGCGTCGATATCCGCCGCCGCTCCATGCCCTACGAGCTGGTGCGCTGGGTGGACAGCGAAGGGATCGGCATCCGGGACCTGAATCTGACGAGCGATACCAAGTGGGTACAGGATTTCCGCGGGAACGACCTGCTGCTGTTCACCTCCGACTGGTGCGTCAACTGGGCGCTGCAGAAAAACGAGGGGCTCCGGCTGCGGGAATTCAACCGCGAGTGACCGGGAGGAGGAGACCATGGCAGAAAACGATAAGAAATTCATCATCGAGATCTTCCGCAAAAAGGACGCCGAGGAGCTGACGAAGGCCCTCTCCGACGCGGAGGGGAAGCTCCACATCGGCAGCGCGGCCGCGCTGGCCGCCGCCGAGGCCTGCGCCATGGCGCTGCGCGCCGCGGCCGCGGACGCGGACAAGCTGGAGGCAGAGCGCCGGGACTATCTGCTGCGCAATCTGGAGACGCAGCGCGCCTATATGGTCTACCTCATCGACGAGGACGTCAAGGGCAGGAACATCCTCAAGCGCGCGCGGAAGGAAGCGGATGAGCAGAAGATCGAAGCGGCCCTGCATCCCGCCTGCGCGATCTCCGACGAGATCATCAGCTCGGTCCGCAACCTGTTGGAGCTGTTCGACGAGCTGTCCGCCGTCTGCACGGCCGAAGGCGCGGCCTTCCTGGGCAGCGCCGCGGAGCTGGCCATGGCCGCGCTGCGCTGCGCCCGCCTGTATGTGCTCGCCACGTCCGGCATGAGCGGCGACGAGACCTTCCGCTTCGTCACCCGCCGCGAGAACGAGCTCACGCTCGAGGGCTGCGCGCCCGTTGTCGAACGGATCCTTGCGCGCGTCGAGGCCGCGCTGCGGTAAAGAAATCTTTACATTTGAGCGCCGGGCCGGTTCTTGTCAACCGGCCCGGCGTGGTGTATAATAATTTGAGTTTTTCTGTTTTGCGAAGGAGGCGGCACAGATGGACACAGGCATCGAGACTCTCAGACAGTGGGTGCGGGAAAGCGACAACATCGTGTTCTTCGGCGGCGCAGGGGTCAGCACGGAAAGCGGGATCCCCGATTTCCGCAGCGTCGACGGCCTGTATCACCAGAAATGGAAATTTCCGCCCGAAACGATCCTGAGCGCGAGCTTCTTCGAGCGGGATCCGGAGGAGTATTACCGCTTCCACCGGGAAAAGCTCGTGATCGAAGGCGTGAAGCCCAACCGGGCGCATCTCCGCCTGGCCGAGCTGGAGCGGGAAGGAAAGCTGCGCGCGGTCGTCACGCAGAACATCGACGGGCTGCATCAGGCGGCCGGCAGCAGGAAGGTGCTCGAGCTGCACGGCAGCATCCTGCGCGCCTACTGCAGCCGCTGCCGCAAGCCCTATCCCCCCGAGGCGATCAACTACGGTACCGGCGTGCCCCGCTGCACCTGCGGCGGCGTGCTGCGTCCGGATATCGTGCTCTATGAAGAGGCGCTGGACCAGGACGTCATGAGCGAGGCCGTCCGATACATCCGCCAGGCCGACGTGCTGATCGTCGGCGGCACCTCGCTGAACGTCTACCCGGCGGCGGGGCTCATCCGCTATTACCGCGGGAACAGGCTGGCCCTCGTCAATCTGGGCCGGACGCCCTACGACGAATACGCCGATCTCGTGATCCACGAGAAGATCGGCGAGGTCTTCAGTCAGATATGAACCAAAAGGAGATCCTCGGGATCCGTTTTGACGATATCGGTATTCCCGAGGCTGTGGATTGGGCGCTCGAACAGATGGGGGCGCGGCGCGGCGTCTACGCGGTCACGCCGAACCCGGAGATCGTTCTGGAGGCCCGGAAGAACGCGGCGCTGAAGGATGCGATCGACGGCGCCTCGCTCACCCTGCCGGACGGCGTCGGCGTGGTGTACGCCTCCCGCATCCTCGGCAGCGGGCTTGAGAACCGGGTGCCCGGCATCGACTTCGCGTCGTCCCTGATGGAGCGCATGGCGCGCCAGGGGAAGAGCGTGTATCTGCTGGGCGCGAAGCCCGGCGTGGCGGAGCTCGCGGCGGAAAAGCTCTGCGACCGCTTCCCGGGCCTCACGGCGGCCGGCTGCCGCGACGGATACTTTTCCGAAGAGGAAACTGAAGCGGTGCTGGACGGCGTCAACGCCGCCTCGCCGGATCTGCTGCTCGTCTGCCTCGGTTCGCCGAAGCAGGAGCTCTGGATGGCCGCCAACGCCGCGCGCGCGCATGTCGGCCTGATGGCCGGGCTCGGCGGCGCGCTGGACGTGTACGCGGGCCTTGCCGGGCGCGCGCCGCAAAAATGGCGAGAGCTGGGGCTGGAATGGCTCTACCGCCTGATAAAAGAACCGAAAAGGATCAAGCGCATGATCCGCCTGCCGGGGATCCTGACGGCGGCCGTGCGCGAAAAGATCGGAGGATGAATCCTTGAGCCAGGGAAAACTGATCGTGCTGGAGGGCATTGACGGCAGCGGCAAGTCCGCGCAGTACCGCCGTCTCTGCGCCAGAATGGAAAGGGACGGGATCGGCTATACTCATATCGTCTTTCCCCGTTACGACAAGCCCAGCAGCTCGCTGATCCGCATGTATCTGAACGGGGACTTCGGGCAGCATCCCGGCGATGTGAACGCCTACACGGCCTCGACCTTCTTCGCGGTGGACCGCTTTGCCTCCTATCGCGAGGAATGGGGCAAGGTTTATCATCAGGGCGGACTGATCCTGTCCGATCGCTATACGACCTCCAACGCGGTGCATCAGGGGTCGAAGCTGCCGGACAGCGAGCTGCCTGACTTCTTCCGCTGGCTCGCGGATCTGGAATATGGGAAGATGGGACTGCCGCGTCCGGACCTCGTCATCTATCTGGACGTGAATATCGAGCTGTCGCTGGCGCGGATGAAGCGCCGTCAGGAGAAGAACCACACCCATGCCGATATCCATGAAAAGGACGCGGCCTACCTGAAGCGTTGCCTCGAGGTGGCGTCCCGCGCCGCGGACTTCTACGGCTGGACGCGCATCCCCTATCTGAAGGACGGCGCGGAGCGGGACGTCGACGAGAAAAACGCCGAGATCTATCAGCTCCTGCTGTCCAGGCTCTCATAAAAAACAGGGCTTCCGAAGAAGCCCTGCGCCCGTGGATCGTCCGATCAGCAGCAGCCGCAGCCGTTGTTGCCGTTGTCGCAGCCGCAGCCGCAGCCGCCGAAATTGCCGCAGCCGAACAGAAGGATGATCAGGATGATGATCCAGAGGGAGCTGTTATTGTTGCAGTTGTTGCAGAACATGGTTATCCCTTTCTCCGCGCTGGCGTGATGAGAATGGCGCCGGCGTCCCGCGCGGCAGACGACGGCGTCTGTGCGTGGTGCGCAGCGGCGGGTGCTCCCGACGCATGCAAGCCATTCTATGACAAGGCGGGGAAAGGGGTTCACAGGGCTCAGGCCCGGTAAAGGAGGTCAGAAATGGCTGACGAACTGGAGAAGAAACAGACGGCTCCGCAGGAGCCTGTCGCAGCGCCGGAGCAAAGCACCGGAGCGCAGGAGGCCCGCGTCGCGGACCAGGGCGCGGAGACGGAAAAAAAGGAACGGCTCGCCCGGGAAAAGAAGGCCGTGCAGAAGGTGGACAAGCTTTTTATCGACGAAAACGGCGAAGAGGCGTCCAACTACACCGGCGACGAGACGACGGAGCGGGATTACCGGCCTGTCCGCCAGAGCCGGGAGTATAAATCGGGCTGTCTCGGCGGGCTGATGTACGCGGTCTTCATCCTCTGCATCAGCGTGGTGCTGGCCTGCTTTGCCTGGATGGCCGTCAGCGACGCGCTGGCGCTCAACCAGGAGAACTTTTCCGCGATCGTGTCGCTGCCCTCCTCGGCCTTTACGACGAAGACCGTCGAGACTTACGACGAGGACGGCAATCTGACCGGAACGGAGCGGGTGAGCAGCGCCGATATCGAGTACGTTTCGACCGCGCTGAAGGAAGCGGGGCTCATCCAGTATAAATGGCTCTTCGAGTTCTTCTGCAAGATCTCGCATGCGGACCGCAAGGTGACGCCCGGCAACTATGAACTGAAGTCCAGCTACGACTACCGCGCGCTGATCTCCAACATGCGCGCCGGCTCCGATGCGGCCATGACCATCAAGGTCACCTTCCCCGAGGGCTTCTCCATGTACCAGATGTTCAAGCGGCTGGAGGAAAACGAGGTCTGCAGCTTTGACGCGCTGATGGACGCGGCGGCCAACTACAAGTACAACTACTCCTTCCTGGAGGGGCTGGAGCCGGGCGATCCCTCCCGCCTGGAGGGCTTCCTGTTCCCGGATACCTATGAGTTCTACGTCGGGATGCAGGCCTCCAGCGCCATCAACAAATTCCTGCAGCGTTTCCACTATATTCTGACGGCCGACATGCTCAAGCAGGCGGCCGACCGCGGATTGACGCTGCAGCAGGTCGTGACGATCGCCTCCCTGATCGAAAAGGAGGCGGCGGTCGACCCGGAAAACGACGTCGACGAGCGCGCCCTCGTGGCCTCCGTCATCTATAACCGCCTGGAGGCGGGGATGCCGCTGGGCCTGGAATCCTCGCTGCTCTACCTGTACCCCGAGCACGAAGGAGCGCCGGCCGGCGACATGCTGACGGTGGACAGCCCCTACAACACGCTGACGAATCTCGGCCTGCCGCCCACGCCGATCTGCAATCCGGGCATGGACGCCATCATGGCGGCCCTGAATCCGGAGACGACCGGCTACTACTACTTCACGCTCGACACCGAGACCGGCACGCACCGCTTCTTTACCAACATCAACGATTTCAACAATTTCGTCGCGACGCAGGACTATGGCGGTTAAGGCGGAATTGCTGGCCCCGGCGGGGGACAGGGAGCGTCTGCTGATGGCGCTGCGCTACGGCGCGGACGCGGTCTATCTCTCCGGGCGGGAATTCGGGATGCGCTCCGCCGCCGCGAGCTTTGACGATGCGGGGCTGGCGGAGGCGGTCGCGCTCGCGCACGCGCGCGGCGTCAGGGTCTATGTCACCTGCAACACGCTCCCGCGCGAGGATGAGCTCGGGAGGCTCCCGTCTTATCTGGGCTATCTGCAGGAGATCGGCGCGGACGCGCTGATCATCGCGGACCTCGGCGTGCTGGCGCTGGCCAGGCGCCACGCGCCGCGCCTCGCCCGCCATGTGAGCACGCAGTTCGGCGTGCTCAACAGCGCCTCGGCGCGCGCCTTGTATGAGCTCGGTGCGGACACCGTCGTCCTTGCGCGGGAGACGCCGCTCACGGAGATCCGGGAGATCCGGCGGCACACGCCCGAACGGCTGCGGCTGGAGGCCTTCGTGCACGGGGCGATGTGCGTCTCCTTCTCCGGGCGCTGCCTGCTGTCGAACTACATGACCGGGCGCGACGCCAACCGCGGCCAGTGCGCCCAGCCCTGCCGCTGGAAGTATCATCTCGTCGAGGAAACGCGCCCGGGCGAATACTTCGAGATCAGCGAGGACGGCGGCACCTTCATCCTCAATTCCCGGGATATGCGCATGATCGAGCATCTGCCGGAGCTGCTGGAGGCCGGGATCACGAGCTTCAAGATCGAGGGACGCATGAAATCGGCCTACTACACGGCCGTGATCACGAATGCCTACCGCCATGCGCTGGACGCGGCGCTGGAGGCAAGGTCACTCGACGCACTCTGGGTGGCGGAGACCGAAAAGGTCAGCCACCGGCCGTACAGCACGGGCTTTTATTTCGGCGAGCCCGGCCAGCATGACGCCGAGGCGAGCTATTTCAGCACGGCCGAGGTCGTCGCGGTGGTGGAGGAGTGCGACGGCGAGGGGAACGCGCTGCTGACGCAGCGGAACAAATTTTCGCGCGGGGACGAGCTGGAGCTTCTGCTGCCCGACCGTGCGCCGGTCCGCTTTCGGGCGGAGCTGCTGCTGGACGCGGAGGGCGCGCAGATCGAGGATACCCGCCGCGCGATGATGCCCTTCCGGCTGAAGCTCCCTGTTTGCGCCCCGCCACAGTGCGTCGTGCGCAGGGACCGATAGTTTTTCTTGACAAGAAAACAGCCGCGGGTATATAGTTACATAGGCGTTGACGAAACGAGACGGATTTCGGACATTGCAGAGAGGCGCCGTTTGCTGCGAGGCGTCATGTCCCATCCCGCCGGCCACTTCCGAGCCACCCCGTGAAAGCGGGGCGTCTGTCCGCGTTAAGGACGCTTGAGAGATCGCGTCAGCGATAATCAGGGTGGTACCGCGAAACAAACCTTCGCCCCTGGCCGGGGCGGAGGTATCTTTTTTTATGGAAGAGGATGGAACGATGGAAAAATACGGACTGAACCAACTGCGCGAGATGTTCCTCAGCTTTTTTGAGACCAAGGACCATCTGCGCCTGCCGAGCTTCCCCCTGGTGCCGCAGAACGACAAATCCGTCCTGCTCATCAACGCCGGCATGACGCCCATGAAGCCCTGGTTCAAGGGGGAGGAGGAGCCGCCGCACCGCCGGGTCTGCACCTGCCAGAAATGCATCCGCACCGGCGATATCGACAACATCGGCAAGACCGCGCGGCACGGCACTTACTTCGAGATGCTGGGCAACTTCTCTTTCGGCGATTACTTCAAGCATGAGGCCATCGCCTGGAGCTGGGAGTTCCTGACCAGTCCCGACTGGGTCGGCCTGGACCCGGACCGGCTGTATCCCTCCGTGTACCTGGAGGACGACGAGGCCTGGGAGATCTGGAACAAGGAGATCGGCATCCCGCCCGAGCGGATCTTCCGCTTCGGCAAGGAGGACAACTTCTGGGAGCACGGCGCCGGGCCCTGCGGCCCCTGCTCGGAGATCTACTATGACCGCGGCCCGGCCTACGGCTGCGGAAAGCCGGGATGCACGGTCGGCTGCGACTGCGACCGGTACATCGAGGTCTGGAACAACGTCTTTTCCCAGTTTGACAACGACGGCAACGGCAACTATACCGAGCTCAGCCAGAAGAACATCGACACCGGCATGGGGCTGGAGCGCCTGGCCGTCGTCTGCCAGGGCGTGGATTCCCTGTTCGACGTGGATACGGTGATGAACATCACCCGCAGGGTCAGCGAGCTGACCGGCGCCTACTACGGCAGGAGCCATCAGATGGACGTGTCTCTGCGCGTGATCACCGATCATATCCGCAGCGGCGTGTTCATGATCTGCGACGGCGTGCTGCCCTCCAACGAGGGCCGCGGCTATGTGCTGCGCCGCCTGCTGCGCCGCGCCGCGCGCCACGGCAAGCTGCTGGGCGTGAACGAGCCCTTCCTGTACAGGGTCATCGACACCGTCGTGCACGAAAACGAATGCCAGTACCCCGAGCTGCGCGAAAAGCAGGAATATATCACCCGCGTCGTGAAAACGGAGGAGGAGAGCTTCTCCCGCACGATCGACGCCGGGATGCGTATTTTTGCGGAGATGCTGGACGAGCACAAGGCGAAGGCGGAGACGACCTTCTCCGGCGCCGACGCCTTCAAGCTCTACGACACCTACGGCTTCCCCATCGACCTGACCGTCGAAATGTGCGCCGACGAGGGGATGCAGGTGGACGAGGAAGGCTTCCAGGCCCTGATGAAGGAGCAGAAGGAGCGCGCCCGCGAGGCCCGTAAGGCGCTGGGAGATCTCGGCTGGGCGGATATCGGCTTCGGCAAGGAGATCCCGGACACCGTTTTCGTCGGCTACGAGCAGGACGAGACGCAGGCAAAGGTCCTGGCGATCCTGGCCGAGGACGAAACGCGCGCGGAGATCGCGGCGGGGACGGAGGCTATCGTCGTTCTGGACAGAACGCCCTTCTACGCGGAGATGGGCGGACAGGTGGCCGACCATGGCTGCCTTTCGGCCTTCCGGGTCACCGACGTGCAGAAAAACAAGGGCGGCAAGGTCATGCATTACGGCGTCCTGGCGGAAGGGACGCTCGCCGTCGGCGACACGGTCACGGCGAAGATCGACCCGGTTCGGCGCGCGGCCATCCGCCGCGCCCACAGCGCCACGCATTTGCTGCAGCAGGCGCTGCGCGAAGTGCTGGGCGAGCATGTGCATCAGGCGGGCTCGCTGGTCGAGCCGGATCGCCTGCGCTTCGACTTCACCCACTTTTCGGCGGTCACGCCCGCGGAGCTGCAGCGCGTGGAGGAGCTCGTCAACGCGGCGATCCTGCGCGGCCTTGCGATCGAAGTCCGGGAGATGCCGATCGACGAAGCGCGCAGATCCGGCGCGACGGCCCTGTTCGGGGAGAAATACGGCGATATCGTCCGCGTGGTCAGCATGGGCGATTACAGCGTCGAGCTCTGCGGCGGCACGCATCTGAACAATACGGCGAAGGCGGGCGCCTTCCATATCGTTTCCGAGGCGTCGGTGGCCTCGGGCGTACGCCGGATCGAAGCCACCACCGGTGAAGAGACGCTGCGCGCCATGCACGAGACCCTGGACGCGCTCGCTGCGGTGGGCGCGCTCTTCAAGGCCAGCCCCGCCGACGCGCTTTCCCGCGTGGAGCAGCAGGCCGCGGAGCTGAAGGAAGCCCGCCGCGTGATCGAGCAGTATAAGGCCAGGGAATCCGCGGGCGGCGCCGACGATATGCTGAAGAGAGCCGTCGACATCGGCGGATTGCACGTGGTCACCTGCAGCCAGGCCGAGTGCGACGCCGCGAAGCTGCGTCAGATCGGCGACGTGCTGCGCGACAAGGACAGCGCGGTCGTCGCGGTCATCGCCTCGGTGAACGGGGACAAGATCACCTTCCAGTGCGTCTGCGGCAAGGACGCTGTGACAAAGGGCGTCCGCGCGGGAGACATCATCAAGAGCATCACCGCCATCGCCGGCGGCCGCGGCGGCGGAAAGCCCGATTCCGCCATGGGCGGCGGCAACGACGTGAGCCGGCTGGAAGACGCGTTGGCCGCAGTCGCCGGCCTTGTAAAAGAAAAGCTTTGAACGGAGGGACCTGACATGGATCAGAATTGTCTGTTTTGTAAAATCATCGCGGGGGAGATCCCCTGCACGAAGGTGTACGAGGACGACGCCGTTTTCGCGTTCCGGGACATCAATCCCCAGGCCCCGGTGCATGTGCTCGTGCTGCCGAAGGAGCATATCTGCTCGGCGGACTGCGTGACTGCGGACAATTCCGCGTCTGTGGCGCGCTGCTTCGAGGCGATCGCGAAGATCGCCAAGGCGGAGGGCCTGGATAACGGCTACCGCGTGATCAACAACTGCGGCGAGGACGGGGGACAGAGCGTCAGGCATCTGCACTTCCACCTTGTCGGCGGCAGAAAACTGTCCGAAAAGATCCTGTAATCGCACGCGCCGCGCGGGCATGCCTGCGCGGCGCGTTTTCGGAGGCGCATATGAGAAAGCTTGCGACGGTCTGCGCGGCCTTTTCCGCGGCGATCTTTGCGGCAAACTTCCTGTTGCCCGGAAGCGTGCTCCTGCCGGCTGCCGCGTTCCTTGCCGCGGCCGGCGCGGCGCTGCTCGCGCTGCGCCGCAGATGGCTGCGCGGCGTCATCCTCGCCGCCTTCGGCCTTGCCGCCGGGCTGCTCTGTTTCGCGGTGCACGCGCGCTGTACGACGCTGCCGGCACGGCGGCTCGACGGGGAAACAAAGCCCTTTACGGCAGTCGTTCTGGCCTATCCGCGCCAATATGAGGAGTATGCCTCCGTGGAGCTGCGGCTTCGGGTCGACGGCGCGCCGCCGCTGCAGACCGTCCTGTACGACAGGACCGATTCTCTGGGCGGCCTGGAGCCGGGCGACCGGATCACGGGCACGGCGAGCCTGCACGCGGCGGATCTCCGTTTCGGGAAAAGCTATGACCGCTACAACGCCCGAAACGTGTTTCTGACCGCCTCGCTGCGCGAGCTGACGCGGCGGGAGAGGGGCGGCTTCTCGGTTTCGGCCGCGGCCGTCAGGCTCAACCGGGCGCTGGCAGACAGGATCGGCCTGCTGTTTCCGGAGGATACGGCCGCCTATTTTCGTGCGCTGCTGCTGGGCGACAAGAGCGAACTGTATCAGGACGACGCGCTGTATCTGGCCATGAGCCGCGCCGGCTTCCTGCATATCGTGGCCGTGTCCGGGATGCATGTGGCGGCTCTGGTCGCTTTCCTGCAGCTGCTGCTGGGCACGGGCAGGAGGAGCTCGCTTCTGTGTCTGCTGCTCGTCTGGTGTTTCGTTCTCGTGACGGGCGCCAGCCCATCCGCGCTGCGCGCGGCTTTTATGCAGAGCACCCTTTTGCTTGCGCCGCTGCTGCGGCGGGAGAACGATCCGGCGACGTCGCTGCTGTCGGCGCTCGCCCTGCTGCTGGCCCTCAACCCCTGCGCGGCGGCCAGCGTCAGTCTGCAGCTTTCTTTCGCCGCCATGGCGGGACTCATGATAACGAGCGACCGCCTCTTCCCGGCGGGGGAGGAACGGCACGCCGCCGGCGTGCGCGGCGCGCTTCTGCGCTATCTGCGGGCGACTGCGGCCAGTTCGCTCGGCGTGCTTATCTTCACCGTGCCGCTGATCGCCCTGCATTTCGGGATGGTCCCGCTGCTCTCGCCGCTGGGGAACCTTCTCGCGCTGTGGACGGTGCCGCTCTGCTTCGGCGGCGGCTTTCTCGCCTGCGCGCTCTCGATGCTGTCCCTTCCGGCGGGCGTCGCACTGGCCTGGCTTCTCGCCTGGCCCGCGCGGCTGCTCCTCATGGTGGCGCGCGGCGTCTCATCGCTGCCCTTCGCGGCCGTCTATCTGCAAAACCGGCTGAATCTCCTGTGGCTCGTACTGTGTTATCTGCTGCTTCCGGCGGCGCTGGCGAGCCGTTGGCCGCGAAAAAGAAAGCTCCTGGCGCCCGCCGCCTTCGCCGCGGCGGGGCTGCTGGCCGTTCTGCTCGCCGCCCGGCTCTACTATGACAGCGGCAGCGGCTTCGTAACGGCGCTCGACGTCGGACAGGGGCAGTCTGTCGCGGTTTTCGCCGGTGATCGGACGCTGCTGATCGACTGCGGCGCCATCAACAGTCTTGACAGCGCCGGGGACACGGCGGGCGGATACCTGCGCGGCTGCGGGCGAAAAAGGGTGGACGTCCTGCTCTTGACGCATCTGCACGCCGACCACGCCAACGGCGTGACCCGCCTGCTGGAATATCTTCCTGTGGATCTGATCCTGCTCCCGACGGATCCCGACGATCCCGACGGACTTCTGAGCCCGATCCTCAACTCGGCGGAGAGACACGGCACGCGCGTCCTCTTTCTGGCGGAGGATCTGGAGCTGTCGCTGGACGCCCTGCGCCTGCGCGCCTTTGCCCCGGGCACGTCCGGGGACATCAACGAACGCTGCCTGACGGCGGCCGTCACGCTGGGCGATTATGACCTGCTCGTCACCGGCGACCTCGACAAGGCGGCGGAGCGTGAGCTGCTGGAGCGTCATGACCTGCAGGGCATGGAGCTTCTGATCGCCGGGCATCACGGCTCGCGCTATTCCTGCAGCGGCGAGCTGCTGTCGGCCATCGGGGCCGATACGGCGGTCGTGAGCGTCGGCGAGAACAGTTTCGGCCATCCCACGCACGAAACGCTTGAACGCCTGGCCGCTTACGGCTATACTGTATACAGGACCGATCTGAACGGGAACGTGGAATTCCGGATCCGATAGGAGCGCTTTATGGCACGGAAAAACACAAAAAACGAATCAAAACTCAATTATCGGGAAGAGATCCGCCGTCTGAAGGAGCTCGGGCCGCAGCGCCTGTATCTGCTGTGGGGCCCGGAGGATTATCTGCGCGAGCAGTATCTCAGCCAGCTCCGGTCGCTCTGCCTTCCGGAAGGGGAAGACAGCTTCAGCTTCCGGCGCATGGACGGCCCGGAACTGGATCTGCAGGAGCTGGCCGACGCGATCGACGCGATGCCTTTTCTGACCGAACGCAGCTTTGTCGAGATCCGGGATGCGGAGCTGAACAAGGCGAAGGACCCGGACGAACTGCTGCGGCTGCTGTCCGATATCCCGGCGTACTGCACCGTCGCGCTTGTGCAGGGCGTCCAATACGAGCCGGACGGACGGCTGAAGCTGACCCGCGCTCTGCGCGAGCGGGCGGTCGAGCTGAAATTCACGCAGCAGCCGCAGGGGGCGATGGTCGATTGGATCGCGCGCCGCTTTGCCGCCGCCGGCAAACGGATCGAGCTGGAAGCGGCACAGAGGCTGATCTTCATCAGCGGCGATCTGATGAACCGTCTGATCCCCGAGATCGAAAAGGTAGCGGCCTACGCCCGGGGCGATACCGTGACCGTAGACGACGTGGAGGCCGTGGCCAACCATATCCCCGAGGCCGTGGTCTTTGCGATGACGGACCATATCGCCAAAAAAGAATACAACGCCGCGCTCTCCGTGCTCTCGGAGCTGCTGTCGGACCGCGCCAACGAGCCCATCGCCATGCTGGCGGTGCTCGGCGGGCAGATGCGCAGGCTTTACGCCGCCCGACTGGCTGCGGACAGGCTGCTCGGCCAGAGCGAGCTGATGGAGATCTGCGGCATCAGCTACGAGTCGATCGCAAACCGCCTGATCGCCTCGGCGCGCGGCTTTACGCTGCCGCAGCTGACGCGCGCGGTGGAGCTGTGCGAGGAGGCGGATTACCAAATGAAAAGCAGCGGCACGGACGACGTGGCGCTGCTGAAAGAGGTCGTGCTGAGGATCATCGCGGGGGAGAGCCATGCATAGCGTGAAAGAGGTCATCGTGGTCGAGGGACGCTATGACAGAAACGCCCTGCGCCAGGTCGTCGACGCGGTCATCCTGGAGACCTCGGGCTTCGGCATCTTCAACGACCGACAGAAGCAGAAGCTGCTGCGCAGGATGGCTGAAGCGAGGGGGCTGATCGTGCTGACGGACCCGGACGGCGCCGGCTTCGTCATCCGGAACTTTATCCGCGGCTGCGTGCCGCCCGAGCATCTGAAACAGGCCTATATCCCGGACATATACGGAAAGGAGCGCCGCAAGACAGCGGCCTCGAAGGAGGGGAAGCTCGGCGTGGAGGGGATGCGCCCCGAGGTGCTGCTGGAGGCGCTGCGCCGCGCCGGCGCGACCATCGACGGCGAGGAGACGCCGCGCGCCGCCATCCGAAAGGCCGATCTGTATGCCCGCGGACTCAGCGGCCGCCCCGACAGCGCCGGAAGACGCGCGGAGCTGCTCAGGCGGCTGGATCTGCCGGAGCGCATGACGGCCGACGCACTCCTGGAGGTCCTGAACGCGACCATGACGAGAGAAGCGTTTTACGAACTGCGCCTGTAGGCGTCCTCCAGCAGGACCGACGCGAGGAGCCCGACGAGCAGGATGCCCTGCGGCGCCTCGTACAGCGCCTGGGCGGTCATCCGCTGCGCAAAGCCACGGACGAGCCCGCCCGGCTCCAGGTTCAGCAGAAACGAGCAGAACAGCATCAGACAGCTCAGCTGCAGACTGCGCAGAAATATGTACCAGGCCGGCTCGCTCATCTGCAGCATCCGCCGAAGTACGGCGCGTAGTTTCATGGCAAACACCTCGCCCTGAGTATAGCCGCCTTCCCGCCGCAAAGGCAAGGAACAGTTTTTGCCAGCGCGCGGGCTTGACATGAATGGAAAAAGCAACAAACGCCGGAGGAGAGGCAAAAAAACAAAATCGGGTCCCGGCAAAGCGGGCCCGATTTTGAGAGGGAGAAGGAGGCGACGGAGACGCAGTTTTCGCGGCGCTTGCGCGAACCGCGGGAACAGAGCGCGGTCGTCTTCTTCTGATGTTGGCACCCACGGGAGGATTCGAACCTCTGGCCTGCCGCTTAGGAGGCGGCCGCTCTATCCTGCTGAGCTACGTGGGCTGATCTGTCAGCCTTGTCATTGTATCGCAGAAGCACTCCGGTGTCAATAATGATCCTTGCATCGGATACACGGCAAACCGCCGCGCTCTTTCGCACGGCCGCAAAACGCCGCAGGGCGTTTTGCGGCAGCCAGTCATTTTTTGGGACCTTTGACGGAAAGGAAAACCATGCTCAAGCTTGTCGACATCAAAAAGGATTATCTGGCCGGGGATTCCGCGGTCCACGCCCTGAAGGGGATCGATCTGGAATTCCGGGAGCAGGAGTTCGTCGCCGTGCTGGGTCACTCCGGCTGCGGCAAGACGACCCTTCTGAACATCATCGGCGGTCTGGATCAGTACAGCTCCGGCGATCTGATCATCAACGGAAAGTCCACCCGGAACTTCACGGACGCCGACTGGGACAGCTACCGGAACCACTCCATCGGCTTCGTGTTCCAGTCCTACAACCTGATCCAGCATCAGAGCGTGCTGGCCAACGTGGAGCTCGCGCTGACGCTTTCGGGAGTTGCTCCGGCCGAGCGGCGCGCCCGGGCCAGGGAAGCGCTCGAGAAGGTGGGCCTCGGCGATCAGATCCACAAGCGGCCGAACCAGCTCTCGGGCGGGCAGATGCAGCGCGTGGCCATTGCCCGCGCGCTTGTGAACGACCCCGATATCCTGCTGGCCGACGAGCCGACCGGCGCGCTCGATTCCGACACCTCGGTGCAGATCATGGAGATCCTGCGCGAGATATCGAAGGACAAGCTGATCATCATGGTCACGCACAACCCGGAGCTTGCCGACAGCTACGCGAGCAGGATCATCCGCCTGAAGGACGGCCTCGTCGTGGGAGACAGCGGCGATTATCACAGCGGAAATGCGGAGACCTCCGCGGCCGGACCGCGGAAAAAGACCTCGATGAGCTTTTTCACGGCGCTGTCGCTTTCCATGAACAACCTCATGACCAAGAAGGCCCGTACGATCCTGACGGCTTTCGCCGGCAGCATCGGCATCATCGGGATCGCGCTGATCATGTCGCTCTCGAACGGCATCCAGAACTACATCGACAAGGTGCAGGAGGATACGCTCTCGAGCTATCCGATCACCATCCAGGCCGAGAGCGTGGACATGAGCAGCATGATGCGCTCCTTTATGGGGATCCGCGCCGAGGCGGAGAGCCAGGCGCACGGTCGGGATGCGGTCTATTCCAATACGGTCCTGTATGACATGATGAACTCCATGGTCTCGACGGAGAAGCAGACAAACAATCTGCGCGCGTTCAAGGAATACCTCGAGGCAGAGGACAGCGAGATCTCCCCCTATATCAGCACCCTGCAGTACTCCTATGACATGGATCTGAACGTCTATGCGGAGGACGTGGACGGCAACATCGCCCGGACCGACGTGATCGAGCTGATGCAGCGGGCCATGAGCGCCACCTACGGCGGCGATTACAGCGCGTTCTTCGATACCTACGGGCAGATGTACGCCACGATGGACGTCTGGCAGGAGATGCTCCCGGGCGAGAACGGGGAGGCGATCCACCCGCTGCTGCGGGAACAGTATGACGTGCTCTACGGAAGCTGGCCGCAGAGCTACGACGAGGTCGTGCTCGTCGTCAACGAGAACAACGAAGTGTCGGACCTGGTGCTCTACGCGCTCGGGTTGAAATCCAACGCCTCCATCGCCGAGGACATGCAGGCCTTCATGGCGCAGGAGACGGTGGAGAAGCGCATGGAAAGCTGGAGCTACGAGGAGATCTGCGCGATGACCTTCCGCTATATCTTCCCGGCGGATCAGTATCAGTATGACGAAGAGAGCGGGACCTATTTCAACATGGCCGACGAGGAGCTGGGCCTTCGGACGCTGTACAACAACGGCCTGACGCTGCGGATCTCCGGCATCGTGCGCCAGAGCAGCGACGCCTCGGGCGGCACGCTGACAGGGGCCATCGGCTATACGCACGATCTGGTCGAATACGTGGCCCGGGAGGCCGCGCAGCGCGAGCTGGTGCGGCGGCAGCTGGCCGATCCCGAGCATGACGTGTTCACCGGCCTGCCCTTCCTCGATCGGGACGACGAGGCGCTGACCGCCAGCCGGAAGATCCGGGCGGCGGAGGACTACGTGGCCGCCGCGGACGTGGCGGCGAGGGCCGAGCTCTACGTGGCGATCATGTCCCACCCCAGCGACGAGACCCTGCAGGGGATGATCGATGAGCAGTTGGCCGGAACGTCCCGCGCGGACGTGGAATCGATGATCCTGAGTTTGTACCCGGAATACGCCGGAATGCTCAGCCAGATGGACGACGAGATGCTCTTCAGCTACATCGGGCAGAGCTTCGCACAGCAGGCGAGCGAGCAGTATGCCGCTCAGATGGCGGAGATGTACCGCAGTCTCAGCGACGAGCAGCTTGCGGAGGACTTCGATCTGCTCCTGCTGGAGGACGAGGATTATCTCTGGATCTATGAAAACGCCATGCCGCCCGTTTTCTCGGACAGCTCCCTGCAGGCGGTGCTGAAAAAGCTGGGCTATGTGGATCTGGAAAGCCCCAGCACGATCAACATCTACGCTTCGAGCTTCGAGGACAAGGACAGGATCGGTGAGTCGATCCGCCATTACAACGATTCGGTCGAGGCAGAGGACGAGATCCAGTATACCGACCTTGTCGCGCTGCTGATGAGCTCCATTACGACGATCATCAACGTGATCAGCTATGTGCTGATCGCCTTCGTCGCGATCTCGCTGGTGGTCTCCTCAATCATGATCGGCATCATCACCTATATCAGCGTGCTCGAGCGCACGAAGGAGATCGGCATCCTGCGCGCCATCGGCGCCTCCAAGCGGGACGTCTCCCGCGTGTTCAACGCCGAGACGGTCATCATCGGCTTTACCGCCGGCCTGATCGGCGTGCTGATGACGATGCTGCTGAACATCCCCATCAACCTGATCGTGCGCGATCTGACGGGGATCCGGTCGATCCGGTCCGCGCTGCCCTGGCAGGGCGCGGTCGTGCTGGTGCTGATCAGCATGCTGCTGACCTTCATCGCCGGGCTGATCCCCTCCGGGATCGCGGCGAAAAAGGATCCCGTCGAGGCGCTCAGGAGCGAATAGCCGAACAAAACAGAAAAAACCGGCGGCCACCGATCAAAGATCGGGGATCGCCGGTTTCTCTTTTCGGGGCCGCTACATGGCCTCGATCTCTTTGATGATGTATTCGTTCCCCGTGACGAGGAAGGTGTTGCCGCTGTGGCAGTAGGGGCATTCCTTGCCGTACTCCATCGTCGGATAAGTCTTGCGGCAGTCCTGACAATAGGTGACGGCCTTGAGCTCCTCGATCTTCAGCTCAGTCTCCTGGAAGTGCTCGGTCTTGGCCCGCGCATAGAGCCAGAAGTCCAGCAGGTAGTCGGGAACGATCCCGCTGACCTCGCCGACCTCGAGCGTGATGGAGCCGACCTTGCTGAGCTGATTTTCGACCATCAGCTTTTCCACCGTGTCGATCACGTAGTAGATGGTTCCGAGCTCGTGCATTATTTGCCCTTGCGAATGATGCGCACCGCCTGTTTGCCGGCGTACTTGAGCATCGGGCCGACCTTGTCCTCGCAGCGGACCATCGTGGATGCCGCGGGCACGTCGCGCTCCAGATGGATCGCGTCGAACATGCAGCGCGTGGTGCACAGGCCGCAGCCGATGCAGCGATTGGGATCCACGACGCTCACGCCGCAGCCCAGGCAGCGGCTGGCCTCCGCTTTGACCTGCTCCTCCGTGAAGGTGAGACGGTCGTGCTCAAAGGAGCGGGCCTTGCTCGCGTCGTGCAGGATGGGCTGACGCGCGGGCTTGTCGAAGCAGTCCACGCCGAAAACGAGGTTTTCCTTGTCGAGCTCGAAGAACTCGCGCAGATTGCGCCCTCTCGTCAGGCTCTGGCCGTCCTGCACGAAGCGGTGCAGGGACTCGGCACCCTCGCGGCCCGCGGCGATCGCGTCGATCGCAAACTTCGGCCCGGTGTAGACGTCGCCGCCGACGAAGATGTCGTTCTGCTCGGTCTGATAGGTGACGGGATCGGCAATGGCATTGCCCTTCTTGCCGGTCTTGAGTTCGCCGACGTCGAGGCAGCCCCAGGCGATCGCCTGGCCGACGGCGGACAGGACGGAGTCGATCTCGATGGTCTCGAATCTGCCGGTGCCGACGGGGGCGCGGCGGCCCTTCTCATCGGGCTCGCCGAGCTCCATGAGTTCGACCTTGAGGCCGCAGACCTTGCCCTCGGCCCCGAGGATCTCCACGGGCGCGTTGAGGAAGCAGAACTTCACGCCCTCTTCCTTCGCTTCGGCGATCTCCTCCTTGTCGGCGGGCATCTCGGCCTCGCTGCGGCGATAGATGACATAGGTCTCCGCACCGAGGCGGACAGCCGTGCGGCAGACGTCCATCGCGACGTTGCCGCCGCCGATGACGGCGCACTTTTTGCCGATCTCGGGCTTGTTGCCGAGGTTGATCTCACGCAGGAAGTCCACGCCGCCGTACACGCCCGCCAGATCCTCGCCGGGGATACCGAGCTTGGAGCTCTTCTGCGCGCCGATGGCCACGTAGAAGCCCTTGAAGCCCTGCTCACGCAGCTCGGCGATGGTGACGTCCCTGCCGATCTCGGTGTTCATCCGGAACTTGACGCCCATCTTTTCGAGCACCTCGATCTCGCCCTTGAGAGCCGCGCGATCCAGCCGGTAGCTGGGGATGCCCATGACGAGCATGCCGCCGGGGGCCGGGTTGCGGTCGAAAACGGTGACGTTGACATAGCCCATGCGCGCCAGATAGTACGCACAGCTCAGACCGGCCGGGCCGGCGCCGATGATGGCGACCTTTTCCTCATAGGGCTTGTCGATCGGACGGCGGTACAGGGGGGTCGGGACGTAGCGCTCGTCGCTCTTGAGGTCCTGCTCAGCGATGAATTTTTTGATCTCGTCGATGGCGAGGGCCTTGTCGAGCTTGCCGCGGGTGCAGGCGTCCTCGCAGCGGCGGTTGCAGACGTAGCCGCAGACGGAGGGGAAGGGGTTGTCCTGCTTGATGAGCTTGAGCGCGTCGAGATAGCGGCCTTCCCTGGCCAGCTTGATGTAGCCCTGGATCGCGATGTGCGCGGGGCAGGCGGTCTTGCAGGGGGCGGTGCCGGACTCGTGGCAGTTCTTGCGGTTGTCGGCCACGTAGTTCGGGTTCCACTTGTCCTTGCCCCACTTGAGGCCGGAGGGCAGCTCCTGACGGGGATACTCGACCTCGCCGTTCTTGGTGCAGAGCTTCTGGCCGAGCTTGACGGCGCCGGCCGGGCAGACCTCGACGCACTTGCCGCAGGCCACGCAGTTGTCCTTGTTGACATGGGCGCGGTAGGCGGAGGCGGAGAGGTTCGGGGTGTTGAAGTACTGGCTGGTGCGCAGCGCGAAGCAGACGCCGATGTCGCAGTTGCACAGGCCGAAGATCTTGTCCTCGCCGTCGATGTTCGTGACCTGGTGGACGTAGCCGTTTTCTTCGGCGCGCTGGCAGATCTGCAGGGCCTCCTCCTTGGTGATCGGGCGGCCCTTGCCGGTCTCTACCAGATAATCGGCAAAGTCGCCGAGGCCGATGCAGCAGTCGTCCTGGATCTCGCCGGAGCCCTCGCCGTAGAGACGGCGGGCGTTGCGGCAGGAGCAGTAGCCGACGGAGAGCTTGCCGTCGTACTTGTCGAGCCAGTGCGAGATGTGCTCGATGGAGGCGGACTGGGTGTGCGTGGGGATGGCGTTCTCCACGGGCACGACGTGCATGCCGATGCCGTCGCCGCCGGGAGGGATCAGATGGGTCTTGCCCTCCAGCGGGAGGAAGGTCATCTTGTCGAAGCTGTCGGCCAGCTCGGGGTACTTGCAGACCTGGTCGTAGACCATGTTCGTCATCTCGGCGATGCCGGGGACGAAGAGCTGGACGTACCACTGCTTCTCGTGGTTGGGGTTCTCCCGGTTGTACTCGACGATGCCGTGCATGGCGCCGTCGGTGAGCAGCTCCTCGACGCGCTGCTCGCTCTTGCCGGTGAGCTTGGCGATCTCCGCCGTGGTCTTGGGCTTGCGCAGCCCCATTTTCAGCATGATCTCCGCGATCTCGTCGTTCGTGCAGGCGCGGTCGAGAATGATGTACTCGGGGTCGTTCTCGGTCAGCCTTTTGAGGCCGAACTTGTAGGGGAGACGGTCCGTGATCATTTTGCCGAGGTCGAATAGGATCTCTCTTGCCATTGCTTGACTCCTCTCTGTTGTTTATCACCATGTTGTTCATGCGCATACCAATAACTATTATAAAGAGTATCACAGGAACTGCGGGGAATCAAGCGGGATTCTTTGCGTCGAAAGGAAGAATTATACAGTCCGGCGTAAAGTGTATAAAAAGGCCGGAGCAAAGTGCTCCGGCCTTTTCGACCGTTTCGCCTATTCCTGACAGAGCAGTCTGAGGATCTGCACGGCATTGCTGGCGGCGCCCTTGCGGATCTGATCGCCGCAGCACCAGAGCGTCAGCCCGTTTTCGTCGGTCAGGTCCTCGCGGACGCGCCCGACCCAGACGAGATCCTGATCGGTCGTGTCCAGCGGCGTGGGGTAGCAGCGGCCTTCGTAGTCCTCGATCAGACGCACGCCGGGATAAGCGGCGACGGCGGCCTTTGCCTCCTCCACGGAGAGCTTCTCCTTCGTGTGCAGCGTAACGGCGATGGAGTGCGAGCGCATGACCGGCACACGCACGCAGGTGCAGTTGACTTTCAATTCCGGCGCGTGCAGGATGCGGCGGCCCTCATTCTGCATCTTCATCTCTTCCTTGGTATAGTCGTTGCCGTAGGGCGCGTCGATGAACGGGATCACGTTCATCGCGATCTGTGCCGCGAAGGTCTTGACCTCCGGCTTCTCGCCCCTGGCCAGCGCGCCTATCTGCGCGTCCAGCTCGGCAATGCCGGCCTGTCCCGCGCCGGAGACGGCCTGGTAGGTGCACACGACCATTTTCTCGATAGGCGAGAGCATGTTGATGCCTGCCACGGCCATCAGCGCGATGATCGTGCAGCAGTTCGGGTTGGCGATGATTCCCTTGTTCTTGAAGGCGTCGCCGCCGTTGATCTCCGGAACGACGAGCGGCACGTCCGGGTCAAGACGGAAAGCGGAGCTGTTGTCGATGTAAATCGCGCCGCTCTTGCGGATAGCCGGAGCAAAGCGGCGGGACATATCGCCCTCCACCGCGCCGAGCACGAAGTCGAGGCCGTCAAAGCTTTCGTCCGTCGTGGCCTGGACGGTGACGTCTTCGCCTTTGAATCTGACGGTTCCGCCGGCGCTTCTGGCGCTGGCCAGAGGCACGAGCCGATTGACGGGGATATCATATTCCGCCAGGACCTTCAGCATTTCCTGCCCAACGGCGCCCGTTGCGCCGAGAACGCCGATGTTGCATGCTTTCATGTTCAAACTCCTCCCTTTTGATTAACCGGCAAAGCCGTCGTACATGACGCGGATCGTCGTTTCGAACTGTTCGTTCTCCACGCCGACGATGATGGACAGCTCATCCGCGCCCTGCGCAATGGTGCGGATGTTGACCCCCTCCCGCCCGAGCGCCTGGAACAGGCGGCCGGAGATGCCGGGACGGAATGTCATCTTGCGGCCGACGGCCGCAACAAGCGCGATGTTGTCCTGTACACGGATGTCGTCGGGCCGGCAGCTCTTGCGGATATCGGCGATCACGTCGTAGACCGCCTCGCCAAGCGCGGCGCTCGAGGCCACGAGAGCGAAGCTGTCAAGACCCAGCGTGATATGCTCCACCGGCGCGTGATAGCGGTCCAGGATCTCCAGCGCCTGCCGAAGGGTCTGGCTGGTGTTCATGTTCCGCTTGAGCACGGTCAGGATCGTGAAGTCCCGCCGCCCGGCGATGCCGGTGATGAAGCGGTCGGACTCTTCCGAATCCTCGATGCTGTCGACGATCATCGTCCCGGGGTCCTCAGGCCGGTTGGTGTTGCGGATGTTCAGCGCGATCCCCTTGTCGCGCACGGGCTGGATCGACTCCTCGTGCAGGACGGAGGCTCCCATGAAGGCAAGCTCCCGCAGCTCGGCGTAGGTGACGGCGGCGATGGGCTGGGGGTCGCTGACGATCCGGGGGTCGGCCATGAGGATGCCGGACACGTCCGTCCAGTTCTCATAAACTGCCGCGTCCAGCGCCGCAGCGGCCAGAGCGCCCGTGATGTCGCTGCCGCCGCGGGACATGACCTTGATCCGGCCGGTGGGAAGCCGGCCGTAAAAGCCGGGGATCACGATGCGGCCGTGCGCGGCGAAGGCCTCGGCGATGGCTGCGTCCGTCCGCTCCCGGTCGATCTGACCGTCCAGCCCGAAGAAAATGCAGTCCGCAGCGTCCACAAAGGCAAAGCCCAGATATTCGGCCATCAGGCGCGCCGTGAAGTATTCGCCGCGCGAGACGAGCTCGTCGACGGACATGCTTTTGTTCAGCCGCGCGCGGAGGGCGGCCAGATCCTTTTCGATCGGAGCGTTCAGGCCGAGTTCGTCGCGGATCGCGAGAAAACGGCGTTCGATAGCGTCGAAGATCTCATCGCAGGAGACGCCGTAGTTCAGATGCGCGTGGCAGAGGTACAGCAGATCGGTCAGCTTGTGGTCGTCGGCCGTCCGCTTCCCGGCGGCGGAAACGATCACCACGCGCCGATCGGGGTCCGCTTCCACAATATGCGCGACCTTGTGGAACTGTTCGGCTCCGGCCACGGAGGAGCCGCCGAATTTGGCAACCTTCAGCATCCCTCAGTCCTCCAGCGCGGCGAAGAAAAGCTCCGCCCCGGCCGCGCGCAGCTCCGCCGCGAGATCATGCATCCGGGAGACCGGGATCGGCTCGGTCTGACCGCGGACGAGACCGTCTGCGGCCTCCGCCTCGGCAAAGGGGAGGGCGGCGGCGCAAGCCTCCGGCAGACGGACGTAATAGCGGCAGAGACACACGCTGTTGTCCGCGGTGACGCGCGGACAGCCGGCGCTCATCATTGTGCGGCGGCCGTGGAGGATATCGGACAGGTCGCGGACGACGGCGGAGGCCGTCGGATAGCGGCCCGCTCCCTGGCCCATCAGCAGGATCGCACCGGAGTTGACGCCCTCATAGCGGGCGAGGTTGAAGTTGAGAAGCACGGAGGACTCCGGCGCGGTGGCCGGCAGCAGCACCGGCTGGACGTAGGCGTAAAGCGCGCCCGATTCCGATACGCCGCCGCGCACGAGCAGGCGGCAGACGAGACCCTTGCTCCGGAAATGCTGCACGTCGGCGGCGGTGATCGACTCGATCCCCTCGCGGCAGAAGCCGTCGCCGGGCAGCTGGTCAAAGGCGACCGCGCAGGCGAGCATGATCTTCCGCAGCGCGTCGAGACCGGAGACGTCGGCCGTGGGGTCGGCCTCGGCATAGCCGAGACGCTGCGCCTGGGCCAGCGCGCCGCCGTAATCCATGCCGAAGCGCTGCATGGAGTCGAGCATGTAATTGGTCGTGCCGTTGAGGATGCCGCCGAGTGAAAGGATCCGGTCGCTCTCCACGGCAAGGGCGAGATTGTGCAGGAAGGGAACCGCCCCGCCGCAGGCGGCGCTGAACAGGAAGCCGACGCCGCTGTCCTGCGCCATGGCGGCCAGCTCCGGCCCGTGCGCGGCGACGAGCGCCTTGTTGCTCGTCACGACGTGCTTGCCAGCCTTCAGAGCCGCCGAAACATAGGTGAACGCCGGCTCCAGCCCGCCCATGACTTCCGCCACGGCGCCGACGGACGGATCGTTGACGATCTGCTCGATCGAAGTGACCTTGAAGGGCCTGTCGTCCTTTCCGGGCCGCACCAGAACGGGGCCGGGCTCCAGACCCTGGGCCCCGCGCAGCATATCGCACACGCCGACGCCGACCGTTCCATATCCCAAAACAGCAACCTTCACGTGGGAAACCTCCTGCCTGTGTCCGCGAGAAAAAGACACTTGTTTTTTTGATGGAGACAGTGTATCATATGGGCAGGCCAAATACAAGTCTTATTTTGACGAATCTTCGCAGCGTTTACGGGAGAACTTTTATGGATCATTACCTGCTGATAGACAAAAGCGTCCTGCCGGATTATTATGAAAAGGTCCTGCAGGCCCGCCGGCTTCTGGAGAGCGGCCGCGTCCGCGACGTCAGCCAGGCTGTGCGCCGGGTCGGCATTTCCCGAAGCACCTACTACAAATACCGGGATTACGTGCTGGCGCCTTCGGAACAGTCGGTCGGACGCAAGGCGGTGCTCTCCATGATGCTGACGCACGAGCCGGGCGTCCTGAGCGCGGTGCTGGCAAGGATCTCCGCGGCGGGCGGTAGCATCCTGACCATCGCACAGAGCCCGCCGGTGCACGGACAGGCCAGCGTCACCATTTCGCTGGACGTCGGAGAGCGCGGCGGGCAAATAGGGGAACTGATGCGGGAGATCGAAACGACGCCGGGCGTCGATCAGCTTCGGCTGCTCGCGCTCGAGTAAGATAAGTGGAGGAAACACGATGATCGTTCAAAGTACGCGCGGCGGCCCCAGACTGGAGGATACCCGGGCCGTGCTGGCCGGGATCGCGGCCGACGGGGGCCTTTTTGTGGACGCCTCGCTCGCCGGACGCCGCTTCGACTGGAGAGCCTGCCTGCGTGAGGATTCGCTGGGCATGGCCGAGCGGATCCTGCGCTTCCTGCTGCCGGGCTTCGAGGATATGCACACGCTCGTGCGGCGCGCCTACGCCGGCAAGTTCGAGACGGAGGATCTGACGCCGCTCGTCCGGGCGGGGGAGGACTATGTGCTGGAGCTCTTCCGCGGCCCGACCTCGGCCTTCAAGGACGTGGCGCTGTCCATGCTGCCGCAGCTGATTTCGGCTGCCAGGGAACAGGAGGGCGTGAAGGGGGAGACCGTGATCCTGACCGCCACCTCCGGCGACACGGGCAAGGCGGCTCTGCAGGGCTTTTGCAACGTGCCCGGCACACGGATCATCGTTTTCTATCCGGACGGCGGCGTGTCGCCCGTACAGCGTCTGCAGATGGCGACGCAGGAGGGGGCCAACGTGCGCGTCTGTGCCGTCCGCGGCAATTTCGACGACTGCCAGACCGGCGTCAAGCGCGCCTTCGCCGCGATCCGGGAGGGGGAGCTCCTCCGGGGGACCGGGCGGGAGCTGTCCTCGGCCAACTCCATCAACATCGGGCGGCTGGCCCCGCAGGTCGTCTACTATTTCATCGCCTATGCAAAGCTGCTCCGAAGCGGCCGTATCCGCGAAGGGGACGAGGTAGACTTTGTCGTGCCCACCGGGAATTTCGGGGACATCCTCGCCGGCTGGCTGGCCAAAAGGCTTGGCCTTCCCGTCGGCCGCCTCGTGTGCGCGTCGAACGCGAACCGGGTGCTGACGGATTTCTTCGAAACAGGCGTCTACGACCGGCGGCGGGAATTCGTGCGCACGACTTCGCCGTCCATGGATATCCTCGTTTCCTCCAATCTGGAACGCCTGCTGTTCTACGCCTCCGACGGGGACGCGGCGTTTGTGCGCGGCTGCATGGACCAGCTTTCGCAAGAGGGCGCTTACCGCGTGCCGGAGCGCATCATGGCGCGCATCCGGGCGGAGTTTTCCGCCTGCTGCTGCACCGAGGCCGAGACGGAGGCGAGCATCGCGCGCGTCTGGCGGGAGACGGGCTATCTCTGCGATCCGCACACGGCCGTCGCCATGCACGCGGCGCGCGAGTACCGGCGCGCGGAGGCGGCGGGCAGACCGATCGTGGTGCTGTCCACGGCCTCGCCCTATAAGTTCCCCGGACCGGTGCTGCGCGCCGTCGGCGGCAGCGCGGAAGGGGACGAGTTCGCGCAGATGCGCGCGCTGAACCGGCTCAGCGGCGTCCCGGTCCCCGCCGGGCTCTCGAATCTGGACAGACGGCCAATCCTGCATCGGGACCTGATCGACCGGGAGGAGATGCTCGACTACATCCTCTCTGTGCTGAAGGAGGGCAGATCATGATCCTGCGTGTTCCTGCAAGCTCGGCCAATCTCGGGCCCGGCTTCGACTGTTTCGGGATCGCCTGGGACCTGTATGACGAGATCGAATATGCGCTTTCGGACGGCCCGCTTGCCATCAGCGGCTGCGACGCGCGTTTTCAAAACGCGGAAAACCTGAGCTGCCGCGCTTTTCGCAGGACCCTGGAGCGTGCGGGTGTGGCCCTGCCCGGGCTGCATATCCGTTTCCTCAACTGCGAGATCCCGGTCTCGCGCGGTCTCGGCTCCTCCGCCGCGCTGATCGCCGGCGGCGTGCTGGCGGCTGACCGGCTCTGCGGCCTCGGCCTTTCCAGAGGGGAGCAGATAGAGATCGCCACGGAGATCGAGGGCCATCCCGACAACGTCGCTCCGGCGCTGTTCGGCGGGCTGACCGTCTCGGCGATGGACGGAGCGCATCCCGTGTTCCGCACCTTTCCCGTGAGCGAGCGGCTCCGCTTCGCCGTGCTGATCCCGCCCTTCGAGCTCTCGACGGCACAGGCCCGCGCGGTGCTGCCCGCCACCCTCGGCCGGGCGGACGCGATCTTCAACGTCTCCCGTGCGGCGCTGCTGCTGAGCGCGCTCGCAGAAGGGGACACCGCGCTTTTGCCGCTGGCCATGGAGGACAGGATCCACCAGAGCTACCGGCTGCCACTCATCGACGGCTTTGAGACGGCGCGGGCCGCGGCCGCGGACTGCGGCGGCGCGGGCTTCTGCATCTCCGGCGCGGGCTCGACGCTGCTGTGCGTTTCAGACGAGGAGGGCTTTGCCGCGCGGCTGAAGGCGCGTCTCTCCGAGGTGCTGCCGCTCTGGCGCGTCCGCGCGGTCCGACCGGATACGCAGGGCGCCGCGATCCTGGAATAAGGCTTTGCTTCCGACCGCCTCCGCTTCCGCGGAGGCGGTTCCGATTTTCCGGCAGTGCGGACATGTTGAACAAAAGCGGACAGGCCGCTTTGTAAAACTTCCCCATTTTCCCGGTTAAATCGCCCAAGTCGTTGACAAGCAGGATAAAAAAAATTAGAATAATATGACAGAATGGTGGGGTACGCCCGCACTTTCAGACAGTCAGAAAACGGGGGGAAGATCAAGACAATGAGAGATTTGAAGCATCTGAAATACTTTGAGGATCTCCTGCAGACTGCCCATAACGAACTGATCGCCAAGGCGAAAGAGGATGGGAAGGTCTGCGTCGCTTACACCTGCGAAAACGTGCCGGAACCGCTGCTGAATCTTGACCGGGCGGTATCGGTCCGGCTCAGCGCTCCCAATACCGGCTCCATGGATATCGCCACCTACTACATGACCAACCTCCTCTGCGAGCCGAGCCGCGCCCTGCTCGAGCGCGCCATCGAGGGCGGCTTCAACTTTGCCGACTGCGTGATCACGCCGGACGGCTGCACGATGATGAACCGCTCTGTGGAGAATATGGAGCTGCTGCATACCATGGGCAAGGACAACCCGCACTTCTTCCACGAGTACATGGAGATCGCGTTCAAGAACACCGAGAGCGACGTGCAGCTGGCCGTCCTGCAGTGCACGAACCACATCCTCAAGCCCCTGCAGAAGCACTACGGCATCGACGTCTCGGACGCGGCCATCCGCAAGGCCGTGGAGGAGCACAACAGGCTCTGCCGCCTGATCCGCGCGATCGGCGATTTCCGCAGGGAGGAAAAGCCCCGCATCACCGGCTATGAATTCCACGTCCTTTGCCTGGCGACCTACATGTGCCCCAAGTATCTGGTCCTGGACAAGCTGGAGGAGACGCTCGAGGAACTCAAGACCCGCGAGCCGGATGAAAAGCCCTGGCGCGCCCGCGTGCTGCTGGTCGGCTCCGAGATGGACGACAGCGGCTTTGTCAAGCTCGTCGAGGAGTCCGGCGCCTACGTCTGCTGCGACCGCTTCTGCTTCGGCTCCTACCCCGGCCGTATCGAGATCGAGCTCAACGACGAGGAGGACGCGCTGACCCAGGTCTGCCGCCATTACATCCGGAACTGCCAGTGCCCGCGCATGATGAACCAGGAGAAGGTCTACGGGCGCAAGCAGTACGTCGCGGATCTGGCAAAGGAATACGGCGCCGACGGCGTCATCTACGAGCAGGTCAAGTTCTGCGATCCCTGGGCCTATGAGAGGACGCTCGGCTCGGCGATGCTGCACACCGACTTCGGCTATCCGGTCCTTTCCGTGGACCGCCCCTATAACATCGCCTCCTCCGTCGGCCAGATGCGCACCCGTGTGCAGGCCTTCGTGGAGAGCATCGAGATCAAGAAGATTCAGAGAGGTGGGAAAGCATGAAGACGGTCGAGAAGATCATCAATCCCGTCAAGCGCGCCGGCGAACAGTCTCCCGGCAAGATCTACGACGAGAAGCTGAAGGTGCGTGCCCGCCGCGAATGGCGCGGTCTGAAGGACACGCTGTATGATTACACCCGCTGGCTTTACCTGATGAGCGTGCTGGGCCGCTTCATCATCGTCCCGCGCAACGTCAAGGGCTTTTTCCGTTACCGCTGGATGATGAGCTATCTCTTCGTCCCCCACGGCATGGACAAGTTCACCATCGGCCTGCGCGACGAGGCGCTGCGCATCGCGCACACCTCCTTCAACTTTGTCATCGCGGACGTGACGCAAGCCATCGCCAACTGCTTCCGCGGCGACCGCCGCGTCGGCAACGACAAGGCCTACTCCGACAAGTGCGTCATCACGGACGAGAACTCCATGGTCACCTTCATGATGGGCTTCGACAAGGAGAAGGTCCACACGATCCTGCGCGAGGTGCCCACGATGTTCGCCTCGAACATCTTCCACCAGTTCAACGTCATGCACTATCTGGACGTGGCCCAGCAGTACGGCATCCCTGGCGACGTCTGCCCCATGCCCGAGGCCGAGGCCGGCATCTCCATCGACGACGACTTCTGCGTCCTGGGCTGCTGCGCCGTGCAGAACAACACCACCTGCGACGGCTCGCTGATGGGCAACGGCATCATTGCCAAGCGCCTCGAGCGCGAGTACGGCATCCCCACCTTCCAACTGGCGACGCCGCTGCGCCACAAGGAGCCGGACGTGCTGGACTACGCCGCGCGCGAGATCCGGAAGGCCATCGCGTTCGTCGAGGAGCACACCGGCGAGAAATGGGACTGGGACAAATACTTCGCAGCCGCCCGCCGCGTCAACGACGCGACCCGCTGCCGCATCGCCCAGTTGGAGATCAACTCCACGCCGTACCCGCAGTTCTTCGGCGCGGCCTTCAGCCTGTACAACGACACGAACTATATGGGCAACTCCGGCCGCGATCCGCAGTTCGTGGAGATCGACCACAAGCTGCTGGCGCTGGCCGAGCAGGGCTACCGCGCCAAGCGGATGTACGCCAAGGAATACCGCCACCGCGCCATCGTCTGGGGCGTGCAGCCGCAGTACATCATCGACCAGCTTTACTGGCTGCTCCAGTGCTGGGGCGTCATGCCGCTGGCCGACATGCTCTCCATCATCAACACCGACATGATCGCCGAGGAGGACACGCCAGAAAACCGCGAGCAGGCCTACCGCGACATGGCCATGCTGAACATGGAGATGATCATGCGCAACCATACGCACGGCGGCTACAAGGTCCTGCTGGACGATTTGTGGGAGCTGTGCGAGAAGATGAACGCCGACATCGTCATGATGTGGGAGCACATGTCCTGCAAGGCGCTCACCGGCATGCACGGCATGTTCGAGGAGCAGGCGCGCGAGCGCGGCATCCATCTCATGTGGGTCTCGCACGACCTGTGCGATCCCCGCGTCTTCACCCGCCAGGCGATCCGCGACCAGGTCAACAACTATATGCGCACCGTCATGCGTGAGGAGCCGCTGGATCCGTCGCTTGAAAACATCCCCGACAGCGAGGCGTATTAAGAAAGGAAGCGGACAGTATGAAGAAATTAGTGAAATTCCCTTTGATCCTGCTGGGGATCGCGGCGGGCTTCTTCGTCGTCACGTTCACCATTTATATCTTCAACCTGGATATGAAGGCGACCTCTCTGCTCGCGCCGTTCCTGGAAAAATGGTACGATAAGCTCGAGCGCAAGAACTACATCTGAGCCGGCATCCATGACCCTTGGCCCCCCGTCATGCTGCGGAACGAGGCATGTGTTTCCTTGTCGAGTTTTGCTGTACGCGCATGACGGGGGGATTTTTCGCTCCTTGCGAAAGCTGTGAAATACATGAAAAAAACGAAGCGGAGGGATACGCTTTGACGGATTATCAGCTGCTGTGCGAACAGCTCCGCTCTCTCGCGGAAGCGGAAGCCTGCTGGCTGCCCATGCTGGCCAATGCCTCGGCCCTGCTTTGGGAAGCGATGGAGGACATCAACTGGGCGGGCTTTTATCTTGCGGAGGGCGGCTCGCTCCTGCTGGGGCCGTTCCAGGGGAAGGTCGCCTGTGTCCGCATCCCCATGGGAAAGGGCGTCTGCGGGACGGCGGCGCTGCGGGATGAAACGCAGCGCGTGCCCGACGTGCACGCTTTCCCGGGACATATCGCCTGCGACAGCGCCTCGCGGTCCGAGATCGTCATCCCGATCCGCCATGCCGGCGCGGTCATCGGCGTGCTGGATATCGACAGCCCGACGGAGGATCGCTTTTCCGAACGGGATCAGCTCGGTCTGGAGAGCTTTGTGACAACGCTGGAGGAGACGGTCAAGTGGAAAAAAGAGTGAAAAAAAGACATGGCTTCGCGTTCAGGCTCGCGCTGGCCGCGCTGCTGTTCGCCCTGATCCTCGAGCTGTCCAAAAACACGCTTTTCGGCTGGGTGCTCGCCGCGCTGCTCTTCACCGCCTTCGCCGTCCTGCATGCAAAGGTGCTGGCGACGAAGGGGAGGGGGCTTCGCCTTGCGGGCTGGCTCGTCTTCCTGCTCCTGCTCGCCGCGCTGCTGAAGCTGACGGAGCCCCCCTATCGGGCGATCCCCGCGGTCGAGGGGAGGGATCCCGCCGTTACCGGCGTCGTATCCGTGGCGCAGGGCGATCTGACGGGCGTCCGCAGTGCCGACGGCAGCGTGGAGGTCTACGCGGGCATCCCTTATGCCAAACCGCCGGTGGGGGAGCTGCGCTGGGCCGAGCCGCAGGAGCCGGAGTCCTGGGAGGGGATCCGCGCCTGCGATACCTTCGCGCCGATGTCCATGCAGCAGCGCAATCCCGTCCTGGTGGACTCCCTGATGCAGATCTTTGGGTATCATACCTTTAAGGTCAGCCTGGATGACAACTACCGGGAGCCGGTCAGCGAGGACTCCCTGTATCTGAATATCTGGAAGCCGGCGGGAGAGGTGGAAAACGCGCCCGTGCTCTTCTTCATCCACGGGGGCTCCCTGATGACGGGGCAGAGCTATTTCACCGATTATAACGGCGAGAGCTTTGCGCGCCAGGGCGTGATCGTCGTCAATTTTGCCTACCGGCTGAACGTGTTCGGCTACTATGCCGATGAAGAGCTTGCCGCCGAATCGCCCAACGGCAGCACCGGCAACTACGGTCTGCTCGATCAGATCGCCGCGCTGCGCTGGGTCAGCGAGAACATCGAGGCTTTCGGAGGAGATCCCGGGAACATCACCATCGCGGGGGAGTCCGCCGGCGCCTCGAGCGTCAACGCCTTGTGCGTGTCGCCGCTGGCGAAGGGGCTGTTCCGCCGGGCGATCGCGGAGAGCAGCGGCATCACCGCCGTGGAGCCCTATCACACCTTCCGCAGCATGGAGGACGCGCTCACGATGGGGCAGAGGATCCGCGATGAATTCCATGTCTCCACGTCCGCGGACCTGCGGCAGATCGACGCGGCGGCGCTCGTGAACACGTCGTACGCCAATAACGCCATGACCGTGGACGGCTACGCGATCGTCGAGCAGCCGTATCTGACCTACGAGCGGGGAGAGAACAACGAGGAGGCGCTTCTCAACGGCTTCAACGGCAGAGAAGCGGACGTGTTCAACCTGACGCTGCGCGCGACGACGGGGAATTATCCCGAATTGCTGGCGCATGTGCTCGGCGACCAGGCTCCTCAGGCCGAGGCGCTGTACCCCGCCGCCACGAACCGGGAGGCCAAGCAGAACATCAACCGCGTCCTCAGCGCCGCCTGGTTCGCTTACAGCCATCACGACTGGTCGCGCTATCTCGCGGCAGAGGGCAGGCCGGTCTATCTCTATTACTTCACGCGGCAAAACGGCGGCATCGGAGACTGGCATTCGGGCGAGATGATCTACGCCTACGGGAATCTGAACAGCGCGCCGCGCAACTATGGGCCGGACGACGCGGCGCTCTCCGGCGCCATGCAGCAGTATTGGATCAACTTCATCCGGACCGGTGATCCGAACGGTCCCGGGCTGCCGGCTTGGCCGCGCTTTTCGGAGGCGCCGACGCGCGTCCTGCGCTTCGACTGGCCGATCGAAACGGAGGAAGACCCGTTCCTCGCGCTGGATGGGCTGATCGACGCCTACCAGGACGAGCTCCGCGGGAATACGGACATGGGTGACTGACGATGGAAAACGCACCGGTTCTGAACAAAACGAACTCCAGCACCATGACGGGAGCGGTGCTCAAATGGATCGCGCTCGTCAGCATGCTGATCGACCACAGCGCTGTCGTCATGATCGAACAGGGGCTGCGCGTCGCGCAGGGCTGGGATCTGACGATCTATCATATCGACCTGTTCTTTCGGACGCTGGGACGGCTGGCCTTCCCGATCTACTGCTTTCTGCTCGCGGAAGGCTTCCGTCATACCCGGAGCAGGGGCCGTTATCTCGCCCGGCTGCTGATCTTTGCCCTGCTCTCGGAGCTTCCCTTCGATCTGGCGCTCCAGCGCAGCTTCCTCGAACTGCGATACCAAAACGTGTTTCTGACGCTGGCGCTGGGACTGCTGGCCATCTGGGCCAACTGTCAGCTCGTCGGCGCCGGAGCCGCCCGCCGCCTGTCCTTCTGGCGCATACTGTGCGCCTGCGCCGCCACCGCCGGACTGATGGCGGCGGCCCATCTGGCGAATACGGACTACGGCGCCATGGGCGTGCTCCTGATCCTGGTGATGTATCTGCTGCGCGGCAGGCCCTGGCTGCGGGATATCTGCGTGATGCTGACGCTCGCGGGCATGCTGCTTTTCCATTCGCACTGGATCGAGCTGTTCGGCGGCCTCTCCCTGATCCTGATCCACGCCTATAACGGCGAGCGCGGCAGACAGTCCAAATACCTGTTTTACGCCTTTTATCCCGGCCATCTGCTGGTCTTGACGGTGATCCGGGCCGTCGTTTTCGGCAGCTGGCTGATCCAGTGAGCGGCCGCTCGCGAAAAAAAGAAAAAATCTTTTTTATTCACAAATTTCATTGACAAGATTTGTGTAATATGCTAAAATTCACATTTGCGTGGCATCCTTGCGCCCTTTTGGCGCGATCGCCCGCAAAACAGGAAAAAAGCTGCGGTTTTTCAGCTTTTTCCCGCCCATACTTTTTTCAGGAAAGGAGGAAAACAATGCCCACTTTTAACCAGCTGGTGAGAAAAGGCAGAGAGAAGGTCACCTACAAGTCCACGTCTCCGGCCATGCAGAAGGGAATGAACACCCTGAAGAACAAGGAGACGGATCTGAGCTCCCCTCAGAAGAGAGGCGTCTGCACCGCCGTGCGTACCTCTACTCCGAAGAAGCCGAACTCCGCTCTGCGTAAGATCGCCCGTGTCCGTCTGACCAATGGTTACGAAGTCACCGCCTATATTCCCGGTATCGGTCATAACCTGCAGGAGCACTCTGTCGTTATGATCCGCGGCGGTCGTGTGAAGGACCTTCCCGGTGTCCGTTATCACATCATCCGCGGCACGCTGGACGCCCAGGGCGTCAGCGGCCGTATGCAGGCCCGGTCCAAGTACGGCGCGAAGAGACCCAAAGCTGCGAAGAAGAAATAATTCCGACTGAGCGGCAATCTGCCCTGTCGTTTATCTATATCCGGATAGACCTCGGGGCGCAACGGGCGCGCTGCGCGCGTCCGAGTACCTGTGATCCCATTTTTTAATGAAGGAGGGAAGAAACGTGCCCAGAAGAGGTAATGTTCCCAAAAGAGAAATCTTGCCGGATCCTCTGTATAACAGCGTGCTGGTGACCAAGCTCATCAACGGCGTTATGCTCGACGGCAAGAAGGGTGTTGCACAGAAGGTCGTCTACGACGCCTTCGATATCATCAAGGAAAAGACCGGCAAGGAGCCCCTTGACGCCTTTACCGAAGCGATGAACAACATCATGCCTGCCCTGGAGGTCAAGGCCCGCCGTGTCGGCGGCGCGACCTACCAGGTCCCCATTGAAGTCCGCCCCGCCCGTCGTCAGACTCTGGCTCTGCGCTGGCTGGTGGATTACTCCCGCAAGCGCGGCGAAAAGACCATGAAGGAGCGTCTTGCCGGGGAGATCATGGATGCCTGCAACAATCTCGGCGCATCCGTCAAGAAACGCGAGGATATGCACAAGAATGCCGAGGCCAACAAGGCCTTCGCGCACTTCCGCTGGTAATCCTCCCAGGAGACTCATCAGACAATGCCCAGAAAAGTATCGCTCGAAAATACCCGTAACATTGGGATCATGGCTCACATCGACGCCGGAAAGACGACCACGACGGAACGCATCCTATTCTATACGGGCGTCAATTACAAGATCGGTGAGACCCATGAGGGTACCGCCACCATGGACTGGATGGAGCAGGAGCAGGAGCGCGGCATCACCATCACCTCCGCTGCGACCACCTGTTACTGGAAGGATACCCGCATCAACATCATAGACACCCCGGGCCACGTGGATTTCACCGTGGAGGTGGAGCGCTCCCTGCGAGTGCTCGACGGAAGCGTGACGGTCCTCTGCGCCAAGGGCGGCGTTGAGCCCCAATCCGAAACCGTCTGGAGACAGGCCGACCATTATCACGTCCCCCGCATGATCTACATCAACAAGATGGACATCATGGGCGCGGACTTCTTCCGTGTGCTGAATATGGTGCACGATAGGCTCAAGTGCAACGCCGTCCCCATTCAGCTTCCCATCGGTTCCGAAGAAACTTTCCGCGGCATCGTGGATCTGGTGGAAATGAACGCCCGCGTCTACTACGACGACCTTGGAAAGGACATGCGCACCGAGGAGATCCCCGAGGAGATGCGCGAGCTGGCCGAGGAATACCGCAGCAGACTGCTGGAGGCGGTTTCGGACTTCGACGACGAGATCATGGAACTGTATCTTGACGGCGAGGACGTGCCCGCGGACAAGATCCGGGCGGCCATCCGGAAGGCTACGGTCGAGGTCAAGATGGTGCCTGTGACCTGCGGCACTTCCTACAAAAACAAAGGCGTCCAGAAGCTGCTGGATGCGATCGTGGACTATATGCCCTCCCCGCTGGATGTCCCTCCGGTGGAAGGCATCCACCCCAAGACCGATGAGACGGAGACCCGCGCGGCTGACGACAGCGCGCCCTTCTCCGCACTGGCCTTCAAGATCATGACCGACCCCTATGTGGGGCGCCTGAGCTTCTTCCGCGTCTATTCCGGCACGGTGGAGACGGGCAAGACGGTCCTGAACTCGACCAAGGGCCAGCGCGAGCGGCTGGGACGCATCCTGCAGATGCACGCCAACCATCGTGAGGATCTTGAGCAGGTCTGGTCCGGCGACATCGCCGCGGCCGTCGGTCTCAAGAACACCACGACGGGGGACACCCTCTGTGACGAGAAGCACCCCATCATTCTGGAGTCGATGGAGTTCCCCGAACCGGTCATCCGTGTGGCGATCGAGCCCAAGACGAAGGCCGGCCAGGAGAAGATGGCCATCGCCCTGCAGAAGCTGGCGGAGGAAGACCCGACCTTCAAGACCTATACGGACAATGAGACGGGTCAGACCATCATCGCCGGCATGGGCGAGCTTCACCTGGAGATCATTGTCGACCGTCTGCTGCGTGAGTTCAAGGTCGAGGCCAACGTCGGCAAGCCGCAGGTCTCCTACAAGGAGACGGTGCGCAGGGCCGCCACGGTCGATACCCGCTACGTCCGGCAGACCGGCGGCAAGGGGCAGTTCGCCCACGTCAAACTGATGATCGAACCGAACGAGCCCGGCAAGGGCTACGAGTTCGTCAGCAAGGTGACGGGCGGCGCGATCCCCAAGGAGTTCATCCCCTGCGTCGACCAGGGCATCCAGGGCGCCATGCTCTCGGGCGTGCTGGCCGGCTACCAGGTGGTGGACGTCAAAGCGACCCTGCTTGACGGCTCCTTCCACGAGGTGGATTCCTCGGAGCTGGCGTTCAAGATCTGCGGCAGCATGGCCTTCAAGGAAGCCTGCTCGAAAGCGGATCCGGTCCTGCTCGAGCCGATCATGAAGGTCGTCGTCACCGCACCGGAGGAGTATATGGGCGACGTGATGGGCGATATCAACGCCCGCCGCGGCCAGATCTCCGGCTCGGACATCCGCAACGGCACCGCCATCATCGAGAGCAAAGTCCCGCTCTCCACGATGTTTGGCTACGCCACCGATCTGCGCAGCAAAACGCAGGGCCGCGCCACCTACAGCATGGAGCCCAGCCACTTCGTCGAGCTGCCCAAAAATCTGCAGGAAACCCTTGTCAACAGTCACAACGGGTTTTTCAGAAGCTAAACAAAAAGGAAAATTTTATTAGGAGGATACTCTCATGGCTAAACAGATGTACAACAGAAGCAAGCCCCATGTCAACATCGGCACCATCGGCCACATCGACCATGGCAAGACCACTCTGACCGCTGCCATCACCAAGTACCTGGCTTTCCAGGGCAAGGCTGAGTACACCGACTACTCTTCCATCGATAAGGCTCCCGAAGAGCGCGAGCGCGGCATCACCATCAACACCGCTCACGTCGAGTACGAGACCGAGAAGCGTCACTACGCTCACGTCGACTGCCCGGGCCACGCCGACTATATCAAGAACATGATCACCGGCGCTGCTCAGATGGACGGCGCGATCCTGGTTATCGCCGCTTCCGACGGCCCCATGGCCCAGACCCGCGAGCACCTGCTGCTGGCCCGTCAGGTCAACGTTCCTTCCGTTCTGGTCTTCCTGAACAAGTGCGATCAGGTCGACGACGACGAGCTGCTTGAGCTGGTCGAGATGGAAGTCCGCGAGCTGCTTGACTTCTACGGCTTCCCTGGCGACGACACTCCCATCATCCGCGGCTCCGCGCTGAATGCTCTGGTCTGCGAGTCCAACGATCCCAACGCCCCCGAGTACGCCTGCATCAAGGAGCTCATGGACGCTGTCGACAGCTGGATCCCCACTCCCGACCGCAAGGCTGACCTGCCCTTCCTGATGCCCATCGAGGACGTCTTCACCATTTCCGGCCGCGGCACTGTCGTTACCGGTCGTGTGGAGCGCGGCCGCGTGAAGATCGGCGACAAGGTCGAGATCGTCGGCCTGAAGGACGAGTCCACCGAGACCACCGTCACCGGCACCGAGATGTTCCACAAGACCCTCGAGTACGCCGAGGCCGGCGACAACGTCGGCTGCCTGCTGCGCGGCATCGACAAGAAGTCCGTCGAGCGCGGCCAGGTCCTGGCTGCTCCGAAGAGCATTCATCCCCACACCAAGTTCAAGGGCCAGGTCTACGTCCTGTCCAAGGAAGAGGGCGGCCGTCACACCCCGTTCTTCAACAACTACCGTCCGCAGTTCTATTTCCGTACCACCGACGTGACCGGCGTCATCTCCCTGCCCGAGGGCGTTGAGATGTGCATGCCCGGCGACAACGTCGACATGGACGTCGAGCTGATCACCCCGATCGCCATCGAGAACGGCCTTCGCTTCGCTATCCGCGAGGGCGGCCGTACCGTCGGCTCCGGTGTCGTCATCGGCATCAACGAGTAATCTATCGGTCGTTTGACCCAGAAAAGGCGCTGCTTCGGCAGCGCCTTTTTGTTTTCCGCCTCTGCGGCCGCCGCGGTTTCTCTTGTGCAAACGAACGGCATATGCTATAATCAATCTGTTATGATAATCTCATCGGGAGGGCGTCGATCGTGACGATTTGGAATGCGATCCTGCTTGGCCTTGTGCAGGGAATCGCCGAATTTCTGCCTATATCCAGCTCCGGGCATCTGTCTGTGCTCAATAATCTGTTCCATATGACGACCGCGGAGGAAGGGCATATGTTTTTCGACGTGCTGCTTCATCTCGGCACGCTCGTCTCCATCTGCGTCGTTTACTGGAAAGATATCGTGGATATGTTTTACGAGGTCATAGGCTTTGCCAACCTGGGGCCGCGCGCCGGGGTGCGTCAGCGGCATTATCCGGCGGCGCGCCTGTTCCTGATGATCGTGGTGGCTACGCTGCCGCTCGTGCTGATCCTCCCTGTCAAGGACATGGTCGAGGGACTGTACTACAACAGCATCTTCATCGGCGTCATGCTGATCCTGACCGGCTGCATGCTCTTCATATCGGACAGGATGCTGCAGGGGAAAAAGACCGAGACCAATATGAGCTTCCTGGACGCGCTGCTGATCGGCCTGTGCCAGTGCGTGGCGACGATCCCGGGACTTTCCCGTTCCGGAACGACCATTACGGCCGGGATGGCGACCGGTCTGCGCCGTGACTTCGCGGTCAAGTTTTCCTTCCTGATGTCCCTGCCTGCTGTGCTCGGGGCGAATCTGCTCAGCCTGATCCACGCCGCGAAGGAAGGCGTCACCTGGCAATATCTGCCCGCTTATCTGGTCGGCACGGCTGTGGCTATGGTTTCGGGCATCGGCGCGATCACCCTGATCAAGCGCATCTCGGAGAAGGGCCGGTTCGGCGGCTTCGCCTATTATTGCTGGGTCGTCGGCGTCCTGTCCATCATCCTCACGATGATTTTCTGAGAAAGGAATCTCACATGGCACAACGTGCATCCTCCAAAAAGAAAAAAACGACGTCCGCGAAAAAGCCGGCCGCAGGTGCCAAGCCGCCCAAGCGGGTGGAAAGCGCCGTGCCGTCTTCGGCTCCGGCCGCGCCGCACCGGCGGGAGATCGCGGCCTTCGTGTTCCTTTTCGCGGCGATTTTTCTGGTCATCAGCTATTTCAACAGGGACGGCGACGTGATCGTCTTCGTGACGGACCTCTTCAAGGGCTTGATCGGCTGGGGCTTCTGGGTGACTGCGCCCGCGTTCCTCATTGTCGCGCTCATCCTCGGCTTTCACCGCGGACGGCCCGTGGCGTTCCGCGTTTTCTGCATGCTGATGCTGCCGATCCTCTTTGCATCGATGGCGCACCTGCTGTATGGAGAAGAGCAAAAGGGGACGTTCGAGCTCACGAAGGCCGTCGGGACGCTGTTTACGGAGGGGCAGAAGCTCCGTTCCGGCGGCGTGATCGGCGGACTGATCGCCATCGCCCTGGAAAAGGCCTTCAGCATCTACGGCGCTTTCCCGCTTCTGCTTGTGCTGTTTTCGCTTGCGCTGGTCTTCGGCTTGAAGCTGAATATCCCGCGCGCGGCCGAGAAGCTGAAGGAGCGCGCGACGATGCCCTACGATCCGGAGGACTATCCCCAGCCGGAGGAAAAGCCTCTCGCCGCCGAGAAGAAGCAGAAGGCTCAGCGGATCGTGGAAAAGCAGAAGCCCGCCGCAAGGGCGACGTCTTACGTGACGGACGTGCCGCTCGGCGAAGACGAGGACAGCCTGCCGCTCAACCGCTTTGACGAGGGCGGGGATGACGCGCTCTTTGCTGCGCCGCGCAATACGGCGTCCCAGGCGAAGGTGCGCAGAAGAGGCCGCAGGAGCGCCGCCGAGGATGAAATAAAACCCGCTTCCGCGCCGGCGGCCCGTGACGAGGGGATCGACGTGGGCGACGGTTTTAAGCAGTATTCGATCGACGGGAAACAGCCTGCCCGGGAAAAAACAAAGGAGCCCGCCCCTGTCGTGACCGGTTTTTCGGATCCTCCCAGGCAGCCGAAGATCGAGCGGATCGACAGAAAAGAGCTGGAGGCCGAGACGAAATCCATGGAAGAAGCGGTCTCCGCATCGGCGCCGAAGTCGGAATACGTCTTCCCGCCGCTCGATCTCCTGCAGGGCGGAAGCGCCGCAAACACCGATTATCGGGAGGAAGTGCGCATCAACCGCGAACGCCTGGAGGGCGCGCTCCACAGCTTTGGCATCAGCTCCGCGATCACGGGCGTGATCCGCGGCCCGACCGTGACCCGTTACGATATCGAGCTCGAGCAGGGCGTCAAGCTCTCCCGGGTGACGAATCTCTCGGGCGATCTGGCGCTGGCTCTCGGCGTCGTCAATGTGCGCATCGCCCCGATCCCGGACAAGATCTCGACCGTCGGCATCGAGGTGCCGAACCGGGTTGTCAGCAAGGTCATGCTGCGGGATATCCTGGAGTCGCCGCGTTTTTCCAACGCTCGTTCGAAGCTCAGCTTCGCGCTCGGTAAGGACATCGGCGGCGACGCCATCGTGGGGAACATCTCCCGCCTGCCGCATCTGCTGATCGCCGGCACGACCGGCTCGGGCAAATCGGTCTGCATGAACAGCCTGATCCTGAGCCTGCTGTACAAGGCGCGCCCGGACGAGGTGCGTCTGATCATGATCGACCCCAAAATGGTCGAGCTCGGCGTTTACAACGGCATCCCGCATCTCTACGTCCCCGTTGTGACCGATCCGAAAAAGGCGGCCGGCGCGCTGCAGTGGTCCGTGGTGGAGATGCTCAAGCGCTACCGCGTTTTCTCCGAGGCGGGCGTGCGCGATCTGGAGAATTACAACCGCATTTGCCAGTCCCGCGGGGAACCGTCGCTTCCCCAGGTCGTGATCGTGATCGACGAGCTGGCGGATCTGATGATGATCGCCTCCAAGGACGTGGAAGAGAGCGTATGCCGCGTCGCCCAGATGGGCCGCGCCGCCGGCATGCATCTTGTCATCGCGACCCAGCGCCCCTCCGCGGACGTGATCACCGGCCTGATGAAGGCCAATATCCCGTCCCGTATCGCTTTTGCGGTCTCCTCAGCAATGGAAAGCCGCATCATTCTGGACCAGAGCGGTGCGGAAAAGCTGGTCGGCATGGGCGATATGCTCTTCTCGCCGCTTGGCAGCGGCAAGCCGACGCGCATCCAGGGCGCCTTCGTCTCCGACGAGGAGCGCGAGAGTGTGATCCAGTTCATCAAGGACAACGCCGAATCGACGCAGTCGAGCTCGGAGATCGAGGAGTTCATGAACAAGGCGGCCGCGGATAAGGACACCGGAGACAAGGGCAGGGAGAGCGACGACAGCCCTGCCGGCGACTACGACGAGATGCTGCCGCAGGCGGTCGAGGCCGTGCTCGATATGAAATCCTGCTCCGTGTCCATGCTGCAGCGCAGGGTCAAGCTGGGTTATTCCCGCGCGGCGCGCATCGTGGATCAGATGGAGGAGCTCGGCATCGTCGGGCCTTATGAGGGGGCCAAACCCCGCTCCGTTCTGATCGACCGCAGCGCCTGGCAGGAGCTCCAGGTCAGGCTGGGATATGCCTCCGGCAGCGACCTGGACCTGGCGCGTGAGATGAACGAGGAAGAGGACGATCTCAATTACTGAGGAAAATGGCGAAGATTCGCCCTTTTCCTCCTGTATGGTGAGGAAAATGGAAGCTTTTTTCCCAAAAATGTCGACCGAGGAGGTCAATGAGATCAGCATGCTCGGCCTGGCGCATGTGGGCGACGCCGTGTATGAACTGCTGGTGCGCAGCCGTCTGTGCACGGAAGGGCACCGCGCGGTCCAGGATCTGCACCGCAGCACGGTGGCGAGCGTCAACGCGCCGGCCCAGGCCAAGGCCGCGCAGCGGCTCCTGCCCGCGCTGACGGAAGCGGAGGCGGCCGTCTACCGCCGCGGCCGGAACGCGAAGGTGCATTCCGTGCCGCAGCATGCGGATATCGCGGAATATCACGCCGCGACCGGGCTCGAGGCGCTCTTCGGCTGGCTCTACCTGCGGGGTGAGACGGGCCGCATCAGCGAGCTTTTCGCACGCGTGATGGAGGAAAACTGACATGCCGCTGGATGCCATCACGCTGACCGCGCTGGCCGCCGAGCTGCGGCCGACGCTGGAGGGCGCCCGGATCGACAAGGTCCAGCAGCCGGAGCGAGATCTGCTGCTTTTGAGTCTGCGTACAAACGCCGGAAACCGCCGGCTCCTGATCGCGGCCGGGAGCGGGAACGCGAGAGTGCACTACACCGCGGAAAACCCGGAAAATCCCAAGGAACCGCCGATGTTCTGCATGCTGCTGCGCAAGCATCTGACCGGGGCGCGCATCGTCTCGCTCGAGCAGCCGGAGCATGAACGCGTGTTCCTGCTGCGCCTGGATACGCGCGGCGAGCTTGGCGACAGCGAAGGGATGACGCTGGCGGTTGAGATGATCGGCCGCAGCGCAAACGTCGTCCTCGTCGGCGCGGACGGCCGGATCATCGACTGCCTGCGGCGCATGGACTTCGCGGGCGACGCGCAGCGCAGCCTGCTGCCGGGGATGTTTTACCGCCTGCCGCCCAGGCAGCTGAAAACGGATTTCCTTTCCTCCACGCCGGAGAGCCGCCGCATTCTGCTTGCGCAGGCAGATCCTCGGCAGCCGGTGGATCGGTGGCTGCTGGCCGTTTTTTCCGGCCTGTCTCCGCTGATTTGCCGGGAGCTGTCCTTTCGCTGCGGAGAGCGTTACGATACGCTGCCCGAGCAGATGGACGCATTCGCGGAGCTTATCTCCTCCGGGGATTTTGCGCCCGTGCTCCTGACGGAAGAGGGGCGCGCGCGCGATTTCAGCTTTCTGACGATCCGGCAGTACGGCGAGAGCGTGCAGAACGAGCGTCTGGACAGCTTTTCCGAGCTGCTTGACGCCTTTTATGCCCGCCGTGAAAGGGCGGAGCGACAGCGCAGAAAGAGCCACGAGCTGGCCCGCACGGTGCGTACCATGCGCGATCGTCTGCAGCGTAAGCTGATCGGCCAGGGCGAGGAGCTGCGCCGCACCGAAGGACGGGAGGCGATCCGCAGGACGGCGGAGCTTTTGACCGCAAACCTGTACCGCCTGCGAAAGGGCGATGCGGAGCTCGTCTGCGAGGACTATTACGAGGCGGACTGCCCCACGGTCCACATCCCTCTGGACGTGATGAAAACGCCGCAGCAGAACGCCGCGGCGCTGTATAAAGAGTATAACAAGCTCAAGGCCGCCAGGGAACATCTGACGAAGCTGATCGCGGAGGGCGAGGAGCAGCTCCGCTACCTCAACAGCGTGCTGGACGAGCTCAGCCGGGCGGAAACGGAAAAAGACGTTTCGGAGATCCGGCGGGAACTGAACGAAAGCGGATGCCTCAGGCAGAAGAAGAATACGAAGCCGGAGAAGGGCAGGCCGCAGGCGCCGCGCCGCTTTGTGACGGACGACGGACTGGAGGTCCTGATCGGACGCAGCAACACGCAGAACGACGAGCTGACGACAAAGATCGCCCGGCGCAGCGACTATTGGCTCCATACTCAGAAGATCCACGGCAGCCATGTGATCCTGCGCTGCGAGGGGAACGAGCCGCCGCAGCGCAGTCTGGAGCAGGCGGCCTCTCTCGCCGTCTGGTATTCGCAGGGCCGGGGCGGCGGAAAGACCGCGGTAGACTATACCATGCTTCGGAACATCCGCAAACCGGCGGGCGCGCTGCCGGGCTTCGTGGTTTACAGCGCGTACAAAACGATCCTGGCCGAGGGCGATGAAGCGCTTGCCGAACGGCTGCAAAGAGAATAAGATCCCGGATCCAGATCGGATCCGGGATCAATTTTTATGCGAAGTATCTGCGTTTGCCGTCCGCGGGCGGAACATAGCCGACCTTCATTTCGGGGTTGAAGGCGCGCAGACGCTCGATGATGAGATCGACGTCCTCCTCTTTGTGGAAGATGAGGTTGGCGAATTCCTTTTCCGCGTGGACCAGGATCAGCCGGTAATAATAGTAGGCGGGGCTGTCGTCCGGCTGTACCTCGCTGATGCGGTTGAAAGAGCGGTCGATATAGCCGTATGGAACATAGTAGTGGACGCCGAGATCGCGGTAATACAGGAAGCGCTCGCCAAGCCGCACGCGGCCGATCGTTTCGGCCCGCTCAAAATCGGCAAGGATCTCCGCGTCGCGGGTGATCTTTTTATCCACGCCCTTGAGTTTTTTGACTTTGCCGAACATCATGCGGCTCCTTTCTCGTGCTTGCCGGTCTGCGTTCTGTAGAACTCCATTTCATAAAAGCGGGCGGGTAGCGCGCGGTGTGCGATCAGCGTGCCCAGGACACCGGCGATCGTGCCGATGATCAGCCCGCCGACCACGTCGGAGGGATAATGGACGACGAGGTAGATGCGGGATATCCCCATCAGGAACGCGAAAATCAGCGCCGTCCAGCTGACACGCTTTTTCCCCGTCAGGAATACCGGGACCATCGTGGCGAAGGCGGCGGTGGTGTGGCCGGAGGGAAAGCTCTTGTCGCTCTCCGTGTGCGCGCCCATCATCTGCCACAGGGGATAGAAAAAGCCGGTCTCATCGGCGTAAGGGCGCGGCCGCGCGATCACGACCTTGATAAACAGGTTCGTGAAGATCGCGCCGATCGTGACGCCGAGCAGCATGGCGGTGCCGAAGCGGCGCGTTTTTTTGAAAACGATCAGCGCCATCGACAACAGGATCAGAAAGATACCGCCCTTTCCCAGCAGAGAGATCAGGTTCAGAAAGGGCGTGAAGAACCCGCCGCCGAACTCGTAGAGACGGTGGACAAGCGCGGTCACGGCCTGGTCAAAGCCGGCAAAGCTCGTATTCAGCCACTGGGCGGCTGCAGTCAGTTCCATATCGTTTTCCTCCTGCCTGTCGTGTTTGTTATTGTATCATAAAGCGACAGCATCCGTCTACTTTTCTTTTTCGGTGACATACTAAAACAGGAAAGGAGAGCATTCAAATGAAAGCATTGCTTACCGGGCTTCTGCTCCTGTCTCTGTGGAGCAGCGGTTACCGCGAGGGGGCGTCGCCGACGGCGGAGAATCTGGATCTGTGGGTCAGCCGGGGAGGAACCGTGGAAGGCCGGCTGCAGGCCGTCGACGACGCGGACGAGGCGCTCCGTTATGAGCTGACGACGGAACCGGTCAAGGGCGAGCTCCGGCTGCAGGAGGATGGGCACTTCGTCTATACCGCCGATGAAAACCGCCGGGGGAGGGATTATTTCGGCTTCAAGGCCTACGACAGCGAAGGGAACGCCTCGCAGGAGGCGACCGTGATCGTCCACATCGAAAGACGGGGAAACGGCGGAGAGAGCTGAAAGGCTCCGCCCCGGACGGACTGTCCGGGCATGGGAACGGCGCGAGAGGGGATCGGCTTCCCCCTCTCGCGTTCGCTTTCGGGACCAGGACTGCCGATCATATGGCGACAGGGGACGGTTCCTGCCGCTTTCTGCTTGTGTACGGCGGCGGATAATGGTATAATATAACATCAAATACTCATTTCCCGGGGGAGCAGTATGGATCGCTTCAAGCTCATATCTGAATATCGGCCGACCGGCGACCAGCCGGAGGCGATCGATGCCCTGACGCAGGCTATAGAAAACGGGATCGACGAGCAGGTGCTGTTGGGTGTGACCGGCTCCGGCAAGACCTTTACCATGGCCAACGTCATCGCAAGGCTGAATCGCCCTGCGCTCGTGCTCGCCCACAACAAAACGCTGGCGGCGCAGCTCTGTAGCGAATTCAAGGAGTTTTTCCCCGAAAACGCCGTGGAGTATTTTGTCAGCTATTACGATTATTATCAGCCGGAGGCCTACATCCCGCACACGGACACCTTCATCGAGAAGGACTGCGCCATCAATGACGAGATCGAACGTCTGCGTCACAGCGCTACCTCCAGCCTCTTTGAACGGCGGGACGTGATCGTGGTCTCCTCGGTCTCCTGCATCTACGGCCTCGGAGACCCGATCGACTACGCCAACATGGTCATCTCACTGCGCCCCGGCCAGACCCGCAGCTTTGATGAGCTGCTGCGCAAGCTCGTGGAGATCCGCTACGAGCGCAACGACATCGCCTTTGAGCGCAACATGTTCCGTGTCCGCGGCGATACGGTCGAGATCTTCCCGGCCTATTCGAACGACCGCGCGATCCGCGTGGAGTTTTTCGGCGACGAGGTGGAGCGCATCAGCGAGATCAACGTCGTCACCGGGACGGCGACACGCTTTTTGAACCACGCGGCGATCTATCCGGCCAGCCACTACGTCACGACAAAGGAAAAGCTCGCCGCCGCCATCGAACGCATCCGGACGGAATGCGACGAGCGCGTGCGCTTTTTCGAGGCGAACAATAAACTGCTGGAGGCCCAGCGCATCAAACAGCGCACCGACTACGATATCGAGATGATGCAGGAGCTGGGGTACTGCTCCGGCATCGAAAACTATTCCCGCGTCATTTCCAACCGCGCTCCCGGCAGCCCGCCGATGACGCTGCTCGACTATTTCCCGCAGGATTTCCTGCTGTTCGTGGACGAGAGTCACGTCACACTGCCGCAGGTGCGCGCCATGTACCGCGGTGACCGGGCGCGAAAGGAATCTCTTGTGGAGTACGGCTTCCGCCTGCCTTCCGCCTTTGACAACCGGCCGCTGAAGTTCGATGAATTCACCGACCGGATCCATCAGCGGGTCTACGTCTCTGCCACGCCCGGCGAGTATGAGCGCGAGCGGGCGGGCCAGATCGTCGAGCAGATCATCCGGCCCACCGGGCTTCTGGACCCGGAGATCTTCGTGCGTCCCGTGGAGGGGCAGATCGACGATCTGATCGCGGAGATCCACGAAAAGCTCGAGCGCGATCAGCGCGTCCTCGTCACGACGCTGACCAAGCGCATGGCGGAGGATCTTTCGGCTTATCTGACCAATGCGGGGATCCGCTGCCGCTACATGCACCACGATATCGGCACCATCGAGCGCATGGAGATCATCCGGGACCTGCGCCTGGGCGAATTCGACGTGCTGGTCGGCATCAACCTTTTACGCGAGGGCCTGGATATCCCCGAGGTCGGCCTGGTGGCGATCCTGGACGCGGACAAGGAGGGCTTCCTGCGCAGCGAGACCAGCCTGATCCAGACCGTCGGCCGCGCCGCCCGCAACGCCGAGAGCAAGGTCGTCATGTACGCCGACACGGTCACGCCCTCCATGCGCGCCTGCATCAACGAGACCAACCGCCGCCGTGAAAAACAGATGGCCTATAACGAGGCTCACGGGATCGTGCCGAAGACCATCGTCAAAAGCGTGCGCGACCTGCTGGAGATCTCCACGGAGGCCCGGCCGGACGTCAAGGTCAACGGCGTGCGCATGACCGAGCGGGAGCGCAGAGAGCTGATCGAGCAGCTGGAGGGCAAGATGCGCAAGGCCGCCCAGATGCTCGAGTATGAGATCGCGGCCCAACTGCGCGACGAGATCATCCGTCTGCGCGGCGAGACGCAGTTGAAGAGGTAAAGCGCATGAATCTGATGATTTTGGACGGCAACAGCATCGTCAACCGGGCTTTTTACGGTGTCAGGACCCTGACCGCGCCGGACGGGACGCCCACGAACGCGGTGTACGGTTTCCTGGCGATCCTGCAGCGGCTGCTGGACGAACTGAAGCCGGACGCGCTCTGCGTCAGCTTCGACCTCAAGGCGCCCACGTTCCGGCACAGGGCTTACGAGGGCTATAAGGCCCAGCGCAAGCCCATGCCGGAGGAACTGGCGGTCCAGATGCCGCTGCTGAAGGAGACGCTCGACGCAATGGGGATCCGCCGCTACGAGCAGGAGGGCTATGAGGCCGACGATATCCTCGGTACGGTCTCGCGCCGCTGCGAGCGGGAGGGCTGGCGCTGCACCGTCGTCACCGGCGATAAGGACAGCCTGCAGCTCATCACCGATATGACGACGGTCTGTCATGTGAAAAGCCGCATGGGCCAGACCGAGACGATCCTCTATACGCCGGAGCGCTTCCGCGAGGAATACGGCTTTGAGCCGAAGCGCATGGTCGATCTCAAGGCCCTGATGGGCGACAGCTCCGACAATATCCCGGGCGTGCCCGGGATCGGGGAAAAGACCGCCATGGAGCTTATTCAGCGCTATGGATCGCTGGAGGAGATCTATCGGGATCTCGATTCGCTCGAGATCAGGGACAGCGTGCGCAAAAAGCTCGCCGCCGGGGAGGAGAGCGCTGAAAAATCCTTCTGGCTGGCCACGATCCTGTGCGAGGTCCCGATGACCTTCAACCCGGAGGACACGCTTTGGAACAAACAATACGGGCCGGAACTGTACGGCCTGTTCCACCGCCTGGGTTTCCAGCGCTTTATCGAAAAATGGGGCCTCGAGCCGACGGCGGCGGAGAGCGCCGTCGAGGGAACGCGCCTGCCCCGCAGAGCACTGGATGAAAAGACGCTTCCCGCGGCCCTGAAGGCGCTGGAGCAGGCGGAGACTGTCGCGGTCTATTCGCTTGACGCGCTGGAAAAACTCGAGCTTTGCGACGGGGCGACCGTATGGGAGGCATCCTGGAGCGGCTGCGGCGAGGGCTACAACGAACTGCTGCGGCGGCTGTTCTGCGGAGAGGTCAAAAAAGCTTCGCACCACAACAAAAATCTGATGACCCTGCTGCTGGGCGAGGGCCTGAGCACGGAGGGCTTCGTCTTTGACACGGCGCTGGCCGGCTATCTGCTGGACGCGACGGAAAGTGACTACGCGCCCGAACGCCTCTCCGCCCGCTATCTCGGGCAAGAGCTCAGCGGCGCGGAGGCGGTCTTCGCGCTGCGGGGCGTCCTGGCCGCGAAGCTCGACGAGCTTGGGATGCGTGAGCTTTATGAGACGGCGGAGCTGCCGCTGTGCGAGGTGCTCTCCCAGATGGAGCACATCGGCTTTTACGTCGACAGAAAGGCGCTGTATGACTTCGGCGAGAGCCTGAACGAGGGGATCAAACAGCTTCAGAAGAATATCTGGACGCACGCCGGCCGGGAGTTCAACATCCTTTCGCCCAAGCAGCTGGGAGAAGTCCTGTTCGAGGAGCTGATGCTCCCGTCGGGCAAAAAGACCAAGACCGGCTGGAGCACCAACGCAGACGTGCTGGAAAAGCTGCGCGGCAAGCATCCGATCGTGGACGAGATCCTGGAATACCGCATGCTGACAAAGCTGAAATCCACCTATGCCGAGGGCCTGCTGAAGGTCATCGAGCCGGACGGACGCATCCATAGCAAATTTCAGATGACGGTGACGGCGACCGGTCGTCTGTCCTCGACGGAGCCGAACCTCCAGAACATCCCCGTGCGGAAGAAGCTCGGCGCGCAGCTGCGCCGCATGTTCGTCGCCAGCCCCGGCATGGCGCTGGTGGACGCCGACTACAGCCAGATCGAGCTGCGCCTGCTGGCGCATATCTCGGACGATAAGAACATGCAGGAGGCCTTTCTCAGCGGCGAGGATTTCCACGCCGTCACGGCCTCGCAGGTCTTCAACGTCCCGCTCGGGGAGGTCACGCCGACGCTGCGAAGCCGGGCCAAGGCCGTCAATTTCGGCATCGTATACGGCATCTCCGCCTATTCTCTCTCACAGGATATCGGTGTGTTCCCCTATGAGGCCAAGGCCTACATGGAGGCGTATCTGGACAAATACAGCGGCGTGCGCGAGTATATGAAGCGCATCGTGGAGCAGGCCAGGGCCGATGGCTACGTGTCGACGCTCTACGGCCGCCGCCGCGCCCTGCCGGAGCTGAAAAGCAGCAACTTCAATACACGCTCCTTCGGGGAACGCGTGGCCCTGAACATGCCGATCCAGGGGACGGCTGCAGACATCATCAAGCTGGCGATGGTGCGGGTCCACCGGAGGTTGAAGGAGGAAGGCCTTCGGGCAAAGCTGCTGCTGCAGGTGCACGATGAGCTGATCGTCGAGTGCCCGGAGGAAGAGGCGGAGCACGTCCGTGAGCTTCTCAAATGGGAGATGGAGCACACCGCGCAGCTGTCCATCCCGCTGACGGCCGACGCCCACGTCGGCCGCAGTTGGGCCGAGGCGCACTGAATGGCCATGGAATATCGGATCCATGACGCCGCCGAGCGGCACATCGACGCGCTGGAGGAGCTGGAGCGGCAGTGCTTTTCCGTCCCGTGGACGCGGCAGCAGCTGCGCTGTGAGCTGCCGGACGACAGGCACATTTTCCTGGTGGCGGAGGCGGGGGACAGGCTCCTTGGCTATGTGGGGCTGATGCATGTCCTGGACGAGGGCTATCTCTCCAACGTCGCCGTCGCCCCCGACTGCAGGCGGCAGGGCGTCGCCGCGGCCCTGATCGCGGAGCTGCTGCGGCGCGCCGGAGAGCGGGAGCTCAGCTTTGTCACGCTCGAGGTGCGCACGTCGAACAGCCCGGCGATCGCACTTTACGAGCGCTTTGGCTTTCGGCGGGTCGGTCTGCGGAAAAACTATTATGAATACCCGCGCGAGGACGCGCTGCTGATGACATACGTTCTGAATCGAGGAGAAAGTTTTGAAGATACTTGCGTTTGAATCGTCCTGCGACGAAACTGCCGTGGCCGTCGTCGAGGACGGGAGGAAGATCCTGAGCGACCAGATCTTTTCTCAGGCTGACCTGCACGCCGTATACGGCGGCGTCGTCCCGGAGATCGCCTCGCGCTGCCATGTGGAGTCCATCTCCCTGCTGACGGAGAGGGCGCTCGAGACCGCGGGGATCACGCGCCGGGAGATCGACGCAGTGGCCGTGACCTATGCGCCCGGGCTCATCGGCGCCGTCCTTGTGGGCGTGAATTTCGCAAAAGCCGCCGCGCTGGCGCTCGGTGTGCCGCTGATCCCCGTGCACCATATCCGCGGGCATATCGCGGCCAACTATCTGGCCTATCCGGAACTGGAGCCGCCCTTCCTGTGCCTGGCGATCTCCGGCGGCAACACGCTGCTGGTGGATGTGCGCGGCTATACGGATATGAAAATTTTGGGGGCGACGCGCGACGACGCGGCGGGGGAGTGCTTTGACAAGACCGCCCGCGTGCTCGGCCTGCCCTATCCCGGCGGGAAGCCCATCGACCGGCTGGCCCAGGGCGGGGACGATTCCCGGTACAGCTTCCCGATCGCCCATGTGGAGGGAAACCCCTATGACATGAGCTTCTCCGGCTTGAAGACCGCCGTGATCAATCTGGTGCACAACGCCGAACAAAAAGGAGAGGAGCTGGACCGCGCCGCACTGGCCGCGTCCTTTACCAGAGCAGTCAGCGACAGCCTCGTGCCGCGCGCGATGCAGGCGATGGAGGAGCTCGGCTACGGTCAGATCGTCGTCGCCGGCGGCGTTGCCGCAAATTCCCGGATCCGGGCCGATTTTCAGAAAGCTGCCGCGGAACGGGGGCTGAGGCTCTATATACCGCCGCTGCGTCTGTGCGGCGACAACGGCGCCATGATCGGCGCCCAGGCTTATTATGAGTATCTGGCCGGCGTGAGAGCCGGGAGCGACTTGAACGCGTTTGCAACGATGGAGCTGTGAACGCCGGCAGGAGGGCAGGAAATGGGAGTGCACGACGGACATCGCGAGAGATTGAAAGAACGCTATCTGCAGCACGGGCTTGACGGCTTCAACGATCTGAACGTGCTGGAGCTGATCCTGTTTTACGCAATCCCCAGAAGAGACACCAATGAGCTGGCGCATGCGCTGCTGGACCGCTTCGGTTCTCTGGAGTCCGTGCTCGACGCGTCAGCAAGGGATCTGCAGACCGTGCCCGGCATAGGAGAACATACGGCGCTGCTGCTGAGTCTTTTCCGTGAGACGGCGCGCCGCTGCGAGCTCAACGGCACGCGCAGGATCCGCACGATCCTCAGTACCGCCGACGCGGGCCGGTACTTTCTGCCGAGACTGCGCTACGAACGGGACGAGAAGCTGCTCATGCTGTGCCTGGATTCGCAAAAACGCGTGATCGAATGCGGCCAGGTGGCTGTCGGCGCACTCAATGAGGTCAAGATCAGTATCCGTAAGATCGTGGAGAAGGCGGTCAACTGCCGGGCCGCTTCCGTCATTCTTGCGCACAATCACCCCGACGGTTCAGCCAGGCCGTCCAAGGAGGATGAATTGACGACGCGCAGTATCGTCAACGCGCTGAAGCTGGTCGAGATCCCGGTGGAGGATCATATCGTGGTCGCCGGAAACGAATACGTCTCCTTCGCCGCAAGCGGTCTGCTGGGAAAGAACAGTTACTTCTAATTATGTAACCCTTTCGATTGTTATCATTTGTTACCGGTTTTCATTAATTCCGATTCCTTTTTCTTCCTTCCTCGACGCACTCCGTGTAAAATCAACAGATTTCTTTTGTTGACAAATCTGTTGAAAATGTTGATAACTATTTGAAGAAATATTATGTAAAAAAATTATGTAAACAAGTTTGTGTCCTTGTTCCGGGTTGGATTTCCGCGAACTGAGCTTATAATCATAAGATTCTTAAGCCCGTTCTCGGCAGAATGACGGATAAAAATCTTGTCAAGAACATCATGGTAACGAGATTATACGAACTGTAATTTCTCAGATTCTTGGTTGACTTGTCTGCATCTTTGTGTTAGAATAACCGTCGCGAATGCTGGTATAGCTCAGTCGGTAGAGCAGCTGATTCGTAATCAGCAGGTCGTGTGTTCGAGTCACATTACCAGCTCCAAATAACATGACCGGGATCCCAAACGGGGATCCCGGTCGTTTTTCTTATCCTGTTATCGGCTTCAGGCGTTTACGGCGCCGCCGCAGTATTCACAGCAGCCGGAGGCGTCGGGCGTCGTGGTGGCGCCGCACCAGGGGCAGGTGACGGCCTGCTTCGGGGCGGCCGCGGCGCGGATCTCTTCCCTGACCTGCCGCCGGACATTCTGGAGCGTGGACTTGATCTCGTTGGCGAGCGCCTCATATTCTCTGTAATCGCGGTTGAGGCGGGGATTCATGGCCCGGTTGGCCGGAACGGGTGCGTCCGGATTGATCTTGATGCCCGAGGGATTGAGCTGGTAGCGGATCTCGTTGAAATAGGGATGATTGACGCTGATGATGACATCGAAATCGTAGCTGAAGACATAGCGGGGCGGATTATAGCTGACTGGCTTGCCCTCGCGGTCCTTGGTCTTGACCTCGCTGCGATCCTCATCGATATCGATCTCGACGCCGGTGACCTGGGAGAAGCTCAGGACATCCGGATTCGCCTCGACAAGATCTCTGGCGCGGGTAACGACGAACTGCTGCCGATCCTCGTCCAGAAGCAGCCTCATCCCGTCGCCGAGCGACTTTGTCACGTGGAAAGAAGCGACGGCACCTCTGTTGGCTTCGCGATATTCCAGCTGTTCCCGGATCTCCTGCGTGCTGCTGTTGCGCCGCTCGGAGAACCAGGGCGAGAGCTTCGCCGCGCAGTTCTTGCAAAGGTTGCCGTCGGTCAGTTTGCGGTTTCCGAGCAGACCGATCTTGTCTCCGCAGATGCTGCAGAATTTTTTATCGAACAGTCCCATAATACGCCTCCCTATAATAAACTGATTTGAGTATGACTGGAAAGTCCGGCGCAGCGCGGAAGGATCAGGCCGCGCTGCGCAGATAGACGACGCCGCTTGCGCTTGTCACCCGGAAATTCTCCAGATACATGATGTAGGTGCTCCCATAATTGCCGTAGGCCCAGGTGGTCGTGCGGTCGCCCTTCGGCCAGAAGGAGAGAGTTTCCGTGATGGGGTTGACTTCGGTATCCTCGATCGTCCCGGTGAACTGCAGCGTGTTGAAATCGACGGTAAAATCGCCGCGGTTGACGACGCCGTCCGCCGAGAAGGTGATGGTCATCGTATCGTGATGATCCGGGGAGTTGGCGGCCGTATAGATCTCCTTCAGGGCCAGACCGTAAGAGATCTGCACCGAGGAGGTGTGTCCGTCGTCTTCCTTTACACTGGTCGCGTATTCCTTGTATTCAAAGTAATCGTACAGGTTGTCCAGCGTGATCCGGACCTCAAAGATCTGGCCTGCCGGATCGTCGTCTCCCGCCGTGCCTCCGGCTTTGACGCGCCCTGCGCCGCAGCCGCAGAGAGCGCCGCACAGGCAGACGGCAAGCAGGAGGGAAAGGATCCTTTTCATGCCTAATACCTCCTTAAAGAGGGATCTGAAGCCATTATAGCAGATTTTTCCGACAAGCTCAAGCAAAGATATGCGGATTACAAAAAGAGACGGAAATCCTTCCGTCTCTTTTTGTATCGTGTGTGCTGCCGAAAGGAAAGACTTTTTATCTCACGCGGGTGCCGCACTCGGCACAGAAAATCATATCCGGCTCAAGGCGGGTGCCGCAGTTGGGGCAGAACATCGGCACCGCGCTGACAGGCTCCGCTCCGGGGACCTCGGGCGTGAAGCCCGGAACGTTCCATGCGTTTACCCCCACCGTAAGATCTTCGTCGACCGGCTGCGGCTGCACGTCGAGGTCAGGGGCGAAGACCGGTTCCGGCTGAAAATCAAAGACAGGCTCTGCCGCAGGCTGAACGTCGCTGACGCGCTCCGGCTCCGCCGGGAAGTCGCTGAAGGCGGGCTCCGGCGGGAGATCATCGAAAGGCGCGGGCTCCGGCGGGATCTGCCGCAGCGACTCCTGCAGCATCGCAAACTCAGCGATCTTGGCGTCAAGGCTGCTCTGCAGTCTGGCGCAATCGTCGTTCCTGGCGGCAAGCGCGTTCTGCAGCTCCGTGACATCTGCGTCCTTCGCGGACAGAGCTTCCTGCAGACGAAGGATCTGCTCGTCTCTGGCGGAAAGAAGGCTCTGCAGACGGCCGCATTCCGCGTCCTTGTCCTGCAGGGCGCTCTCCAGTTCATGGATCTTGCCGTTCGCCTCCGCCTTTACCGAGTCGGTGACGGTCAGAAGCTCGCTGGAGGCGCTGGAATAGCTGGCGATCATGCTGTCGCAAAGCTCACGCAGCTGCAGCGAGAGGTTTTCCATACCGGCCTTCTTTGCCTGGACGCTGTCTTCCGTGAATTCAGGCTGGGCGACGGGCGTCCCGCAGTTGCGGCAGAAAGCAGCGCCGTCATTCAGCTCGGTCCCACACTTTTTACAAAAGATCATGGATTCGCATCTCCTTTATCTGGTTTGAAAGGGTATCTTGCTGTTTTTCCCTTATTATACAGGATGAAAAACCCGTAGTCAATTCTTCCAAAGGCGCGCGGGAAGAAATATCTGCGGACGCAAACAGTGGGCGGCGTCCGAGAGGCCCGGCGGCCGCTCACAGCCCACATGGGCGTTCGTCTGTGTAGAAATGCCGGATACCGGCGGGGGGAGCGAGCGCAAGCGTACGGAAGAATTCGGGGTACAGCCTGCGCGGCGTGTCCGGCGTCACCCAATAAAGGTGTTCCTGCTCGCCGTTCTCCGTGAAGCTGCTGCAGACGGGCGCATAATCCTCCGGAACGACCATGACAAAATAAAACGAGATCTCATAGATCAGTTTGCCGAGCTTTGATGGAGTGTCGGCGTAAAAATGACATTCGTGTACAAAGGCCAGGCGGTCGACGGCCATGCTGACGCCGGTCTCTTCCAGGACCTCCCGGACAACGGCCTCCTCGGCTGTCTCACCGAACTTGATCCGCCCGCCGACAGAATAGTAATAATCGGAATTGTCGTTGCCCGCCATCAGGAATTTTCCGTTTTTGGCGATGACCGCCCCGACGCGCAGATTGATGAATCCGTCCCCGCAGGGAACGCACATATCCTGTTCCATGATACGATCCTCCCGATTCGATGCTCCGCTCTATCTTACATCTGCCGGGAAAAAAGCACAAGAAGCAGATTCCCCGATCATGCAGAAATCGGACGCAGGAAGGAGGAAAGGAGCTTGACAAAATACAGGGATGATAGTATAACTGTATACAATAATACCAGAACGGAGGGATCCGCCATGCTCGAGCTGTCGCCCAAAACCAATCTGCTGGAGGAGAACGATTACCGCTACTCCCTGCAGGACGTCAAGGATCCGGTGCTGTACCGGGACGTGTATGATTACGACGAGGTACCCAAGGTGGCCTTCAACCACCGCCGGGTCCCCATGTCCATGCCGGAGGATATCTGGATCACCGACACCTCCTTCCGTGACGGACAGCAGTCCATCAACCCCTATACCCCGGACCAGATCGTCGAGTTGTTCAAGCTGCTCTCGCGTCTGGGCGGCCCCTACGGGATCATCCGCCAGACAGAGTTTTTCATCTACAGCCCGCGCGACCGCGAGGCGATCCGACGCTGCCAGGATCTGGGGCTGCGCTTTCCGGAGATCACGACCTGGATCCGCGCCAGCCGCGAGGATTTTCGGGCGGTGAAGGAGCTGGGCGTGCGCGAGACAGGGATCCTCGTATCCTGCAGCGACTACCATATCTTCAAAAAGCTCAAGATGAGCCGCCGCGAGGCCATGGAGCACTATCTGGCCACCGTGAAGGACGCCTTCGCCGCCGACGTCATGCCGCGCTGCCATCTGGAGGACATCACCCGCGCGGACTTCTACGGCTTTGTGGTGCCTTTCGTCAACGAGCTGATGCGTCTGTCGGAGGAGGCGGGGATCCCGGTGCGTATCCGCGCCTGCGATACGATGGGCTACGGCGTGCCCTACACGGAGGTGGCCCTGCCGCGCAGCGTTCCCGGCATCATCTACGGCCTGCAGCACTATTCGGGCGTCAAGAGCGAGAATCTCGAATGGCACGGGCACAACGACTTCTATAAGGCGGTCTCGAACGCGGCGACGGCCTGGCTCTACGGCGCCAGCGGCGTCAACTGTACGATGCTGGGCATCGGCGAACGTACGGGCAACGTCCCGCTTGAGGCGATGGTCTTCGAGTACGCCTCCCTGCGCGGCTCGCTCGACGGCATGGACACGACCGCGATCACGGAGATCGGCGAGTACTACCGCCGCGAGATCGGCTACAAGATCCCGCCGATGACGCCTTTCGTCGGTCGAAACTTCAACGTCACACGCGCCGGCATCCACGCCGACGGCCTGCTCAAGGACGAGGAGATCTACAATATTTTCAACACCGACAAGCTGCTGGGCCGTCCCGCCATGGTCGCCGTGGGCAAGACCTCCGGCCTGGCCGGCATCGCCTATTGGATCAACCGCAACTACCATCTGAGCGGCGACGATCAGCTCACCAAGCACGATCCGCTTGTTCGGGCGCTCAAGGACTGGGTGGATAAGCAGTATGAGGACGGCCGCACGACCGCCCTCGGCACGGAGGAGCTGGAGAGCAGGATCAGCGAGCTGGCGCCGGAGCGCTTCCCGGTCCGACGCTGAGGGGAAGGAGCATAGAACATGGAACACCGGAATATTTCCATCGCAGATCAGGTTTTTGAACAGCTCGAGCGGGAGATCCTCGCGGGCAAATACGCGCGGGGTGAACTTCTCAGCGAGCAGAGGCTTTCGGCGGAACTCGGCGTCAGCCGGACTCCCGTTCGCGAGGCGATCCGCCGTCTGGAGCAGGAGAATATCCTCGAGGACATCGGCCGAGGCGTTGTCGTCGTCGGCATCACGCGCGAGGACATGATGGATATGTATGAGATCCGTCTGCAGCTTGAGGGCCTGGCTGCACGCCGCGCGGCGGTGAATATCACGGACGAGCAGCTGCGCGAGATGCGCGACGCGCTGGATCTGCAGCACTTTTACTGCGAGCGTGAGCGCAGCGACAGCTCCGACCAGATCAAGAACCTGGACTCGCGCTTCCATGAACTTCTGTATGAGGCCATCGGCAGCAAGGCCTACAGCGACGTGCTCTTTCGCCTGCACAAGAAGATCACGAAATACCGAATGGCTTCCGTGAGCAGGCACAGCCGTGCGGTGGAGTCCATCCGCGAGCATGAGGCGATCTATGAAGCGCTCTGCGCACACGATCCGGAACGCGCGGAGAAGGCGGCCCTCTGTCATACACGGAACGCCTGCTCGAGAATGTCGGAAATGGAGCTGTGACATGGGAAACAATCTGGTAGAAAAGATCATCGCGGCGCATCTGGTCTCCGGCAGCATGGTTCCCGGTGAGGAGGCCGCCCTTCGCATCGACCAGACCTTGACGCAGGACGCCACCGGCACCATGGCCTACCTTGAGTTCGAGGCCATCGGCGTCGAGCGCGTGAAGACCGAGCGTTCGGTCGCCTATGTCGACCACAACACGCTCCAGTCCGGCTTTGAGAACGCCGACGACCACCGCTATCTGCAGTCGGTGGCAAAAAAACACGGGATCTGGTTCTCCCGGCCCGGCAACGGGATCTGCCATCAGGTGCATCTCGAGCGCTTCGGCATCCCCGGCAAGACACTGATCGGCTCGGACAGCCACACGCCCACGGCAGGCGGACTGGGCATGCTGGCTTTCGGGGCCGGCGGCCTGGACGTCGCGGTGGCGATGGGCGGCGGCGCGTATTATATCACGATGCCGCGTGTCGTGAAGGTGGAGCTCAAAGGCGCCCTGCGGCCCTTTGTGACGGCAAAGGATCTGAGCCTCGAGCTGCTGCGCATCCTCAGCGTGAAGGGCGGCGTGGGCCGGGTCATCGAGTGGGGCGGCGAGGGCGTTCTGAGCCTGTCGGTCCCCGAGCGCGCGACCGTGACCAATATGGGCGCGGAGCTCGGCGCGACAAGCTCGATCTTCCCCTCCGACGAGCGCACGCGTGACTTCCTGCGGGCGCAGGGCCGCGAGGCCGACTTCGTCGCCCTTGCGCCGGACCCGGACGCTGTCTATGAAAAGATCATCTCCATCGACCTGGACGCGCTCGAGCCGTTGGCCGCATGCCCGCACATGCCGGATCAGGTGGTCCCGGTGCGCTCTCTGCGGGGTGTGAAGGTGGATCAGGTCTGCCTCGGTTCCTGCACGAACTCCTCTCTCAGCGACATGCGCAAGGCGGCGGCCATGCTGCACGGGCAGACGATCGCCCCCACGGTGAGCCTGTCGGTCTCGCCCGGGTCGCGACAGGTGCTGACCATGCTCGCCGACAGCGGCGATTTGACGGATATCCTCTCCTCAGGCGCCAGGCTGCTTGAATGTGCCTGCGGGCCCTGCATCGGCATGGGCTTCTCGCCCAACTCCGGCGGCGTCAGCCTGCGCACCTTCAACCGCAACTTCGAAGGCCGCAGCGGGACGCGTGACGCGAAGGTCTATCTCGTCTCGCCGGAGACGGCGGTCGCCTCGGCTCTGACCGGCGAGATCACCGATCCCCGGAGCCTCGGTCTCGACGCGCTGGATGTGAAGCTCCCGGAGAGCTTCCGCATCGACGACAGCGGCATCCTGCCGCCAGCGGATCCTGATGCGGCGGCGGGCGTGGAGGTCCTGCGCGGGCCGAACATCCGCCCCGTGCCGACCGGACGGCCCGTGGCCGACCGCATCGAGGCGGAACTGACGCTCAAGCTGGGCGACAACATCACCACCGACCATATCATGCCCGCCGGAGCGAAGATCCTGCCCTACCGCTCCAATGTGCCGAAGATCTCGGAATTTTGCTTCGAAGTCGTGGATCCAAGCTTCCCGGCGCGGGCCAGGGCGGCGGGGGAGAGCATCCTCGTCGGCGGCGCCAACTACGGACAGGGCTCCTCGCGCGAGCACGCGGCGCTGGCTCCGCTGTATCTGGGCGTGCGAGCGGTGATCGCCAAGAGCTTTGCCCGCATCCACGCGGCCAATCTCATCAACGCCGGCATCCTGCCGCTCTGTTTTGCCGATCCCGCCGACTACGATAAGCTCCGTCAGGGCGATCGCCTGTGCCTGCGCGGCGTCCATGCCGGTCTGGAAAACGGCGAGCTCATCCTGGAGGCGAACGGCGAGAGCATCCCTCTCGTCTGCAACTTCAGTGAGCGGCAGCGGGCGGTCTTGCTCGCCGGCGGACTGCTGAACTATACGAGGGAGGGAAAGCTTTGATGGAAGAGAGGATCGAGGCGGCGAAGCGACATTTTGAACAGCTTCTTCGCGAGCAGTTGGCACGGCAGGAGCGCATGGCTCAGAACATGGAGCCGAGAGATTACGCAAAGGCCGGGCACATCGTCGTCGGGCTTGTCGACGGCGACGGGATCGGTCCGATCATCATGAAGGAAGCCCGCCGCGCGGCCGAGAAGCTTCTTAAGGAGGAGCTCGCCTCCGGGCGTGTGGAGCTGCGGGAGGTCAGCGGCCTGACGATCGAAAACCGCCTCGCCTGCGGCCAGGCCGTCCCGCCGGATACGCTCACGCAGATCAAGGCCTGCGACGTGCTGCTCAAGGGCCCGACCACCACGCCGAAGGGCGGCGCGCTCGAAAGCGCGAACGTCACCCTGCGCCGGGAGCTGGATCTCTACGCCAACGTGCGTCCGGTCTGCGTGCCGGAGGAGGGGATCGACTGGATCTTTTTCCGCGAGAACACCGAGGGCGAGTACGCGCTCGGCAGCCGCGGCGTCGAAATCCCCGGCGAGCTGAGCATGGACTTCAAGGTCACCACCGACGCCGGGACCCGGCGCATCGCCCGCGCGGCCTTTGACTACGCCCGCGCCAACGGCAAGAAGAGCGTCGCCATCGTCACAAAGGCCAATATCATGAAAAAGACCGACGGGATGTTCTCGCGCATCGCCCACGAGGTGGCCGCGGATTACCCGGAGATCGAGGCCGAGGACTGGTACATCGACATCATGACCGCCAACCTCGTCAACCCCGCGGTGCGCAGCCGCTTCCAGGTCTTCCTGCTGCCCAATCTCTACGGAGATATCATCACCGACGAGGCGGCTCAGATCCAAGGCGGCGTCGGTACGGCGGGCAGCGCGAACCTCGGCGGGCGCTGGGCCATGTTCGAGGCGATCCACGGCTCGGCCCCCCGCAAGATTGAAAACGGCGAGGGCGAGTACGCAAACCCAGCCAGCATCCTCAAGGCGCTGGAGCTGCTGTTGCGGCACATCGCCCTGCCGGAGAAGGCCGACCGCCTGGCCGAGGCGCTGCGCGTCTGCACCGAGACGGAGCGCCGCGTCGTCGTCACCGGCCATCGCGACGGTGCGACCTGCCGGGAATTCGGCGACTATCTGCTGGAAAAGCTATGAGGCATCAATCGCGAAAAAGGATCGGCGCGCCGCGGCGCGTCGATCCTTTTTCGTCAAAAACCGGCGAAAAAACAGGGAGCATCCACGCAGGGGACGCTCCCTGTTTTTCATGCGTCAGAACAGGCCGCTGATCCGGCCGTTTTCATCCACGTCGATCCGTTCGGCGGCGGGCACCCTGGGCAGGCCGGGCATCGTCATGATATCTCCGGTCAGCACCACGAGGAAGCCGGCGCCGGCGGATACCTTGACGTTCTTCACCGTAACGGTGAAATCCTCCGGCGCGCCGAGCTTCGTCGGATCGTCGGAAAAGCTGTATTGCGTCTTGGCGATGCATACGGGAAGACCGCCGAAGCCAAGCCGCGTCAGCTCGTCGATCTGCTTCTGAGCGGAGGGCAGGATGCTCACGTCCCTGCCGCCGTAAACGCGCGTGACGACGGCGCGGATCTTTTCCTCGATGCTGCAGTCGAGCGCATAGGAGAAGCGGAAATCACCCTGTTCCTCCTCACAGAGACGGACCACCTCGCGGGCCAGCGCCTCGCCGCCCTTCCCGCCCTCGGCCCACACGGTGGAAAGGACGGTGTTCACGCCGAGTTCGCGGCATTTGGAGATGATGAAGTCGATCTCGGCGTCCGTATCGGTCGGGAAGCGGTTGACCGCCACCACGCAGGGCAGACCGTATACGCCGCGGATGTTCGACACATGGCGGAGCAGGTTGGGGATGCCCTTTTCGAGCGCGGCGAGATCCTCCCGTCCGAGCTCGTTTTTGGAAAGCCCTCCGTGCATTTTGAGCGCGCGCACGGTCGCCACGATCACGACGGCGTCCGGAACGAGACCAGCCATACGGCACTTGATATCAAGAAACTTCTCTGCGCCGAGATCCGCGCCGAAGCCGGCCTCGGTCACGGTGTAATCGCCCATCTTCAGGGCCATGCGTGTGGCCATGACGGAGTTGCAGCCGTGCGCGATGTTGGCAAAGGGGCCGCCGTGTACAAAGGCCGGCGTGCCCTCGAGCGTCTGTACGAGGTTCGGCTTGAGCGCGTCCTTGAGCAGCGCAGCCATCGCGCCCACGGCCTTGAGATCGCCGGCGGTGACAGGCGTGCCTTCATAGCTGTAGCCCACGATGATGCGTCCAAGGCGCTCCTTGAGATCGGTGATGGAGGAGGCAAGGCAGAACACGGCCATGATCTCGCTGGCGACGGTAATGTCGAAGCCGTCCTCACGCGGGGTGCCGTTGACCTTGCCGCCCAATCCGTCCACGACAAAGCGAAGCTGACGGTCGTTCATATCCACGCAGCGCTTCCAGGTGATGCGGCGCGGGTCGATGTGCAGGGAATTGCCCTGCTGGATATGGTTGTCGAGCATGGCGGCGAGCAGGTTGTTGGCCGCGCCGATGGCATGGAAATCACCGGTGAAGTGGAGGTTGATGTCCTCCATGGGCACCACCTGCGCGTAGCCGCCTCCCGCGGCGCCGCCCTTAATGCCGAACACGGGGCCGAGAGAGGGCTCCCGCAGGGCAACGGTCACGTCCTTGCCGATCCTGCGCAGACCGTCGGCCAGGCCGATGGTGGTGGTCGTTTTCCCCTCGCCCGCGGGCGTGGGGGTGATCGCCGTCACCAGCACGAGCTTGCCGTTTTCGCGGCCGGTTTCCCGCAGCAGCGCGGGATCGATCTTGGCTTTATATCGTCCGTACTGCTCCAGGTATGCTTCGTCCACATGAGCCCGGCGGGCAATTTCACCGATGGGCTGCAGCGCGCATTCCTGCGCGATCTCGATGTCGCTCTTATATGCCATGGTCGCACCTCTTTCTTGTTTCTTTCACTTGAAATACCGGACCGCCGCTTCAAACATGCGGATATCGTATCTGCCGGGAACGTTGCGGTACAGGCCTTCGCCGATGCGTTCGGCGTGTCCCATCTTGCCGAAAACGCGGCCGTCGGGGGACGTGATCCCCTCGATGGCATAGCGTGATCCGTTCGGGTTGAAGCGGATGTCCGCGCTCGCTTCATGGGACGGATCGACGTATTGCGTGGCGATCTGTCCGTTCGCGGCAAGGCTGCGGATCAGCTCCTCGCTGCCGATAAACCGGCCTTCCCCGTGCGAGATGGGGACGTTGTACACGTCGCCGACCTCGGTGAGCGCGAGCCAGGGGGATTTGTTGGAGGCCACGCGTGTGCGTACAATGCGGGACTGGTGGCGTGCGATGGTGTTGAATGTCAGCGTCGGACAGCTCTCGTCCGTGTCGATGATCTTCCCGTAGGGGACGAGACCGAGCTTGATCAGTGCCTGGAAGCCGTTGCAGATGCCGCACATCAGGCCTTCGCGCCGCTCAAGCAGCTCCGTGACGCCCTCCCTGACCGCTTCGCTGCGGAAGAAGGCGGTGATGAACTTGCCGGAACCGTCCGGTTCGTCGCCGCCGGAGAAGCCGCCGGGGATAAAGACGATCTGCGCGGTCCTGAGCGCCTCGGCAAAGCGCTCGACGCTGCGGGAGATCCTGTCCGCGGAGAGATTGTTGATCACAAGGATTTCGGGCTCGGCTCCCGCGTCACGGACGGCCTTGGCGCTGTCGTACTCGCAGTTGGTGCCGGGGAAGGCGGGGATCAGCACGCGCGGGCGCGCGCATTTCACGGCCGGGGTGCAGCGTTTTTCAGCCCGGTACGAGAAGGTCTCCATCGGCTGCGCGGGGCTGGGGATGCTGCAGGCGTATACGGATTCCAGCCGGCCCTCGTAGCGCTGCAGGAGCGCATCGAGAGAAAGCGCCTCGGCGCCGCGCGCGATGCTCCCGTCGTCGGTGGTGACCCCGATGAGCTGCGCGTCGGGGATATCCTCCGCCGTCTCGAGCAGGAACGCGCCGTAGTCATATCCGAAAAGCGTCTCCATCGCGAGTCCCTCCGCAAACGAGAAGCCGATCCCGTTCCCGATGGCCATTTTGAAAACAGCCTCCGCGATACCGCCGTAACCGGGCGTGAAGCACGCGACGGCCTTTCCGCCGCGCAGCAGCGCGGTGACCCGGGAGAACACCCGGATCAGCGAGGCGGGCTCCGGAAGACGGTTTTCGTCATAGTCAGGAGCAAGCCGGAACAGACGGTGTCCGGCCGCCTTGAATTCGGGGGAGACGATGTGCGCGCACTTCTCCGTCGTCACGGCAAAGGAGACCAGCGTGGGCGGCACGTCGAGCGTTTCGAAGGAACCGCTCATGGAATCCTTCCCGCCGATGGCGGCGACGCCGAGATCCGTCTGCGCCTTGAACGCGCCGAGCAGCGCGGATAGAGGCTTGCCCCAGCGGCGGCCGTCCCTGCCGAGCTTTTCAAAGTATTCCTGAAAACTCAGATAGACGTCCTGAAACGCGGCGCCCGAGGCGATCAGCTTGCAGATGGACTCGACCACGGCAAGATAAGCGCCGTGATAGGGACTTTTTTCCGTGATGAAGGGATTGTAGCCCCAGGCCATCAGGGAACAGTCGTCCGTATGTTTCTTCTCCAGTGAGATCTTCTGGACCATCGCCTGAACCGGCGTGAGCTGGTTGACGCCGCCGAAGGGCATGAGGACGGTCCCGGCGCCGATGGTGGAATCGAAGCGCTCGGACAGCCCGCGCCTGGAGCAGCAGTTGAGATCGCTGACGAGGGCGGAGAAATTCTCCGAAAAACCCCCGCCGACAGCGCGCCGGTAATCGGCCGGCGCGGCAGCCGTGACGGAGATATGCTTGTCTGCGCCGTTGGTATCCAGAAAAGAGCGCCGGATATCGACGATCCTGACCCCGTTCCACCGCATGGTCAGGCGCGGCTCGGCCTTGACGACGGCGACAGGCGTGGCCTGCAGGTTTTCCTCAGCGGCCAGCGCGAGAAACGCCTCAGCGTCGCCGGGGGCGACCACGACGGCCATGCGCTCCTGCGATTCGCTGATGGCGAGCTCCGTGCCGTCAAGGCCCTCATACTTGCGGGGAACGGCATTGAGGTCGATGTCCAGGCCGTCGGCCAGCTCCCCTATGGCGACGGAGACGCCGCCCGCGCCGAAGTCGTTGCAGCGCTTGATCATCCGGCAGGCGTCGCCGTTGCGGAACAGGCGCTGGAGCTTGCGCTCCTCGGGCGCGTTGCCCTTCTGGACTTCCGCGCCGCAGGTCTCGACCGAGTGCGCGTTGTGGGCCTTGGAGGATCCGGTCGCGCCGCCGATGCCGTCGCGGCCGGTACTGCCGCCGAGGAGGATGACAAGGTCGCCCGGAGCGGGCGTTTCCCGGCGGACATTCTCCGCCGGGGCCGCGGCGATGACTGCCCCGATCTCCATCCGCTTTGCGGCATAGCCGGGGTGATACAGCTCGTCCACGATGCCCGTGGCCAGACCGATCTGGTTCCCGTAGGAGGAGTAGCCGGCGGCGGCGGTCGTGACCAGCTTGCGCTGCGGGAGCTTTCCGGGGATCGTCTCGCTGACGGGGACCGTCGGATCCGCGGCACCGGTCACGCGCATGGCGCCATAGACATAGGCGCGCCCGGAAAGGGGATCGCGGATCGCGCCGCCGATGCAGGTGGCCGCGCCGCCGAAGGGCTCGATCTCGGTGGGATGGTTGTGCGTTTCGTTCTTGAACAGGAGGAGCCAGGACTCGTCCACGCCGTCCGCCGTGACGGTGATCTTCACCGTGCAGGCGTTGATCTCCGCCGACTCGTCCAGCTTGTCCAGCTTCCCCTGATTCCGCAGGACCTTCACGGCGAGCGTGGCCAGATCCATCAGGCAGACGGGCTTTTCACGGCCGAGCGATCTGCGTGCCGCGAGATAGTCCTCGTAAGCGCGCTGCAGAAGGGCGTCTTCAAAGTGTACGGAGTCGATGACGGTGTTGAAGGTCGTGTGGCGGCAGTGGTCCGACCAGTAGGTATCGAGCACGCGCACCTCCGTGATGGTGGGGTCGCGCCCCTCCGAGCGGAAGTAGGCCTGGCAGCAGGCGATATCGTCCGCATCCATGGCAAGGCCGTAGCGTACGACGAAGTCCTCCAGCTCCGCGCGGCTCAGCGCGTTGAAGCCGTGCAGCGTCTCGACGGCGACGGGGATCTCATACCGGATGGCCAGGGTCTCGGGCTTTTCCAGCGCAGCCTCGCGGGCCTCAACGGGGTTGATGACATAGCGCTTGATCGTGTCGATCTCCGCGGCGCTGAGGGCGCCGTACAGCGCATAGACCCTTGCTGAACGGACGAGCGGACGCTCCCCGCGGGAAATGATCTGGATGCACTGCGCGGCCGAATCGGCACGCTGGTCGAACTGACCGGGCAGATATTCCACGGCGAAGACGACGGCGCCGTCCGTTTCGCAGACGGGATAGACGATATCCAGCTGCGGCTCGGAGAAAACGGTCTTGACCGCATACTGAAACAGCTCCTCGCTGATGTTTTCCGCATCGTAGCGGTTGAACAGCCGAACCTTTTCCAGCGCGGAGATCCCGAGCAGCGTGCGGGCGTCGTTCAGCAGCGCGCGGGCCTCGTTGTCGAGCCCCGGTCTCTTTTCCACATAGATCCGATATACCATGTCATACCTCTTTTTCCGCCCGCAGGGCGCGCTGCCCGATATCGCGGCGGCAGTAAGCGTTTTCAAAATGGACCTGAGAGGCGAGGGCGTAGGCGGAGGCCACGGCCTCCGGCAGACTGTCCGCCACGGCCGTGCAGCCGACGACGCGTCCGCCGCTGGTGACGAGCCGTCCGTCCTGCAGGGCAGCCCCCGCAACGTAGACCCGGTCACGGATCGTCTCCGGGATCTCAAGCGGAAATCCCTTCTGATAGGATGCCGGGTATCCTTCCGAGGCAAGGATCACGCAGCAGGCGTGCCTGTCGCTGAAGCGGACCTCGACCTCGGAGAGCCGCTCGTCGCTGACGGCGCGCATGATGGTGAACAGATCGCTCTGCAGAAGAGGCAGCACGACCTGCGTCTCGGGATCGCCGAAGCGGCAGTTGTATTCGATGACCTTCGGGCCGTCCTTCGTCAGCATCAGGCCGAAGTAAAGACAACCCTTGAAGCGGCGCTCCTCGGCGTTCATCGCGGCAACGGTCGGCAGGAAGATCTCTGCCATACAGCGCGCGGCGACATCGTCGGTGTAGTACGGGTTGGGGGCGACGGTGCCCATGCCGCCCGTGTTGAGCCCGGTGTCGTTGTCCCCGGCGCGCTTGTGATCCATCGAGGACACCATGGGGACAAGGGTCTTTCCGTCCGTAAACGCGAGAACGGAGACCTCGGGGCCCTCGAGATATTCTTCGATGACGACGCGCTCGCCGCTCCTGCCGAAGCGTCGGTTTGCCATCATATCCACGACGGCCTCCCGCGCCTCCTCTCGGGTGTGCGCGATGATGACGCCCTTGCCGAGCGCCAGACCGTCCGCCTTGATGACGATGGGGACGGGGGCGTCGTCCAGATACCGCAGCGCCGTGTCCATGTCGTCAAAGGTCTCGCAGGCGGCGGTGGGGATGCCGTATTTTTTCATCAGCTGCTTGGAAAAGACCTTGCTGCCTTCGATGACGGCAGCGTCGGCGCGCGGGCCGAAGCAGGGGATCCCGAGCGCCTCCAGCGCGTCGACACAGCCGAGCACCAGGGGGTCGTCCGGCGTGACGACGGCGTAGTCGATCCGGTTTTCCGCGGCGAACGCGCCGATGCCGGGGACGTCGGTCGCTCCGATGGGGACGCAGACCGCGTCGGCTGCGATGCCGCCGTTGCCGGGGAGCGCGAAGATCTGCGTGACGTCGGGGCTTTCTTTCAGCTTTTTGATGACAGCGTGCTCGCGTCCGCCGCTGCCGACGACAAGAACTTTCACCGTGCGCCTCCCATCAATGATGGAACAGACGCATCCCGGTGAAGGCCATGACCATGCCGTACTTGTTCGCGGTCTCGATCACATGGTCGTCGCGGATGGAGCCGCCCGGCTCGGCAATAAACTGCACGCCGGATTTGCGCGCCCGCTCCACGTTGTCGCCAAAGGGAAAGAAAGCGTCGCTGCCGCAGGTGACCCCGCTCTGCGTGGCGATCCAGGCCTTTTTTTCCTCGGCCGTCAGCTCGTCGGGCTTTACCTTGAACAGACGCTGCCACTCGCCCTCGCGCAGGACGTCCTCATATTCATCGGACGTGTAGATGTCGATCGCATTGTCCCGGTCCGGACGGCGGATCCCGTCCACGAACGGCAGACCCAGCACCTTGGGGTGCTGGCGCAGATACCAGTTGTCGGCCTTCTGGCCGGCCAGACGCGTGCAGTGGATGCGGCTCTGCTGTCCGGCGCCGACGCCGATGGCCTGTCCGTCCTTCACATAGCAGACGGAGTTGGACTGCGTGTATTTGAGCGTGATGAGCGCGACGATCATATCGATCCTGGCCTGCTCCGGGAGCGCCTTGTTTTCCGTCACGATGTTTTCCAGCAGCCCGGCGTCGATGCGGAAGTCGTTGTGCCCCTGTTCGAAGGTCACGCCGAAAACGTCCTTGCACTCCTGCGCGGCGGGAACGTAGGCAGGATCGATCTGCACGACGTTGTAATTGCCTTTTTTCTTCGTTTTCAGGATAGCCAGCGCCTCGTCGGTGTAGCCCGGGGCGATGATGCCGTCGGAGACCTCTTCCCTGAGATAGGCGGCCGTCGCGGCGTCGCAGACGTCGCTGAGCGCGGCCCAGTCCCCGTAGGAGCAGAGCCGGTCCGCCCCGCGCGCACGGATATAGGCGCAGGCGATGGGGCTGAGCTGCGCGTCCTCCTGCACGAAGTAGATGTGCCGGTCGGTCTCGCTCAGGGGCAGGCCGACGGCGGCGCCTGCCGGGGATACGTGCTTGAAAGACGCGGCGGAGGGGAGACCGGTGGCCTCCTTCAGCTCCCGGACAAGCTGCCAGGAGTTCAGCGCGTCGAGAAAGTTGATATAGCCGGGGCGGCCGTTGAGCACCGTGACAGGCAGCTCGGAGCCGTCCTTCATGTAGATCTTCGCGGGCTTCTGGTTTGGGTTGCAGCCGTATTTCAGTTCAAATTCCTTCATCGTTCAATCCCCCTGATTCTTATTAAACAGCTTGACCTCGCCATGGACGTTCGTATAGAGAGAAACCTTGTTGTCCGCGTTCAGGGCCTGCCAAACCGCCTCCGGCTCCGGCATGTCGATCTGAAGCGGTTCGCCGGCAAAGCTCGGCAGGGGAGAGCCGTCGCCCTGATAGGTGCCGATAAAATAGCCTTTCCCTTCGTCGCAGCCCTCATAGTCATAGAAGCAGCGCAGGCAGCGCCCGTCCACCCGCTTGAGGATGGAGAGGGAAAAGCTGCCGTCGGCGTTCAGGAGCGCGGAGATGCGCGGCGTCCAGTTGGGGCCGTCCGGCTCGTATTCACGAGTGGCGAGCGCGGCGCGGAAATCGCCCATATCCCGGATGGTGTCGGTCTGGTCGCCGTTGGTGACGATCAGGCTTTGGCCCATGCTGCGCACGGGATGGTAGATGATGAGACTGGGATCGGTGAGCCGGGAGGCGTCGTAGGCTTCCGTGCGGATCCCGTCGTCGGTCAGGGAAAAGATGCGGTTGCGGCTGTTCTCGCTGCGGCCCATGATGAAATAATAGACGCGGTCTCTGCCGACGGCGATCCCGCGACCGGGATAGGGATTGTTTTTCAGAAAGCTGAGAAAATCGATCATCATGCCAGATCCTTTCTTTTTATGATTTCTGAAGAGACCAGCTCGGCGGCCTCGGGAAGGATGACCCATTCCGCCTGCTCCATCACGCGCCGCTGGAGCTGCTGCGGGGTGTCGCCCGGCAGGACGGGGACGGCTTTCTGCAGGAGGATCCTGCCGCCGTCGGGGATCTCGTTGACAAAATGGACAGTGGCTCCGGTGACCTTGACGCCGCAGCGGAGCGCGGCCTCGTGCACCTTCAGCCCGTAAAAGCCTTTCCCGCAGAAGGAGGGGATCAGCGACGGGTGGATATTGATGATCCGACCTTCGAAGCGGCGGGTAAAGTCGGCGCTCAGGATGCTCATGAAGCCGGCCAGAATGATGAGATCGATCTCCCGTTCTTCCAGCGCGGCCGCAAGCGCCGCTTCCAGGCCCTCCTGTCCGCCGCAGCCGCCGCGCGTGAACGTGAGCGTCTCGACCCCGGCTCTCTCCGCCCGGGTCAGCGCATAGGCGTCGGCTTTGTTGGAGACGACGAGCCGGATCGTCCCGTGCGGGATCCTGCCCGCCTTCTCGGCGTCAAGCAGGGCCTGAAGGTTCGTGCCCCCGCCGGAGACGAGGACGGCGATCCTGGCTTTGTTCATGGATCCGTCCCCCCTCTCACAGCAGGCATATCCGCTGATGGCCCTCGACGATCTCGCCGATGACGTAGGCCGGCTCCCCGGCCTCCCTCAGCGCCGCGAGAGCCGAGTCGGCGCTGTCCCGGGAAACGGACAGCACCATCCCGACGCCCATGTTGAAGGTGTTGAACATGTCGCGCTCGGGGATCTTCCCCTTTGCTTGGAGAAGATCAAAAACAGGCGGCGTGCGGATGGCGGCCTTTTCGATCCTGGCACAGAGGCCCTCCGGGACGGAGCGAGGGACATTTTCGTAAAAACCGCCGCCGGTGATATGGCTGACGCCGTGCACCTCGGAGACCGCCAGGGCGGCGAGGACCGGCTTGACATAGATCTTCGTCGGCGTGAGCAGCGCGTCTCCCAGGGTCGCGCCGAGCTGCGGGACATAGGCGCCGAGATCTGCACGCTCCACATCGAACACCTTCCGAACCAGCGAATAGCCGTTGGAGTGGATACCGCTGGAGGGCAGGGCGACAAGCACGTCCCCGGGCCGGACGGCGGACGGATCGAGGATCTTCTCCCGGTCGATGATCCCGACAGCAAAGCCGGCCAGGTCGTAATCGTCCGGGCGCATGGTCCCGGGGTGCTCGGCCGTCTCGCCGCCGATCAGCGCGCAGCCGGCCCGAACACAGCCCTCCGCCACGCCGGACACCAACGCAGCCACCTTCTCGGGGTCGTTTTTGCCGATGGCGATATAGTCGAGGAAAAACAGGGGCGCCGCGCCGCAGCAGACAATGTCGTTGACGCACATGGCCACGCAGTCGATGCCCACGCTGTCGTGCCTGTCCATCAACTGGGCGATGCGCTGTTTCGTGCCGACGCCGTCGGTGCCGGAGACGAGAACGGGCTCCTTCATGCCGCCGAGCGCCGGGGCGAAAAGTCCGCCAAAGCCGCCGATGCCGGAGAGCACGCCGGGAATGAACGTGCGCTCCACATGCTTTTTCATAAGACGCACGCCTTCATAACCGGCCTCGATATCGACGCCGGCCGCAGCGTACGATGCGGAATGAGAGTGTTCCATGGCTTACCCCTTTCCGTTCCAGCAGTAGGTGCAGATCTTGTCACGGCCGATGCCGATGGCCTCCAGAAGGCCGTCGAGGGACTGATAGCCCAGAGAGTCGAAGCCGAGCTTATCGCAGATCGTCTGCAGAAAGCATTTGCCGCGCTCGGTGGAGGCGTCCGCATACTCGTCGAGATGCGCCACGCCCTCGCTGCCCTCCAGCTCCTGGATTACCCTGCGCGCGAGCAGATCCATGTCGGAGTTGTTGCGTGAAAAGTTGAGATACTTGCAGGCATACATGATGGGCGGGCAGGCCGAACGCATATGGACCTCGGCCGCGCCGGATTCATAAAGGAATTCTACCGTGCTCTGCAGCTGCGTGCCGCGGACGATGGAGTCGTCCACAAACAGGAGCTTTTTGCCCTCGATCAGCTCGGGCACCGGGATCTGCTTCATCTTGGCGACCTGGTCGCGCATGTCCTGGCTGGCGGGCAGGAAGGAACGCGGCCAGGTCGGCGTGTATTTGACGAAAGGCCGCGCGAAGGGACGGCCGCTGCGGTTGGCATAGCCGATGGCGTGCGGCACGCCGGAATCGGGCACGCCGGCCACATAGTCGATCTCGGGAAGGCCTCCCTGCTCAGCCTCGCTGCGGGCCATGATCTCGCCGTTGCGCATGCGCATGATCTCGACGTTCACGCCCTCGTAGTTTGAGTTCGGGTAGCCGTAATAGGTCCAGAGAAAGGCGCAGATCTTCATGTCCTGCCCGGCGGGGGAGAGGACCTCCCAGCCGTCGGCCCCGAGGCGCAGGATCTCCGCCGGCCCAAGCTCGTAGGCCGTTTGATAGCCGAGCTTCTGATAGGCAAAGGACTCAAAGGACACACAGAAACCATCGGCGTCCTGGCCTACGAGCACCGGCAGCCTGCCGCAGCGGTCGCGCGCAGCGATGAGCGAGCCGTCGGCGGTCATGAGCAGGATGGACATGGACCCGTCGATGACGTTCTGTGCGTTCCTGATGCCGTCGGCCAGGGTCTCGCATTCGTTGATGAGCGCGGCTGCCAGCTCGGTCATGTTGACCCTGCCGGAGCCCATCGCCATGAACTGATGCCCGTGATCGGAAAAATAGGTGTTGACGAGCTCCTCCGCGTTGTTGATCTGGCCCACGGTGGTGATGGCGTAAAGGCCCAGATGCGAGCGTACCAGCAGCGGCTGCGGATCGGCGTCGCTGATGCAGCCGATGCCGACGTTTCCGGAAAACTCCGCCAGATCCTTTTCAAAGCGCGTGCGGAAGGGCGTGTTGGCGATGGAGTGGATCTCCCGGACGCAACCATTCTCCCGGCTCCAGACGGCCATACCGGCGCTGCGGGTGCCGAGGTGGCTGTGATAATCCGTTCCGAAGAAGACGTCCAGGACGACATCGCGGTGAGAGACCGCGCCGAAAAAGCCGCCCATTAAGCGAAGAACAGCGCCGACAGCGTCATCGGGTCGATGTAGCGGCCGTCTTTATACACGCGCATGTTGCCGGATGCGATCTCGTCGATGAGCATGACCTTGCCGTCCGCGTCGTAGCCGTATTCGAATTTGATGTCGTAGAGGACGAGGCCGCGGGCCGCCATCTCATCGGCGACGATCTTCGTGATCTTCTGGGTCATATCCTTGATGGCGTCGTACTGCTCGGCCGTCATCACGCCCAGCACGATCAGACCGTCCTTTGTGACAAGGGGATCGCCCTTTTCGTCGTTTTTGAAGGTCATCTCCACGTAAGCGGGCAGATCGGCGCCCTCTTCAACGTAGTCGCCGTAACGGCGCAGGAAGGAACCGACGGCCTTATAGCGGCAGATGACTTCCAATCCCTTGCCGAAGACCCTGGCCGGGAGGACTTCCATGGTGGTGTCGCCGAGATCGGCGCTCACGTAGTGCGTGCGGATGCCTGCGGCGTTGATCTTCTCGAAGAAATAAACGGACATGCGCAGGTTTACATCGCCCACACCGTCGATCGTCAGGCCGACGGAGTTCTCGCCGGGATCAAAGACACCGTCCTTGCCGGTGCAGTCGTCCTTGAACTTGAGCAGATAGTTCCCGTTCTCCAGAGCGTAGACGTTTTTGGTCTTTCCGGTGTACACGAGCTTGTTTTCCATGATCGGTTCTCCTTTATTCTGAAATATTTTTTTGCGTTACAGCCTGGACGCGATCCCCGCGTCCTTTTCCAGCACGGCCAGGGTATCCGCCCGGCGCTTTGCGGCAAGCCTTCCGGCAAGCGTCTCGTCCTCTACGGCGAGGATCTGAGCGGCGAGGAGAGCGGCGTTCGCGCCGTTGTTGACGCCGACGGTCGCAACGGGGATGCCGGAGGGCATCTGCACGGTCGACAGCAGCGCATCGAGCCCGTCGAGCGCCGGCCCCTTGCAGGGGATGCCGATGACGGGCAGCGTGGTATTGGCCGCGATGGCCCCGGCAAGATGGGCAGCCATGCCGGCGGCCGCGATGATCACACCGAAGCCCTGCGCCCGCGCGTTCAGAGCAAAGTCACGCGCCTCCTCGGGCGTCCGGTGCGCGGAGTATACGTGGGCCTCGAAGGGGATCTCGAGCTCACGCAGGAGGACGACAGCCTTTTCGAGGACGGGCAGATCGCTGTCACTGCCCATAACGATGCCGATTTTCTTCATGTTAATCTCCTTTTTCGCTGTTTTCATTCCGAAAAGAAACATAGCTGCACGTCTGCAAAAGGAAAACCCGGCTTGCAAAGCTGTGGTTATGCCTCGCAGAAACCGGGTGTCAGAGCGTATTGTTTTTTGATGGGGCAGGCGAAAACCGCGCTCGTCTTCCCCGTGCAGAAAGCGCCGCCGATGGGGCGGCCGATTCTTCCGCGCTGGTCGAACACAAGCATTCGCACAACCTCCGAAAAAAAGAAAAGCCTTACCGGACACGGGTAAGACACAGCCTGCAGCCGGGCGGCATAAAAGATCTGCGCCCCTGCTGTTACGTCTTGCGGTCTCTCAGGATCGTCTTAAAGTCAAGTCAATTATAACGGCTGAGTCATCGGGCTGTCAATCGGCGAATTAGACAGAAAACCCGCCGCCGCGGGGTCGATTCTCCGGGGAAGCGCTGATAAAAGGTCTGAAGCGATCGGAAGCCGGGATGAGAAAAGGGCTGGCAGCGGCACACGCGAGATGACTTTTGAGGCAAAGCATAAAATCGTCGCAAGCGATATCGCTTGCGACGACTTGTCTATTCTTTACACTGATGATGCAGCAAGGTTAATCCTTCGGGAAGGAAGAAATTGTGAAAGAACCCTACGCCCGGGGGGTGCCTTTCACGTTCAACAACCCCGCCATACAAAAAAACCGTCGACTTTTGTCGACGGTTTTCTGCATGGTGGAGACGGAGGGATTCGAACCCTTGACCTTACGGATGCGAACCGTACGCTCTCCCCAGCGGGCCGCAAATATTGCTGAAATACCGATGAAACGGTTTTAAAGATCACAGAAAAATACAAAAGAAAGGACAAATTAAGAGGAATTTGTTTCCCTCTGTTCAAAGCGCAGGATGAGGTGTGTTTTCTCAAACTCTGTGTGAGGGGTAGTATCTCATATGCCGGAACACCGGGGTACATCCGTAAAACTAAATGAGATCAAAGGGCCGTTTTTACGTTCAATCGTGAAAGCGGCCTTTTGAAACCAAAAATACATAGTCATAGCAAGCGATGTGCAGCGTGTGACGACCTGGCTGAGTTTTCTCAATAGACGCCGCACCCCCACGGATTCGGGAAGGGAATAGTTATATATGCGCCTGTGCCCGACAGGAGAGTCTTAAGCCCGCACGAAGGGTGAAGGCTCGATCGGAGAAGCGGGAGAAGCGGAAAAAACCGGTCGGTTATACTTCCGTCCTCCAGCTGATCCATGCAACCGTGGTATACACCGCGTCGTTGACGACATTTGCGTCGCTCAGGCTACGCGCAGCTCGGACAAGCATATCCGTGCTGCAGGAAAGCGTCTGATTGCCACGTTGGAGAACGCGGGCCATTTCTTCCGGGCTGCGCAGATCAGACCAGTTATAATCCACGATCTTTAGCTGCGGCTCGAAGCCGGCCTCCTGGACGGCACGGATCAGGCTCTCGCACTCCCTTACGGGATCATCGATGGAGCTGTGGGGTTCCTCGCCGGCCCGGCGCAGCACCTCGTCCCGCATCGGCTGATTCCAGCTGCGAAAGCGGGACAGGAAGCAGGAACCGCGGGTCATCGCGCTCATTTTCTGTACCGTTTCAATGTCGCATACGGCGGGAGACATCGTTGAGATTGAAAAGTCGAAGCCCTTGGTAAAGATCGGTTCGTCGCCCCGGACTTTTGTGAAGTCGCAGCAGAAGGTTTGCCAGGGCGTGGAGAAGGGGGCCATGTTTTCCGCCGCATGTCGAAGCATCTCCGGCGAAAAGTCGACCAACGTCACATCGCAGCCCCGCGCGGCAAAGAGCACGCCGTATTTTCCGACGCCGCAGCCGATATCCAGCACGCGAAAGCCGGAACGGAGCATATCGTTCTGCTCCCAATAACGAAAGACGTCTTTATTGTAGCTGTTTTGCTCTTGAAGAAAGACCTTTTGATAGTCTTCCGCAGCAGCATCCCATTTCGCGGATGAATTGAGTTCCATGTCTTATTTCTCTCCTTCGTGGCCAGTCTTCACGTCCGGGAACGGCACTATTACGGGGATTCCCATATAGTCGATCGTGTGAACATGCATGTCGTATACGGCCTCGATATGCGATGGGTCGAGGCATTCCAACCCACCCGAGTCAAATACGGTGCTGTCTTTGAGCAGCAGGAAACTGTCGCAGTAGCGGACAGCCAGATTCAGGTCGTGCAGGACGCATATGACGCAGATATTTTGTTCACGCGCTATAGTCTGCACGAGCTGCATCACCTCGTGCTGGTTGCGCGGGTCAAGGTTGCTGGTGGGCTCATCGAGCAGCAGCAGACGCGGCTCCTGTGCCAGCGCACGCGCCAGAAGCACTTTCTGCGCCTCACCGCCGGACAGCTGTGAAAGATTGCGCAACATCAGCGATTCCAGTTTCAATTGCGCCAGCAGCGACATGACGATCTCACGGTCTGCAGGCGTAACGTCCCAGCGGATGTAGGGGCGTCGGCCCAGCAGCACCGTGTCGAAAACACTCAAGTCCGAGCTGCGCGAGGATTGTGCCACATAAGCTGCCTGCCGCGCCATTTCGGGACCGGAGAGGCTGAACACGTCCTTCCCGTCCACCAGCACGCTGCCGGACTGGGGACGTAAGATCCGGTCGATACATTTAAGCAGCGTGCTTTTGCCCGCGCCGTTTTTCCCGAGGATCGCGCCAACACGGCCGTCTTCAAGGCGAAAACTGATGTTCCGGAGCACCGGCGGCATGCTGCGCCCATAGGCGAAAGAGAGATCTCTTAGTTCAATCATGACCACCCCTCCCCCTGAACAAAAGGATCAAAAATACCGGACCGCCGATGAAGGACATGATCGCGCCGATCGGAAGAATCACCGGCGGGTCGATCAGCTTTGCCGCTGCGTCAGCGAGGATTAGCAGCAAAGAACCACAGAGCGCGGAGCCGGGGATCAGATAGCGATGGTCATTGCCGACGAAAAAGCGCATCATATGCGGCGCGATCAATCCCACAAAACTGATGATTCCCGCAAAGGACACCGCTGCTGCAGCGGACAGCGAACAGACGGCCATGCTGACAAGCATCAGACGCCGGGCATTGACGCCAAGGCTCGTGGCCGTATCAAAGCCCGCTTCCATTGCATTATAGTTCCACCGGTTGAACAGGAAAAACAGGGAACAGAAAGCAAAGACGAAGGTCAGAAAACGCAAGTCCTGCCAACCCACATTGCCGAGGTTGCCAAAGGTCCAGAAAACGACTGCGCCTAGGGAAGTGTCGTCGGCAAAATATTGCAGAAGGGTGCTGCCGCCGCCAAACATGGCGCTCAATGCCGTGCCCGCGAGAACCAGTCCGCCCGGCCCGACGCCGCGTTTCATGCGCGAGATCGCAATGATTGCCAGGGACGAAACTGATCCGAACACAAAAGCGCAGAGCGTCACAATATAAGGATTGCTGACCGAGACAGTGTTGTTTGAAAGCGAATTTGTGATCATGCCTCCGCCGAAGACAATGATCCCAAGCGCTGCGCCGAAGGCTGCGCCCTGGGATACTCCCAGCGTTGAGGCCGAGGCCAGGGGATTTCGCAGCACACACTGCATCACCGTCCCGGAGGCGGCGAGTATCGCTCCAATCAAAACAGCGGCAAGGACGCGCGGCAGACGAATGTTCATCACCGCGGTAATGTGCTTGCGTTCAGCTGTTCCAAAAAAGACGCGCAGTATCTCAGCAGGGCTCAGCCGGATGGAGCCGATCCCCATATATAGGACAGCTGCAAGCAGCACTACGAGCAGCGCTGCAAGCAGCGCTGCTCGTTTCCGCCGTATGTAGCGGTCGTATTGTTTCAGTTGTTCCGTTGCTTTCTGCACAGCCTGACTTCCTTTTATTCTCCCAACGACACAGGGCCATAGCCGAGCCCATTCTCCGCAAGCAGCGCGAGATAACCCTCATGCCCAAGGAAGAAGGTGAAAATCTCTTCCGCTTTTGCCTCAAAGTCCACATCGGCAAAGGCCTCGGGGTAGAGCAGAGATCCGGCATAGTAGGCGCTGACCAGAGGGATCTCAACATTGGTATAATTCGCCGTGGCGTTCGGCCACTGGTATACCCGGCCGTTCTTGAAGGCGCTCAGCTGCTCAAAGAAGGCGGGGTCCTGCGCGTATTCCTCTGCAACCAGCCCAATGTTGCCGGCATCCAGAATGATTACGTCAGCGTCCCAAGACAGCACCTGCTCCTTGTCCACCTCAACGCCTTTAGGCCGGTCGGCAAGGCCGGTGGCCGCGTCTTTGGCGTGAATTGCCGCGAGAATTGCGCTGTCAGAATAGACACCGGTGATCCCGTGACCGCCGCGGAAGGTGGCAGCAGCTCCGAGGCAGAGAGGTTTCTGATCAACAGGAATATCAGCCGTCCGGGCGTCGAGGTCGTCCAGACAGGCATGGATGAAGGCAATGATCTCCTCGGCGCGTTCAGACACACCGCATGCATCTCCAAAAACGCGTAAAGCCAATTCGTAATCTTCGGCAAACAGAGTGCCCTGCGGCGCCGCTACGACCATCCGGCCCAGTTGATCCTCAATGTTGGCCACAATATCTTCTTCATAGGTGCAGAGGATCACGTCGGGCTCTGCCTCAAGGATCGCCTCGGGGTTGATCTCACCGTAGCCGCCGGAGGAGACGATCGGAAGATCGGCCCACTCGTCCTGATGGAAAACGCCGTAGGCCATAAAGAGGCTGCTGCTCTGATCGCCGCTTGCGACGCTTACCATTTTATCGCTCAGCAGCAGATAGGTCGCCATGCGGCTGGCATTGCCAAGAGTCACAATGCGCTCAACCTTAGCGGGAACTTCCACTTCGCGTCCAAGCCCGTCCGTGATGATGCGCGTCTCGGCTTCATCAGCCGGAGCGGGCTCTTCCGTCGCATTTTCTGCCTGAGGGGCAGTCTCGACAGTTTGGTTTGTTTCGGCGGTAGGAACTGCAGGAGCCTCTTCTTTTGCACCGCAGCCTGTAAGCATGGAAACCGCGATCAGCAGAGCCAATAGAAATGCGAGCACAGATCTGTTTTTCATTTTCTTTTCCTTTCTTCATTTAATAATTTGATGCGTTCACTATACCACCAGAAAATGAATCGCAGAAGCCCCCCGGGGGGATAAAATCGACATATTAACGCAAAAAGTTAGTAAAATATATATGTGCCGTTGTCTTGACACAGGCAAGAACACGTTTGGATCCTTCTGTCTTTCGCTCTTTCGCTGTTGCGATTTAAAGATCGGTAAAGAGGATCGTGCGAAAGAGTCCTGCGTCATGGAAAAGGACCTTATCAAGGTCATTCGTGGGCAAAGCAAGTTTTCGGCAGAACTGCTTACATCGCTCTCTGCTAAGGCGAAAGAGGAATTGGACGGGCTGAAAGAGGCGCTGGAAGAAGCGCAAGCGGAGCTTGACCGATTGCAGTTCGAGGATGCCTCGGACTGCGAGGAATATGATCGCCTGATCGGATGGGCAGATATATATGATCGCTGCTCCTTTGAGACGAAAAAGATGTTTGTATCGAAGTTTATCAAGTCTGTACGGGTATTTCGGGATTACCGCTTGGAGATCGACTTCAACGTGTCCTATGAGGAGTTTCAGAACTTGACCGTACAGACAGCGGTATGAAAAAAGGGAAGTCTGAAACCAGACTTCCCTTAATTGGTGGAGACGGAGGGATTCGAACCCTTGACCTTACGGATGCGAACCGTACGCTCTCCCAAGCGGGCCAGTTTTAGCTAACTTCAAACACAAGAAAAGGTTTGAAAGATGCTGAAACTGGCCCGCT
>Ga0208297_1000155_pt1 | contig 175894 bp, 167 predicted proteins | sample LMS_cellobiose_e_FD_187367 | JGI IMG/M metagenome (GOLD analysis project Ga0208297, IMG submission 187367) | Rumen-fistulated moose microbial communities from Alaska, USA - LMS_cellobiose_enrichment (SPAdes) (version 2) | ecosystem: Host-associated > Mammals > Digestive system > Stomach >... | reverse complement strand
ATACATTATCACCAAGGATGCTCATGCAGTAGGCAAGACTGAACACTTTAGAGATGCTCTGTATGGAGAAACGCGTGTCGGCTTGCCCCAGTGCATATTCATCGCCTTGCAGTGTGTTGATGCAGATACCGAATTGGTCGGGGTCTACCGAGGCAAGAGCGGGAATGTAGTCGGCTTGCTTGCCCACTTGTGCATATGGACGGATGTCCCTGTAAATATTCTCAAGTATTTGATGGTAGTTCATGTCGATTCAGATATTCAAATGTTTTCTTTTATTCATGCTTCTGGAATAATACCTTATTTATATATAGCGAAATAACACTGTTGCCAACAGAAGCAGAAAGATGGTCAGTGTCTCGGTATTTCATATTTGTTTCTGTTTGCTAAATTGGAATTTACTTCCTTATTATTCTTAGCAAAACCAAAATGAAAACAACCATCATAAAATCGCCAATCGCAATAAGGATCATAGGTGTTTTCTTACGTTTCTCGTTCTTTCTGTCGAGATAAAACCACACCCGGCCAGCGATTAGCACCAGCGACATAACGACAAGCCAGACTATAACGAACGTTTTCATTTCTTTACCAACAAATTCCGATTTGTCGAATACAAATATAGGAGGATTTCAGATTCGTTTGGCCAAGTTATGCGGTTTTCGGGTATAAGAAAAACATATCTCAGACACAAGAAAAACGATATACTGAATAATCACATTCACTCCGTAATTCTTAAATCACTGATATAAAGATGTTTACAAGAAATCTAATTTAGACTTTTTTAAAATCGACAATATTTTGCTTCGAGAGGCTTATTTTCCCCCGAACTTCGCCGTATTTCGGAATTTTATAAAATCGCTCATAATCGGCCTCTGAAACATTTCTGAGGACTTTTCTGAAGTTTTTCATTCAATTTCCAGAGTTCGGAAAAATTTGGGAAAATTTGAACCGTATATGAACAAAAGATTTGCAACTAATTGATTATCAAATAGTCTTACTGACCACATCGGAAAGTAAATAGAAAGAAACAACTTCCGCCAAATCTGTACTAAAAAGTACGAATAGTCTAATAATCGGATCTCCCGGTGGATCTCGCTTTGGGGGATGAACCACCTGTGCCCGCGCGGGTAGTCGGCCGTGATCCCTGAAGGATTTCATTCATTCTGGACTCAATCTTATTGAGGGTGTCAAAGAACCGTTGCGTCGCAATGGCCGGGCCCATCAAAGGTAATCCGAAGATATTCCAACCGAACATGTGCCACCAGGAAGTGTACGGACCATCGATGTCCATCTCGATGGCTTTTGCTTTCAGCTCCTCTGCAATCCGGGACATCCAGACCAGGGGATATATGAACAATGTGGGTATGCCCAGCAGATAGGCAACCCAGTATCTCTGGGTCCTGCGTCCCAGGATATAATCAAGTTCATCCTGCAGACCTCCCAGAGGCATATACAACAGGAAGAACAGCCCGGCCGTGAAGAAATCGATGAAGCCGAGCCAGAATCCGGACCTATGTGTATGCTGGAATCTCAATTCAGGGGATCGTATTCACCGTATTCACAGCCGATATTCTCGGCGTGAATCCGGTCGACCAGTTTCCCGTCCGGATCGAACAGCTGTATGGTTCCGACACCATTGCCTCCGTTCCAGAGACGATTGTGCCGTTTGGTACCATCCGGGGCTTCGTAATTCACGAGGAGCATGTCCTTCTTCTCGCAGGTGACATCGGTAATCATCCTGCCAGAAGAACTCCTTTGCTCCACGTGCCAGATAATCCGGGTATCGGTCTCCTGGCAGTCGAATTCCGTATGGACGTGGGTCCATACTTTCGAGAAATTGAACTCATAGGGTTTCCCTTCGTACCAGAACGCGGAGAGGAGTTTTCTTGGAAGAGCCAGTGGCCCTACTTTCGGCCGTCCTCCTCCGATATCGAAAACACTGTCCGTCAGTTTCCGGCCGGTGAGCTCGCTGGTGAGGTTGCAGGATGACAGCCATACCCAGGGCGAAGTGAAGTCGCGCCCCCAGTTCTTGTCGGCATAGCCGAAGCAGTCCTCGGGACGGACGAGATAACGGCGTCCGTTCCAGAAGACCTCACCGGAGTACTCCGTCTTCATCCCTTCGGCGTGCCAGAACATTTCGAACGCCTCGGCGTGGCGGAACAACTCGTCGGCTCCGAAACCGACGTTGAAAGCCGTGACCTTGCGGATCTTCAGATCCCAGGACATACGGCCATCCTCGCACATCCATTCCGGATGGTCGGAGGCTCCTTCCACTTGGACACATCCCCGGGTACGGTCTTCGGTGAGGAAACAGTCGTCTGCCTCGATGCTGAAAGGAACACCCCAATCCACGGAGATCTTCTTCCAGCCCCAGAAGCGATGCAACTGTGCCGCATCCTCACCCCAGGCTCCGGCCTTCACCATCAGATAGGACGGCTGGATTCCCGCAGCACGGTTTTCGGGTAGTTGGCCGAACACGGGAACATCCCCGCCGCTTGCGGGATTACAGAGGAAGAACTCAATGAAAAAGGGCTTTGCCTTTCCGGTCTGCGCGTCGTATCCGGTGAAGGAATGCCACCACCAGTCGTAACCCTGATGCGCCTGTGCTCCGAAGAGCTGGCAGGCATCTCGTGCGATATCGTGTCTGTTGAACATGGAAAGCAATGAAATTACAAAAGGAGCTTCTTCGTCTCCGGGATGTCGATGCACTCGTGTTTCATCTCAAAATGCAGTTTGGAATGCAAAGATAGCCAATTCCGGGGGACTCCCTGAGTTTATAAAAGGAAAACCGGAGGCATCTGCCGGATCATCCGATCTTCGCCCATGATCGGTACCAGGTCCTCCTTCATGAAGGTGGGAATACCCCTGGCCGCCGTTTGGCGCATAATGTTGTCCACCCATTCGGGCTTGGATTCGCTCTTCCCTTTCCGCTTCCCGGTCTCCGTGCCTACCACTACTCAGTCGATGCCATCCAGAACACCCAGTGTTTCAGGGATCTGGAAGAACGGGGACTGGTGACGGAGGCCGGATGGAAGGCGTACCGGGAGGGCGAAAGGCGCCGTTGAAGTCTTTAGAAGAGTGTTCGGCCTATTGCTTTATCGGGGTATACGAAACCGCCATGCATATAGCTGAGCGTGGCAGCGTCCATCCCGAAGAAGAAATGTTTCAATCAATGAATGAGCGATTAATGGATCTTCTTCGCTTGCAAATCATTCTTGAGATAATGTATGAGATGGCGGCAAATAATCGCCCTTCCAACGAGAAGCCATCCAGAGGTGAACAGGTATTTATCGGATTCATGCAGTCCCTCGGCCTGCATTATGCCGATAGGTATCCGGTATCCAGATATGCGGAGGCATCGCACCTGACAGTCCGGCATTTCTCAACGCTCATCCACCAATACTCCGGGCAGACGCCGATGCAATGGATCGTTTCCTACACAATCAGCCAAGCGAAACATCTGCTGTCGCAAACGGCACTTTCCGTCAAGGCAATAGCGGAAAAACTCGGCTTCCCGGAACAGTTCACCTTCCGCAAATACTTCAAGACCCACGCAGGGGAATCACCAACGGCATTCCGGCGTAAAAAAAGCAACTGTCGATAATATCCCGAAGACTCAAATCATTGCCGTTGCTTTGATGGCTCCCTGGCAATGCATTCAGGCCACTTAATCGTTGCGTTAAGTTTCTTAAGCCTTGGTGCGTTATTCTTTGGTGAAGAAGTAAACCGCCACAGTAGGCAGAATGACCAAAAGAATCAGCGTGATCTCTACCAAGGCGTATGAACCGAAGCGATCGACCAGTGTCTGGAATTCCAGGATCGCGTCAACCAGCAGGACCAGGAGCGCGAACCAGCAGATGCCGAATATCGCCGCGAACTTGAGTTTTCTTTTCTTCAGTTTCATACTTGCATCTTGGCATATTTTGTTCAATCACAGGAAAGCGGAATTCCCTTTGCAACATGGCTCTGCAAATATAGCAAATCTGAAGAATTCGACAAATGTCATCACGGTTCCTGCGGGGATCATCAATCCTAATACTTTCCGATATAATTACTGAACCTGTTCCAGCCTGTTGCGTTTCGATAATCGCCCACATTTGCCATCGGAACGGTCACGGGAATGCCGCTGGGTATTCCGTCAAAGGTGTTCGCAGAACAGACCATCCTCGAGATCAGCGAATCACTGGGGTTCTCATCCCAGTCCTTTTTCGGGAAGTATTTCAAACGGGTGAAAGGCGTATCACCCAAAGAATACAGGGCGAAGAATTAGTTCGAGAAATCCGGATTTAGCGCTTGTATTTTGGATGAATTCCTCTGCTTCAGTTTTAGTTCTTGGGTAACGAATCTTCTCGCCACTGACAGGATCGTATAGTGTCTGGAAACGGAAACCATTATCCACAAGCATTTTAACGATCTCCCACTGAGCGACATCCGTTTTTGACGGGGCCTTAAACTTTTCATTCAAGAGCACCATAGGAGTCATACAGTCAGGACAGATCTTATTGTCTTGAAACTTAGTAAAGTCCGTTCCCGCACTGAAACATTTTCGACAACGTAAACAAACATACTTGTGACACATGATTTCGAATTTATAAACTCGACTTAACCGGTGCTGCCCAGAAGCTATCCGCATCCGTTGTTACAATGTCTCCGTCTCCAAATACTCCCATTATGAATGGCTTAAAGCCTGGCGGAACAAGATTTATGTATCGGCCGGCCTCACGCGCTCTGTTCTCCCCGTCTTCCTGATAGTAAGAAAGCGTCTCCCAACAACTGAACCAGTAGGTGTTCTTGGCCATATAAGCGTAATGATTGTTCACCTTTGTCGAGGCTTTTTTGAATTCCGGATGATACTGCATTTTTTCTCCTGATATATAATGTTCCCTGATTTCCCTGAGAGACAGCGGAGTCCCGTTCAAATCGGACGCATAGTTCCCATCCCCATCGGTATCTATCATTGCCCACTTGCCAAGCTCCGGCAGCCATACCTCATTAACGACGTGACAGTCATTATCATTCTTATCTTCCGGCATAATGGTGACATACCGCACATCCAGACCGGCAGCCAGCATGAGTTCAAAAGTGAGTATACTATGCAGGCGGCAATTGAATGCCGGAGCCACATTTTTGGTATACTCCCAAAGGTCAATGGCATTGCGGTTCTTCGGTTCTATCTTCTGATTGTCGTGCGGGATGTTGGCCGCCACGAACTTTCCAATGGCGAGCGCCTTTGCCCAGGTATTCGTATCCGCATCATATAACTTGTCCAGTTGGAAATAATCCCGGATTTCGTCAGCCCGGACGGAGTCCTGAATAATCTTCATCTCGAAGGTAACCGTATCCTTCGCAAAAGGCTCGGACGTGCGGAGCAACTCCACAAATTCACCATATCGTCCTTTGATTGACGTATCGATAGAGATGGTCGTATTGCCATCAAGCAAGAGAAGAATGAGCACCGTAAACAAAATCCCAATCACGGCGAAAATACCCCAGATAATCCTCAGAAACTTTTTCATACACAACAAGTTGTAAATTCCGATTTGTCGAATAATAATCAGCACCCGCTCCCGTCGATGCGGCAGGATGCGCCGTAGTTATCGGGACGCGGTTCCAGACCGACATCCTTGGACATCAGCGTCACGGTCCCGTCCTCCAGGACATAGCAAGGGATGCCGACATCTCCTATTTTCTTCGCCTCGTCGAAGGCCGGGTGGCTGTCCCGAAGGTCCAGGAACTGTTTCAGGTTCCGCACGTGCTCACCGATATCGATCACCTCGAATCCGGGATTCCCTTCGACCTGTTTCTCCACCCACTCACAATCGGGGCAGGTATGCATTACGAACATCTTTATCATATGATTGTCTCTAAATGAATTAGTCGTCATTGCGGGCCAATGCGGCGCCCATGTCAAATACTTGCCTGCAGTGCAGCGGGAATACCGTTTCATGGCGTTGCTGCTTCGCTTCGGGATTGAATAGCGTCCATGGCCAGTCGGTTTTGCTGTAGTCCTTGAGTTGGAGCGTATCGCCGCTGACGAATATCTCCGTGGGGCCCACGAAGCGGGAAAGCACCTGCTGGTAATTGCGTACCAGTCCCATATACATGTTATCCGGTGCATTGCTGGTCATGATAAGAAGCACTGGTATCGGGTGCTGGTTGCAGCATGGGGTCTCCACGTTGTATGTCAGGTTCTGGAAGATAAGCCTCTCGTACAAAGCCCTGAAGGAGGCCGTCATCTCGGAGAGGTAGTTCGGGGAGCCGATGATGAGTCCGTCCGCCTCACGGATGGCATCCAGCACCGGTGTCAGACCGTCCCGGTAGATACAGTGTCCCATATTCTTCTCCTTCTTGCACCCGAAACAGGAAATGCAGCCGGTATACTTCTCCAGGCGGAACAGGTCGAATTTCTGCACTTCCGCACCGACCGACTCAGCACCCCGTGCCGCTTCCACAATGAGGGTGTCCGTATTCCAGCCTTTCCTGGGGCCGGCATTGACAGCTATGATTCTCTTTCCCATAATTACGGCTCAATTACATAGGATGCAACGATCTCCCCGTAGAAACAGAAGTGGTCATTCTCCTGAATCCGGTAGAACCTGTTCCGGAGCTCATCCGGGAGATTCCGGTCCTCTTGCCTTTGGTCCAGGATGACCTTGCACTCCAGCGTCATGGGGAATTCCTTCAAGCCGGGAACGGAAATCACCTCCGGCTCCACCGGGGTAAGTCCTGCCGCGGCGATCTTGTCCATATCCCGGCCACTCTTGCTGCCAAGAAGCCCGAGCGTCTTCTTGTCAAACTCTCCTACGGGGATATTGACCGTAAACTCCGGATTCTTCAGAAGCATTTCGTAGGTGTACCGGCAATCCCGGACATAGGCGACAAAGATGGGTTTTTCCCAAACGACACCGATTGTGCCCCACCCGATCGTCATTGCGTTGATCTTGTCACCTGCTTTCGTGGTGACGAGGATGCCGGGCTGCAGGGCCTTGATGATTGCGCCAGCGCAGTCACGGTAGTCAATAATTCTTTTATTCATATCACTTGTTCGATAATTCCTTGAAATTCACATAGCCAAGTCCAATGATTGCACAAATGGACAAAAGATTTAGGACGACGACGGCAATTCTGTGCAAAGAGATAACATCGTATGCGTTAATCATTCCAAGAATAGACCACAAAATGACAATTACAGAACAGATAATCCTCATTGCCTTTAATCATTTCATCTCTTCCATAACAAATTAATTCCGATTTGTCGAACTGTCAAAGATACTATTTTTTTGAAAGACACCGTAGCTTAACACGAAACTGATAACCAACGGTTCAAAGCTGCCGCTCCAAAAACGCAGTTTGGGGAGACATTGCCGGCCCTCCGGGATTTTTTTGCTATCTTTGTAGGATTAATTAGTAGTCTTATGAAAGAAAAACGGGCTTATACCCTTCCTGAATGCACTGTGGTGACAGTGGCGCAGGAGAATGTGATATGTGCAAGCGGGGACCCTCAGCAAACCGGGAACCGCAGTGATTATTCTTATGGCGGCCACTATGGACTGCAGGACCCTGACGACTAAACCGGGTAAAAAAGTTATGAAAAGGTATATTTCAGCACTTTGCTATGCAGCAGTGTCGTTGGCTGCGTCGGTTTTAATTTCTTGTAATAAAACAGAACTCGATTTGCCGATTGACTCTCCGGAGGCGCCCGTAGTTTATACCATGAAGGTCGATGCCGCGAAAGTGGCCACAAAAGCTTTGTCATTGAGCGGATCTTCCGTCGCGGCCACCTGGACAGAGGGCGATAAAATTGAGGTCTGGACCGCAGACGGGACTACAACCAAGTATGGAACGCTTTCAGCAGAAAGCGGTGGCATGGTCTCCACGACCTTCACAGGGGAGCTTGACTCGGTTCCTGGGAATGGAGAAACCCTTCTTCTCAAATATCAAAGTCCGGATTACGCCGCTCAGAACGGGACGCTCACAGGGACGTCAACGAGTATCGACAAGGTCTGCGATTATGCGCTGGCCACGGTTACCGCGACTGTAAGCGGGACGACTGTTACTGCAACTGACGCTGACTTTGAGAGCCAGCAGGCCATTGTGCGCCTCCAACTCTTCCACAAAGATGGCGGAACGACTCTTGTCGCAAAGAAACTCATCTTGCAATTCGCGGGAGAGACTTGCACAATAACTCCTTCCACTCCGACCGATGTCTTTTTTGTGGCCATGCCTTGCGTCGAAGACGACTGGACCCCTTTCGTCATAAATGCGTCTGAACAGGGAACGGCTGCCTACTACGAGATATCTGCCGAGATGCCGCTGAAAAAGGGGGAATACTTTACCTCTGATGCATCAGCCAATCCGATTTCCCTTTCCCGCATCAAAAGCCGTATCAATAAGGGGACAGACTGCCGTAAATATGTGGGATGGGAAGTGTATTCCAATGGAAACATCGCCCCGAAAGGCGAGAATCCGGAAGCCAGGATCGGATACATAGCCTATGTCTCTTCCAGTGCTGTCGACCATGATTTCCCCGACAGCCGGATTTTTGTCCTGGCGTCATCGGATGTTTCCTACGGAGGAACCGACAATTTTATCTGGGGCCATAGAGATGTTTATCGGGATATAGCGGTAGGTCGTCATAAAATAAATCCTTATGATTATCCTTATTATCCTTATAACGACGATTATGGATACGACAATACCAATATTCTTCAGGATTATGGTTTTGACGCGCATCCGGCTGCCTATGTCGCTTGGAACTATGGTGCCGAGCGGCCTGAAGGCGCCAGCCACTGGTTCTTGCCGGCTTGTATGCAGTTCATGCGCTTGGTGGGAGGGGAGGGCACCTCTATCACCAACAAATATGATTTTTTCGCCAAAATGGACTTTAACTTGAAGCACGATTACGCTCAAAATGATGATGGTTACTGGACAAGTTCAGAATCTTTCTCTGATAGTCCCACTTACCAGGGTTATGCTTTCTATTTATCTACATCTACATCTATATACTGGGACTGTTATGAAGGATATAAGGATCCAACATCGACATATCGCTTTGTGCGTGCTGCTTTTGTGTATTAGTCTGAAGATCCCATTGAACAACTGCGCTCACTTCGGTGAGCGTTTTTGTTTTTTGAGTGTCAAACTTGTTTGCATTTTTAAATAGCCATGAAACGGGAAATTATCCGATCAAAAAAAGCTTAAAACGCTTATACACTGCCAATTGTATAGACAGGTAGGAGCACCCGATGGCCAGTTGGTGCTCAGAATGAAGATAACGTCAAATTTCGATTTATCGAACGCAATTTACGCATTCTCCATGAAAACTCAATAAAGCTCCGGTAACAAATACGATGCTGCCGGAGCTTGTTTATGCCGATAAACGGGGAATTTAACTACTGGCGCCAATCATCTACAACATATAACTCTCCATTGTAAGTAAAGCATATTTTGTTTTCCTTCCCGGTGAGATAGAGGAACATCTTCTGCCCAGTTTTTGTGTTCTTGAAGTGGCCATAGTTGATTTTGCCAAGGCTCATGCCGTTGGTCCTGATCAGATGGCTCAACATGCCCTCTGGCATTTCGGTGATGGAAATCTCATCAACAGGAATCAGTTGCGGCTTGCCTATGTACGTGCTCAACTGGATGGTGTCGTTCTCGTTGACCGAGATACCCTTGGGCCAATAGGCCAGCATTACACCCACCACGACAAGGAAAGTGACAGCGATAATAACGATGGTCAATATCATAGCAGTACGAGGAGATTTAAGAGCCATTGTCTCGTGCAAATTACGATTTATATGTACTAATGAATTACGCAACACATTTATGGTAGGAGTTCGGAAAAAATGGCGCCGAGGTCGGGGTGTGCGTCGTTGACAAGGATTTTCCCGGTCCTGCAATCAATCAGGAATACGGCCGGAATGGACTCGACTCCATAATCCCGGGCTGCCTTGAGGTCTTTGCATAAAACATTGACCCATGTCATCCCATTCTCTGCAACGAAGATTTTCCACTCTTTGGTTTTGGAATCCTGGGAAACGCTGTATATCTCCAGTCCCTTGTCATGATAATGGTCATACACATCCTTCAGCATGGGAATGGACTGCACGCAGGGGCCGCACCAGGTCGCCCAGAAATCCAGGATGACATAGCGGTTTGCCGGATTGGCAACAATAGAACTCAAACTGACACGATTGTCATCCACATCCGGATACTCCATATCGATGTAATGTTGATGAAGGAGTTTCATGCCTTCTTCGGCAGCGTTTTTCCTGCGTTCATCCTTTTTCGCCCGACGTGCCCAATTATTTTTCATGGTGGCTATATATTTCTTATAGTCCTTGGCCTGGTCAGGGGACAAACGGCTCAGTATCTCCGATGCTCTGGTGAGATCGCCGGATACTTCATCGGCATATTCCAAGGCAAGGAGACTTGTCCGTCCATCCCTGACCGCTTCTTCCCAAAGAGCTTCTTTGGCATCGTCCTCCGCAGTCTGGATCCTATGGTAGGCGTCATTCAGGACCGTTCCTGTCGCACCCGTGTACATGTCCGCCTCATCATCGGCGTGAACATCGACAATAATGGTACCGGGCTCCAGGAAGAAATCCTTCAATTGGCCCCCGTCCAAAGGATTGGCATTGACATCCTCCGGATCCTTGGCATACAGGTACACGTGGGTCGGAGACTTGAAACGGGGATGAAACTCGAAGGTCCCATTTTCGACAGTGGTCTTGGCGACAACCTTGAATTTGTTCCATTCATCCTGCAATTCCAGTTCGGCTCCATCCTTGGCACCTTGGATGGAGCCTTTCACGGTGCAATATTCGGACTGGGACTTGCAACCGACGAGGCTAATAGCCAGGACGGATAGGATTGGTATGATGTGATTGTTATTCATAAATGCCAATTTATCGAAGCAAAATTACTGATTATCAGCGATATACCAATAAGAACTGGCGGGGCCTGTAATATGTCAGTAACGGGAATTTAGTCGCAGCTCAAGGAATGAAGCCGGAAAGAGAAATAACCCTTGCCGTCCAGGTATGCAAGCGCATCATTCAGGAGTGCCGCCTTCCGGTCTTCTTCCAGATCGGAATGGAAGAGGATGTCGATGAATGTCTCCAGGCCGTGGTCTGAAATCTTCCCGGTTTCCACGAGATACCAGACCGGATTCTCCTGCTGGAGAAACTTGTCAATGTCAATCGGGCAGCCAGCCTTACCGAACTCATCCTTGACGTCCGCCAGGGAATAATCCGGGGTGTCGCCATCCAGCAGGCCCAGCCTGCGGGCAATGAGCATCAGCATCTCGCCCAGGCGGTCTATTTCTCTGAGGATAAAATCTTCCATCTTATTCGTCTTTCATTTTCAGGCGCCCTATGATGTCGTCGCAGGCATTTAGGATACGCTTAGCATAATAATACTCAAATGTCAGTGTCCCAAGACAAAGAAGAACTATGAGGATGCCTCTTCTCCACATCAGTTCGGTACTGATATTCATCGACGTCATAAAAATCGTAGCTACAATGACGAATGCAAAGAAAAAGATGCAGATTCCGCTCTCCATGGCGATGTACCGCTTCTTGAACCTGCGCAGGGTTTCTGCCGTTGACAGGATGTCCCCATTGTAGATTTCATCCTCCCGGACACCCTTATAGACCCAATACACAGCGGGGAAGAAAATGACAGTGAAGATGATCAGCGAAAGCGTAACCCACCAGGCCATACCTTGTACATAACTCAAGATGACGGCGAGAATAGCAATAGCAACGCCAACCGGAGCCGTTTTCTTTGAAAGGAACAGCCTGCGGACATCCTTTTTCATCGCGTTCTCCATCAGCTGTTCGTTGATAATCTGCTGTTTATCAAACCGCTCTTTGAGCACGGCATAGTCATGCCGCATCTGTTCCAGTTCCTGACTGATATCGAATTCTTCTTTGTTCATGGTAGGGGTGATTAAAGTTTGGACTTTTTGAGTTCTTCCTTGATTCGATGCAGCTGGAAAGAAACGTTCTTCACCGTGATGCCCATGATGGCGCCGATCTCCTCATAGCTCAGGCCTTCGAGCCAAAGGAGGATAATGCCGCGGTCCACCAATCCCAACTGATTGATACGGGCATACAAACGCTTGGTCTGCAACGCCCGGTCGTCCGTATCTTCGAAGGGGTCGATGTCCACGCTCAAGGGGACACTCTCGCCGCCCCGCCGCCGTTTTTTGTCTGCATTAAGGCAGCAGTTTAGCGCCACGCGGTAAATCCACGTCCGGACATCGGACTCCGCGCGGAAAGAATCGTAACCCATCCAGAGCCTGATCAGAATCTCCTGAAAAAGGTCGTTGATTTCATCCGTGTCCTTCGAGAACATATAGCATACCGAGTAGATGGTGCTCTTGTGCTCCCGGACCAATTGGGTGAATGCTTGTTCCTTGTTATCCATTATCTATCGAATCTACACCCATTAGACAACGAAGTTCTTGAAAAACTATAAAATATCTGCAGAAAATGGTTCTGTTGATTAAATTTCGATTTGTCGAACGCAATTTACGCATTCTCCATGAAATATCAATAAAGCTCCGGCAAAAAAATACGATGCTGCCAGAGCCGGGCAGGACGCAAGACGGCGGCTTTCCATCCTCAAAAACGGGGCAAATTGAGGATGGAGAGGCGAAAAATGGCGTTCCATCCTCAAAAACGGCACGAAATGAGGATGGGAAGGGAGCCGCGGCGGAGGAACGCCGGCGGAAAATACCGCGGAGTCCGGCAGCGGCAGGTGCATTCCGCATGGCGCAAAATTAATTCTTTCTTCGTATATTTGTTGTCACACAAAGGTAAAGCGTATGGACGAGATTCGATATTTTGACTTTGCCCGGCTGGATGGCGTTCAGGCAGGCAATGCGCAGGACGATGCGGCGGCCACGGGCGTGACCGTCTTCTTCTTTCCAAAGCCAGCCATGGCTTCGGCCGTCGTCCTGGGCGGCGGACCTGCCTCGCGCGAACTTCCGCTGCTGGATCCGGAGCGGAATACCCAGCCGCTCAACGCCCTTGTCTTTTCCGGCGGTTCCGCCCATGGGCTCGCCGCGGCGGACGGCGTGATGCAGTGCCTGGAGCAGGCCGGTTACGGCTATGACACCGGCTTCGGGCTGGTCCCGATCGTCTGCCAGAGCGACATCTTCGACCTCTCCTACGGCGACGGCACGGTCAGGCCCGACCGCGAGATGGGGATGCGGGCCTGCGAAGACGCGATGCGGGGTCATCATCCGCTCAGCGGCAATGTCGGTGCCGGCACCGGTGCAACGGTCGGCAAGGCAGCCGGAATGGCCCGCTCCCAGAAAAGCGGCATCGGCTACGCCGCCGCCCGCCTCGGCGAACTGGAGGTCGGCGTATCCGTCGTGGTCAACGCCCTGGGCGACATTTTCGCGGAAGGTCGGAAAATCGCCGGGATGACGACACCCGACCGCCGCACCTTCGCCAGCGCAGAGGAAGAAGTCCTGCGGATCCAGGCGTCCGACCTGATCACCGGTGCGAAAAACACCACCCTGGCGGCCGTCTTCACGAACGGAGATTTCGACACGGCTTCGCTGAAAAAGGTTGCCGCCATCGCCTCGGCCGGCATGGCCCGCAGCATCCGTCCCGTCTTCACGATGGCCGACGGTGACACGGTCTATGCCGTCTCCGTCGGAAAGAAGAAACTGCATACCGACGTCAACACCGTCGGCATCCTGGCCGCCATCGTGCTGGAAAAGGCCATCGCCGACGCCGTCACCGCCAGCCGCATCCCCGACGAAGCATTCCTGTCCCGGATCCGCTGACAAGCCCATCCCAACAAATAGGGATGGTTTTTCCCGTTTGTTTCTCCTACCTTTGTGCCCGTTATGGAACACGAACATCATCACGGACATCATCACCACGACCACGGAGATGTGGCCGAGGTGGCTTCCCTGCGGGGCATCTACTGGATATCCATCGCACTGAACCTGGCTTTCGTCCTGGTTGAAACCGGGATCGGTCTCTGGAAAGGCTCGCTGGGCCTGTTGTCCGATGCCGGCCACAACCTGAGCGACGTCTTTTCCCTGATCCTCGCCCTGATCGCCTTCCGGCTGGCCGCTTCCCACAGCACCAGGACATTCACCTACGGATACCGGAAAGGATCCATCCTGATTTCCCTGCTCAATGCGGTCATCCTGCTGGTAGCCGTCGGGGCGATCCTGTTGGAGAGCATCCACAAGCTGCGCCATCCGGCAGCCATCGACGGCGGGGCGATCGCCTGGACAGCCGGCGCCGGAATCGTAGTCAACGGCCTGACGGCCTTCCTGCTGATGAAACACCGGAAGAACGACATCAACACCCGCGGCGCCTTCCTCCACATGGCGGCCGACACGCTCGTCTCGGTGGGCGTGGTCATTTCGGGCATTGTCATCGCGCTGACAGGCTGGTCGGCCATCGACCCGATCATCGGTATCGTCATCGCGGCCGTCATCCTGGTCAGCACCTGGCATCTGCTCTCCGAAAGCGTCCGGATGAGCATGGACGCGGTGCCTGAGCATATCGACCCCGACGACATAAAACAGATGATGGAGGCCACGCCCGGGGTGCGCAGCATCCATCATCTTCATATCTGGCCCATCAGTACGACCGAGACGGCCTTGACCGCCCACCTGGTCGTCTCAGAACAGGCCGATGCCGAGAGCATCGTTCACAGGGTCAAGCATCTGCTCCGCGAGCACGGAATCGGACACGCGACCCTGGAAACCGAGCGGGAAGGTCATTCCTGCGCGGATGAACCGGACGGCTCCTGCTGATCTGCCCCTTCGGCGGGAGCGGTTTCTCCGGCAGGGACCGCCTCTGCAGCCACTTCTTCAGCGACGACTTCTTCAGCGGGCTTTTCCTTGTGGAAAGGCAGGCCGATGCATTTGAGATTGTCGGTGAAGTACAGGGCAAGGCCGGCGACAATCAGGATGCCGAAGAACCAGCAGCAGAACTTGCGCCAGAACGCCTTGCGACGGGCGGCGGGATCCACAGCCGTGAGTTTCGGGAATTTGGCAAGCTGGGTAAGTCCCTTTCCGAACTTGACGCTCACGAGCGACTTGGCATTGATGGCCCATCCGTTGGCATTGAGCACCGGACCGAGGTCGCGCCTGCGCAGCTTGCGCCAGGCAATGAACACGGACGGCAGCGAGATGACCAGCATCAGGCCGACGATCAGGATGATCCACTGCCACCAGGTCAGGGATTTGAGGGTGGCGACAATGGCTGTCACAACACCCATCACCGCCGCGATCGCGATGGTGATGCCTGCGATCTTGCCCACATCGAACGGTGCGGCTTTGGTCGCCGCCTGCGCACCGGCCGCGGGCGTGGTGGTAGCGCTCTCCGTGATGGCACTTAAGGTGCCTTCGCCCTTGCTCGCCTTGGCTTCGGCCGATTTGCCGATCTTCTCGGAGATCCAGCGGGCGGCCTTCTTGTAGGGAGCCCAGAAAGCCTGCCGCAGGGAGATCGGATTCTCGACGATGCTGGTTACCACCGCACTCCAGTCGTGACCCTCGCGGTCATAGAACACGGCATTCTTGCCCGGACGGAGTCCATCCACATCGCCGTCGGTCAGGACCGCTGCGATGTTCATCGTCTTGCCGAGCGTCTCGCTCTTGCAGGCGCAGTAGAGGATATACATCCCGCTGAGGGATGAGATCTCGGGGCTGGGGCCGTCCACCCGGATGCACAGGTCCGTGGAACGCTGGTCGATATACAGGCGCCCCGCCTGGAATATGGCCTTGGCGGCGGGGTCATAGAAATCAGCCAGGACGACATAGTTGTTCAGGAAGTCGTAGAAATTGTGGTACAGGCGCAGGAGTTTATCGACGGCCTCGATGGAAAGGGCCTCCTCTTCGAGCGCCTTGTCGGCCTCGACCAGTACGAGCAGCGCGGGTTTCTGGTCTGCCTTCAGGAGTTCCCGGACCTTGTCGATGCCCAGGCCTTCGACCTGGGCGCCTTTCTTGGCATCCATCCAGGCCGTGAACGGAGCGAACTTGCCGAGGATTTCGGCCCACTCCGCTTCCGTCAGCGTATTCTTGCCGGCTTCGAGCACGAGGCCGCGCATCGTCTCGACGGCCGCCTTCCAGGCAGGGTTCACGGCATCCAGCGGGAGCACCCCGTCGGACGAAGGCTTGGCCAGCGGCTCCTCGCCGATGGCATCGGAAGCCAGCGCGAGGTTGCCTTCGATGGCGCCGATCTTCTCGACGGAAATGCCCACGGCCTTGGCGGCGTCGGCATCGAATCCGATGAGCTTGCAGCGCATGAAATAGTCGGCCACCTTGTCTTTGAGCGCTTCGACGGCGGCGCGGGCGTCGGCGGTCTTGTCGCCGAAGGGGAAGACGTCCGCTACGCCGGCATCCTGCCAGGCGGCATACTCGGCCAGCGCGGTGTAGAAGGCTTCGATGTGGTCGGCCGTCACGCCGTCCTTGCCGCTGCGGTCCATGGCCTTGCCGATGGTTTCGCTGATGGTGGTCACCAGGGCGGCGAGCGCTTCGTCGTCCGCGCTGGCGGGCGTGATGATCCCGTCGCCGTTGAACTTCGTATCGGCGAATATCTTCACATTGTCCGCCGTATCTTCCAGCGCGATGCTGTCTTTCTCCAGTTTGAGGTTCTGGAGAATCTGCTTGGCCGAGGCGAGCAGCTTGGCACCGTCCGGATTCTCCGTATTAAAGTAGGAGAAGGGTATCTCGGTACCGTGGGAGAGCAGCGTGTCGGGATCTTTCAGGATCCCGGTCAGCCACTGGGCGGCGGCGATGACTTCATCGACCCGGATGTTTCCGTCGTGGTCGGAATCCAGCAGGTCGAGGGTCTTCTGGTCAAATTCCAGATTGCGGGTGGGACAGCTCAGGACTGTCCACATCTTCCGGTCCAGTTCACCCAGCCGCGCGATGTCTGCGCCCGAAGTGATCTTCACGCGCACAGTCCCGCCCACCGGGGTAAAAGTCCAGGCATAAGGGGTGTTTTCCATAGGATATGACTTGATAATTGGTTGTTTGCGCCGGTATTCGACAATTGTATTCTACAAATTTAAACAATATTTCGCTACGCACGCGCACGAATTGGAACAAATTGCACTAACTTTGTGGCAAGGAACCCGAATATTCACCCTTTAACTTTGCACAATATGACAACTGGTAACGTCCGTCCCGCGACCATGGAGCGGATCACGACAGCCGAACTGGCCCAACGATTCATTGACGAACAGATTAAGGAACTGCGCGCGCAGATCGGCGACAGGAAAGTACTGCTGGCGCTCTCCGGCGGTGTCGATTCCTCCGTCGTCGCGGCCCTGCTGATCAAAGCCGTCGGCAAACAACTGATTTCCGTCCATGTCAATCACGGACTCCTGCGCAAAGGCGAACCCGAGCAGGTCGTGCGCGTGTTCCGCGACGAGCTGGACGCCAACCTCGTCTATGTGGATGCCACCGACCGCTTCCTCGACAAGCTCGCCGGCGTGGCCGATCCCGAGCAGAAGCGGAAGATCATCGGCGCCGAGTTCATCCGCGTCTTCGAGGAGGAAGCGCGCAAACTGGACGGCATCAGTTTCCTGGCCCAGGGTACCATTTATCCCGACATCATCGAATCGGGCCCCGTCAAATCCCACCACAACGTGGGCGGCCTGCCCGAAGACCTGCAGTTCGAGCTCGTCGAGCCGGTCAAACTGCTCTTCAAGGACGAGGTCCGCGTGGTCGGCAAGCAGCTGGGCCTGCCCGACAATATGGTGTACCGCCAGCCTTTCCCGGGCCCCGGCCTGGGCGTCCGCTGCACCGGCGCCATCACCCGCGACCGGCTGGAAGCCCTCCGCGAGAGCGACGCCATCCTGCGCGAAGAATTCGCCAAGAACGGCCTGGAAGGCAAAGTCTGGCAATACTTCACCGTCGTTCCGGACTACAAGTCCACCGGCGTCAAGGAAGGCCGCCGCAGCTGGGACTGGCCGGTGATCATCCGTGCCGTCAACACCCGCGACGCCATGACCGCCACCATCGAGGAAATCCCCTACCCGCTGCTGCACCACATCACGCAGCGCATCATCACGGAAGTACCCGGCGTGAACCGGGTACTGTACGACCTGACCCCGAAGCCGACGGGCACGATCGAGTGGGAATAAGCCGCCGGGTCAAGCGGCTCATTGACCGCCATATTTCCCGGCAAAGAGGACGGCGCCGGTACTGGTTTCTGTAATCAGGTACAGGAACGGGTGGTCGGCGTGGAAAACGGCCTTCCTGGTAGGACCGGCGGCGGCCAGTTCCATGCCGATGACTGTGACGGCGGCCGCTTCGGTTCCTTCTTCATCCACCCTGACGATGGCGTCCTGCTGCACGAAATCCACATAGCTGGCTTGGTCGCTCATCGCCAGGAAATCGGCCTTGCCCGGATTGAATGCAGAGGGCATGCCCAACTGGCAGAGAATACCGTTGAGCTGGATGTGATACTTTGTCTCGAAACGGGGCAGCCAGAGATCGACTTCAGCCGAACCGAAGAAGCGCGGTAAAGCCCCCTTGGCCATCTCAGCGGTCAGTTCGCTGACCGTATGGCCGCTCTTGGGCAGAAAGACGGTCATCGCGAAGTTGCCGTTGCCATAGGGCAGATTGACGATCTGGCACAGGTCGGTCTCCCCGTAGTTGAATTCTTTGCCGGCAAGTTTCATCATCTTGACCTGACTCTTCTGGCCGGCCTCGTCGGTAAAGGTTTCGTTTTGGGTATTCCCCTTGGGGAACTTCTCCGCCCACTCGCTCTTGAAATAGAGCGCGTTGACCAGATAGGCCAAGGCCGTCGGAGAAACCTCGTCGAGGACGTGGGGAATCATCCCCTTCGTCTGCTTGTCACACCATTTGTTGATGACATCGGCCGAGGCTTTTGTCTTGGAGAAATCCAAGGCCTCGAGCTGGGCGTCATACCAGGATGTAACGTCGTTGCGGAAGGGGCCTTTCAACGTCAGTTTCTTGTTGTAGAAGATGGCGTCGGCCAGGGCCAGGTCGGTCTTTTTGTCGACTTTCGGCAGTTGCTCCAGCATCAGCTTGCACCAGGCGTTGATTTCGGCGGTTTCGCCTTCATTGTAGCCGAGCGTCCGGCAGATCTCGGCGGCAGTTTCGTTCTGGGCGCCGTTGAGCAGCATACCCAGGGCTATCTGCAGGCTCAGGGGCGAGACGAACCATTCCTTTTCTTTTTCTTTGCGGGCGTGTTCATCGACCTGGTCGATGAACTTCCAGGCAAACGCAGTACCGGCTTGGACATAACCCGTCTGCTTTGTGGTCAGTGAGATGGAGGTATACGGATTGTTTCCGCCTTCGGGATCCAGTTCGTTGCAGGATCCCGGCACAAGAACCAGCATCGCTGCAAACAGCCAGGCAAATCTTTTCATAGTTCTTTTCATAGTCGTCAATTATTTGGATTGTTTATTTGTCAAGATTGATTCTCAGACCCGTTGCAACCGAAAACAGGAATGGATGGGCGCTTCGATAAGTTTCCAGTACGCGTTTCTCCGAAGGAAGGGTCCAGCTGATTTCCGGCTCCACGTACAGGCCCAGATGCCGGGTCATATTGAACTGGACGCCGCCGGCGCCAAGCAGGGAGAAACTGAAGCCGTCCCGGGGCATCTCTTTTCCGGCAAGCGTCGCGCCGACACACCAATCGCCGGAAGCGCCGCCGCCCACATAGACATTCAGCCACCGGCTAGAAGCCAATGTCCAGTCGAGACGCAACGGAACGCCCAGATAATGGGCCGCCTGCTTCTTTACCCCGGACATCTCAACCATCGTATAGCTGACGCGGGTCTGATACAGGCTGTATTCCAGTCCGGTCGTTATCCGCAGTCTGTCCGAAACAGGGATTCCCACCGAAAAACCGCCCTTGAACGGGAAGGTATGGGTAAAGTGGTCGACTTCATCGGAAGGACTCATTGCGCTTTCCATCGGATTATCGGGATTCGAATTACCGTAGTAATAATGGGAAGTTTCCGCCTGCATCAAGTCTCCTTTTCCGGCGATAGGGGCCAGCAGGGCCGCAAGCAGGCCGCCTCCGGCCACGATACCGGCCGCAGGCGCGATGTGCATATCCACGGACCGCGCGGGCGTATCCTGCGGGACGAAAGGCGAAGCCGTCGCAACGGCCGGCTCTGCGGCGACAGGCTCCGAGACAGTCGGCTCTTCCGCCGGTTCAACGACTTCCGGCCGGACGGGTTCCGGCTCGACAATTTCCGGCTCGGCCACTTCCGGTTCTTCCGCCTGCGGGGCAACAGTTTTCGGTGCAGCAGCTTTCGGCACAGGGGCCTGAGCGATGAGCGGCCGAACCGGCAACGGTTCTTCCGCCTCAACGGCTGTGGAATCGGAGGCCACGGCAACGGTCGGGACCGGCTGCGGAACAATCCGGATACTGTCTTCGGGCACGGAAGGCTTGCGGAGGAACAGGATTGCTGCCAAGCCGGCGGCGATAGCGGTTGCCACCACCCAGGCAAGCGGAGACCGCTTCGAAGCGGGAGCCGGCGCTGCGGCGCTGCGGCGGGCCTGGAACTCGGCAAAGACGCTTTCCGGAAGCGTACCGTCGGGCTCTTCCAGTTTCTCTTTGACTATGTCTTCCCAATTTCTCATCGGTCTTGCTCTTTCAGGTATTGTCTGATCTTTTCTTTCAGTTGCTTACGGGCTTTGGCCAGGGTGCTCGTCGAACCCGTTTCGCTGATTCCCAGCATTTCGCCGATCTCCCGGTGCGAATAGCCGTCGATGCAGTAGAGATTGAAGACGGCCCTTCTCAAATCCGGCAATTCTGCAATCCACGCCAGCAGTTTCTCTTTCGGGACCGTTACCATCTCCTCCTCGGTCGGGTCCGGGATGTTGTCCTGCACCCGGGCATCCAGGGGAACCATCCGCCAGCGCTGCCGCTTGATGCGGTTGATCGCTTTGTTGACGGCGATCCGGCTGATCCAGCCGTACAGGGAACCTTTCCCGCGAAATGTGTAAGTGTCGATCTTGTCGAGGGCCTGGATCAGGGCTTCCAGCATCAGGTCTTTCGCCTCATCCGCGTCGCCCACATACCGCCTGCAGAGCGCAAACACCCTCTCTGCATATCTTCTATACAGTTCTTCCTCCGCCAGGCTGTCGCGCTTGGAGCAATAGCTGGCCAACTCCTGCTCATCCAATTCCCGATACACTTACCTGCCCTTTGTCATTGCATTTTTTAGCGTTTCTGTCCTATAAACACACGAAGTCCCGAAATGCGTCTCCACCTTTTAAAGAATTTTCAAGGCGATGCGGGCACAGGCCTCGGCATCGGCCAGCGCGTGATGATGCCGCTTCAGATCGAAGCCGCAAGCCGCGGCGACGGTCTGGAGCTGGTGGTTTTCGAGGGTGCGGCCGAAACAGTGCCGCGACGCAGCCAGCGTATCGTAAAAGAAATAATCGGGATAATCCATCTGATAGACCCGGAAGACGGCCTTGAGGCACCCTTCGTCGAAACGGGCATTGTGGGCCACCAGCGGCAGCCCCTCGATCCGCGGGGCGATCTGCCGCCACACCTGCGGAAAGACCGGCGCCTGGTCGGTATCCGCCGGTCCGAGCCCGTGTACCCGCTGGCAGAACCAGCGATAATATTCTGGCTCCGGTTTAATCAGGCTGTAGAACGAATCCACGATTTCACCGCCGCGCACCACGACCACGCCCACGCTGCACACGCTGCAGGGCTGTTCGTTCGCCGTTTCGAAATCTATGGCAGCAAAATTGTTCATCTGCGTTGCGAGATCCAAAGGTAAAAAAAGTTGTTAACAAATCCCGCCTCTGCGTGTCTTATTTTCGAGTCCGGACAAACGAAAAACGAGAACTACGATGAAAAGACTATGCTACTTCCTGCTGCTGATATGCCTGATGCCGCTTCCGGTCCTGGCCGCCTCGCCCGAAAGCCGCATTCCCAAGACCCGCATATCGGCCATTCTTGCCGAATACCGCCACTGCGAAGGCGTCGAGATGGTCCGACTGGGGCGGATTTCCACCGCCGCCGTGAAGGGCGTTGTGCGCGTGGCCGCCGCCAAAGAGCCCGACGCCCGCGAAGCACTCCAGCTGATGAAAGGGGTCAAGAGCCTCTATGCCTTTGAGTACGAGGACTGCAAGCCGTCCCTCCGCGAACAGATCAACCGCCGGCTCTCCCGGGCGCTGGGCGAATCCGAACTGCTGATGGAGGCCAACGACGCTGGCGATCGGATGCGGATATACGGGCTCTACGACGAACGGACGGACAGCGTCCGGGACTTCGTGGTCTTCAGCCCCTCCGAGTGCACGCTGATCTGCCTGTTCGGCTCCATCCCGATGGAAACAGTCTCCAACATCCTGAACGAAAAATGACGGAGCAGGCTTTCCATAAAGACTATCTTCCGCTGGCGGAAACGCTCTACCGGGTAGCCTTCTATATGTTGGAATCGGAGGCCGAGGCCGAAGATGCCGTGCAGGAAGTCTTCCTGAAGCTCTGGGATACGCGGGCACAGCTCGATGCGGTCCAGTCACCCAAAGCCTACAGCATCCGCCTGCTGAAAAACCTCTGTCTGAACCGCATCCGCAAAGCCCGGCAGCTGTGTTTCCAGCCCGAATTGCCCGAGGCGGAGACCGGCCGGCCCCAGGACGACACCCTGGACGCGCGGCAGCGCCTGGACAAAGTGCTGGAGGGAATCAAATCCCTTCCGGAGCGGCAGCGGGAGATCCTCATCCTGCGCAGTTTCGAGGGCTGCTCCTATGCCGAGATTGCCCGAAAGACCGGGATGAGTCCAGCCTCTGCCCGCGTGGAGCTGGCACGCGCCCGTAAAACCTTGAAGACAAAGCAATGAAACAGATAGAAGAACTCGAGAAAATGGACTGGCAGCAGTTGGAAACTGCCGCTATGGAAGAAAAGGTTTCCGTGCCGGAAGGCTTAGAGAAACGCATCCGGGAAAACTTGACCGCACAGACGGTCGCCACGACGCAGCGTCCCCGCCGGACCGGCCGCCGGGTGATCTGGGCAGCTGTAGCCGCCGCAGCCACCCTGGCCGCCGTCCTTGCCCTGCCGCACGGCAGCAGCGAGCCGGAAGATACCTTCGACGATCCCTATCTGGCCTACGCCCAGGTCGAAAAGACCTTTCAACTGATATCCGAAAAAATGAGCGACGGCCTCAAGCACGCCTCCGACGCGCAGGCCCTGGCCGAAAAACCCATAAAAATCCTCAAACAACAATAGCCATGAAACGTATCCTTGTCCTGGCAGCCCTGCTGCTGACCACCATAAGCGCCTTTGCCCAGAACGGCAAAAGCATCTACCAGAAGTATTCCGGTGCGAAAGACGTGAGCACCGTCTATGTTTCCTCCGCCATGTTCCGCCTCATCGGCAAGATCCCTGACCTGAAAATCGAAGACAGCGACGTGGACCTCTCTCCCATCATCCGTTCCTTGTCGGGCATGTACATGATCGACAGCCAGAACACTGGCATCAATGCCGCCATGCAGGCCGACGTGGAACACTTCGTGGCAGCCGGAAAATACGAACTGCTGATGGAAGCCAACGACAGCGGCGAGCAGATGCGGATGTACAGCCTCGGCGATGAAAAGACCGTGAACAGCTTCGTGATGCTGGCCGTGGACGGCGACGAAACGACCTTCCTCTGCCTGGACGGCCAGATGGACCGCGCCCAGCTCGAAAAGATCCTCGCCGAAGAAATGAAAAAATAAACACGGAAGGGTGGAACGATTCTTGCGGGCCTGCTGCTATATGCGACAGGCCCGTATCATTTTATTCCTTGGATTGCTGCTTCTTCCACTCTCCGGAAAAGCAGAAAACGATATCTTGTACTGGAAGGGCGAGGAACTGAGCATCGCCCACATATGGCCTATCCATTCGGTCGATCCGGACATACACAGCAGAATCGAGCCGTATGTTACGGAGGGTATCACCTCCACAATTGTCGTGGAAGCAGCACTGACCGAACTTGAGAATTTCCGTTCCTGCTGGAGCATCGTGGACGACAGGCTCTGCCTTGACAGTATCGGAATGTTCTACGCGACAAACGGAGAAGAGTATATCCGTTTTTGGCGGAACGCGGACTACCTGAAAGGCCTGTTTGCGCCCTATTGGCAAGACGGACATATTGTCGCCAGCTGGTTTACAGGAACATTCCACGCCGTTTCTTGGGAGTCGCGGCCCAGACCCATCGAATGCTCCGCTGGATTCTATACAGTCTGGGACAAAGAATGGATCTTCGAAATCCGGAACGGAAGACTTCTTTCGGCCCGGTATGAAAACCATCTCTACCATGAAGGGGAATTAAGCCTCTTCCATCCCGGAGATATCTACGATCAGATCGAGGCTTCCTTTCCTTACGAACGTTTCCCCGAACTCGCGGGCACCCGGTTTTGGGTGGTCATGACCAACGCCGTTCTCAATAAAGAAGGGCGCATGATTGATTTCAAACCGGTGCTGCGCCAGCCCCCTGCATTTCTACAGGACAGGCCAGAACTGGAGGCCGCGCTTTTTGACGAAATCAAAAAAAAGGCTCCTGAGGACAGACTGGACCATCTACCGGATTGACGGCGAATTTACCCCCGGCCGCCTATTTGAAGCGACCCGCAGCCTCCATCTGACTTTTCCGGAAAAAGAAGACCACACTTTGCCGGAATAGTTTTTTTTGTAATAATTATGGGTATTTTCTTCAAGAAAAAGAGGCTCACCGCCGAAACCGGGTGGATACAGGAAGGCCGAACGGACTTTTCGGCGGCCAGCCGTGCCCGAATCACGTGGTCGGCCGGCCGTACCCGTATCACATGTTGTTTGGTCACGACGACGATGTGGACCGCCTGACAGTGCCGTCGCGGCAGCGATTAAGGCAATTTCCCGAAAAGAATGACGCGACGGCAAGGAGAGCGCCTCTACATTGTCGTCGTGTCAAAACAATAATCTGCTCGTCCGTATCCGTCACCCGATTTCTCCGCTGATCTGTGTTTCCCGCCGTTTTGTCCGTTGATCTGTGTTTCCCGCCAAAGTGCGCGCAGAAAGGACCGGCCGGATGCCGTATAACGCAAGATAGCTGCGCACACCGGCCTTTCTAAGGCGAGTGCGCGCAGCAAAAAGCGTATCCCACGCTGTCTATGGCCGGTCCTTTCTGCGCGCACACTTTGGCGAAAGGCGTCGCCGCGAAAGGCAACCGACGAAAGCCTGCTTGCCGCCTGCCTGCCACGACACCGACCATTTGCCTATCCTGTCTGTGTCGTGGCACGGAAACCGCGTTTTCGGTCCGGAAACCCTCCGCGACACGTACGGAGCGGCACATCTGTCTGTGTCGTGGCAAGCGGGGATGATCCTTCGTCCTCGACAGCGGTGCGGCGCACCGGTCACCGCCGGAAAGATGACCACCGGAGAAACGGCCACCAGGCGCGGGTAACATTCACTGCCGGAAATATTGCCTCCAGCAAAAAGACTATCGAAAGGATAACCCTCGAAAGGATAACCATAGAATGCGTCTAAGGGCATCTACGCGCATTTCATGGACAAGAAATCGGTGTTGCGACCAGTTTGATGGACACAAAATGCGTTCGGACAGCATTTTTCACATTCTATGGCCATCATTTCTCAGGAAACTGCCGCCATCTTTTGAACCCTACATTCTTTCTGTTCCGCCGGGAACAGAAAGATTTCGGCAAGCCATTGACAAACAACGATTTGGTTACAAGTCTTCACAACCAACTTCAAAACCGGCCTTAGGGGCAAACAAAAAACAGTCACCGTGGAGTGACTGTTTTTTGTGTGGCCCTTAGCAGATTTGAACTGCTGACCTCCTGCCTGTCAAGCAGGCGCTCTAAACCAGCTGAGCTAAAGGACCGGTTGCTGTTCCCGTTTTGGGACTGCAAATATAGTAATTATTTTGAAAAAACTCCCTAACTTTTCCAAATAAACGCAAAAATCTAAAAAAAACGGAAGATCAGAGGGATGCCTGTTCCTCGATCTGCTTGGTTTCGTTGATGACGTTGGTCAGCAGCAGCATGTTGGCTGCGATGTCCCGGACCATGCGGTACTGGCCGCCTTCACGCAAGGCATACCAGCTACGGTCGCTGTCTTCAATACTCTCAACGAAAGACACTTGCGGGAAGCGGCTCTGGATGCTCCGGCGGAAGATGAGGGTGTACTGCTGGCAGAGGCTCTCGACTTCGGCCTCCAGGCTGTCGCGGGTCTCGGCCTCCTGCATCCGGGCATAGGCCTCCTTAAAGGCGTCGTAATAGGCGGAATGCTTGATTTCCGACCACTTGTCCGCACTGTTGAGAATCCAGCAGTGGTCGATATCGTCGCCGTCCGGCGTCAGTTCGCTGCTGATGTCGTGCAGGCGGGTGAATTTCACGCCTGAGAAGAAAACCTGGTCATCGGCAAAACTGAACTTGATCTTGCTGAAATCGATGCCGATGGAAACCTTGTAATAGTATTTCTTGATATAAAGGACCTTGCGGACACCCTGATCTTTCATGGACAGCGCGTCGAGCATTTTGTTCCACAGGCTGACATCCGGGATCAGGTTCCGGAAACGGTCGTCGCTGGAGAAAGTTTCCAACGGTTCTTCTTTCACGACATAGCCTTTCTTGGCATACTCCATCTGCTCCAGTTTGAAGGTGAAGTCGATGTCGGCCGGCATCCCCTCGGTCTGGGCGCGGGTGTCGAGCTTGTTCTCGAGTTCGCGGTTGCGGCTTTCCAACAGGCCGACTTTCTTTTCGAGTTCCACTTCTTTCTGCTGCTGTTCCAGCAATTCCTGCTGCCGCTTTTCGAGCAGATTCTCCACCAGCGCATTGATCGGCCGGAAAGCGATGACGGCCAGGATCAGGGTGATGGCATTGGAGAGCAGGATGGCCAGCGGAGCCATCAGGCGGGGAAAGAAGATGAAACTGCCGACATTGACGGCCATCAGCAGGATGCAGATACCCAAAACGGTATAGCTGGCCACTACTTTCTTGCGGTCCAGCCCCTGCCTTGTCTTTTTCTTGAAGAAAATTCCCATACTGTCTGCAAAGATAAAATAATCCCGCGTAATTCTTTGTAAATTTGTCGAGTCATTCACATTGTTCCTTGCATTTGCCATGAAAAAAGTGTTCTTCCTGCTGGCAGCTTTGCTGCTGATGCTGACCACGGCAGCGGGTCAGCCGTCAAAACAGTACATCACCGTCTATGCCGAACCGGATCACGCCGACTGGGTCTATTCCTGCGGCCAGCCGGCCCAGTTCACCCTCTACGCCGTCAAGGAAAATGTACGGATGCCGCTGACGGAAATCCAGTACAGCTACGGCCCCGAAAAATTGAAGGCCGAAAAGAGCGGCAGCGTCACGACCGACAAGAACGGTGTCGCCCGCATCAAGGTGCCCGGCCGGAAGGTTCCCGGTTTCACGACGGTCAATGTCAGCGTAACGTATGAAGGAAAGAGATATACAGGCATGACCAACATCGGCTTCGACCCCGACAAGATCGCGCCGACGACTTCCCTCCCCGACGATTTCACGCAGTTCTGGGAGAACGCCAAGGCGCAGGCCGCCAAGGTCCCGATGCTCACCCGGGTCCGCCATGCGCCCGAGGAGAGCGACGACCGGGTGGACGTGTATTATGTCCGCATCCAGTCGTATCGCGTGGGCAACTATGTATATGGTGTCCTTTCCGTCCCGAAAACGGAAGGCCGCAAGCCGGCCATCCTCCGGCTGCCCGGCGCGGCCGTCCGGCGCTTCAGCGGCATCGATCCGCTGGCCTACGAAGGGTTCGTGGTCCTGAACATCGGCGTGCACGGCATCCCGGTCGACCAGGATCCGGAAATGTACCGGCAGTTGGAAAACGGAGCGATGTCGGGCTACGTGCTCAAAGGCATCGAGAACCGCGACACTTATTATTATAAGCGGAGCTACCTGGGATGCGTCCGCGCCGTCGATTACCTGTGCAGCCGCGAGGACGTGGATACGTCACGCATCGCCTGCTACGGCGGCAGCCAGGGCGGCATGCTCTCGATCGTGACGGCGGCGCTCGACAAACGGATCAGCGCACTCTTCGCCTACTTCCCCGCCTTCTGCGACGTGACCGGCTACTACTATGGACGCAGCGGCGGCTGGCCGCACTTGTTCATCGACCGCAGCGACCCGCTCATCGAACAGAAAGTCGCCGTGTCGAAATACTACGACGTCGTGAATTTCGCCCGCTTCCTTTCCCAGCCGGGTTTCTACGCCTGGGGGTTCAACGACATCGTCTGCTGCCCGTCCTCCACCTTCTCAGCCTACAACGTGATCACCGCGCCGAAGACCCTCTGCGTCGCCCGCGACACCGGCCACTGGCTCTACCCCTGGCAGACCGAACGGGCCCTCCGCTGGCTGAAAGAACAATTCAAGATGTAGCCTCCGCCCGGCGGAGCCAGTCGATGTGTGCGTCCGCGGGAGGCGGTACGCATGGAAAACCTTCCGCTGCGCTTCATCCCTCCCAAAGCCAAGGCTTTGGGCCCCTCCCGTTCACATGGCCACGGGCGGCCATGGGTTTTCCACGCGTACCGCCTCCCGCGGACGTCCGACAACGACAAGATACCCGGTCAAGCCGGGCATGACGGCTGAGGATGTCAGCCGATGAAGGACGGCTGACGGGATCAGCCGAACAAGAGGGCTGACAGAATCGGTTGGGCAGGATGGCGGACGAGCGGTTAGAGCAAGGACTGGTGGAAGATGAGGCGGGCGAGGCCGTCGGCGACGGAGGCCAGGCCGATCAGGGCGATGACGGCGCCCGAGATGCGGTTGATGATCAGCATCTGGCGGAGACGGAAGCGTTTGCGGAACAGGCTGATGCCGCCGATGAGCATCACCCAGTCGGTGTTGCGGTCGAGGAAGTCGCTGATGAAGGTGACAGACAGCAACGCGATGGTCGCATAGAACGTATCCGCCACCGTCGAACCCAGTCCGACGGAGAAACCGGCCCAGCGACCCTTGCTCAAGGTCTTCTGGATGCACATGATACCCAACGGTCCGAGCGGTATCGAAGCACCCAGGCCGATGAGGATCGCCTTCAGGAAATTTAGCGCCATGGTCTCCATAACAAAGCAAAGATACCATATTTTGAGAACTTTTCCGCAAAAAACCTATCTTTGTAACGGAATGCCTATTTCAAGCGACAAAATGAAAAAGAACGCAACACCCTCATATCCCAAAGGAAACCTCTGGCTGCTGATCGTCGGTTTCGTCGTCCTGGCCAGCCTCCCCTTCCTCGTCCCGCGGCTGGGATTTCTTTCCCTGATCGCCTTCATCCCGCTCTTCCAGCTCGACCGGCTGCTGCGTGAGCACCAGGTGCGACACGCCTTCTGGTACTTCTACGCCGCTTTCCTGGGCTTCAACATCGCCTCGACCTTCTGGATCTGGTTCGTGTCGGCGGCCGGCGCCATTGCCGCCATCCTGCTCAACGCCCTGCAGATGACCGCCGTCGTGGCCATCTACCGCTGGGGTGGCCGTATCCTCCGTCAACTTGAGAAACGCCCGGCCGCAGCCGATTTCATCTCCCTGATCTTCCTGGCCGTCACCTGGCTGGCCTGGGAGCACATTTATTTCAACATCGAGATATCCTGGCCCTGGCTCTGCCTGGGCAACAGCTTCGCAACCAATCCCGAAATGGTCCAGTGGTACGAATGGACCGGCGCCGTGGGCGGCTCGGCCTGGATCCTGCTGTGCAACATCCTGCTGTTCCTGGCCATCAGCAAGCGGCCGGGACGCGGGCGCCGCATCTGCCGCTGGAGCGCCGCCGCCGTGGTCGTCCTCCCGCTCCTGGCCTCGGAAATCCGCTACGCCACGTACAAGGAAAGCGAAGACCCGATGGAAGTCGTTGTCATCCAGCCCAATATCGACCCGTTCGAGAAATACGGCGTCAAGCCGCAAAGCGCCTACGACGCACGCCTCATCGAACTGATGGCCCGCGAGACGACTTCCGAAACCCGCTATATCGTCACACCGGAAACCTTCACCTTCAGCTGGGACATCGACAATCCCCAGGACAACGCCTCCTACCAGCGCTACCGGGCCTTCCTGTCCGCACATCCCGGGACCGACCTGCTGCTGGGCGCCCTGACCACCCGCCGCTACGAATGCAGCACCAAGCCCACACGCAGCGCCCGCCCCAACGGAGAAGGACACTGGTACGACGTGTACAACACGGCCCTGGTCATGGACAGCCGGCAGGTGTACGGCTCGTATGTCAAATCGAAGCTCGTGCCGGGCGTGGAAATCATCCCCTACGAGCATGTGCTCAAGTTCCTCGGCCCGCTGGTGAGCCGTTTCGGCGGTTCGAGCACCAGCTACGGCACCCAGGACGAGATGGATGCCATTCCCTGCAGCGACGGACGCAAACTCGGTGCGATGATCTGCTACGAGTCGGTCTATGGCGACTGGTCGCGCATGGCCACGAAAAAAGGCGCCTCATTTCTGGCGGTGATGACCAACGACGGCTGGTGGGGCGACACGCCGGGCTACCGGCAGCATTTCAATTATGCCCGGCTGCGGGCCATTGAGAACCGGCGTGACGTGGTGCAGGCCGCAAACACGGGAACCTCGGGATTCATCAACCAGCGGGGAGACGTGCTCGCCCGGACCGGCTGGTGGGAAGAGGCGACCCTGCGGGGCACGATCAACGGCAACGACACGCTGACGGCCTTCGCCCGTATCGGAGACCGGACGGGCCGCGCCGCCTGCCTCACATTCTTTATCCAGCTGGTTTCGCTGATTATCTGGAAGGCTGCTGCCGCTTCGGATAAGCGATCCGCGCGTGGTAAATCTGCATCAGGTAACGCTTGAAGGACTCCTTGACCAGATTGATGTCGCGCAGGGAGATGTCCGCCTCGACCAGCTGTGAGTCATCGAGACGGCTGGCAAGGATTTTCTCGACCAGCGCCGCAATGCTTTCCTCCGAATAATCTTTCAGCGAGCGGGAGGCCGCCTCGACGGCATCGGCCATCATCACCACCACCTGCTCCTTGGTCCGGGGCAGTTTGCCATTGTAGGTGAAGGCCGCCTTGTTGGAAGGGTCTCCCCCATTGTTGCAATAGACATTGTAGAAATACAGCGTCACGGAGCGCCCGTGATGGCTGGCTATGAAGTCGGAGACGACATCGGGCAGTTTGGCCTTGCGGGCCAGGGCCAGGCCGTCATCCACATGCTTGATGATGGCCCGGGCGCTTTCTTCCGGCGTCAGCCCCGCGTGATAGTTGACGCCCTCCGCCTGGTTCTCAATGAAACACATCGGGTTCTCGATCTTGCCGATGTCGTGGTAAAGCGCGCCCACCCGCACGAGCATGGTGTCCGCGCCGATCGTTTCGGCCGCATTTTCAGCCAGGTTGGCCACCTGCAGCGCATGCTGGAAAGTGCCCGGCGCCTTCTTCTGCAGATCCTTGAGCAGTTTGTTGTTGGTGTCGGAAAGATCCCACAGGCGGGAATAGGACACAAAACCGAAAATCTTCTCGAAAAGGAAGACGAAGGGATAGAGCACGATCGCCAGGACCGCGTGGATGCCCAGGAAGAGGAAGTTGGTGGACTTGAAGGCGTACGACAGGCTGCCCGTTCCGAGCTTGAAGGCGAAGCAGACCAGCGAGATCGCCAGGAAGATGAACAGCACGTTCAGGAACTGGAGCCAGCCCCGGTTGAAGAAACGGTACGAGAACAGCGCAACCGAGCCGGCCGTCAGGTTGATGAAGAAAAGTTCCACGCCATTTTCCGGAATCACGAGCAGCGGCAGGATCGATACGGCATAGACCGACCAGGCTAGGTCATCGTGGAAGAAGGCGCTCATGTACAGCGCCAGCACGGCAAAGGGGAAGAGATAGAGCAGCCGCTGGTCCACCCGGAAAAGGATGGCCGTGGCGGCAAAGCCGATGAGCAGCATCAGCATCAGGAAAACCAGCCTCCGCAGATCCTCCAGCAGACGCCGTTCGATGAAGAACAGCATGAAAAAGAAGAGTGCCAGCAGGGTGACGATAATCAGCATGTGGCTGGCCACCAAAGCATTCGGGGAGCCGGAATAGCCATAGCTCATCTTGTATTCCGCCTTGTAGGAATCCAGGATCTGGCAGATGTCGCTCGTGACGATCTCCCCTTCCGATACGATGAGCTGGCCGGCATAGATCATGCCCTTGGTTGGCGAGATGTAGTTGACGGCTTCCCGGTGGACCAGCTGCGTGGTGTTCTCGTCGTAGAAAAGGTTCGGCACAATGAAGGATTTCAGGTCGAGCAGCCGGGCGATGGAATCGATGTCGATGTCCGGATAGTCGAAGACCAGGTCGGAACGCAGGACGTTCTGGACACGGGCCAGGTCGTACACATCGGCGGCCGGCGTCTCGGCAATCCGTTTGTCACGCTTGATGAAGATCACTTTGTCGGACTGTGTACTGTCGCCGAAATCCGAGACGATGCCCCGTTCATAGGCCTCGCTCAGGTGGGCGTACATCTCGCGGGTCAGTTCCCCGTCGAGCTGCAGCTCGACGGCCTTGTGGCCGAACTGCTCGAGCTTGGGCGCCGCGACAGAAGGGTCGTAGCTGTAGTAATCCACGGTCTCGGAAGCCCGTTCTTCCTTCTCCTGCAGCATCTCCGCCTCGGTCTTGAGGATCGGGAAGTCGATGGGCGAGATCAGCGTCTCATAGACCCAGGGACGGCCTTTCTGGTACTCGTACTGGAACTTTCCCTCGCGCGGATAAAGGAGCAGCATCAGGACGGCCAGCACGATAAAACAGATATAAGTCCGATAATTTTTCATAACTTTGCAAAGACAGTACAATTAGTAAAGGTACGCAAAATCTCCGGAATATGAAAAAAATCCTCCTGGCCCTCCTGGGCATGACCCTTGCGCTGAGTGCCGGCGCACAGGAACTCATCGTCATCGAATCCCGGCACCTTCCCTGCAACGACTCCGTGCTGGTCTTTGTCCCCCAACGCTTTGAGGCCAATTATGCCCCGGAGTACTGCGTGGAATGCTGCGGCGATCCCGATCCGGTCCCTACCCTCTTCCTGCTGCACGGCTGGTCGGGCTGCTACCGCGACTGGAGCGACCACTACGACCTGCAGAAGATCGCCGACCAGTCGGGTTTCATCATCATCTGCCCCGACGGCTTCTATGACAGCTGGTATGTCAACGAGAACAATCCGGACGGCATGCAGTGGCGGGCATTCTTCCACGAAGAGCTCTATCCGAAAATGAAGGAGAAATACTGGATGGACCCCGAAAAGACCTTCATCACGGGCCTGTCGATGGGCGGTCACGGCGCCATCAACCTCTTCCTCGACGATCCGGCCAAATTCCGGGCGGGCGGCTCGATGAGCGGCGTCCTGGACCTGGCCTATGAGAAAGGGGGAATCGGCCTGACCGAACGCCTTGGGCCCTTTGACGATCCGGCCAACCGGCGGCATGCCGAAGAATCGGCGGTCAACCGCATCGAGCGGGCCAAGGACAGCGGCAAGCTGATGCTAGTCAGCTGCGGCTACAGCGACAGCCTCTTCGGGGCATCCCGGGAATTCTGCCAGCGCTGCAAGGAACTGGGCGTGCCGTACATCGAAATCTATTCACCCGGCACCCATTCCTGGAAATACTGGGGCTACGCCCTGCAGCTCCACCTGTGGTATTTCACCCGCATCCTGAATGAAGAAAACCTCGGATTTTAGTCCGAGGTTTTCTTTCAAAGCGGGGCAGGCGCCCGCTTACTGGATGCTCATGTTCTGCATCTCGTCGGCGTCATAGACGCCTTGCTCGAGTTTCTGCCGCACTTCAGCGAAGGCGTTGAGCGTGTACTCGACGTCTTCGAGCGTGTGGGCGGCCGTCGGGATGATGCGGTACATCAGCACGCCTTCGGGCACCACGGGATAGGTAATCACCGAGCAGAAGATGTGGTAGTTCTTGCGCAGGTCGATCAGGATGTTGGTCGCCTGGGCCAGGTTGCCTTTCATGAAGACCGGCGTCACGCAGGCTTCCGCCACACCGATGTCGAAACCGCGTTTGCGCAGGCCGTCCTGCAGGGCGCGGGTGATGGTCCACAGCTGGGCGCGGAGCCGGTCGCCCTCTTCCCCACGGATGATTTCCAGGCGTTTGAGGCAGCCTTCCACGATGGGCATCGGGAGCGCCTTGGCGTAGATCTGCGAGCGCATGTTGTAGCGCAGGTAGTTGATGATGGCCCGCGGGCCGGCCACGAAGCCGCCGATGATGGCCATGCTCTTGGCGTAGGCGCCGATATAGAGATCGATCTCGTCCATCACGCCGAAGTGCTCCGAGGTACCGCGGCCGTGGGGACCCATCACGCCGAAACCGTGGGCGTCGTCGATCAGGATGCGGAACTTGTATTTCTTCTTGAGGGCTGCGATCTGGTCGAGGATGCCGAGCGCGCCGGTCATGCCATAGACGCCTTCGGTGATCAGCAGCACACCGCCGCCGTTCTCTTCGGCTTCCTTGCAGGCGCGCGCGAGGATCATCTCGCAGTTTTTGATATTGTTGTGGCGGTATTTGTACTTGCTGCCCACGTGCAGGCGGATGCCGTCGAGCAGGCAGGCGTGGCACTCGTTGTCATAGACGATCACGTCGTGGCGGCTCATGAGCGCGTCGATGGTCGAGACAATGCCCTGGTAGCCGAAGTTGAACAGGAAGGCGTCTTCCTTCTTCTCGAAGTCGGCCAGTTCGCGTTCGAGGCGCTCGTGGAGCGAGGTGTGACCCGTCAGCATACGGGAACCCATCGGATAGGCCAGGCCCCAGCGGGCGGCCGCTTCGCCGTCCACCTTGCGGATTTCGGGATGATTGGCCAGTCCCAGGTAGTTGTTCAGGCTCCAGCAGAGGACTTCCTCACCCTGGAAGCGCATGTGCGGACCGAGCTCCCCTTCCAGCTTGGGAAACATGAAATAGCCGAAGGCTTTGTCGCGGTACTGCCCCAGGGGGCCGCCGGAATCTTTTGCGATTCTTTCAAAAATATCCATGATGCTTTTTCAAGTAAATGATTATGCGTCGATATTGGCGTACTTGGCGTTCTGTTCGATGAATTCACGGCGCGGCGGTACGTCGTCGCCCATCAGCATCGAGAAGATGCGGTCGGCTTCGGCCGCGTTCTCGATGTGGACCTGGCGCAGGATGCGCTTCTCGGGATCCATGGTCGTGGCCCAGAGCTGTTCGGCATCCATTTCACCGAGACCTTTGTAGCGCGAGACCAGCAGGCCGGTGTCCTTGCCCTTGCCGATGCGTTCGATGGCGGCGGAGCGTTCCTCGTCGGTCCAGCAGTATTCCTCCACATTGCCTTTTTTCACGCGGTAGAGCGGCGGGGTGGCGATATAGACGTAGCCGCTGCGGATCAGGTCGGGCATATAGCGGAAGAAGAAGGTCAGGATGAGGGTGGCGATATGGCTGCCGTCCACGTCGGCATCGGTCATGATGATGACCTTGTGGTAGCGGAGCTTGGTCATATTGAGGGCCTTGGGATCCTCTTCCGTACCGACGGACACGCCCAGGGCGGTGTAGATATTGCGGATGGATTCGCTCTCGAAGGCCCGGTGTTCCATGGCTTTCTCCACATTGAGGATCTTGCCGCGGAGCGGCAGGATGGCCTGGAACTGGCGGTTGCGGCCCTGCTTGGCCGTTCCGCCTGCGGAGTCGCCCTCCACCAGGAAGAGCTCGCAGTTGGCGGGGTCGCGGTCGGAGCAGTCGGCCAGTTTGCCCGGCAGTCCGCTGCCCGACATCACGGTCTTGCGCTGCACCAGTTCGCGCGCCTTGCGGGCGGCGTGGCGGGCCGTGGCGGCCAGGACCACCTTGTCCACGATGGCGCGGGCGTCTTTCGGATTCTCTTCCAGATACTGTTCGAGCGCGGCGCTCACAGCCTGCGAGACAGCGCCCATCACCTCGCTGTTGCCCAGCTTGGTCTTGGTCTGGCCTTCGAACTGCGGTTCGGCCACCTTCACCGAGATGACGGCCGTCAGGCCTTCGCGGAAGTCGGACGGATCGAGGTCGAACTTGAGTTTGCTCAGCAGGCCGTTCTTGTCGGCGTAGCTCTTGAGCGTGGTGGTCAGGCCGCGGCGGAAGCCGCTCAGATGCGTACCGCCCTCGATGGTGTTGATATTGTTGACGTAAGAGTGAACGTTTTCGCTGAAACCGTCGTTGTACTGCATCGCGATCTCGATGGGGATGACCTTGTCGGTCTCCAGGTAGATCGGCTTTTCGGTAAGCTTCACGCGCACGCCGTCCAGATACTGCACGAATTCAATCAGGCCATGCTCCGAGTAGAAGACTTCTTCCTTGGGCACGAAGGCTACGGGATTGCCGTTCTCGTCGAATTCCTGCTCCCGCGGACGCATATCCCGCAGGGTCAGGCGGACACCCTTGTTGAGGAAAGCCAGCTCGCGCAGGCGGCCGGCCAGCGTGTCGTAGTCATAGACCGTGGTGACGGTAAAGATCTCCGGATCAGGTTTGAAACTGATGATGGTACCGGTATCGGAAGCCTCGCCGACGACTTTCACGTCGTACAGCGGCTTGCCTTTCGAATACTCCTGCTTGAAAATCTTTCCCTCGCGGTGGATCTCAGCCGTCAGGTGGACGGACAGGGCATTGACGCAGGAAACACCCACGCCGTGCAGACCGCCGGACACCTTGTAGCTGTCCTTGCTGAATTTACCGCCAGCGTGCAGCACCGTCAGCACGACTTCAAGCGCACTGCGCTTTTCCTTCTCGTGCATGCCGGTCGGGATGCCGCGGCCGTTGTCGGAAACCGTGATGGAATTGTCGGGGTTGATGACCACGACGATATTGTCGCAATAGCCGGCCAGGGCTTCGTCGATGGAGTTGTCCACCACCTCATAGACCAGGTGATGCAGACCGCGCGCACTGATGTCGCCGATATACATGGACGGGCGTTTACGCACTGCCTCAAGTCCTTCCAGCACCTGGATACTGTCGGCCGAATAGCTTTCGTTTCTTTCTTTTTCTTCCATTAAAAATCGATCTTCTTATAAACGAACAAAGATAACGAAAAACAGCGGAAAATCCTATGATTTCCGCTGTTTTTTCAAAGAAAAGGGACTTTAGAAATTCAGGCAGACGCCGCCGCCGAAATTGATGCCGGGCTCCAGATAGAGCGGCATGTACTGATTGCGGTGATTGAGCAGGTTCCCGACCTTGGCAAATACGGAGAAATGCTTATTGATCAGGTAATTCAGATTCAGGTCCACATCCACGATGGCCGGCACCTCATACATTCTGGGCGCTTCATACATCACATGGGGCAGCTCGGGGTTTGGCGCGACCTGGTCGATCATCGCGCCGCTGGTCCCGCTCCGGTAGTTGCACTCGACCTGGGCGATGAGCCGTTCCCGAAAATTGTAGCGGATGGAAGCGTTGCCCGTCCAGTTGGGCATCTCGGTGACCGGGGTCTTCAGGTCCCGGTCCATGTAGTTGGCGTAGCGCAGGCGGCCGCTCAGGACCAGCTCCTGCGAGCGCCAGAACACTTCACCCTGCACGGAGAACTGCCGGACGTCCCGGAAATCCGAAGTCATCTGCGAAAGCGCCGTACCGTCATACACCGGGATGAAGATCATCTTGTTGTTGTACAGCTTGTAGTTGGTCTCCAGGTTGAGTCCCAGCCGGCCGCCGACCACGCCCTCCAGTGAGAGGGTCGCGTCGAGCGGGCGGGAACCGGTCGCCATCGTACAGCTGGGCAGGACGATCGGGCAGTCGTCGATCATCCGGGAATAAGGATTGAGGTCATTGCCGCCGGTAACCACCGCATGGGCCCAGAGCGCCTTGTCCACCAGCGTATAACGGATGTCGAAGTCGGGGAAGACGCTGCTGCGCGGCGTAAAGTCGATGCCGGGTTCCGGAATCTGGCCCTTGTTGCCGTAGCGGGTTCCGAACTTCACGCCCAGGCGGGCGTTGAGCCGCTTGCGCTGGTACTGATAGAACGGCGAAAACTCCACCACCCCGATATTGAAATCGTGCAGGCCGGCATAGGTTGCATATTCAATGTTCATGTCCACATAGATCCGGTGGACGTCGAAGGAAGCGCCGACGAAACCGCTGACCTTTAGGAAGCCTTCTGAGAGCGTATCCTGCCTGGGGGCCAGGTTCTCCGCAAGCGAGAGATACTTCCGTGTGTCACGGTAAGAGACCGTCACGTCATAATACACCGTATTCTCCTCCTTCTGGGCGGAATTCAGGTTGAAGGCCGCGGTCAGGCTGTTGTTCTGGTGCGCAGCCGTCGGAAAATAGCCGCTCGGCCAGGGGGCGACGGTCGGATAGCCGCCGTCACCAGCCGCATAGCGGTAACGGTCGAAGTCATAGCTCAGGTCGAACATCAGTTCGCCCGTCGCCCAGTCATAGGTCAGGTCGCCGCCCACAGTATTCTCCTGCCGCGCCGTACCCAGGACCGGGAATGCGTCGAAGCCACGCCCGAGTTCGCCGAAGAAAGAGTTGTGGCGGCCGTACAGGCCCGAACAGAATCCCTTCCTGGGCTTGGACTGCAGGTACAGTTCCCCGATAGGCATCAAGCCCTTGTCGCCGACGGCATACTGGGAGCCGAGTCGGGCGAAGACGAACGGTGTGCGGTTCGCCCCGACCGTGGAGAGCTGGATCGATTCATACGGCGTGAAATCATAGAGGTCGCCGTAGGGCCGGTTGAAGATGGAATAGTCGAAATGCACGTCGAAACGGTGCAGCGAATCATCGACCGACACCGGGATGGCCGGCTTGCGGATGCCGTCGAGGTTGACGTCGTAGGGCCGGCTCACTTCCACCGTGGCCACCTGCGCCCGCAGCGGAAGCGCCACGGAGAGCAGACTTATCAGAATCCATATCCTTCTTTTCATCTCTGCATCGATTTAAGCATACCCAGACGGCTGCGCACCTGGTCCAGGACATCGTCGTCGTCCCGGGAAGGCTGGTAGCCGTCCACGATACTGTTGAATGTAGCTTCCGCCTGCACCAGGTCGCCGCGGTCGGCGTAGGAGTCGCCCAGGACGATGAAGCTCTTGGCCAGCCAATACACCTGTCCCGAACCCGAGTCGGAGAAGGCGAAGACCTGTTTCTCCACTTCAGCGAAGTCGCCCCGGTCATAGGCTTCCTGGATGAGGGAATAGGCACTCTCGGCGCCGTATGCATCGGAACGGTCGGCGGCCAGCTCGACCAGGAGGTTGCGGGCGTTCTCGCGTTCGCCGAGCGTCCGGTAAGCCTTGGCCATCAGGAAACGTGCTTCACGCGTGCCGACCGCCTGTGCGCTGCGCACGACCTCCGCATAGTCCTTCGCCCCGTAAGCGGCGCGCATCAGGCCCGTGTAGCCCTCGCGGCGGACTTCGTCGCTGCGGGTCTGCGCAATCAGCTGTTTATAGGCGTCGGCGGCTTTCTGGTAGTGCTGCAGGTCGTAGTTGATGGCCGCATAGGCGCGGATGGCATCCTCATGGCAGGAGGAAGGCCCCATCTTCATCACTTTCAGATAATTGTCGGAAGCCGATTCGAGCCGGCCCGTAGCCCGCAGACTTTCTGCAAGATAGAAGGTCGCCTGCGCCGTGCGGGCACCCTTCGGGTACTGCGACAGGAAGCGCTGGAGGGACGAGATGGCCGAGGTATAGCGGCCGGACTGGTAAAGCTGCTCCGCCGAGCGGTAGAGCATCTGTTCCTTCTCTTCGGGGCTCTTGCTGTCGGAACGGCCGATCTGGTCGAGATAGGTCAGATATTCCTCGGGCTGGTTGCGCAGCTGGTAGATACTCTCCAGACCGGCGAGGGCGTCTTCCGCATCGGACGATTCGGGTGCGGTCGCGACCACCGTCTTGTAGTATTCGACCGCCTTGTCGTACTTGCGGCTGTTGGCATTGATCAGCGCCAGCTCCAGCAGCGCCTTCGTATAATAGTCGTTGCCCTTCATGCCCAGCAGGGTGAAGAAGCATTCGCTCGCACTGTCATCCTTCCCCGTCTGGACATAGGTCCGGCCCAGCTCGAACAGGGCCTGGGGATAGAGTGGCGCGTTGCGGTGCGTGCGGGTCACCTCGCGGAGGATGTCGATCTTCTGCTTGTCGTTGCCCATCAGGCCATAGGCCACGGACGCCTGCAACACGGGATACAGGTCCTGCGAATAGGGATCGGCTTGCCAGAGGCGCTCATAGACGGAGGCGGCATCGGCATATTTACCCTGCATGAAGCAGGCGTCGCCCAGGCGAAGCTGGGCGTCGTGCTCGTACTGGGACATGTCGCCCGAGACGTTCAGGAAGCTGCGGAAATTATTTTCAGCGAGATCGAATTTGCTGCTCTTGAGGTAGTTGTAGGCCTGGTTGTAGAGCGCCTGCGGATAGTCGGAGGTGCTGCGGAAATCTTCGTCGAGCAGCAGGTTGCCCAGAATCGAGATCGCTTCGGCATAGCGCTCGTCGCGGTAGCAGCACTCGGCCTGCCAGAAACGCGCCAGGTTGCGCAGGCTCTCGTTCTCCCCGTATTCGACGGCCGTCTCCAGCAGCGGTTCGGCGGCACGGTAGCCCTTCCCCTCGATCAGCTGGAGTGCGCGGAAGAAGGCGGCCTTCTGCAGGTTGGCCGACGATTCGTCGGTATGTTCCCTGATGGCGCTCAGCGCCCCGACAGCCGACGCATAGTCTTTCGAAAGCAGGAAGGAGGTCGCCATGTAGTTGTTGATGATGTCATCCTTGCCGCTGTCGGGATAGGCTTCCATGAACTTGCGGAACTGCGAGATGTCGGCGTTCACGTCGAACGACAGCTTGGCGAAGTTGAAGAAGGCGTCTTCCCGGATGACCGGGTCGAAATCGCACTCCGACGCGGCCTTGAAGGCATCCAGGGCGGCAATCTTGTTCTTGGTTTCCAGGTAGCTGTTGGCGGTGTAGTACCAGGCGTTCTGACCCAGCTCGTCTTCCTGTCCCAGCACGTGCGAGAACGACTCGATGGCGGCGGGCCAGGACTTGAGGCTGTAGGACACGATGCCGGAAAAATAGTGGTCCTTCCGGCTGAGCTCCGCGCCGCTCTGGGCGTAGATGTCGAGATACTTGCGGGCGGATACCTGGTCGCCCTTCTCATAATAGGCTTCCGAGAGGATACGGGCCAGGCTGCTCTGCATCTCCTTGTCCAGCTGGTTGTAAAGCGGGACGCCCTTGCGGATCACATAGTCATAATCCTTGAGCATCAACTTGCTCTCCACGGAGAAATAGTCCGCCATTTCGGAGAACTGGTTGCCGGGTCCGACCTTCTCGAAGAGGGGGACCGCCTCGGCGAACTGCTGGCGGATGTAGTGGACGTATCCTTTGTAATAGGTTGCGGGCAGCGTGTATTGGGAGCGGGGCGCCGCCAGGACCTCGGCGAAGCCGTCGGCAGCGTGTTCATAGCCGCCCGTGCGCAGGTTGCTGTAGGCTTTCTTGAAGGTGAAACCCGTACGCTGGGGCTTGTAGAGATGGTCGCGGTTGATGGTGTTGTACACGGCCAGGGCTTCGGGATAACGGCCCGTGTCGAAATAGCGGGAGGCCAGGGCCTCCTTGACCATCGACTGCTGCGGGGCATTGGGATATTTGCTGCAGAAGGTGTTGACCAGACCTTCCGCATTGACTTTGTCCAGGGCGATGGCGCACATCACCTTGTAGGCTTCAATCTCCGATTTGTCGAGGGTGCGGAGGGATTCCTTGCCCAGTTCCGTGAAAGCTTTCTCCGCCGCATAATAGGAGCCGCTGTAGTAGAGTTTGCGGGCCGATTCGAGGCGGTCGGTATGCTGCCGGTCCTTCACCTGGCCCCAAAGGGGCGGCACCGCCAGGAGCAGCAGCAGGGCCACTGCGCCGTTTCTGAGGTATGGGAACACGCTTTTCATCATTCTATGGTGCGAAAATAACTAAAAAAAGTTAAATTTGTGCATCAAACCCGTTCCTATGAACCCTGACGCCACGCCAATCGTCCAATTCCGCGCTGCAGACATCTCCAACGGCGAAATCGTCGTGGTGGAGCATCTCGACCTGACCATCTACCCCGGGGAATTCGTTTACCTGACAGGGCGGGTCGGCAGCGGAAAAACCTCCATCATCCGCGCCCTCACCGGAGAGAATCCCCTCCTGGGCGGCGAAGGGAGCGTCGGGCCTTTCGATCTGACGAACCTACGCAAGAAGCAAATACCATACCTCAGGCGGACCCTGGGCATCATCTTCCAGGATTTCCAGCTGCTCATGGACCGTTCCGTGGAAGCGAATCTCCGCTTCGCCCTGGAGGCCACCGGCTGGAAAGACAAGGCCGCCATGGCCGAACGCATCGACAGCGTGCTGGAAGCCGTGGGCATGCAGCACAAGGCCTACAAACTGCCGCACCAGCTTTCCGGCGGCGAGCAGCAGCGGGCCGCCATCGCCCGGGCCCTGCTCAACGAGCCCGCCCTGATCCTGGCCGACGAGCCCACCGGCAATCTCGACGAAGACACGGCCCGCGGCATCATGGGCCTGCTCTTCGACATCAACCGCCGCGGGACAGCCATCCTGATGGTTACGCACAACCAGCTGCTGGTCAAAGCCTTCCCCGCCCGTGTCCTCGTTGTTGAAAAAGGAGTCTGCCGTGAAGCATAAGCCCGCCTTCGAGCCCATCCTGGCCTGGTTCGAAGCCAACCGTCCGCTCCCCAAGAGCGAACTGAATTTCCTGTCTCCCTACCAGCTGATCGTCGCCGTGATCCTTTCGGCCCAATGCACCGACAAGCGGGTCAACCAGACCACGCCGGCGCTCTATGCGCGCTTCCCCGATGTCGCGTCGCTGGCCGCCGCAACGGCCGAAGAAGTCTATCCCCTGATCAAGTCGGTCTCCTACCCCAACAGCAAGGCGGCCCACCTGGTGGCGATGGCGCAGAAAGTGATGCAGGACTTCGGGGGCGAGATTCCGCGCGAAATCGACGCGCTGATGACCCTTCCCGGCGTGGGCCGCAAGACCGCCAATGTGGTGACCTCCGTCCTTTATGACGAGCCGGTGATCGCCGTGGACACCCACGTATTCCGGGTGGCGCATCGCCTCGGCCTCTCCGACGGGAAAACACCCTACGCTGTGGAATGTGACCTGGAGGCCGGCATTCCGGAGGCGCTCCGGGCAAAATCCCACCACTGGCTTATCCTGCACGGCCGCTACATCTGCACGGCCCGCAATCCCAAGTGCGGGGAATGCGGCCTGGCTCCCTACTGCCGCTATTATGCGCAATCACGCTGATATCTACGAGACTACGCTACTTGAGCTGAAGGACCACCTGAAGCTCGAGCGCGCCATGTCGGCCAATACCATCGCTGCCTACACGTCCGACGTACGGAAGTATTTCGCGCTGCTGCGCCGCGACGGAACAGCACCCGCCGATGCCTCGAACGAAGACATCAGCCGTTTCATCGAAGAACAGGTCGCGGCCGGCATCACCAAGCGCTCGCAGGCCCGCATCCTCAGTTCCATCAAGGCATTGTACCGTTTTCTGGACGCCGAAGGAAGACTGGGCGACAACCCCTGCGACAGCCTGGCCGCCCCCAAGATCAATCCTTATCTGCCGACCGTCCTTTCGGTGGAAGAAGTGCTCGCCATCCTCGAGTCGGTGGACCTGTCCCAGCCGGAAGGCCACCGGAACCGGTGCATCCTGGAGGTGCTCTACTCCTGCGGCCTGCGTGTCAGCGAGCTGGTGAACCTCAAGATCTCGGACCTCTTCCTGGACGAGCAGTTCATCCGGGTCTTCGGCAAAGGGAGCAAGCAGCGGCTGGTCCCCATCGGCGAACCGGCCATCAAGGCCATCCGGCTGTACCGGGAAATCCGCGACGCCGGCCCCGTGCAGAAAGCCGCCGAGGACATCCTCTTCCTCAACCGGCGCGGCGGCAAGCTCACCCGAGAGATGATCTTCCATATCGTCAAGACGCAGACAGCGCTGGCCGGCATCCGCAAGAACGTCTCGCCGCACACCTTCCGGCACAGCTTTGCCACGCATCTGGTCGAAAACGGCGCCGACCTGCGCGTGGTCCAGCAGATGCTCGGCCACGAAAGCATCCTCACCACCGAGATCTACACCCACGTGGATACCCGCAAGTGGCAGGACACCATCCTGAAGTATCACCCGAACCGGACATAAGGCAAAAACAATAAGCTATGAACGGTAATCTGCAACACGAAAAGGAACTCTGCGGCGACATTGTCCCAAGGCTGTTCGAAGAAGATGTATGGGAAGACATCGAAAGGCTTGACGTCGAGGACACCATCCTCGTGCTCCGTCAGGCGCAGGACGTAATCCGTAAAGGCCTCTTTGACGAGTTCTACAACGAGACCACAAGCCGCAAGGACGTCTTCGAGGCCGCAACGGCAAAACTCAGCCGCATCCTTTGCCGTAAACTTATGGCATTGCCGGCCGTCTACACCCTCATCGACAATTCCACCATGCTGCCGACGCTCGACAAGAGGGGCGGCATCTTCTTATTCTCCCGCAGGGAATTTGCGGATGCGGCCCTTGACTATCATATGCAGCAGATGCACGTCTGGCAGGTCCGGGAAATCGTACACAAGGATATTTATCCTTTCCTGGGCAACGAATTCTACGACAACGGCGCACTGTACGCCGTCATCAATGACGGCCAGGACTGGAGTCTGAACAAGCCCAACGAATTCATCGAAAAGCCCCAATACGCCCCCGGCGAGGCCTCCGTGTCCAATCCGGACTACATTCGGGCGCTTACGCTGCTGCAGCAGGAACTTCACTGGCGCGCCAATTATGAAGGCAAGGAGAAGACTCTGCACGGGTACGAGGACGAAATGATACGCACCTTCGGCGAAGCCCGTTTCCTGGTGCCTTTCAAGACCGACGCCCGGTCCGAAGGAAAAAAGTTGTACTTCGAGCCGGGGAATCAAATCACTTACGCCGCCCTGACCAACGCCGAAGGAAGGACCGCACTCCCCATCTTCTCCGACTGGGACCAGTTTATGATGGTTTACGACCCCCACGAATGGCAGGGCTGGGTAACGGGTGCCGGAGAGTTACCTGATCTGCCCGCGGAGACCATAGTCCTCAACCCCGCCACAATCGCCTTCGCAATGAGCCAATCGTTCCTCGGGAAGATGCTGTCCATCTACCGCAGTGAGTTCGCTCCAGACAAGGGGCCGCTGTCCGAATAGGATTATACGGGGTACATTCTTTCCGTTCCGTTCCTTTCCGGTCATTTCCGGTCGAAGCGTATCGTGAATGGAACGGGCACGGTGTCGAACGCCTTGAGTTCCCCAGCAAAACGCAGGCGCTTAATGCCTTGCGCGTCAATGATATCACGCATTCAAAAGTTACGGTCTGTGCAACTCAAAAAATGGATCATCGGAACAAGCGGGTAGGATTGTATCCGACCGTGAACGGTGTGCCGTCCCGCTTGTCGCGACACAGATAGATGCACCACTTCTTTTGTGTCACAACGGGTTTCTAGGCCTAAAACGCAGTTTTCGCACCGCGACACAGACAGGACACGGGAATGGTCTGCGTCGTGACAGAGAAATTTTTCTGTCCCATCCAGGACAGAAAGATTTTAGCAAATATCTGACAAACAGCTATTTTAGCGGAAACGCCAGCTATATCGCGGCAAAATACGATCAACTCATGGCGATATTTCGGCAAAACTCCTATAGGGTGTGTGGCCGTAACTCCCGCCAAAGTGCGCGCACACAAGACCCGCCAGATGCCATTTAACGCAAGATAACCGCGCGCACCAGCCTTTCAGCGGCGGGTGCGCGCAGTAAAAACGTTTCTCACGTTGTATATGGCAGGTCCGGTGCGCGCACTTTGGCGAAAATCATCGCCACGTTGACAAAATCGACGAATATCTATTCAGGCGATGCACCGTACCGAATGCCGTAAGTCGGGAAAAGAGTGAATACCCCCCGGTTTTGCCGCCGATCCACAAAAAAAACCAACCTAAGTTGCTGTAATATAGATGATTATCCGTCAGCCTCATATACGAAAGAACCCAGACCTTGCAGTCTGGGTTCTTTCGTAGCCCCGGGCGGAATCGAACCGCCATCTAAGGTTTAGGAAACCTCCATTCTATCCGTTGAACTACAGGGCCTATTTTACGGGGCGCTGCCCCGAACCCCGCCGCTACGGCCTGCTATTGCACGGGCTCACGCAACGGCCTTCGCTAGCGCCTGATGGCGCTTGAATTACGGGGCGCTGCCCCGAATTTAAAAAATGCCGGGGGAAGCCCGGCATTTTTTATCCTTTAATCAGACCTAGGCAACGGTTTTGTTGATGATCTGACGGCCGCGGTAGTAACCGCATTCAGGGCAAACGTGGTGATACATAACGGTAGCACCGCAGTTCGAGCAGGTGGTCAGCTGAGGGACGACAGCTTTGTCGTGCGTCCTTCTCTTATCCCGGCGCTGCTTGGAGATCTTGTGTTTCGGATGTGCCATTTTTCCTTCTATTTTAATATTTTAATTGTCTTTGTTTTCCAACAAGTCTTTCAAAGCTTCGAAAGGCCGGGTCGTCTCGCCCTCGGGACCAGTCTCCGTACCCTCGGATTCACTCAGGTAGCGGAGCATCTCGGGATTGCATTTCCCCTCGGGATGCACCTTCACCAGCGGAAGGCTCAGGCAGACGTAGTCATAGACGAACTGGTTGAGGTCCAACTCCCGCTGGGAGCGGTCGATCACCAGGACGTCTTCGTCGCCATCCCCGTTTTCTTCCACTTCGACATTGCCGAAACCGACGGTCAGCCGCGGGGCGATATCGACCTTCAGGGTCAGGTCTTCGAGGCAGCGGTCACATTCGACCACCACGAAACCCGTCACCTGGCAGACGATCTCGAGCAGGGTCTGGTGCCGGACCACCTGGACGCGGACGCTGCAGTCGGCATCCTTGATCTGGCTGTTTTCGAACGCTTGAAAGAACGGTTCCCCAATCTCGAACCGGAATGAACTCTCTCCAAAGGGCAGGCCTTTGACCGGGATGATGATATCTTGATTCAATCTGTCCATGGCGGAAAAATTGGGGCTGCAAATATAGCAATTTATTTTAAATGTCAATTCCTTTCCGCTCTTTTTCTTGCGGTTTCGTCGAGGATGATCTTGCGCATGCGCATCGACTTGGGCGTCACTTCGACCAATTCGTCTTCCTGGATGTACTCCAGCGCTTCCTCGAGGCTGAAGCGGACGGGCGGCGGAAGCATCACCTTCTCATCGGTGCCGGCTGCCCGCACGTTGGTGAGTTTCTTCGTTTTGCAGATGTTGATCACCAGGTCGAAATCGCGGGTGTGCTCGCCGACCACCTGACCGGCATAGACCTCCTCGCCCGGATCGATGAAGAAACGGCCGCGGTCCTGAAGTTTGTCCATCGCATAGGCGACGGCCAGGCCGGTCTCGTGGGCCACGAGCGAACCGTTGGTGCGTTTCTCGATCTCCCCCTTGTAGGGCTCGTAGTCCTTGAAGCGGTGTGCCACGACGGCTTCGCCCTGCGTGGCCGTGAGCAGATTGCTGCGCAGGCCCATCAGGCCGCGGGCGGGGATCTCGAAATCGAGGTGCGTGCGGTCGCCGCGGGTTTCCATGTGGATGAGCGCCCCTTTGCGGCGGGTGGTCATTTCGATGGCACGGCCCACAAATTCTTCAGGCACGTCGATGGTCAGGTATTCGATCGGCTCGCAGCGCTTGCCGTTAATCGTCTTGTCGAGGACGCGGGGCTGGCCCACCTGCAGCTCGAAGCCTTCGCGGCGCATCGTCTCGATGAGGATCGAAAGGTGCAGCACGCCACGGCCGTAAACCACGAACGAGTCGGCGTTCACGCCGGGCTTCACGCGCAGGGCCAGGTTCTTCTCCAGTTCGCGCTCCAGGCGCTCCTTGATGTGGCGCGAGGTGACGAACTTGCCTTCCCGGCCGAAGAACGGGGAATCGTTGATGGTGAAGACCATACTCATCGTCGGTTCATCGACGGCGATGGGCGGCAGCGCCTCGGGATTCTCCAGGTCGGCGATGGTGTCGCCGATCTCGAATCCGTCGATGCCTACCACGGCGCAAATGTCGCCGCACTGGACTTCCTCCACTTTCTTTTTCTCCAGGCCTTCGAAAACCATGAGTTCCTTGATCTTCTGCTTCTCCACCATATCGTAGCGCTTGCACAGCGAGACCGGCATGCCGGCGCGCAGGCTGCCCCGGGTGATGCGGCCCACGGCGATACGGCCCACATAAGGCGAGTATTCCAGCGAGGAGATCAGCATCTGGGGCGTGCCTTCCACCACCTGCGGGGCGGGAATCACGTCGATGATCGTATCGAGCAGCGGCGTGATGTCGGTGGTCGGCTTCCGCCAGTCGAGCGACATCCAGCCCTGCTTGGCGCTGCCATAGACCGTCGTGAAGTCGAGCTGGTCTTCCGTGGCGCCCAGCGAGAACATCAGGTCGAAGACCTCTTCGTTCACCTCGTCGGGGCGGCAGTTGAGCTTGTCCACCTTGTTGATGACCACGATCGGCTTCTTGCCCATTTCGATGGCTTTCTGCAGCACGAAACGCGTCTGCGGCATCGTTCCTTCAAAGGCATCGACCAGCAGCAGCACGCCGTCGGCCATGTTGAGCACCCGCTCCACCTCGCCGCCGAAATCGGCGTGGCCCGGCGTATCGATAATATTGATTTTCACGCCCTTATAAGGAACCGACACATTCTTCGCCAGGATGGTGATACCCCGTTCCCGTTCCAGGTCGTTGTTGTCGAGAATCAATTCCCCGAGGTCTTCCGCCTTGCGGGTCAATTTTGCCTGATAGATCATCCGGTCCACGAGGGTGGTCTTGCCATGGTCCACGTGGGCGATGATCGCTACGTTTCTGATCGCTTGCATATTGTATTATTTCGCACTGAAGGCGCAAAAGTAGAAATAATCTCGCAATAATTGTATATTTTTGTGCTATGGTTGAAAAGATCATCATCCTTGACTTCGGCTCCCAGGTGACGCAGCTCATCGGACGCCGCCTCCGCGAACTCAACGTTTACTGCGAAATCCATCCGTTCAACAAGATCCCCGAACTCGACGATACGGTCAAGGGCGTGATCCTCTCCGGAAGCCCCTGCTCCGTCACGGCGCCGGACGCACCGCAGGTGGACCTGCGCGGCATCAAGGGGCGTTTTCCCCTGCTGGGCATCTGCTACGGAGCGCAATACCTCGCGCATCACTACGGCGGCAGCGTCGAGAGCGCCGGTTCGCGCGAGTACGGGCGGGCCGAACTGGAAGTGAAACAGCGCGATCCGCTCTTCGACGGAGTTCCGCCCAAAAGCCAGGTCTGGATGTCGCACGGCGACACCATCACGGCCCTGCCGGACAATTCCACTGTGCTGGCCTCCACGCCCAGCGTGGTCAACGCGGCCTACCGCATCTTCGGCGAAAAGACCTACGCCGTACAGTTCCACCCCGAAGTCTATCATACCGAATACGGCTCCCGCATCCTGGCCAATTTCGTCAAGACCATCTGCGGCTGCAGCGGCGACTGGACGCCCGCTTCGTTCATCGACACGACCGTCGATGAACTCCACCGGCAGATTGGCGGCGACACCGTCATCCTCGGCCTGAGCGGCGGCGTCGATTCGACCGTCGCCGCGGTCCTGCTCCACAAGGCCATCGGCGAGCGGCTCCACTGCATTTTCGTGGACAACGGCCTGCTGCGGCGGAATGAATTCGACGAGGTGATGGCTTCCTATCAGGGAATGGGCCTCAACGTCACGGGCGTCGATGCCGGCGACCGCTTCCTGGCGGCCCTCTCCGGACTTACGGAGCCGGAAGCCAAGCGCAAAGCCATCGGCAAGACCTTCATCGAGGTGTTCGAAGCCGAAGCCCGGAAAGTGGAAGGCGCCCGCTGGCTGGCGCAGGGGACCATCTATCCCGACGTCATAGAATCGGCGGCCATCGGCGGCCAGGCCGCCAAGATCAAGAGCCACCACAACGTGGGCGGCCTGCCCGAGAAGATGAATCTCAAGATCGTCGAACCGCTCCGGATGCTCTTCAAGGACGAAGTGCGGCGGGTGGGACGGGCGCTGGGCATTCCCCAGTCGCTCATCGGCCGCCATCCGTTCCCGGGGCCGTCACTGGCCATCCGCGTCCTGGGCGAGGTGACTTTTGAGAAACTCGAGATCCTGCGCGACGCCGACAAGATCTACATCGATGCGCTGCGTGCCGACGGCCTCTACGACAAAATCTGGCAGGCCGGTACGATCCTGCTGCCGGTCAAGAGTGTCGGCGTGATGGGCGACGAACGGACCTACGAATACACGGTGGCCTTGCGCGCCGTGACATCCACCGACGGCATGACCGCCGACTGGTATCCCCTGCCCTACGACTTCCTGGCCCGCGTCTCCAACGACATCATCCGCCGCGTCCGCGGCATCAACCGCGTCGTTTACGACGTCTCCTCCAAACCGCCGGCAACCATCGAGTGGGAATAGGCGCTGGCGGGCTTTCGCAGCATTTGCGGTGACAGATAACATCTTGGACTATAGCGATTTAACGAAAATCGGTTGCGTCATAAGGCGCAACCGATTTTAAGCAAAAGCCTGTATATCAAGCAGGTAACCGCCCCCTGTGTGACATCGATGTTCGAGGGGCATTTCCCTTTAAGAATCGCTGGATGCCCAATAGCCGCAGGCGATGCCGCCGGTGTAGGACGTATAGCGCGGGAAGACGAAGCCGGAGGCGCGGAATTCGTCGCAGAGGGCCTCGTAGCGCGGGAAAGCCAGGACGGAATCGACCAGATAACCGTAGGCGGCACCGCTGCCGACCAGCCGGCCGACCAACGGCAGGACGTGCCGGAAATAAAACAGATAGATTTTCTTCCAATGACGGTTCCGGGGGACGGCGAACTCCAGGACAGCCAGTTGGCCGCCAGGCTTGAGTACACGTCGGATTTCAGCTAGGCACCGGGCCCGGTGGTCGAAATTGCGCAGGCCGAAAGCGATGGTCACGGCATCGAAGGTCGCATCGGGAAAAGGTATCTGCTCGGCCGACCCGAGGACGAAATTCGGCTTCGGTGAAAGATACCGGCATTTCTCCCGGCCGATCGCCATCATCTCGGACGAGATGTCAAGGCCCGTCACGTGACAGCCTTTGTTGGACAAAGCCTTTGTCAGGTCGCCCGTGCCGCAGGCCAGATCGAGCACGACGGGATTCTCCGGAAGTTTCTTCTCCAGCCGCCGCACGAAGCGCCACCGCCACAGGCGGTCGATGCCCAGCGACATACCGTGGTTCATCCGGTCGTATTTCCGTGCGATCGAATCGAACATCCCGGAGATGACCTCCGCATTCTTATCGAGTTTTTCCTGAGACATTTTTTCTCCGTACACGACAATTTCCCACAAAAATACAAATTATTTCGTCGCTTCAAAAACATGCCCCGAAGCGGCGCTGGCCGATTGAGAAAATGACTAGCTGCCGCTGATTGATTTGCGCGCCGGACACAGGCCGAATCGTGGATTTCTTGGCCACGGCTTGGGAAACGACGGCCGAGGGCACAAAGCAAGATAGTTAGGGAACGGCGACCGAACGGCAGCACGCGTATCCCCTATTCTGACGTGAGGGTACAGTAGTCGGCGTAAACGTCTGCGACGACGTCGTCCCAGCTCAGATAGAGGTCGGAGCGGGCGGCGGCGGACACGCGATCGTATCCGGCCGGGTCCGACAGGATGTCCAGGATCATCTGCGCGTAATGGGTCTCCCCTGGTTGCGAGACATAGGCGTTGACGTTCGGCGTGACCGTAGCGGCGGTTTTTGCGCCCTCAAGAAAGACTGTGGGCGTTCCCTGGCAGGCCGCCTCGATCTGTACGAGAGAATTGGCGTCGTAGAGCGACGGGAACAGGAACAGTTTCGCCCGGGAATACAGGTTTTCCAGCATCTCCCTGCTGGAGACGAGCCCGCACATAACCACTTCACCGCCGAGGCCGAGTTCCTTTACCAAAGCGGCCAGTTTTTCCTCGTCCTGGCCTTTGCCGACAAACAGCATACGGAAGTTTTCCAGCCCCATCTCCTTCGCCCGGGCCAGGGAACGGACGATGAAGTCGATGTTCTTGATGAAGTTGATCCTGCCCACGAAGAGGAAAACCATGGCATCGGCCGGAATGCCGTAAGTCTCGTTGACGATGGCAGCCGCCCGGGCCGGGTCCGAAACGGGAACGTGGTCTGTGGCATTGAGCCGCACCTTGCACGGGGCGGTCAGGCCGTATTCGTCCACATAGAGGTCCTTGATCCCGGCATTGACGGCCCAGCATTCGTCACACGCGTTGAATACCCGCATGACGCCTTCCATCGCCAGGTCCACGGCGCCATTGATCTTCAAAGGCTTCTCAAAGTCCTGCCTGTACTGGCTGTGGAGCGTCGCCACCACGGGAAGATGCCGCATCTTCGCATACAACACCCCGGAAAGGCCCAGGGGAAACGGAGAATGGATGTGGACCAGGTCGATTCCGCTCTTGAGGATGCGCGCCTCGAAAACCGGATCCAGCGCAGGCGTCGGAATATCGTAGTCATTCCCGATCAGGGGAACCGACGAGCACCGCACCACCTGGTAAGGAAGCGCCGCGTCATCTTCCTTCCTGAAGCCCCGCGTCTCCGGACAGAAAACGACGACGTCACAATACTGCATCAGGCGGCGGGCATAATTGTCGACGACCTTGATGACACCGTCCACCATCGGATACCAGGTGTCTATGAAAAGACCGACTTTATTCATAACGGAGACAAAGATAGCATTTTTCGGGCACAAAAAACCTGCTTCGTTTGAAGCAGGTTTCTTCGTGTGCCCAGGACAAGACTCGAACTTGCACGCCCTAAAGCGGGCACCAGCCCCTCAAGCTGGCGTGTCTACCAATTTCACCACCTGGGCGGGAATCGGGATTGCAAAGGTACAGCTATTTTTTAACTATGCAAATATTTTTTTCGTTTTTTTCTGCCTACCTTTGCAGCCGCAAAAGAAAGGGCCGGAAAAGCTTTTCCGGTTTTCCGGCCAACACGCATAGAACTTACAGACTATGGACATAAAAACCATTGCACTGGACTTTGGCGGCGTAGTCATCGCCTTGAGTTTTGAAAATGCCATCCGCCGTTTCGAGGAATTGGGCGTACCGGATGTACACAGTTTCCTGAATCCCTTCCAGCAGGGCGGTTTCTTCGGCGACCTGGAGGCCGGACGGATCGACGCCGAAGGGTTCCGGCAGGAACTCAGCCGGCTGGCCGGCCGGGAAATGACATACGAAGAATGCGGCTACGCCTGCATGGGCTTCATCGAAAGTGTCCCGCCGCGCAACCTGAAGGCGATCCAGCGGCTGCGTCAGCAGGGCTACCGCCTGGTCCTGCTTTCCAACACCAACCCCTACGTGATGAAATGGGCCATGTCACCCGCTTTCGACGGAAAGGGTCACGGACTGCGCGATTATTTCGACGAATGCTACCTGAGCTACGAATGCAAGATGATGAAGCCGGCGCCCGAATTCTTCCGGCTGCTGATCGAACGCGAAAAGCTTGATGCCGGAGAGATCCTGTTCGTGGATGACGGGCAAGTCAATATCGATGTCGCTCAGGCCCTGGGCATCCGCACGATGCTGGTCGAAGACAACGCCGACTGGACAGAGGACATCTACGCTAATCTGGCTTAATCCAGGCAGGCAGGAAGAAGACGAGGGCGACGAGGGAGAAGGCCAGGCCGCCGATGGTACCCAGGGCGAAGGCGTACCAGAAGACTTCGTCGGGGCCATCGGTCAGAAAAGGAATCAGGCCCAGGGCCGTGGAGAGGATGGTCAGGAGCGTCGGCACGATCTTGTGGTTGAAGGCCCTGACGAAGGAACGGCGATGCGGCGGCTGAAGCCAGATCCACCGCACGGAGCTCTCCCGCCTCGACCAGCGTCCCGACACCCGCCGACCAGAGCTGGTCGCGCAGGGCTGCATACGCATCCGTCGCCGAAAGGCCCCGGGCCGCCAGGCGCTCCAGTTCCCTTTTCATAACCTCCAGGATAGTTTTTGTAAAGATACGAAAAAAACAAATACACGTTGGAGGCGTCACTTGTCAGTTAACGGCCCAATCGGACATCCGTCTCCCTGTAATATGTTTTCGACGAACCCAAAATTCGCTGAGCGCGCTTGTTGTTTAAATAGCACTGATAGTCAATGCATTACGGATTGCCGCCGTGCTCTCCGGGGCATTTTTGCCGCAGGGAGCGCAGTACATCAACGCAAAGCGCTTATTATCAACGATGTACGATCCAGTGATGCGCGCCGCGAATTTCGGGTTCAGCGACTTGAGGGAAACAGCGGCAGTTTACGCCCCTTCCCTCCCAGTTCGCATAAAACAACAAAACGACAAAAAGGAAAATCCAGCTTTCCTGGCAGGAATCGAAAAGATCAAAAAAAGATGCCCGGTCGCAACCGGGCATCCTGCTGAAGCTATCTTACGCCGCTGTGGCCGCCGCCGGAGAAGCCGCCGCCACCGCCGAAGGAGGAATGACCGCCGCCACCGCTGCGGCTGAAGCCGCCGAGGCTGCCGCCGGAGTAGGTCGAAGCCGGCCGCGCATAGGTGGACAGGACATTCGAATAGGAATCCGACAGGTAGATGACCCGCGACATCTCGTTGTACCCCATCGAGCAGGCCCGTTCGAACAGGACCGGATCGATATCCTTGAGTTCCTTGGCCACCTTGTCGGCAATGCCGACCAGGGAGGCGAAGATCAGGTAGTCGCGCCAGAGCGTCACTTCGGGCGTCGAGCGTTCCTTGACGAGCGTGGCATCTTCCAGGAATTTCTTGAAACCGACGATCTTGCGGTTCTCAGTCTGGCCGGATGTCGTGAATTTGTTGCCCTTGTAGTAGTTTCCTTTCCGAAGGCTGCTCAAACCGGCTGCATTGACCCCCGTCGTCCAATTGTAAAGCCGCGACGAATGACTTCTCGCCCATTTGGAGAACTCTTTCTCCTCGAGGATGTGGTTCTCGCCGCTGGCTTCGTACATCATCGACCAGAGCGTTTCTTCTGTACGGTCCAGCTGGGTGAAATCGGCATTTTCCTTGAAATAGATGTTCACCTTGCCGGAGGCCAGGTCACGGCGGGCCTCCAGGCAACCGGCCTGCAACATGTGCAGGATCATGGCGGAGGCTACGGAATTCTTCTTGACCTTCAGGGCCGGCGCATTCGTGATGACGAAATAGTTCTTCAGGATGTCGCCGCCGTAGGGCATTTCCCGCGACCAGGGAATGCTGTCGAGCCGGGTCGTTCCAAAGGCATTCTTTTTCTGCTTGCGCCGCATCAAGACGCGCGCGACCACCGGCAGAATCGGGATTGAAAGCAGGAAGATGGAGAAGAGCATCCCCAGGATGCTGTAAAGGCGCTCCTTCCACTTGGGGACATATTCTTCGGGGTTTCCGGCGCCTTCCAGCGCCTTGTCGAGCACCACCTGGAACGGGCGCTCCTGCACGCTTTCCGAGGCAAAAGTGCCCTTGTCGAAGCGCATCAGGACGATCACGGAATTGGTGGGATCGAGCGGATTCTCGCTTTCGGCAATCACCTTGCCGTCTTCCCGCCAGATGTAGCCGTCATAGCCGAAAGCCCAGATCCGCGTGAGCGTATCCATCACGAAACCCGGTTTCTCGAAGGTCACCTTCACGTGTTCGCCCTGGAAATCGTTGGGCGTGTAGAACTGGTAGTGGATCATATCGTAGTCATCCAGACTCTTGACCAGGTTGGTCAGCGTATAATCCACGGTGTAGGTGCGGTGCCCGTATTCACCGATGCCCCAGCAGATCTCATAGCCGCCGGCGATGCTGTTCAGGCCGCAATGGTTCTTTTTCCCGTCGAAAGAGCGTTCGGTGTCCCAGCTTCGGTCGGTCTTGTATGTCGTACCCGTCTCGTCGGAGACGGTCAGGTCAAGAATCCGGATATCGCCCAGATTCTCGCGGCCCAGATACACCTCCGTGCCGCGGCTCAGGGTCATGTCCCAGACCTCGCGGACCTGGGCGCTGCCGTCGGTCGCGAGCGTCACGGTGATGTCCACATCGTGGACCTTGTTCTGCGCCGCGGCCGGCTGGCCCCAGAGGACCAGCGGCAGCAGCACAGCCCAAAATAGCTGGAAACGTTTCATGACGTCCGCAGGTCAGAATTTCATCGACGGGATCTCGGTCTTGCTTTCGTTTACCTGCAGATAATCGCGCAGGACGAAATGGAAGAGCGAAGCGACGATCGAATCCGGGAACTGGCGGATCAGCCGGTTGTAGTTCGTCACGGAATCGTTGTACACCATCTGGCTCATACGCACCTGGTTGGTGTAGGTATTGACGCTGTCCATGGTCTTGATGAAGGTCTCGTTGGCCTTCAGTTCCGGATAGCGTTCGACCACCACGTTGAGGGCGGACATGGCCTGGTTGAAGAGATTCTCCTGCGCATTGGCATCGGCAGGGCTGCTGCTGCCCGTGATGGGACGGCGCTGGGAGATGGTGTCGGTAATGGTCTTGTACTCGTGGTCCGAGTAGCCTTTGGTCAGTTCGGCAAGGGCCTTGAGCGCGTCCCAGCGGCTGGACTGCTGGACGCCGATCTGGCTCAGCCCGTTCTTGCAGATCTCTTCCTGCTTGACGAGTTTCCGCTGTACGGAAATCACCCAAAGCACGAGGATCGCGATGATGGCGATAATGATAAGGAGTGTCATACCGATAAGATTTTATTGGTTTTCAAACGTTTTGGCGATATTGTCGGCAATCATGCGCACCAGACATTCCCGGGCCTCGCGGCTGGTCCAGCCGATATGCGGCGTCAGCAGCAGCCGCCGGGGTTCCTTGACGCAAAGGTAGGGATGCGTGTTCGGGAAGGGTTCTTTCGTAAAGACATCGATCCCGGCGCCGGCGATTCGGCCTTCATCCAGGGCACGGACCAGGTCTTCTTCCACGATGATGCCGCCGCGGCCCATGTTGACGATGAAGGCCGAGGGCTTCATCTGCGACAGCGCCGCATAGTCGATCAGGCCGCGTGTGCGCTCGTTCATCGGGCAGTGGACCGAGACCACGTCGCAGCGCGAAAGGAAGCTGTGCAGGTCCGTATCCGCCTCATACCGGTCGGAATGCGGCTTGCCCGAAGTCGGATAGTAAAGCACCTTCATGCCGAAAGCCTCGGCAATACCCGCCACGCGGGAGCCGATGTTGCCCAGGCCCACCGTTCCGAAGGTCTTTCCTTTGAGCTCGAAAAAGGGGCAGGTCACATCGGTGAAGCAGCCGCTGCGGCTGTAGTCACCGCTCTTGACGAAGTTGTCGAAATGGTTCACATGTCCGACCAGGCCCAGGATGAGCATCCAGGTCACCTGCGCCACGCTTTCGGTCGAATAGCCGGCCGCATTCAGGACGGGGATGCCTTTGGACCGGGCGTAGGCCACGTCGATGTTGTCAACGCCCGTAGCGGCTTCACAGATAAGTTTCAGCGCGGGGCTGGAATCAATCTCCTTCTGCCCTATTTTCACCTTGTTGGTGATCACCACGTCGAAGCCGGCGATGCGCGCGGGCACCTCTTCGGGGCGGGTGGCAGGATAGGAAACGAATTCCCCCAAAGCGGACACAGGCGCCAGGGAAACATCCTCCCCCAGCGTCTGTGCATCCAGGAATACGATCTTCAGCATAGCTGAAAAATGTATGTTAGTCTTTGGTGACCTTCTCGAGCCACTTCACCATGCCGAGCATGACCGACATGGAAACGAGGCAGATGACCAGGAACACGCCCCAGCACTTCCAGATCGGCCAGGCATTGAGCATGATCGGGCCGACGAAGATGAAGAGGTTGCCGATGGCGGTGGCGGCCAGCCAGAGGCCCTGACAGAGACCGACCATGTTGCGCGGAGCGACCTTCGAGACGAAGCTCAGGCCGAGCGGCGAGATGAAGAGTTCCGAAACGGTCAGGAAGAAGTACGTGACGATCATCACCCACGGAGCGGCCTTCGAAAGACCCATCTGGAGCATCTGGGCGCTGGTGAGTTCGCGGAACTCGTCGCCGGACGGATAGTGGTGGATGATGGAGAAGATCATCAGGAAGAGGTAAGCCATGGCGGCGATACCCATGCCCAGGGCAATCTTGCGCGGCGTGGACACCGGTTTGCCCTTGCGCGCCAGCGAGGCGAACAGGATCATGATGATCGGGGTGAGCGTAATCACAAAGAGCGGGTTCAGGGCCTGCCAGATTTCAGCGGCGATCGCCTTGGTATCGACGAAGTCACGGGCGAAGACCGACAGGGACTGGCCGTTCTGGTGGAAACTCAGCCAGAAGAAGACTGCGATGCCGAGCACGGCGAACAAGGCAGCCATGCGCTGCTTGATCTCCTTGGCCATGGCGAGCTTTTCCTCCTCCGTGTATTCCACGCTCTTGGCAGCGACCTTCTTGGCCGGCTGCGGGAAGCGGTGCTTGTTGGCCAGGAAGATGCAGAGGGAGGCAATCATGGCAACGGCCGAAACGATGAAGGAGTAGTGGACGCCGGTATTGAAGACGTTCACATAGTCGGAGCAGAACTGGGTGGTATTGCCCAGGACGGCAGGATCGAGGACGGACGCATTGGCCGTCTCGATGAATTTCTCACTCGTGGCAATGGCCGTGTCGCCGTTGATATACTTGTGGCAGAGGGCCGACATGTCGGCATTGTACACGAAGTTGTGGACATTCAGCCACCATTTGCGGAGCATCGGGGCTACGAACGGAGCGATCACGCCGCCGATGTTGATGAACACGTAGAAAATCTGGAAGCCGGCGTCGCGCTTGTCCTTGGCCAGTTTGAGGGCCTCGGGGCCTTTCTTGGCCTCCTCGGCCTCGAAGTCATCGTACATCTTGCCGACCAGCGCCTGCAGGTTGCCTTTAAACAGGCCGTTGCCGAAGGCGATGCAAAGCAGGGCGAAGCAGGTGAAGACCAGGATGCCCCACCAGCCACCGTTGCCGTTGGCGATCAGACCGTCGGGAGTCTTGCTGAAGAGCGGGATGGCCAGGGCCACATAGCCGGCGGCCATGATAAAGAGGCCGATCTGGATGGTACGGTTGTAGTTCTGGGTACGGTCGGCGATGATACCGCCCACCAGCGCCAGCACATAGATGCCGAAATAGAAGACCGAGTAGATCAGGCCGGCCGTTCCGTCGGAGAGGCCGAATTTGGAAACCAGGAACAGCAGCAGTACGGCGTTCATGATGTAATAGCCGAAACGCTCGCCCATGTTGCTGAGCGCTGCCGCTACGAGTCCCTTGGGGTGCTCTTTCGCCTTGGTCAGGTAAAAGATCAGGAAGGGGATGACGATGATCAGAATCAGGATCAACAGGATCAATGTCGCATTGTTGTTCCACAGATCGGATAGTACAGAGAGCATTCTCATAGGTTTATAGTATAAAAAATTGGATTTCCACTTTATACATAACTACAAAGATAGCAAAATAAAGTGAAAATCCAAACAGCCCGTCCACTCCCGGCTGCGGAGGTAAAATCGTGTTAGCGGGAGACGATGGGGTTTCCCTTTGCATCGAGGAGCGGGGTCAGGCCGCCGCCGTAGCCGTCCTGGACGTAGAGGTAGTTGACACCGGTTTCGGTGTCGATGATGATGCGGACGTGGGCGGCGAAGCCCATGCCTTCCTTTTCAATGACTTCAAAGCGTTTGTCGCGTGCCATGGCCTATTGTTTTTTTACGTGGTTCAGATAGCAGTCCAGGGTGTTGCGGATGAGCATGGCGATGGTCATCGGCCCCACGCCGCCGGGCACGGGCGTGATCCAGCCGGCCACGGGCTCTGCCGTCGCGAAATCGATGTCACCGCAGAGTTTGCCGTCGGCGTCGCGGTTGATGCCTACGTCGATGAGGATGGCGCCGGGCTTGACCATCTCGCCGGTGATGATGGCCGGTTTGCCGACGGCGGCGATGATGATGTCGGCCGTGCGGGCGATTTCGCCCAGGTTGCGGGTGCGGGAATGCGCGATGGTGACCGTCGCATTCTCGTTGAGGAGCAGCGTGGCGACGGGTTTGCCGACCAGTTCGCCGCGACCGACCACCAGGGCGTGCTTGCCTTCGATGGTCTCCCCTGTCGTCTTGATCAGATGGATGCAGGCGCGCGGGGTACAGGGCGCCACATAGCCGTGCTTGAGGGTGAAGCCTGACTTCATCCCGAAGAAGCCGTCCACATCCTTGTCGGGGGCGACGGCGGCAATCACGGCATCCTTGTCGATCTGTTTCGGAACCGGAAGCTGCACGAGAATGCCGTCCACGGCCGGGTCGGCGTTAAGCCGGCCGATGACGGCGAGCAGTTCGTCCTGCGTCGTCGCCTCCGGCAGGCGGATGACGTCGGAGACCAGGCCGACCTTTTTGGCGTTGATCTCTTTGTTGCGGACATACACCTGGCTGGCAGGATCTTCCCCGACGATGATCACGGTCAGGCCCGGCCGGCGACCGTATTGCTGTTCCAGCTGTTCGACTTCCTGCCGCATCTGCTCGTAAAGCGCGGCGGAAATGGCTTTGCCATCTATGATTTTTCCCATAATGATAATGAATTGCAATTATGCGGAATTGCGGAGCAATGAAGCATATTATAATACAAATTTCGCGATATCGCGGCGATAAAACAAATTGTCACACTGGATCTGTCCGACGGCAGCGTAGCAGCGGCGGGCGGCCTCGGGGGTGGACGGTGCGGAAGCAACGGCCATCAGCACGCGGCCGCCGGCGGTCTGCAGCCGGCCATCGTCCGCGCGTTTCGTCCCCATGTGGTACAGCCGCCCGGCGAATTCGGGCGCGATGTCGATCGGAGCACCTTTCGCGTAGCTGCCGGGATAGCCATTCGATGCGAGGACCACACCCAGCACCGATTCGTCCTTCCAATGGAGCTGCGGAATCGGGCCACCGCAGGCGACGGCCTCGAAGACATCGTAAATATCCGTCTCAAGCCGCGGCAGGACGACCTCCGTCTCGGGATCGCCGAAACGGGCGTTGAACTCAATGACCTTGACGCCCGAGGGCGTCTTCATCAATCCGCCGTAAAGGACACCGGTCAAGGGTGTTCCGGCATCGGCCATCGCATCGGCCACCGGCTGGAGAATCTTCGTGACGGCAAATCCGTAATCGGCGTCGCTGATGAAAGACAGACCGCTGCGGCCTGCAGCAAACGCCTCCGTATAAGCGCCCATGCCGCCGGTATTGGGGCCTTTGTCGCCGTCGAAAGCCCGCTTGTGATCCTGCGCGCAGACCATCGGCGCGACCTGGCGGCCGCTGACGAAAGCCATCAGCGAGAATTCGGGACCGGTCAGGAATTCTTCGATGACCACCTTCCCTTCCCCGTAACGGCCGTCGAGCAGCATATCGCGCAGGGCCGCTTCGGCCTCTTCCAGCGTCATGGCGACCACGACGCCTTTTCCGGCGGCCAGCCCGTCGTACTTGACCACCGTCGGCAGCGAACCGGCGCGGACATAGGTAAGCGCCTGGCTGTAATCGCGGAACGTACAATACGAAGCGGTCGGGACGCGGCGCTGGAACATCAGTTCCTTGGCGAACTCCTTGCTCGACTCGATGGCGGTTGCGGCCTGCGTATGACCGAAAATCTTCAGGCCGGCGGCCCGGAAACGGTCCACGATGCCGGCGGCCAGCGCCGCTTCGGGACCCACCACCGTCAGATCGATGGCTTTTTCACGGGCAAACGCCAGCAGGCCATCGACATCCGTATCTTTCAGCGGTACACATTCCGCCTGCGCCGCAATCCCGGCATTGCCCGGTGCACAATAGATTTTTCCGACCTTCGCCGAACGGCTCAGCGCATCCACGATGGCATGCTCCCGTCCGCCTCCGCCTACGACTAATACTGTCTGTTTCATCTTAATTCCTCCCTTTCTTTTGCTCCCTTTCTTCTTTTGCGCTGCAATGTACACATCTGGTAATCAACGATTTCCGCAACCTGATCCCCCTCAAAACAGCGGGGGTCAGAAGTTGTAAGTTACTGACAATCAATTGCGTACATTGCAGGCCAATATTAAAAATCAATGCTTGAAATGCCGGACGCCGGTGAAGAGCATCGTGATGCCCAGTTCGTCGGCCTTGGCGATCGACTCTTCATCGCGGATGCTGCCGCCGGGCTGGACGATGGCCGTCACGCCGTACTGCGCCGCCAGGGCGACCGTGTCGCCGAAGGGCAGGAAACCGTCGGAGGCAAGGACAAGTCCGGACGTGAAGCCGGCTGCCTGCGCCTCTTTCAAGGCGATCTCCGCCGAACCCACCCGGTTCATCTGCCCGGCACCCACGCCCAGCGTATGGCCGTCGCGCACCACCGCGATGGCGTTCGACTTGACGTGCTTGACGATCCGCCAGCCGAAGTCCATATCACGCAGCTGCGCAGCCGTGGGCTTGGCCACCGTCACGCACATCGACGGATCGATCTTCTCGACCGCGACATCAAGCTGCTGCACCAGCATCCCGCCGTTGACGCCCACATACTGCACCGGCACCCGGGAGGAAGCCGACATATCGACCTCCAGCACCCGGAGATTCTTCTTCGTCGAAAGGATTTCGAGCGCTTCCGGCGCGAAGGAAGGCGCGATGACGATTTCCAGGAAGATGGGCTTCATGCCCCGGGCCACCTCGGCCGTAAGCTCCCGGTTTACCGCCACGATTCCGCCGTAGATACTCACCTTGTCGGCCTCATAGGCCGCCTGCCAGGCCGCCTCGATGGTCTCGCCCACCGCTGCCCCGCAGGGGTTCATATGTTTGAGGGCCACGCAGAAAGGCTGGTCGGCAAAGTCACGGACGATGTTCAGGGCCGCGTTGGCGTCCTGGATGTTATTGTACGACATCTCCTTGCCCTGGATCTGCCGGGCAAAAGCCAGGGAATAGGGCTCGGGCTGCGTCGCTGCGAAGAAACGGGCGTCCTGATGGGGATTCTCGCCGTAGCGCAGCGGCTGCTTCAGGTCATATTCCAGGAAAAGCTTTTCGGGCAGGCCGGCCTGGGCACGCATGTAGCGGGCGATCATCGTATCGTATTGGGCCGTATGGGTATAGGCTTTGGCGGAAAGCGTCAGCCGCGTCTGCGGCGAGGTATTGCCGTCCTTCGTGATCTCATCGATGATACGGCCGTAGTCGGCCGGGTCGCAGACCACCGTCACGTCGCGCCAGTTCTTGGCCGCGCTGCGCAGCATCGACGGACCGCCGATATCGATGTTTTCGACCGCGTCTTCCATCGTCACGCCTTCCTTGGCGATGGTCGCCGCAAAAGGATAGAGATTGACGCAGACCAGGTCGATGAATTCAATGCCGTTTTCCCGGAGGGCTTCCAGATGGGACGGCAGGTCGCGGCGGGCCAGCAGGCCGCCGTGCACCTTCGGGTGCAGGGTCTTGACGCGGCCGTCGCAGATTTCGGGAAAGCCGGTTACTTCACTGATGCCGATGGTTTTGACGCCTTCCTGTTCGAGGAGGCGCTGCGTGCCGCCCGTGGCGATGATTTCCCAGCCGAGCCGGGCAAGGGCGGCGGCGAACGCCGCTACGCCGGTCTTGTCGCTGACACTGATTAGAGCTCTCATTGTATAAGTTTCTGGATGGTTTCGATATAAAGACGATGTTCGATTTTCTGTCCGATGCGGTGCACTTCATCCGGGTCGGAGCCTTCATACGGAAAGGCTTCCTGGGCGATGATCCTGCCGCCGTCGAGCGTGGCGTCAACCCAGTGGATGGTGATGCCATAGACTTTCACGCCGTAAGCCACGGCGTCTTCCACGGCATGCGCGCCCTTGAAGGCCGGAAGCAGCGAAGGATGGATGTTGATGATGCGTCCGCCGTAGCGTTCGAGCAGCACCGGACCGATGAGCCGCATATAGCCGGCCAGACACACCAGGTCGATGCCCAGTTCATCCATCCGGCCGGCGATCTCCCGCTCGAAATCAGCCTTGCTGGCATAGGATTTCGGCCGGAAGCAGAACGTCTCGATGCCGAACCGTGCCCCGCGTTCCAGCACCTTGGCGCCGGGGACGTCGCAGACCAGCAGCGCCACGCGCGCATTCAGGCGCCCGTCGGCACAGGCCTGGGCGATCGCCTCGAAGTTGGTGCCGGACCCGCTGGCAAAAACGGCAAGCTGCTTCATTGCAGGATGATGTTTACGCCCGGACGGTCCGTGACGCAGCCGATGACCGAAGCCTTGCGGCCTGCGGCCGAAAGGATGGAGACAGCAGCTTCCGCTTCGGCCGCATCGAGCGCGAGGACCATGCCGACACCCATGTTGAAGATGTTGAACATTTCCCGGTGCGGAATCTGTCCCCATTTCTCCAAAGCCCGGAAAACGGGCAGGATTTCCCAGCTGCCTTCGCAGACCTCGATACCCTGGCCGTCGCGGAGGATGCGCGGGATATTCTCGTCGAAGCCGCCGCCGGTGATGTGGGCCACCCCGTGGACATCGCACCTGCGGATGACTTCCAGGACCTCCTTCACGTAGATGTTCGTCGGGGTCAGCAGGACCTCGCCCAGGACGGCATCGCCGAGCTCGGGGCAGCGCTGCGAGAGCGAAAGGCCCGCATCGGCCACGATCTTGCGCACCAGGCTGAAGCCGTTGGAGTGGACGCCGCTGGAGGCGATGCCCACCAGGACGTCGCCGACCTTCACTTTCGTGCCGTCGATCAGCTTGCTTTTCTCGACTACGCCGGTGGTGTAACCTGCGATGTCGTACTCACCGTCGGCATACATGCCGGGCATCTCCGCCGTCTCGCCGCCGATCAGGGCACAGCCGGCCTGGCGGCAGCCTTCCGCCACGCCCGCGACGATGGCTTCCACTTTCTCGGGAATATTGTGGCCCAGCGCCACATAGTCGAGGAAGAACAGCGGCTCGGCACCCTGCGCCAGCACGTCGTTGACGCACATGGCCACGGCATCGATGCCGATCGTGTCGTGCTTGTCCATCGCGAAGGCGATCTTGAGTTTGGTGCCCACGCCGTCGGTCCCGCTCACCAGCACCGGTTCCTTGTAGCCGAGCGAAGAGAGGTCGAACATGCCGCCGAACGAGCCGATCCCGCCCATCACGCCGGGACGGTTGGTGGATGCAACGTGCTGTTTGATGCGCCGGACCACCTCGTAGCCGGCCTCCAGGCTGACGCCTGCTTTTTCGTAATCAATTGCCATATACTTTTCTGAAATAATTCACTGCATTGCGGAAAATCGACTCGCCCACCGGCGCAGGGATGTTCCGGTAAAGGTCTTTCCCGGCCCGCTCACTGTGGCCCATCTTGCCGAGGATCAGGCCGTCGGGGCTGATGATGCCCTCGATGGCGAAGGAGGAGCCGTTGGGATTGCAGGGCGATTCGAGCGTCGGCTTGCCGCTGACCGGGTCGGCATAGCGGAATGCGACCTGTCCGGCCACAAAGAGCTGTTCCGCCTGGACGGGGCTGACCACGAACTTGCCTTCCCCGTGGCTGACGGCCACCGTGTGCAGCTCACCGGCCTTGAAACCGGAGAGCCAGGGTGAACGGGTCGAGGAGACGACGGTCGTCACCAGCTGCGAGATGTGGCGGTTGATGTCGTTTCGGAAAAGGGTCGGGTCGCCTTCCCGGACGCCCAGTTTTCCGCCCGGCAGCAGGCCGCTCTTGACCAGCGCCTGGAAGCCGTTGCAGATGCCCAGGATCAGTCCCTTGCGCGCGAGAAGCGCCTCCACGCAGGCGGCCACCTTCGGATTGCCCAGGACATTGGCGATGAATTTGCCGCTGCCGTCGGGCTCGTCGCCCGAGGAGAAGCCGCCCGAAAGGGCGAGGATCTGACAATCGTCCAGATCCCGGCAAAGCCGGTCGATCGAGTCGAGCACATCCTGCTCGGTCAGATTGCGGAACACGCAGAAACGGGTACGGGCACCGGCGCGGCGGAAGGCCGCAGCCGTATCATAGTCGCAGTTGGTGCCGGGGAAGACCGGCAGCACGACCAGCGGCTCGGCGACAGCGGGACCCGGATAGACGGGCGCCGCCTGTGCGCAGCATATCTCGGCGAAATCGGGTTCCGCCTTTCCCTGAAGCGGCGTCACAGCCGGATAGATTTCCGCAAAGTGGCCATCACAGGCCCGTTTGAGCGCCTCCAGCGGCATCTGCTGGGCATTGATGACGACAGGACCGTCGGTCACGCAGCCCAGCTGTTCTGCGAACGCGGCCTCCAGCGCATCCGTCGCTTCCACGACCAGGGAGCCATAGCCCAGTGAGAAAAGATCCTGTTCAGAAAGCTGGACATCGAAACCGAGCCGGTTGCCGAAAGCCATCTTAGAGAGAGCCTCCCCTACGCCGCCGAAGCCGAGCGACCAGGCCGACACGATCCGGCCGCCCGCAATCTGCGCATGGACAAAATCCCAGATCTGCCGGAGGGCGTCGGTATCGGGCATCCCGTCGGCCAGCGGCTTGTGACGCAGCAGGAAAATCGGGTGCCCCACCTGCTTGAATTCGGGTGAAATGACCTTCGAAGCCCGCACCGGCGTGATGCCGAAGGCAATCAGCGTCGGCGGCACGTGGATATGCTCGAAGGTGCCGCTCATCGAGTCCTTGCCGCCGATGGACGGCAGGCCGAGCGCCAGCTGCATCCGCAGCGCGCCGAGCAGGGCTGAGAGCGGTTTGCCCCAGGTGTGGGGGTCGCTTGTCATCCGCTCGAAATACTCTTGATAGGAGAAGCGCATCCGCGACCAGTCGCCGCCCGCGGCCACCACCTTCGTGCAGGCCTCAACCACGGCATAGGCAGCCCCGTGATACGGGCTCCAGGAAGCCAGGTCGGGATTATAGCCGAAGGCCATCATGCTGGCCGTGTCCGTCTCTCCCGGGACAGGCAGTTTCTGGACGGAAACCTGCGTTTCCGTATCCTGCCAGCGGCCGCCGAAAGGCATCAGCACCGTACTGCTGCCGATGGTGGAGTCGAACATCTCGATCAGGCCCTTCTGGGAGGTCACATTGGGCGAAGCCAGCAGGGCCTCCAGCCGCTCCTGCAGCGAAGCACCCGCATAGGAGCGGGCGAAGGGGTCGGACGCCTCCACCGGCTGGATCGCCGCAGCGGCGTAATGGCGCGCACCGGCGCTGTCGATGAAACTGCGCGGCAGGTCGGCCACCAGGTCTGACCCATTGTATATCTGCATCCGCCCGGAGTCCGTGACATCGGCCACATGCGTGACCTCGATGTTTTCCTGGGCGCAATAAGCTTCAAATGCCGGCTGGTCGGCAGCGGCGATGACCACGGCCATCCGCTCCTGTGACTCGCTGATGGAGAGTTCCATCGCATTGAGTCCGCTGTATTTGACCGGGACCCGGTCGAGATGGATCTCCAGGCCGTCGGCCAGTTCACCGATGGCCACGCTTACGCCGCCGGCGCCGAAGTCGTTGGATTTCTTGATCAGGCGCGAGACTTCCGGACGGCGGAACAGGCGCTGGAGTTTGCGCTCTTCCGGGGCGTTGCCTTTCTGCACCTCACTGCCGCAGGTGGTCAGCGAAGCGTCCGTATGGCCCTTCGAGGAGCCGGTGGCCCCGCCGATGCCGTCACGGCCGGTCCGGCCGCCCAGCATCAGGATCACGTCGCCGGGCTGCGGCCGCTCCCGCGTAACCTGCGCCAGCGGCACGGCGCCGACAACGGCGCCGACTTCCATCCGCTTGGCCGTATAGCCCGGATGGAAAATCTCACGGACGTGGGTCGTGGCCAGGCCGATCTGGTTGCCGTAGCTCGAATAGCCCGCGGCCGCCTTGCGGGAGATCATCCGCTGCGGCAGCTTGCCGTGCATCGTTTCGCTGACCGGTTTCCAGATGTCGCCCGCACCCGTCACGCGCATCGCCTGATAGACATAGGCGCGGCCCGAAAGCGGGTCGCGGATGGCACCGCCCAGGCAGGTGGCCGCGCCGCCGAAGGGCTCGATTTCCGTCGGGTGGTTGTGGGTCTCGTTTTTGAACTGCAGCAGCCATTTCTCCGTTTTTCCGTCAACATCCACGTCGATGACGATGCTGCAGGCATTGTTCTCTTCACTCTCCTCCTGGTTGTCTAGCACGCCTTTATGTTTGAGATAGCGGGCGCCGATGGTGGCCAGCTCCATGAGGCAGAGCGGCTTGTTCTCCCGGCCCAGTTCCCGGCGGACAGCCTCGAGCTGCCGCAGGTCCGCCTCCAGGACGGGACGGATGAAAGAATCCTCCACGCGGATGTCCGTCAGCTGCGTGGTAAAGGTCGTGTGGCGGCAGTGGTCACTCCAGTAGGTGTCCAGGATGCGGAGCTCCGTCTCGGTGGGATTGCGTCCTTCCTTGCGGAAATGCAGCACCACTTCCCGCAGGTCGTCGCTGTTCATCGCCAGGCCCCAGTCGCGGCAGAATCCCGCAAAATCCTTTTCGTCCATATCGGTGAAACCGTCGAGCGAGGCCAGCGGCCGGACCGCCGCCGCTTCGACGCCGGCGATGACCGAAAGGTCCTTCTCGCGGCTTTCCACGGCATTGATGAAATAACGGCGGACGGCATCGAGCCCTTCCGCGGAGAAATCATCGTCGAAGATCAGCAGACGGCCGCTGCGGATATCCACCTGGGCGGAAGGATCGACCAGGTGCACGCAGTCCAGCGCCGAGGCGGCACGTTGGTCGAACTGGCCCGGCAGGTACTCTACGGCCAGGTAGCGGCGGCCCGTCAGGTCCAGGGCATCACTGACCGTATCGGACACCCGTTCGCCGAAGACCGTATAACGGCATTTATCCAGCAATTCGTCGCTGAAGCCGGTCAGGTCGTAGAGATTGACCAGCCGGAGCTGCTTCAGGCCGACGGAGAGGTTTTCATTGAATTCGTTCAGCAGGCTCTCGGCCTCAACCCGGAAGGCGGGTTTCTTCTCGACAAAGATGCGGCGGCTTCCCATCGTTCCCTCCCTACAGTTCGGTTTGAAGTACTTTCTCGGCCTGGGCCTTGCGGAAATCAGCCAGCCTGGCGGCCAGGGCCGCATCCTGCAGTGCCAGGATCGAAATGGCGTAGAGTGCCGCATTCTTGGCGCCGTCGATGGCCATCGTGGCCACGGGGATGCCGGAAGGCATCTGCACGATTGACAGCAGGGAATCCATTCCCCCAAGGGCCTTGCTCTTGATCGGGATGCCGATCACCGGCAGGGTGGTCAGGGCGGCGGCCATGCCCGGCAGATGGGCGGCTCCGCCGGCGCCGGCAATCACGATGCCGACCCCGCGGTCGCGGGCACCGGCCATGTATTCCATGAAGAACTGCGGCGTCCGGTGTGCGCTGATCACTTTCTTTTCATATTCGACACCAAAGGATTCGAGGGTCTCGCAGGCGGCGGACATCACGTCCCAGTCGCTCTTCGATCCCATAATGATGCTGACTTTCATAAATCGTTTATCGGTTCGGTTAGACAGAATCACAAATTTACAACTATAATCAATACGCACGGAAGGAAGCCGACAAAAAAGTTATCAAACCGGTTTGTTGAAAAAAGACTTCGATTATTTCTTGCCATTCTCCCGAAACGGCGTATATTTGCAGAAATTTCTGCCATGGAACGGAAAGAGAACGAAAACACCCTGGTTCAAGATATCGAGACAGCTCGTTGAGCTGTCTTTTTTTTGTCCTGACGCTGAAGATGAAAGAGATGCTGCTACTGAAAAATGCGCTTGCCGACAGCGGGAACGGCCTGACCCCGGGACAGGATGTCCTGCTTGCGGACGGCCGGATCCGGGCCGTCGGAACGGCGCTCCCCTGCCCGGCCGGGGCAACGGTCATCGACCTGGCCGGCAAACTGCTTTCCTACGGCTTTGCCGACCTGCACGTCCATTTCCGGGAGCCCGGCGCCCCGCAGAAGGAAACCATCCGGACCGGCTCGCTGGCCGCTGCCCGGGGCGGCTACACTACGGTCTGTGCGATGCCGAACCTAGATCCGGCACCCGACGCCCCGGAGACGATTGCCGTGGAGCAGGCCCTCATCGACCGGGACGCATGCATCCAGGTACTTCCCTACGCCACCATCACCCGGGGCAGGCGTGGAGAAGAAGTGGTGGACATGGAGGCGCTCAAGGGACGCTGCGTCGCCTTCTCCGACGACGGCAGCGGGGTTCAGCGGGAAACGGTGATGCTGGAGGCGATGCGGCGGGCCGCCGCGCTGGACTGCATCCTGGCCGCCCACTGCGAAGACAATACGCTCCTGCGCGGCGGGTACATCCACGACGGCCGCTGGTGTGCAGCCCACGGTCACCGCGGCATCTGCTCCGAAAGTGAATGGGGACAGATCGCCCGCGACCTGGAACTGGCGGCCAGGACCGGTTGCCGCTACCACGTCTGCCATGTATCCACGAAAGAAAGCGTGGAACTCATCCGCCAGGCCAAACGCAGCGGCGTAGCCGTTACCTGCGAGACCGGGCCGCACTACCTGGTTCTCTGCGAAGACGACCTGCAGGAAGACGGCCGTTTCAAGATGAATCCGCCCCTGCGCGGCAGCGACGACCGCGCCGCCCTGCTGGAAGGCGTAGCGGACGGCACCATCGACGCCATCGCCACGGACCACGCCCCGCATACGGCCGAAGAGAAAAGCCGGGGGCTGGCGGGCAGCGCCATGGGCATCGTCGGCCTGGAAACGGCCTTCCCCGTCCTCTACACAAAGTTGGTCCGGACCGGACAGCTGACGCTGGCGCGCCTGCTCGACGCACTTTGCGCCACGCCGCGCCGCATCTTCCGGCTCGGCGGCGCGCTCCGCGAAGGCGAGCGGGCCGACCTCACGGTCCTGGACCTTGATGCGGAATACACCATTGACAGCCGCCTTTTCCTGTCCAAGGGGCACGCGACGCCTTTCGACGGATGGGATGTCTGCGGCGCCGTGCGGGCCACCTGGTCCGGCGGCAATCTTGTATGGAATGATAATCTTGTCTGATGGAAAAGAGAATCTGCACGATAGAGCGCAATAGCCCGGTCGCCCCCGGCTGCCTGCGGATGAGCCTGACAGCGGAAGAAAGCCTGCTTCACCGCTGCGGCCAGTTCGTGGAAGTGGCCGTTCCGGGCCAGTATCTTCGCCGGCCTGTCTCCGTTTCCTTATCGGAGGAAGGACGGCTTACCCTGCTGTATAAGGTGGTCGGGAAAGGCACGGCCGCACTCGCGGCCCTGAAGCCCGGCGACAAGCTGGACCTGCTCACCGGCCTGGGCAACGGTTTCGACAGCGGCGCCTGCCGCGGGAAAGCGCTGCTGGCCGGCGGCGGCATCGGCGTCGCCCCGCTCCTGCAGCTCTGCCGCGACCTGCGGGCCGCCGGCCGCGAAGTGTCGGCCATCCTGGGCTTCAACACCGCTGCGGAAATCCTGCTTCGGGAAGAGTTGGAAGCCCTGGGCGCCCGGGTCACGGTCGCCACGATGGACGGCTCGGCCGGTATCCGGGGACTGGTGACCGACGCCCTGCAAGAGGCCGGTGGCGACTACGACCAGGCCTATGTCTGCGGCCCGATGCCGATGATGCGGGACCTGTATCCGCTGCTGCCCGACGCGAGCGAATTCTCCCTGGAAGAGCGGATGGGCTGCGGCACCGGCCTGTGCTTCGGCTGCACGGTCCAAACCACGGAAGGTCCGCGCCGCATCTGCCACGACGGCCCGGTTTTCAAAAAGACGCAATTGCCATGGTAAAAGATATTTCAGTCACCCTCGCGGGCATCTGCCTCAAGAATCCGGTCATTCCGGCCAGCGGCACATTCGGGCTCGGCTATGAAATGGCGGAAGTTTTCGCGCTGGACCGGCTGGGCGCCATCGCGCTCAAAGGTACGACCCTGGAGCCCCGCTTCGGCAATCCCACCCCCCGCATCGCGGAATGCACCGGGGGTATGCTCAACGCCGTCGGGCTGCAGAATCCCGGCATCGACGCGCTGGTCGGCGACGTGGCGCCCAAGCTGCGCAGCCTGTGCAGCACGCCCCTGATCGCCAACATCAGCGGTTTTTCGGTCGATGAATTCGGCATCTGCTGCGAAAAGGCCGACGCCTGTGCGGCCATCGACATCGTGGAAGTCAATGTCTCCTGCCCCAATGTCCACAAGGGCGGCATGGCTTTCGGGACCGACCCGGCGGCCGCGGCCGAGGTTACGCGCCGGGCACGGAAAGCCACGCGCAAGCCCCTTTTCATCAAGCTCAGTCCCAACGTGACGGACATCACGGCCATCGCCCGCGCTTGTGAGGACGAAGGGGCCGACGGCCTGACGCTCATCAATACGCTGCTCGGCATGCGGATCGACATCCGCCGCCGCAAACCCGTGCTGGCCAACCGGACCGGCGGTTTCTCCGGCCCGGCGGTCTTTCCCGTAGCCATCCGCTGCGTGAACCAGGTGGCCAAAGCCTGCCGCATCCCCATCATCGGCTGCGGCGGCGTCTCCTCCGCCGAAGACCTCATCGAAATGATGATGGCCGGCGCCACGGCCGTGCAGGTGGGCTCCGCCAACCTCCGCGACCCCCTCGCCTGCCCCGCCATCATCGACGCCCTCCCCGCCGTCATGGAACAGCTCGGCATCGAAAAACTGCAAGACATCATCGGAATCGTATAATCATGAATAAAGACGTTATCATCGCCTGCGATTTCAGCAGTGCCGCTGAAACCTTCGCTTTCCTCGACCGTTTCGCCGCAGAAAGCCGCAAACCCTTCCTGAAAATCGGAATGGAGCTCTACTATGCCGAAGGCCCGCAGATGGTCCGTGAACTCAAACGGCGCGGGCATCCCATCTTCCTCGACCTCAAGCTCCACGACATTCCCAACACCGTCCGCAAGACGATGCGGGTCCTTTCGTCCCTGGACATCGACCTGTGCAATGTCCACGCCGCCGGCACCATCGAGATGATGCAGGCCGCCCGCGAAGGGCTGACCCGTCCCGACGGCTCCCGTCCCCTGCTGATCGCCGTCACGCAGCTGACCTCCACCAGCCAGGAGCGGATGCAGAAAGAATTGCTCATCGGCAAGGCCATCGACGAGACCATCATCCATTACGCCCGCAATGCCCGCGAAGCGGGGCTGGACGGCGTGGTGTGTTCCCCGCTGGAAGCCGGCATGGTCAAGGAAGCCTGCGGTGCGGACTTCCTCACCGTCACGCCCGGCATCCGCTTCGCCGATGCCGCCTTGGACGACCAGGTCCGCATCACCACGCCCGCCCGTGCGCGTGAGATCGGATCCGACTTCATCGTCGTTGGCCGTCCCATCACGGCCGCTGCCGACCCGGTCGCCGCCTGGCGGCGCTGCCTGACCGACTTTTGCCCGGAAACCTTGTAAAACCCCTATCATCATGTCAGATATTCTAGCAAAAAGCATAGCCCGCGACCTGCTCTCCATCGGCGCCGTCTTTCTCCGGCCGGAGCAGCCTTTTACCTGGGCCAGTGGCATCCAAAGCCCCATCTACTGCGACAACCGTCTCATCCTCAGCGCACCGGAAGTACGCGACCGCGTCGAATCCGGGCTGGCGGAAACCATCCGCAAGTATTATCCCAGCTGCCAGACCCTGATGGGAACCTCCACGGCCGGCATCGCCCATGCCGCCCTGGCCGCACAGATCCTGAATCTGCCGATGGGCTATGTCCGGGGCGAAAACAAGAGCCACGGCCGGACCAACCGCATCGAAGGCCGGCTCGAACCCGGTACGAAGACCGTCGTGGTGGAAGACCTCATCTCCACCGCCGGCAGCGCCGTCGAGACGGTGGAAGCCCTGCGCGAGGCCGGCGCCGACGTGCTGGGCATCGTAAGCATCTTCACCTACGGCATGCAGCGCGGCCTCGAACGCCTCGCCGCCGCCGGGACCACGAACCACTCGCTGAGCAATCTCGACGCCCTGCTCGAAGTCGCCGTCGCGCAGAACTACATCGCGCCGCAGTGGAAGGACCGCATCCTCGCCTTCCGCGACAATCCTTCCGACGAATCCTGGATGAAAGCAAACAAATAATCAAATCCCATAAGCAACATGAAACACCTGATTGAACCTACCGACCTGACCCGCGCCGAGATCAGCGAGATCATCGCCCTGGCCGACCGCATCATCGAACATCCCGAGGAGTACTATGAGGCGATGGCCCACAAGAAACTCGCCACCCTCTTCTATGAGCCCAGCACCCGTACGCGCCTGAGCTTCACCGCCGCCATGAAGGAACTCGGCGGACAGGTCCTCGGTTTCTCCGACGCCGCCAAATCGTCCGTCGCCAAGGGCGAGACCGTGCAGGACACCGTCCGCGTCCTGTCGTGCTTCGCCGACATCATCGCCATGCGCCACCCCATCGAGGGCGCCCCGCTGGCCGCTTCCGAAGTCTCGCCCGTGCCCATCATCAACGCCGGTGACGGCAGCCACAGCCACCCGACCCAGACCCTGACCGACCTGCTGACCATCCACCGCGAACTCGGCCACATCGACAACATCACCATCGGTTTCTGCGGCGACCTGCGCTTCGGCCGTACCGTCCACTCCCTGATCAAGGCCCTCTCGGCCTACGACGGCATCAAGGTGTACCTCATCGCCCCCGACGCCCTGCGCCTGCCGGAATACATCCGCCACGACGTGTGCGACCGCAAGGGCATCCCGTATGAGGAAGTCGATTCGATCGAAGAGGCCATGCCGAACCTCGACATCCTCTATATGACGCGCGTCCAGAAAGAGCGCTTCCTCGACCAGGACGAGTTCGACCGCCTGAAGGACAACTTCATCCTCAACGCCGAGAAGATGAAACTCGCCAAGAAGAACATGGCCGTGCTGCACCCGCTGCCGCGCGTCAACGAGATCCTGACCGAGGTGGACGCCGATCCGCGCGCCGCTTATTTCCGCCAGGTCTCCTGCGGCAAGTACGTCCGTATGGCCCTGATCAAGTCGCTGATCGACTGGAAGGACGATCCGAAGCATCCGATGCCGGAGAAGAAAGACATTTTCCAGGACAGCTCGCTGCGCTGCACCAATCCCAAGTGCATGTGCAACCACGAGGCCGTCACCCCGTTCTTCAAGCGCACCGACGAAGGCATCATCCGCTGCGCCTACTGCGAGTCGAAGATCTAGTATCCCCTGCCATACATGAAAAAAGGGCGGCCACAGCCGCCCTTTTTATGTGCTGATCGTTTTATATGAATATATAACGCAGGATAAACAAAACCGCCAGGACCCACATCGTGGGCGTGATCTGTTTGGCCTTTCCGGTGAGGGCGTAGAGGACCACATAGGAGATGACGCCGATCAGGATACCGTCGGAGATGCTGTAGGCCAGCGGCATGAGGATGACCGTCAGGAAGGCGGGGATGCTTTCGCGATAGTTGGTCCAGTCGATTTCGCGGACCGGGTTCATCATCATCATACCGACGATGATCAGGGCCGGTGCGGTCGCGGCGCCCGGGATGGCGAGGAAGACCGGCGAAAAGAAAAGGGCCAGGGCAAAGCAGGCCGCCGCGGCGAAGGCCGTCAGGCCTGTACGGCCGCCGGCACCGACACCGGCCGAGCTTTCGACATAGGTCGTGGTGGTGGAAGTACCCAGGCAGGCACCGGCGATGGTACCGATGGCGTCGGCCATGAAGACCTTCTCGGCATCCTGGATATTGCCTTTCTCATCCACGAAACCGGCTTTCTGCGAGACGCCGATCACCGTACCCATCGTATCGAACATATCGATGAACAGGAAGGTGAAGACAACGGCCAGCATATCCCAGGTGAAGATCTCGCCCCACTGGAACTTGAAAGCGATCGGTGCCACGCTGTCGGGAATCGAGACGACACCATTGAAGTGCGTGATGGCTTGTCCTGTTGCAGGATCCTTGATCACCAGGCCGAGGATGGCCGTGGCCAGGATACCCCAGAGAATGCCGCCGCGGACATGCAGCATCACCAGGACGCAGGAAATCACCAGGCCGATGACGGCCAGCAGGCCCGTGCCGTGGGTGATGTCGCCGAGGGTCACCAGCGTCGCATCGCTATTGACGATCAGGCCGGCGTTCTGCAGGCCGATGAACGCGATGAACAGGCCGATACCGGCGCCGATGGCGTGCTTGAGGCTGAGCGGAATCGCTTTCAGGATCCAGGTCCGGACCTTGGTGAGCGTCAGGATGACGAAGATGACGCCTTCGATGAGGACGGCGGTCAGGGCGAACTGCCAGCTGTGGCCCATCGTCAGGCAGACGGTGAACACGAAGAAGGCATTGAGGCCCATACCGGGCGCCAAGGCAAACGGCTTCTTCGCCCAGAAAGCCATCACCAGCGTGGCGATGATGGCAGCGAGGGCCGTCGCCGTAAAGACGGAACCGGAAGGCATCCCGGGCAGCGCGCTGAAGATGCTGGGGTTGACGGCCAGGATGTAGGCCATCGTCAGGAAGGTCGTCAATCCGGCAAACAGCTCCGTCCGGACCGTATGCTTGGCCGGATCGAAGCCGAAGGCTTTGGTAAGGAAATTACTCATAGTATAGTTGTTTGTGATGGTTCAGGCAGGGATCAGAAAACCCATTTCATACCGAGGCAGGGAAGCACATGGAATCCCGACATGCCGGCAAAGTTGTAGCTGAATTCCACCTCGCCGCCCAGGTTGAAATGCTCGGTGCCGAAGTTGTACCAGAGCTGGGGCTCGGAAAGCACGACGGCGTGGCTGCCTTCGCACCAGACATCGAGGAAGCCCGAGAAACGCAGGCCCGGCGCACCGAAGAGGTCCTGGCAGCCCCAGACCGTGGTGAACTGGAACGGGACCTGACTGGCAAGGTGCACGAATTGTTTGAACAGCAGCTTGAGATTCAGCGTGTTCTTGAAGTCGCCGCTATGGATGAACCAGTCGGCTCCGACAAGGAAGGCACTGTTGACCGGGAACGTGAACAGCATGTCGCTGGTCGTTCCGAAACCGCCGTTGTACTCCAGCTGGAGACTGAGCGGGGCCAGGGCGGAATTCTGCCAGAAATTGAAGCAGCGGGCGATCTCGAAATACGTATTGTTGGGCGAGACCACGGTGCCGCCTTCCCGGTAGTTGTAGTCATAGTCGATGAAGAAGAAGGTGTTTCCCCAGTTGTCGGTATGGAAGCCCTCAAGCGTCGTGGTGAAATGCTTGCGGCCGAAATCGTAGAAAGTCTGGAAATTGGTCTGGCCGAAAGCGGTCAGGGCGCCCAGCAGCAGCGCTGCGGAAAGGAGGATTTTTTTCATAAGGTACAGGTTATGTTTAGATTAATAAAGACAAGCATTACAGTTTCGCCTGGTCGGGGTGCTCCTCCCGCCAGTTGGGGTTGCGGGTGGAACCGCCCAGGTTGACGGAGATGTCGCCGCGGAGGCTGGAGCCGAATTCATAGTCCTTGCCCGGCAGGATGGCGTTCAGGAGGATGCCCACCAGGGCTGCGACGGCCAGGCCGCTGAGCGAGGTGAAGCCGATGTTGATGGCATCGTTCGCCCCGTACTTGATGCCGATGGCCAGCACCAGGATGAGCGCCGCGATGATGAGGTTGCGGGAGATGGTCAGGTCAACTTTGTTCTCCACCAGGTTGCGGACACCGACAGCGGAGATCATACCGTAGAGGACAAGGCTCACGCCGCCGATGGTGGAGGCGGGCATGGCGCTGATCAAGGCCGCGAACTTGGGGCAGAAACTCAGGATGATGGCAAAGCAGGCCGCAAGGCGGATCACCCGCGGGTCGAAGACCTTGGTGATGTTGAGCACGCCGGTATTCTCGCCGTAGGTCGTATTGGCGGGAGCGCCGAAAAGGGATGCCAGGATGGTGGCCAGGCCGTCGCCCATCAGGGTGCGGTGCAGGCCGGGATCTTCCAGGTAGTTCTCCCCGGTCGTGGAAGAGATGGCGCACATGTCACCGATGTGCTCGACCATCGTGGCCAGGGAAATGGGCAGGATGGCGATGATGGCCGCCACGACAAGGCCCCAGTTGGGATTGCGCAGCACCGCAAAGGCGGTATCCTGCATCTTGAAGGGGACGCCCAGCCAGGCGGCGTCTTTCACGCCGCTGAAATCGCAGAGGCCGAAGCAGGCAGCCACGATATAGGAGCCGAGCACACCCATCAAGATGGGGACGATCCGGATCATTTTCTTGCCCCAGATGTTGCAGACGATGATGATGGCGATGGCCAGCAGCGCGATCCACCAGTTGGTGCTGCAATTGGCGATGGCCGATCCCGAGAGGGTCAGGCCGATGGCGATGATGATCGGTCCGGTCACCACAGGCGGGAAGAAACGCATCACCTTCTTGGTCCCGAAGGCGGCAAACAGCCCTGCGAGGATGAAGTACATCAGGCCGGCGAAGATGACGCCGATGCAGGCATACGGCAGGGATTTGGCCAGGCTGAGCCCCCGGTCGGCGCCCATTTGCGTAACGGCGGCATATCCGCCCAGAAAGGCGAAGGAAGAACCGAGGAAGGCCGGAACCTTCAACTTGGTCAGGAAATGGAACAGCAGGGTTCCCAGACCGGCAAAAAGAAGGGTCGCCGATACCGACAACCCCGTAATGACTGGAACCAGGACAGTGGCCCCGAACATGGCAAAAAGATGCTGTAATCCGAGAAGGGCCATCCTGGGCTTTCCGAGCGTACGCGCATCGAAAATCGCTTGGGTTTTGGTCGTAGTCATAGCTGTAGCTTAGATTTTCTACAAAGATACAGCTAGAAAAAGCGTTTTGAACCCGCCGCCGGAAAGACTTTTCAAGAAGTTATCAACAGACGACGGCCTCAGGGCTCGATTTCGACCCGGTCGATTACCGTTCCCTGACGGTCGAGCAGCGTGACGGTCATCTTCTTCGGCGTGACGGACAAGTGCAGCGCGCCGACGGTCTTCGGCCCTTCGTTCCAGCGGAAATCGATCCGGTCGGCATTGTCGGCCAGCGGTCCGTACAGCGCCTGTCCCCGTTCGTTGTCGCTCGAAGGCGTCTGGACGTACACGACGCCCTTGTCGTGCGCCCGGACATAAATATGGTTGTTGCCCGCCAGGGCCAGGTTCACGCCGTATTTCTCGAAGATCTCGTGCCAGCGTCCGAACTGCGAAGTGCGGCCGTCCGTGCCGAAAAACCACTGGTAGTGCTCACAGACCAGCTTGTAGCGGGCATCGGCATTGTCCTGCAGGACTTTCTCCACCCAGGCGGAAGCCGCGGCGAATCCCGTGCTGTCGCGCATCGTCTCGTTGTTGAGCATGATGAACAGGGCGTCGCCGTAGCGGAACCAGTAGCTGACCCCTTCTTCGCCGGGATAGCCGTTGCAGGGATTGGCCGTCGCGTTGCGGAAGAAATCGTTCGAGAGCTGGTAGCGGCGGGTCATGTGGTCGTGGTTGCCGTTGAGCGAGGCCCACATGTAGTCGCGGAAAGGCTGTTCCCGGTACATCTGCACCCAGAACGAATAGCTGCCGCCCCAGGCGCAGACATCGCCCAGGTTGAGCACCCAGTCATACTTGTCGTACGAACGGACGGCATCCATCATCTGCATGGCCGCTTCGAGCCGGCCCGGGAGCGGCGGATAGCTGTGGAAGTCGGAGATGATGCAGGCATTCCACTTCCTGTCGCCCGCCGTCCGGAAACGATAGACCTGGCTTCTGGCCTCGCGGCCGTCCGTCCCCTGGTACGTGACGTAATAGCAGTAGTCCGTCCTGGGCTTGAGGCTGTCCAGCGCCAGGTCGTATTTCAGGAAACGGGCGTCCTCGTGGAAGTTCTCCCCATTGGCCTTCTTGGACCAGATGGTGTCGTAAACGGCGCAGTAGCGGCCTTCCGCCTGCAAGGTACGGGCCTTTTTCCAGCGCCGGTCACGGGCTTCCGTCAGCGTGACGCTGCAGGAAGCGGCCAGGGTATCGCTCCCCCAGCTGAGCCGCATCTGGGTCGAGGCATCCTCCCCGGGGCAGGTCGTGATGCTGAAAATGTCGAGACTGTCCAGTCCCTGCGCATGAAGCGCCGCCCAGCACAGCAGGGTGACGGCCAGCGCCAGCATGAGGCGCCGCATCCTAGAGAATCGTAATGATGTGCGAGAACCCCGTGATGTCGAACACTTCCTTCACGTGCGGCTTCATGTTGCGCAGCACCAGTTTCGCGCCGCGGGAAGACACGTTCTTCTGGAGCATCAGGAACATCCGGAGTCCCTGGCTGCTGGTGTACTCCATGTCGGTGCAGTCCATATCGATTTCCGTATGGTTGCCGTCCATCAGCGGCGTGATGTCCTTCATAAACTGATCGGCGTTGGTGGTGTCAAGGCGGCCTTCAAGTCTGACAGACGCCCGGCTGCCTTCTTCAGTGATTGTTACGTTCATGTTTGTCTATGGTTTTATTTTTTATTTTCTTTTCCGAATTGTATGGTCATGATGGTAATATCGTCATTCTGGTCGGCCCCCCGGGTAAAGTTCTTCACGCGGGAATACAGGTCGATCGTCGCGCTGCCCGGCGAGACGGCGTGGTTCAGGCCGTCGGCCCACTCTTTCAGCCGGTTTTCCCCGAACTGGGAATGATCGCGCTGCTCGGCTTCGGTCACGCCGTCGGTGTAGAGGACAAGACGCGTGCCAGGCGACAGGAGCAGTTCTTCGCCCTTATAAGGATAGTCCGGGAACAGGCCGGCGGCCAGGTTCGCTTCGGCGCGCAGGTAGTAAGACGCGCCGTCCGGCGGAGAGACCAGGATCGGATTGTGTCCGGCGTTGCAATAGCTCATCCGGCCCGTCTTCAGGTCCAGGCGTCCGGCGAAGATCGTGACGAACATTTCATTCTTGTTGCCGTCACACAGGCAATTGTTCACGCGGGACATCACCTCGGCCATGGGCAGGCCGAGCGGCCCGATGAAACGGAAGGCCGCCCGCGCAATGGCCATGAAGAGCGCGGCAGGCACCCCCTTCCCCGAGACATCGCCCACCATGAAATAGAGGGCGTCGTCGGCAACCAGGAAATCGTAGAGGTCGCCGCCCACTTCCTTGGCGGGCTGGACCATCGCCTGGAGGGAACAATTGTCCAGCTGCGGATAATTCTGCGGAAGCATGCCCATCTGGATTTTGCGGGCGATGTTCAGTTCGCTCTCATAGCGTTCGTTCGAGGCCGTGGTCGTCTTGAGTTCGGCGATGTATTCGTTGATGGACTTCTGCATATAGACCAGCGAATCGTGCAGGGTCAGCAGTTCGTCCTTCGACTTGACCGCCGGGATCGTGGCCTTGAAATTGCCCTTGGCGATGGTCATCGCCGCCTGGCTGAATTCGACCAGCGGCATCGTCTGGCGGCGGATGACCCGGCGGCAGCCCAGGTACATCCCGATCAGACCCAGCACGATGAAAAGGCCCAGGAAGAGGTTGAATTCATACAGATAGATGAAAGCGGCCGCATACGAGCGCACCAGCAGGACCGACCAGCCGTTGCTCAACGGGCCGTAAGCGGCATAGGAATCGTCATCCGATCCGGCGTTGAAACGGCCGGAGCCCCGATTTCCCGCAACCATGTCGCGCGCCATGGCCAGGGCCGTCGAGTCGCCCATTGCGGCCGTCACGTCGAATACCGTCTGGTTAAGCACCTTGGAACTGTCCGGATGGGCGATGTAGGTGCCGTTGGCGCTGACCAGAACGGCATAGGAGGCCGCATCCGGCGCAATGTCCCGGATCCGCCCGGCCAGCCACTCGAGGGATATGTCGGACGTGATCACCCCGAAGAATGTGCCCGAGGTGTCCCTGAGCGGTTTGGAATAGGTTGCCATCCGCTGGGAGCCGGCGCCTTCATCGAAATAGGGTTCGCTCCACATCGGCTTGTCGTACAGGCGGGGAACCCGGTACCAGTCGAGCATGGGATAGTCATAATCGGGATTACCCATCGGGATGGTGTTGATCTCCTTGGTCCGGGCATCGATGAAAGTGTAGTAGGCCACCCAGCGCTTTCCGGGGAAATAGTCCGGTTCATAGGCGACCGCGCTGCCGATGATGTTGGGATTGGCCGTGACCAGTTCCCGCGTGGCTTCTTTCATGAACGGCTGGCTGTGGCTGTTGCGTTCCACGAACCAGTCCACATTGTCCACGGCACGCTCCACCTCGGTAATGACCTTTTCGACCTCACTGACAGCCAGCTCCAGATCCTTGGCCGCAACCGCCTCCGAGACGCGCTCGATGATCCGGCGCGTCAGGAAGCCCAGCAGCATCGTGACCACGACGAACAGGCCCGCCGAGATCAGCAGGACATAGCGGCTGAGCCGGTTGGAAATCGATTTCCTGCCGTAAGCCATGGTCTTCTCAGGCGACTTTCTTTTTCATCAGGAGGACGTTGCAGCCGTCCTCGTACTTATATTCGATGTGGTCCATCATCTGCTTGCAGAGGAAGATGCCCAGGCCGCCGATCTGCCGGTCATCGGCGGAAAGCGTGATGTCGGGATCCTCCCGCTCCAGCGGATTGAAGGGAACGCCGGCATCCCGCAGGAGGATGGTCAGCATCACCCCGTCCGGATCAAGTTCCGTACCGACTTCGATCCAGCCAAGACCGCCGTCGTAGGCATAACGGACTACATTCTCGACCGCCTCCTCGATGGAGAGCCGGATTTTGAACTGGAGGGCCTCATCTTTCGGAATATCGGGCGAAGACATCAGGTAGTCGATGATCTCGCCGCACTTGTCGATGATAGGTTCAAATCTCTTTTTCATAGTAACGATGGAAGGTATGATAAATTGGATTTCTCCGGGAAGGACATCGATCTTGAAATCGTGTCCGGAAACGATTTCTCCGTCGAGGGAAAGGTCGATCAGGTCGCGGGAATGGACCTCGACATGTTTGGCCTGACGGTAATTGAAATGGTGCTGCACGGCGCGCCGGTCCAGGTGCTCGCCGCGGCGATAGATCGGCAGGATGCCCAGGAAGGAAATCAGCAGCATCGGCCGGATGAGGCATACTTCCGCCAGATTGTCAGACACATCCGCACGCGGAGCGCAGTGGAACTCGCCCCCGCAATAGCCGCCGTTTGACACGGTGCACAGCAACATCCGGCTCAGGTTCATCCGCTTGCCGTCCGCCACGACGCGGATCCGGTTGAACCGGGCTGTCAGCAGGGCCCGGAAGATCCCGAAGCGGTACGCCTGTTTGGGGTGTCCCATCTCGATCATCCGGTTGGCTGCCGAAGCCACCACCGCATCGAAGCCGATGTTGACCACGTTGATGGCATAATTGTCGTTGACCTGGATCAGGTCGAGCTGCCGGGGCGTGCCCGAAAGGATCCGCTGCAGGGAGGTGAAATCCCGGTCCGGGAAGTTTTTGGTAAAGTCGTTGGTCGTCCCGAACGCCAGCAGAGCCAGGGACTTTCCCTTGAAACCGGCCAGTCCCGAAGCCACTTCGTTCAAGGTGCCGGTACCGCCGCAGGCGACGAAACAGACTTTGGCGTTGGGATGCAGGTCGCAGTAAATCCGCGTAAAGCGGGTCGCATCGCCGACGCCGGAGGTCGTATAGATCTCATAATCAAGGCCGGAACCGGCCTGGCGGATCTGACGGTCCACCTCGTCGGCAATCCAGCGCTTGTCCTCCCGGCCGTTGATGACGAAGATATAGTGCATTATCCGAGCAGATACTTGTCAATGTGTTCCCGCCAGTGCGGAAGCATGGCTTCCCGGTTGGCGAAATGGATCATGTAGAGCGAAGCGAACGGTGCGATGTCGCGCCGGACCGCCTCCGGATCGGCCTCCGGGCCGTAATACGTGCGGACAAACACATCCCAGACCTGCACCATCTGCGCATGGCTGATATGGAAGAGCTTCTGCGCCAGTTCCTCGCTCTCGTTGCCGATGCACACGAAGTAGAGCATGCCCAGGTCGAAGCGCGGGTCGCCGTAGCGGAAATCCGCCAGGTCGATCCACCAGGACTGGCCGTCCGCCATGATCATGTTGCCGATGTGCATGTCGCCGTGCAGGCAGGTATGCGCGTCCGGCACGCTGTCCACAAAGGCGGTCATCCGCGCCTTCTGCGCCGCGTCGAAATCCTTGGAAGCGGCGATCACCGCCTTGAAGTGATCCTTGGCAGCGGTGAAGACCTGCGTGTTGCAGGGGATGGCGTGCAGGGCCTTGCACTGGCGGGCAAATTCGGCCGTGAGCGTTTCCAGTTTCTCCGGTTCCTGGGAAATGGCGCGCGCATAGGAGCGTTTTCCCGTGATCCGCTCGAATTCCACGCCCACGCGCTTGCCGTCGGTCACCATGCGGTATGCCTTGGGGATCTTGATGCCCAGGTCCATGATGGCCCAGGCCATCCGCAGTTCACGCTCCGGCTCGGAGATCGGCATGTACTCGGCATAGAGTTTCATCATCCGCCGGCCATCCTTGTGGTTATAACTGGTGGCCGTGTAGCCGTCGCCGCTTTCCTCGTAGTCGTTGATGTCGATCCACTCCGGACGCGGCTTGCCGAACACGTGTTCGATGTGCCCGACGAATTCCGTGAAGGCATGGGTCCCGGCCAGGTCGTTGAGCGACTCGGCCAGACCGCGGTAGTGCCATTCGTGGTCCGCACGTCCGCCCGGCGCGTGGAAACGGTCCCACAGCTTGTCGCCCAGCGCGTCGTAATCGCGGGAGATGGCCCGCATGTTCGAGAGCTTGTCGCCCATGGCCACGACCTTGGCCTCATAAGGCGCCGTCGCAAGCCGGTCGATGGCGGCCTGCTTGCGCTCGCGCCAACTGGCAGATTCGGAACGGCCTTCGACAAACTTGTCACTTTCCGTCTCGACGATCTTCGCGATCCGCCCGCCGAATTCCGCCCGGATGGTCTCGAGCGGCGTGTCGGTATCCTCCACTACATCGTGGAGGGCGGCGGCGGCCAGGAGTTCCTGGTCCGATGTGATGGTGGCGACGATCGCCACGGCTTCCATCGGATGGACAATATAGGGGAATCCCTTTCCCCGGCGCTCCGTATTGTGATGCGCCTGAACGGCAAAGCAGATGGCTTTGTCGAGCAGTGTGCTGTCTATAAACTTGTTCGCCATTACATATCGTGTATTTTGATCAGTCTTTCAAAAATGCGCTGTGCCGTATCGGCATTGTACTTGGACGGGCCGTTGAGGCAGTCGAGGAAGCGTTCGATCCCCTTGACGCCGTCCTGCTGCGCCGCGTAAACGATGCAGACGTTCTGCAGGCCGAGCGTCGAGGCGATGATGTCCAGGTCGGTGCCGCTGATCTGGTGGAGGGCCAGCTGGAAGGCCTTCTCAGAGCAGTGCTTGCGCATGTTTTCCACGTCGCCCAGGGTCTTGAGTCCCAGGCGGCGCATCGGCTCCAGGTACGGCATGCCGCTCAGGGACTGGATCTCGGCCTGGTTGATGGAGGCGATCTTCGCGTTGAGCTGGGCGAAGGGGTCGAGGGCCAGGTAGCTGCGCAGGGTGTCGGCGTTGAGCGAGACCGCTTCGAAACTCCCGTCCTTGACCAGTTCCTCCACCTTGCGGCGATAGTCGGTCAATTCCTTCCGGATGCGGCTGAACTCGTCGTCCGCCAGCTCCAGGATGCCGGCCAGGCGGCTGAGGGTCCGGATGTATTCGGGCGGTACCTCGAAGCCGCTCTTGTAGCCTGTGTCGTGATTCATGTTGGCCCAGACATGCTGCAGGGCCGTCCGCATCTGGATCTCGAACCAGCAGTCGTTCAGGCCGGGGAACTCCCCGTCAGTATAGAGCGACTTGGGGATCCGGCAGATATAGTGGAGCGACATATAGCCGAACGTGTCGATCGCCAGCAGCTTGCGCTTGTCCACCGAGTTGTCCCAGTCCACTTCGAACAGGCTGTCCACCAGGGCGGAAATCTTATCGACCTCATCGTTGTAGAACGTGATGATGCGCGCGCCCACAATGTCGGTGATATCGTCGATCGTCTTGTATTTCTGTCCTTTCAGCTCCAGCTTGCCGGCCAGGCTTTCTTCCTGCTTGACGCGGGCTTCCAGGCCGGATACGACCAGATGGCTCCGTTTCAGGCAGCCTTCGAGCTGCTTGAGCACGATCTGCCGGAGCCGGTTGTACATCGGCAGGTTCTCCCGGTATTCCTGCAGGATCATCGAACTGTGCAGGTCCAGGCCGTATTCGTGGATTTCCTTAGCCATTGCGTTTCATTACGATATTTCCGTTGCAGATGACGCAGTCGATGCAGCTGCTGCCGGCCGCATAGACCCAGTTGGAGACCAGGTTGTGGCAGGGCTGCATCCGTTCGTCATCGAGCCGCACCAGCAAGGCGTCGGCCAGGGCTCCTTCGCGGATGACGCCGGCGTCCAGGCCGAAGGCCTCGGCGCCATTACGGGTAGCCATTTCGAGGGCCTCCGCCGCGGGAAGCACTTCGGGGTCACCGCTGCTGACCTTGGCCAGCAGGGCGGCGAATTTCATTTCCTCCCGCATGTCCAGGTTGTTGTTCGACGAGTCGCCGTCGGTGCCCAGGGTGATGCGGCAGCCTGCCTCGTGCAGCATCTTGTACGGGAAGATGCCCGAAGCCAGCTTCATGTTCGAGCACGGGCAATGCGCGATGGTCACCCCGCGGCTGGCCAGGATTGCGGCTTCCTCTTCATCAACATGCACAACATGGGCCGCGATGACATCCGGGCCGAGGAAACCCAGGCTGTCCAGGTAACGGACCGGCGTCGTGCCGTGCGCGCGGAGGCAGTCTTCCACTTCCTGGCGGGTCTCCGACAGGTGGATATGCAGTTTCAGGCCCAGGGAACGGGCCGTGTCGGCACACTTGACCAGCAGGTCGGGACTCACGGTATAGATGGCGTGGGGCGCAACGGTTAGCGTGATCAGTCCGCCGCTGGGATCCACCCATTGGCGGAGCATATCCAGCTTGTCGGCCTGCTGCGACTTGCTGTGCGAATCCACGAAAGTCACGCCGATGGCAGCGCGGATGCCGAATTCCTGCACCACGGCGATGGTCTGGTCGATCTCGAAATACATGTCCGAGAAAAAGACGGTGCCGGTCCGGATCATCTCCCGGACCGCCAGGCGGGAACCTTCCCGGATGTCCTGCGCGGTCATCTTGTTCTCATAGGGCCAGATGTAATCCTGAAGCCACTTCTGCAGCGGCATGTCGTCGGCGTAGCCGCGCAGCAGGCTCATCGCGGCGTGGGTATGCGTGTTGTAGAAAGGCGGCAGGATGGCCGTCCCTTCCGCGTCGAGCGTCTCGTCAGCGCGCGTTCCTTCCGGCGCGCAGAGCGACTTGAAACGGCCGTCCGCAACCAGGATGTCCGTCTTCCTGTCCTTCAGCAGGACGTTCTTGATCAGCAGCGTCTTCATCGGATCTTTCTGTTAATAGTACTTTACCGGGCGGTCTTCCAGCGCCGAGAGGAGGTTGTTGGCCATCCGGCTGGCGCCGAAGCGGAAATAGCGCTTGTCCAGCCAGGCTTTGCCCAGGGTATTCGAGACGATCTTCCAGTATGTGAGCGCGTCTTCGGGGGTGGAAATGCCGCCGGCCGGCTTGAAGCCGACCATCCGGCCGGTCTTGGCGTGATAGGTCCAGATGCAGTCGCACATGATCTGGGCGGCTTCCGGCGTGGCGGCCGGCTGCATCTTGCCGGTGGAGGTCTTGATGAAATCGGCACCCGCCTCCATCGCCAGGTAGGAGGCGTCCTCGATCAGCGCTTTCTCCTGCAGCGCACCCGTCTCCAGGATCACTTTCAGCAGGACGGCGGGGTTGACGGCCCGGATGGCGGAGCCGATTTCCACGATCTCGCGCCGGGCCGACTCATAGTCCTTTTCCAGGAAAGAATTGAGGGCCAAAACGATATCAACTTCGTCCGCACCGTCGGACACCGCTGCCGTACATTCCGCGATTTTAACGGGAAGCGTACTTTGGGATGCCGGGAAGCATCCGCCGACCACGGTCACGTGCACATCAGGGGTTTCCCGGGCGACGGCTACCGTCTTCGCGAAATTCGGGTAAACGCAGATCGAGGCCGGCAGCGGGTAATCCGGGAAACTGTCGTGGAAATGATTGACTTTCCCGGTCATCGCCGTGATTTTCGAAGGGGTGTCCGTACTGTTGAGGGATGTCAGGTCGATCATCCCCAGGACTGCTTTATAAATTTCCTTGTTATCCATATTCTTCTTGTCTCGTCAGATTCTGTTCTTGCTGTCCATGCAGATCGTCACGGGGCCGTCGTTGACCAGGGCCACCTGCATGTCGGCGCCGAAGACACCGCTGGCGACCGGCCTGCCGGTCAATGCGGCCAGGTCCGCCTTGAACTGCTCGTAGAGCGGGATGGCCGTCTCGGGGCGTGCCGCTTTCACATAAGAAGGCCGGTTTCCTTTCTTCGTGGAGGCCATCAGGGTGAACTGGCTTACGGCCAGGATGTCCTGCCCTACCTCCACGACCGAACGGTTCATCACGCCCGCCTCGTCGTCGAAAATGCGCAGGGCGGCAATCTTGCGCGCCGTCCAGTCCAGGTCTTCCGTCCCGTCAGCCTCTTCGAAACCGCAAAGTACCATCATGCCGGGGCCGATGGCCGCGACACGCTCTCCGCCGATCGAGACCGAAGCCTCGCGGACACGCTGGATTACGACACGCATCTATTTCTTGAGCTCCTCCTCGAGCCGTTTCAAATCGTCTTTGGACATCCGTTTCCGCTTGCTTTCCTTTCGCTGGGGCCTGGGCTCCGGCTTGGGAGCGGGTTTCTTTTCCTCCACCCGGTCGGCCTTTTCGATCTTTTCAGGCTTTTGGGCCGGCCGTACGTCGCCGGGCTCTTTCTCGATAGCCGGTTCGGAACCTTCGTGGAGTTCCACTTCTTCCTCCGTCACTTCCTCTTCTTCGGAGATGACCCCATCGGCCGCATCGTCGCCAAAACGGTCGAGCGGCTGGTCGGCGGCTTTCTCAAGCCGTATGCGAACCCGCTTGAAAATGGCCGACAGGTCTTTCGGGTGGTGGAGGTAATAGCTCATCGACTGCTGGAAAACCGTATCCGTATAGCCGTACTTTTCGAGGATCGGCCGATAGACGTGCAGCGAATCCGGATTCAGGTATGTTTCCGCATGGGAATCGTTGGCCGATTCGATGCAGGCGTCGGCCAAGTAAAATTCGGCGAAAAGGGTTTCCATGTCCCGCGAAGGGATAATCTCCGACTGCCGGCAGCCGGCCGGCAGCAGCAGGAGGGCCGTCAATCCCGCCAAAAAGCACTTTTTTACACTTGAATTCATTTTACTTCGGTTCAAAGATAGCAACTTTTTGTGTAATTATCTAACTTTGTACCGAAATGAACCGGACGATTTCAGCACTCGTAAGCCTGGCCGTCACCATCCTGCTGCTGGCAGCCTGGTGTGCCAGCGGATGGCTGGCTGCCGACGTGCAGCCGGAAAGGGCCTTCGTGTCCGGCCTGCTGGCCGGTCTGGTGATCCTGCTGAATGCCGTCCTGCTTTTCCTGGTGAACGACCGCGTCATGGCCGATTCCGGTCTCGTCACGCCCGTCGCCTATGTCGTCCTGGCTACGGCCAACCCCGCTGCACTCTGGTACACGCCCCTGCACGCCGCCAGCCTGCTGATGGCGCTAAGTATCGTGTTCCTGCTGGGTTTCTGCGCATTACGGCCGAGTATGGGTCGGTTGGCCGGGTGCTGGGCCGCACTGGGATCGGCCGGACTGATCTTCCCGCCGCTGCTGTGGCTGGCACCGCTGTATGCCGTCCTGACCGTCGGCAAGGCGGAGGACAAGCTGAAATTCTGGACGGCGTCTCTGCTGACGCTCTGCCTGCCGGCCGCCATCGCGCTCGCCTTCAACAGCCTGGGCGGAACGCGGACGGCCACGGCGTTTTTCTCCGATATCTGGGCGCAGATGAGCACCCTTCCCCACCGGCCGCTGCATCTTTCAGCCGCTATGCTCTGCCGGATCGTCCTCACAGCGCTGGCCGCCCTGCTGGCGATCATCCGGGCGCTGGGCCGGATCGACCGCTACAAGATCTCCCGTTCGGCCGCCGTCATCCGGATCATCTTCCTGACCCTGGCCATCTGTGTGCTGACGGCGCTTTTCTGCCGCGACGGGCAAGCAGCCGCCGGGCTGGTCACATACCTGCCCGTCGCCCTGATCCTCAACGAATACTTCGGCTCGTCCGACCGGCAGCACACCGCCGGCGCCCGGACGCTGGCCATCATCCTGATGCTCGTACTCCTGGTCGAGCGCATCACCTGTTTTGTCTAATCCAAAAAAATCACTGATATGAAGAAATTCACCGGTATCCTGATTGCCATCCTCGTCCTGGGGCTCGCGGCTTTCATCTACTTCCGATTCTACTTCGTCTTCGGCGAAGGCGTCCGCAGCGGCGAACTCAATTACGTCGTCTATAAAGGCGTCGTCTGGAAAACCTATGAAGGCAAACTCATCCAGACAGGTATCAAGGCCCAGACCAGCGGCGTACAGTCCAACACCTTCGACTTCTCGATTGCCGACAAGGAAATCGCGGAACGCCTGATGACCGAAAGCGGCAAGGTGATGGATCTCCACTACAAGGAGTATTTCGGACGTCTCCCCTGGCGCGGCCACACCCGCTACATCGTCGATGACATCCTCTCCATCAAGGAGAAGAGCACCACCATCGACGAGCAGAACGAAGAAGTCCTGAGCACCATCGCCCCCGGCGCCGACGGTGCCGGCACCGTCATCCCCGGCCTGTATTGATCGGTTCGTCCGGCTTCTGGCTTCCAGTTTCCGGTCCGCTTTCCGGTTTCCGGTTCCGTTTTCCGGCTGCCCGATTCCCGTTCGGCCACGCGCTTGACTTTTGCCGCGAGGACACAGAATGCGTTTTGAGCCTTATCCGCACATTCTGTGGCCACCAATCTTGCCAAATTCCCCATTTCGTGGACACAGAATGCGTCCCGCCAGCGAAATACGCATTCTGTGTCCCGCCACTATGCTCCTCTTGTAGGTGACAACTCTGTATGCCTTACGCCGAGCCGAAGCAGCTCGATCGTCCGGAACGGCTAGCGCAGGCTGGCGCCGAACTTGTGTTCGAAGGTCTTGAGCAGCTTGTTCATCGTCGCCTCAACGGCTTCGTCGGTGAGGGTCTTCTCTTCGTCCTGGAGGATGAAGCTGATGGCGTACTGCTTCTTGTCGGTGAGGATCTTCGGTCCGCGATAGACATCGAAGAGGTTCACCTGGCGAAGGATGCCCTTGACCGTCTGGAAAGCCGTCTTGCGGATGTCGGCGAACGAAACGCTCTCGTCGAGCAGCAGCGCCAGGTCGCGTCGGACTTCGGGGAAGCGCGGCAGTTCCTTGTATTTGATCTTGTCACGGCGGACCAGTTCGAAGAAGACCGGCCAGTCGATTTCAGCGACGAAGACCGGCTGCTTGATGTCAAACTGCTTGAGCAGCGCTTTGGCAACGGTTCCCATCACGGCCAGGCGCTTGCCGCCCAGCTTGTAGGTCAGGCCTTCGGCGAAGAGGTCGGCCGGTGCCGCCTCCGTCTCCAGGTCATAGAGGTTGGCCTTGAAACGCTGGAGCAGCAGTTCCAGATAGCCCTTCAGCAGGAAATAGTGGCCGGCCCCGGTCTCATTGCGCCAGGCCTTCTGGCCCGGGCCGGTGACGGCCATGCAGAGGCGGAGTTCCTCCTGATAGCTTTTGAGCTCGGCTTTCGGATTGTCCGCGCCCTCGCGGGGTTCAAAGCCGTAGCAATTCCCGATCTCATAGAGCTTCAGGCTGTTGTTCTGGTGGTTGATATTGCGGGCGACCACTTCGAGGGCATTGAAGATCAAGGTCTGCCGCATCACGTCGAGGTCGCTGCTGAGCGGGTTGACAATATGGACCAAGCGCTCAGGCGGATAGGTCTTGCATTTGTCGTAGTAGGCACTGCGGGTCAGCGAGTTGTTCATGATCTCCACGAATCCGCGGTCGGAGAGCAGGTCAGAGACCGTCTTGCGGACCTTCTCCGGATCGGGATGGACCGTCGGATTGACCGAGGCCTTCATGCTGACCGGCAGCTCGATGTTGTTGTATCCGTAGATGCGGAGCACTTCCTCCACCACGTCACATTCGCGCAGGACATCCACCCGGTAGGCCGGTACGGCGACACGGCAGCCGCTGGCGGACTCCGACAGGATTTCGAACTCAAGGTCGCGCAGGATCGACTTGTAGGTATCCGCGCTGAGCGTCTTGCCGATCAGCGCATCCATCCGGCTGTAATCGAGGTCGATGGCCGTCTTCTCGAAAGGCTGGGCGCAAACCTCCTGCGGGCAGCCGACGACCGTCGCGCCGGCGAGCTCCTGGATGAGCAGGGCGGCCCGGCGGGCTGCCGTCATCGTGGCGAGCGGGTCGATGCCGCGTTCATAGCGGAACGAAGCGTCGGTCTTGAGGCCCTGGCGCTTGGATGTCTTGCGGATGGAGACCGGATTGAAATAGGCCGCCTCGAGGAAGACTTCCGTCGTCGATTCGGTGACACCGGAATCCTCGCCGCCGAAGACACCGGCGATGCACATCGGCCGTTCGGTATCGCAGATGACCAGGTCATCCGCGCAGAGGGTACGTTCCACCCCGTCGAGCGTCGTGAACTTGCAGTCCGGCGTACTGCGGCGCACCACGACCTTGCGGCCGCGGATCTTCGCCGCGTCAAAAGCGTGGAGCGGATGGCCCATCTCGTTGAGCACGAAGTTGGTGATATCCACGATGTTGTTGATCGGACGCTGGCCGATGGCCATCAGGCGTTCCTTGAGCCAGTCCGGCGAAGGGCCGACCTTGACATCACGCAGCGTGATGCCGATATAGCGCGGCGCCAGATCCGGTGCCTGCACCTCGACGGGAATCGCCTCCCCTTCCCCGCAACGGAATGCGGAGACATCGGGCAGGGTCCATTCCACGGGCACGCCGTTGCGGCGGCACCAGGCATAGAGGTCGCGCGCTACGCCGATGTGGCTGGCACCGTCCACCCGGTTGGGCGTCAGGCCGATTTCGAAAAGCGTATCTTCTTTGAGCCGGAGCTGTTCGCGGGCCGGCGTGCCGACCACGGCGGAAGGATCCAGCACCATGATGCCGGAGTGGTCGTTTCCGATGCCCAGTTCATCTTCCGCGCAGATCATGCCGAAGCTGTCCACGCCGCGGATGCGGGATTTCTTGATCTTGAATTTGCTGCCGTCGTCGGTCGGAAGATCCGTACCGACGGTGGCCAGCAGGACTTTCTGGCCCTGCGCCACGTTGGGCGCACCGCAGACGACCTGCACCAGCTCGGGGGCGCCGGTGTTGAGCCGGGTGATGTGGAGATGGTCGGAATCGGGATGTTCCGTACATTCGACGACTTCCGCCACGATGACGCCGGCGAGGCCGCCCGGAATCTGTTCCACAGTCTCCATGTGCTCCACTTCCAGGCCGGTGGAGGTAAGGGCGGCAGAAACCTGCTCCGCCGTCAGGTCAAACTTCAGGTAATCCTTCAGCCAATTAAACGAAATATTCATATTGCTAACGTATTATTCGAACAGGGATTCGACAAACTCTTTCTTGTCGAAGAGCTTCAGGTCTTCGATCTTTTCACCGACGCCGATGAACTTGATGGGGATCTTGAACTGGTCGCTGATGCCGATCACCACGCCGCCTTTGGCCGAACCGTCGAGTTTGGTCACGGCCAGGGCGCTCACGTCGGTCGCGCGGGTGAATTCCTTCGCCTGCATGAAACCGTTCTGGCCGGTGGAGCCGTCGATGACCAGCAGCACTTCGTGCGGCGCGTCGGGCACCACTTTCTTCATCACGTTCTTGATCTTGGTCAACTCGTTCATCAGGTTGATCTTGTTGTGCAGGCGGCCGGCCGTATCGACGATCACCACGTCCGCATCCTTGGCCACGGCGCTTTTCACGCTGTCGTAAGCCACCGATGCCGGGTCGGATCCCATCTCCTGCTTGACGATGTCCACACCGGCCCGTTCCGCCCAGATGACCAGCTGGTCGACGGCGGCGGCCCGGAAGGTGTCGGCGGCGCCCAGCACCACCTTCTTGCCCTGGGCTTTCAACTGGGCGGCCAGCTTTCCGATGGTCGTGGTCTTGCCCACGCCGTTGACGCCTACCACCATCATGACATAAGGCTTCTTCGAGAAATCGAACGGCGCCGTGCTCTTGCCGTCGGCGGCGGCATCGAGCAGGCCGATGATTTCCTCGCAGAGGAAACGGTTCACCTCTTCGGTATTGAGGTATTTGTCGCGGGCCACACGGGCCTCCAGCCGTTCGATGATGTTCTGCGTCGTCTCCACGCCGACATCGGAGGCGATCAGCACTTCCTCCAGGGAATCGAGCACCTCGTCGTCCACCACGCTCTTGCCGGCAATGGCATGCGTGAGTTTTTCGAAAAGCGAGCGCTTGGTCTTCTCCAGGCCGCTGTCGAGGGGGCGTTCCTCGGTCTTTTCCTTATCTTTCTTCTTCCAGTTGAAAAGTCCCATATCACAAAGGTTTATAAAGTTCTCGGATACATCCGTCCGCCAGGGCTTCCAGCGAGGAGATGCCCATCTCCGGCGGAAGGCCGGTCTGCTGGTAGGCCACGGGCAGTTCCGTGCAGGCGCCTACCACGGGGAGTTTCTCAATCTCCCAGAGCTGCTCGATGGCGGCGCGGTAGCGGATCCCGGCTTCGCGCTGCTTCCCGGCTTTGACCATGTCGGTAATGTCGTGGATTTCCACGCGCATGGCCTCGTCGGGAATCCGGAAGCGGTAGCCGGTCGAAGCGGCGTGGCGCTGGTAGATGCCGGTATTCATCGTGCCGAGGGTCGCCGTGAGCCAGGCGCCCTGCGGGCTGCGCTCCTGGCAGGTGCGGATCGTCTCGTCGATGATATGGATCACCGGCACGCTGAGCAGCCCCTGCGCGATGAATTTATCGACGAAATGATGGGCGGTGTTGCAGGTAACCACCAGCCGGTCGGCGCCCCAGCGGATGAGGGTCTGCAGGCCGTCGAGCAGATAGGGTTCCGGATCCGGACCCTTGCCCAGCAGGAAGGTGGTCCGGTCGGGGGTGACCGTATGTGAATAAACGATCATGCGCGGATGCTCCTGGTCGCAGTCGGCCGGAGCCTTGACGGCCAGCAGACGCTGGAATTCCGCCGTGGCAGCCGGGCCCATGCCGCCCAGCACACCCAAAGTCAATCCATTATGCTTCATTGTCTTTCTCTTTTTTAAAACTAGCCTGTGCCATCACCACGCCAAGCATGGCCACGGCAATTCCCACAAACTGCAGCGGCTCGAGCGTATCCTGTCCCAGCAGGGATGCGGCCACGGCCGAAACGATGGCCACCAGCGGCAGGAACACCGTGGTACGGGTCATTCCGATCCGGTCCACGCAGGCGGCGTAGATCACGAAGGCCACGCCGGAACAGAGTACGGCCAGGGCGATGATCGGCCGCAGCACCGGCCAGGACAGGTAGGCCGGCGTCCACGAGGAAGCGTCCCAGATCAGGAACGGGACCAGGAAGTAGCCGATGGCCAGAATGAACTGCCAGGTGACGATGGCGAAGGGGTTGTATCCTTTATTAGCCAATTTCTTGCAGATGGCCGTATAGCCGGTCGAGCCGATGGCTGCCAGGAAAAGGATGGCGATGCCATAGAGATATTTCGCGTGCAGGCTGCCGCCGATCAGCACGAAAAGGATCACGCCCGCCACGGCCACGAAGATGCCGGCCCGGTTGAGCGTGGAGAGTTTCTCCCGGAATAGGATCCAGCCCACGACCAGGCTGAAAACCGGAATCGTTGCGATGATCACCGAACACAGCGTCGGCGAATCGGTGAGCTGCAGGCCGAACGTCTCGCCCAGGAAATACAGGAAGGGCTCGAAGGCCGTCATCGCCGCAAACCATTTGAAGTCGCCTTTGCGGATGCGCTGGAAGCGGCCCGTCAGCAGGCTGAAGAGCGACAGGGCGGCCGCCGCGATGATCATCCGGGTAAAGATGAAGGTGAATACAGGCACCTGCCGGTCCAGGACGCGGTCGCTCCAGAGGAACGACATGCCCCACAGGAAGACGGTCAGCAGGATCAGGAGATACCAGACCAGGTTCAGGCCTTTTCCTTTCTCACTCATCGGCGCGGAAGAATTTTGCGGAAACGCAGTTTGAGTACACCCCAGAAGGCCTCGCCGAAAATACTGGAACTCATCTTGGAAGTCCCTTCCTTGCGGTCCTCGAAGATGATCGGGACCTCGACGATCTTGAAGCCCAGCTTGTAGGCATTGTATTTCATCTCGATCTGGAAACCGTAGCCCCGCATCTTGATACGGTCGAAATCAATCGCTTCCAGCACTTTACGAGAATAGCACTTGAATCCGGCCGTGGTGTCGTACACCTTCATCCGAAGGATCGTGCGGACATAGGCGGAGGCATAGTAGGACATGATGACGCGGCCGATCGGCCAGTTGATCACGCTGATGCCGTTGCAGTAACGCGAACCGATGGCCAGGTCGGCGCCGCCGTCGGAACAGGCCGCATACAGGCGCGGAACATCGGCCGGTTTATGGGAAAAGTCGGCATCCATCTCGAAGATATAGTCGTACCCCCGTTCGAGCGCCCAGCGGAACCCGGTCAGGTAGGCCGTACCCAGCCCCTGCTTCCCGGCCCGCTCGATCAGGTGCAGCTGCGCCGGAAATTCCGCCTGCAAGGTTTTCACGATGCCGGCGGTGCCGTCGGGCGAACCGTCGTCGATGATCAGGATGTGATAATCGCCGTCCAGCGCACGGAGGGTGCGAATCATCTTCTCGATGTTCTCCTTCTCGTTGTAGGTCGGAATGATGATGACTTTCTTGTCCATAATGCCCGCATTTTAATGCTATCCTGCAAATGTAGCAATTATTTTCTACCATTCGACACGCTGCCAGGACGGAGCGATGGAACAAAGGATCCCGTACCCCCCGTGTACATTGGAATAAAGGGATACCGCTTCCGAAAACAGGCCGCCGAAACTCCAGCGGAGCTGCGTATAGGAGGTATCGTACCAGTACAGGTTTTCGTCGGCCGCAGCCAGCTTCAGGCCGAAGAGCGAGACCACGTCCGGACTGGGGACGAGCTGGACCGTAATCTTGAACACATGGCGTTTGCCCTTGATCTGGGCATCGGAAAAAAAATTGGTTTCGCCGGCCTGCCCGAAGAGGATGTCATCGCTGGTGAAAGTCAGCGGCGTCAGGATGGTGTCACGCCCGTCCCACCAGGGCATGCTGCTCTGGTAGCTGACCAGCGGCTGGAGGAAATAATACTTGTCGTAGGATCCGTCATCCGTGACGGCAAGGGTCAGTTCGGCTTCGTAGTATTCCTGCGACGCAGGCAGGTCCATCCGGCGCCGTTCCACCGAAAGGAGTTCGAAATGTGGAAGTTTCGGGACCGTAACCGCTGCCTGGACGGGGTCGAAGCCCGGAAATTCCGCTTCCAGCCGGATATGGTCGCCCGGAGCCGGTACATAATCCGAGGCATAACAGAGACTCGCACCGCTCTCCCCGCTCTGCAACCGCATCTCCCGCCCCGCAGGCTCATCGTTGACAAAACAGCGGACCCGGCCCCGAAGGGTGTCAAGTCCTTCCGTGAAAGCCTTCCCCTGCGGGTCCTGTTCCAGGAAAAAGATGGAGGAAGCCACATAGGCGGAGAAAGTTTCGCCCACCGTCGCCTGCGCAGACAGGGTCAGGCGGGGTTCCATGATTTCGCCCTTGAATTCAATGTCTTTCTCGCAGGCCGGCAAAAGCAGCAAGGACAGGGCGCACAGTGTGAACAATATCTTTTTCATCGGGAATTCCTCCTAAAACTCATAGGTGTAAGAAAGGGACGGCATGACCGGGAAAATCGACAGCTGCTTGAAACGGTTGCCGGAGCGGTACACCAGGAAAGGATTGTTGCGGTTGTACGCGTTGTACACGCTCAGGGCGATCGTCCTGTGATGGCCGTTGCGGAAAGTCCGCTTGAAATTGACGCCCAGGTCGAGCCGCTGGTAAGAGGGCAGCCGGTAGTTGTTGCGTCCTTCCAGGTAATCCACCGGTACGGTGGGGGCAAACTGGCTTTGGAAAGCGCTGCTGTAGGACGGAATCACGCTGATGGTCTGCGTGGCGAGCGAACCGCAGATACCGGTCCCGAAAATGAATGTGGCCGCCAGGTCGATTTTCTCCGTCAGTTCATAGGCGGCCGTGACACTCAGGTCATGGCGACGGTCGTATTTGGCAGGAAAAGGCTTCCCGCTGTTGATCACATGGCCCTCGCGGTCGAACTGGCGCATGGTCTTCGACCAGGTGTAGCCGATCCAGCCGGTCAGCCTGCCGGTCTTTTTCTGGACCAGGAACTCAGCACCGTACGCCCAGCCGCGTCCCATCGCCACCTTGTCCTCCCAGCCGGAAGTAGAGCCGAAGAAAGAAGCACCTTCCCGGTACTCGATCACATTGTCCATCGTCTTCCAGTAGCCTTCCAGGGATAAGTCCACCGTGCCCAGGCTGTAGAAGATACCCGCTGCCGCCTGGTTCGAACGCATGGGCCGGATCCGGCTGGTAACCGGGACCCACAGGTCGGTAGGAAGAGAGATATTGCTGTTGCTGAGCATGTGGACCGACTGGCTCATCCGTGACCAGGAAGCCTTCAGCGAAAGGTCGCCGGTGATCAGCGCACGGAGGCTGATGCGGGGCTCCAGGGAGTGGTAGAAGATGCCGTCGGTATCGTACATCGCATAGCGCAGGCCCAGGTTGACCTTGAGCCAGCGGGTGAGCGACCAGTTGTCTTCGAAATACGCCGCCGCTTCCCCGGTGAAGAGGTTCTTGTCGCCGAAGGTCGTATCGACGGCGGCCTGCGGATCCGCGGCACCGTTCTGCGGCGTTGATGCATCCGGAAGACCGCCGAGCCGGATCGTCGTGATCGACGGCTTGAAAGCGTGCCGGATATATGTCGCGCCGAAACGGATGTCGTGGTCGGGCGAAGGGGTGTATTCAAAGTCGGCCGCAGCGGAGATGTCGTTGATCAGCGAATGATATTCCAGCGAGATGTCCGAACTGGACGTGCCGCCGATCAGCGATTCCTTCCCATTGATGTCCAGGCTGTGGCGGTATTGCGTGTAATTGAGCGTCGTGTTGACGAAAAGACGCGGCCCGAACACGTGGTTCCAGCGGGCCGAAGCCACGATATTGCCCCAGTTCCAGCCCAGACGCAGCTGGTTCGAGAAGGTATCGTCGCTGGTCTTGATCCGGGCATAGACCCGGTCGTCGCCCATATAGTAACTCACATAAAGCTTGTCGTGGTTGGAGAACCTGTGGGTCAGCTTGGCATTGACGTCGTAGAAATAATAGCCCCCGGTGGCCCGCTCGCCATTCCCCCAGTGCCGCTGGTAGAAGGCGATCAGGGGCTGGGAAAGGATGTCATAGTAGGTCCGGCGGGCCGACAGGTTGAAAGTGGTCTTTCCCTTGATGACAGGACCTTCGACATTGAACTTGGCCGAGAGCAGGCCCAGCGATGCGCTGCCGTGGTACTCCTGGTCATTGCCGTCCTTCATCCGGATGTCGAGGATGCTGGAAATCCGGCTGCCGAAACGGGCCGGAAAACTGCCCTTGTAGAGGGTCACGTTCTTGATGGCGTCGGCATTGAAGACCGAGAAGAAACCCATCATGTGGTTCACATTGTAGATGGGCACACCGTCGAGCAGCAGCAGGTTCTCGTCCGGACCGCCGCCGCGGACATAAAGTCCGGCTGAGCCTTCCGTCCCGGACTGGACGCCCGGCAGCAGCTGGATCGCCTTGACCACATCGACCTCGCCGGCCAGGGCCGGGACATGCTTGATCTGGTGGACCGGGATCTCGATGGCGCTCATCTGCGTGCCGCGCACGCCGATTTCGGAACGGGAGGCCGTCACGGAAGCGCCCTGGAGAAACTCGGCCGAAGGCTTGAGCGCTATGTGGATCACGGTATCGCGGACCAGCCGCAGCGACATCGTGACGCTTTCATAGCCGATATAGGAATACTCCAGCGACACATCCCCGGCGGGGAGTGTCAGCGTGTAATAGCCATAGTTGTTGCTCACGGCGCCCAGGCCGCTCGTGCGCTCCACCAGGGCGGCACTGATCAGCGATTCGCCCGACCCGGCGTCGGTCAGGTAGCCGCTGACCGTGCATTTCTGCGCGGCAGCCTGGGCTGCCGACAAGAAGAGCATCGCCGCGATCCCCGCGGCGAAGCATCTGAATAATCTACCTTTCATCTTTTCAAACCTTTGAGCGAAAGTCCGATCCGGCGCCGGTCGAGATCGACGCTGATCACGCGTGCCTCCAACTGCTGGTGCACCTTGAGCACCTTCGACGGATCAGAAACATATTTGTCTCCCATCTGGGAGACGTGGATCAGGCCGTGCTCATGGATGCCGATGTCCACGAAGGCACCGAAGGCCGTCACATTGGTCACGATACAGGGCAGGACCATCCCCACCTGCACGTCTTCGATCGACTGGATTTCCTGCGAGAACTCGAACACGCGGATGGCGCCGCGCGGGTCACGGCCCGGCTTGGCCAGCTCCGTCATGATGTCGGTCAGCGTGGGCATGCCCGCATCGCCGGCGACATAGCGTTTCAGATCGACCTTTTCGCGCAGGGAGGCATCCGCGATGAATGTGCTGACCGCGACGCCGGCATCGGCGGCCATCCGTTCCACCAGGGCATAGCGCTCCGGATGGACGGCGGTGTTGTCGAGCGGATTGGCCGCTCCCGGAATCCGCAGGAAACCGGCGCACTGCTCATAGACCTTGGGGCCGAGCCGCTTGACTTTCAGCAGCGTATCGCGGGAGGCAAAAGGGCCGTTTTCCGTACGGTAGTCCACGATGCTCCGGGCCAGGACCGGGCCGATGCCCGAGACATAGCGCAGCAGCCAGCTGCTGGCCGTGTTCAGGTTGACGCCCACCCGGTTGACGCAGCTCTCGACCGTCTCGTCGAGCCGTTCCTTGAGCAGCGTCTGGTCCACATCGTGCTGGTACTGCCCCACCCCGATGCTCTTGGGATCGATCTTGACCAGCTCGGCGAGCGGATCCATGAGCCTGCGGCCGATGGAGACCGCCCCGCGTACCGTCACGTCGTAGCCCGGGAACTCTTCCCGTGCCACTTCCGAAGCCGAATAGACCGACGCACCGTCTTCGCTCACCGAATAGACACGGACGCCTTCCGGCAGCGCAATTTTCTGGATGAAGGCTTCCGTCTCCCGGCCGGCCGTGCCGTTGCCGATGGCGATCACCTCGATCTTGTAGGCTTCGACCATCGCCGAAATCTTCTTCATCGCGGCGATTTTCTCGTTTACCGGCGGATGCGGATAGATGGTGTCGTTGTGGAGCAGCGTCCCCTGCGCATCGAGGCAGACCACCTTGCAGCCGGTACGGAACCCCGGGTCGATGGCCAGGGTCCGCTTCTGGCCTACCGGCGGGGCGAGCAGCAGTTCCCGCAGATTCTCCCCGAAAACCCGGATGGCCTCGACGTCGGCCTTTTCCTTGGCCTGGGCGATCACTTCGTTTTCGATGGAAGGATGCAGGAGGCGCTTGTAGGCGTCCTCCACGGCCGCATCGACCTGCGCACGGCAGGCCGGCGTGGGCCGGCGTTTCTTTTCATAGACCTTGCGGTCGATGCGTTCCAGGGCGTGATCCGGATTGACGTCCACCTTGACCGAGACGAATCCCTGCGCGCGGGCCCGGAGCATCGCCAGCAGGCGGTGCGAGGGAATCCGGTCGAGCCGCTGGGAGAAGTCGAAGTAATTCTGGTAGTTCTGGGCATCGGCATCGTCCGCCTTGCCGCGGGCGACATGCGAGGTGATGCTGCCCCAGCGCGTATAGAGGTCGCGCAGCTGGGCACGCACGGGCTGGCTCTCGGCCACCATCTCGGCGATGATGTCGCGGGCGCCGGCAAGGGCTTCCTCGCTTTCGCGCTCCGGATGGTCGAGTTCCATGTTCCAGAGCTTGAGGGCCAGGGGCTCATAGCCTTTTTCCCGGGCCACGGAAGCCCGCGTACGGCGTTTGGGCCGGTACGGGAGATAGAGGTCTTCCACGGTCTGGGCATCGACCTCATTTTCAATGGCCCTGCGCAGGTCATCCGTCAGCTTGCCCTGTTCCTCGATGCTGGAGAGGATGGCCGCCTTGCGCTTCTCCAGCTCCGTGAAGCGGAGCCAGTAGTGCCGGACGGCCGCCACCTGCATCTCGTCCAGGGCGCCGGTGCGCTCCTTGCGGTAGCGGCTGATGAAGGGAACGGTCGCCCCTTCCTCGAAGAGTTCGATGCAATGTTCTACCTGCCAGGCAGCCACTTCGAGCTGACCGGCAATATGGTCCGTGTACAGTTTATTCATTGGATACGGCTTTGAGTTGGTCGCGGTAGGAAGAGAAAATCTTGCTCTTCGACACGAAACCCAGGTATTTGTTTTCATCGTCGAGGACCGGAAGGTTCCATGCCTGCGTCGATTCGAATTTGTCCATCACGCTCTCCATCCGTTCGTCCTGATAGACGAAAGCGGGCGCGCTCTTCATGATGGTATAGATCCGCACGCTGTCGTAGCGGCTGCGGTCGAACATCATTTCCCGGACATCGTCGAGCGTCACCACGCCCTGGAAACGGCCTTCCGCATCCAGCACCGGGAAGAGGTTGCGGCGCGAGCGGGAGATGGCCTCCACCATGTCGCCCAGGGTGCCGTCGTACGGGACCGGGGTGAAATCGTTCTCCACCAGGTCCTCGGTCTTGAGCAGCGTCAGGACGGCCTGGTCGCTGTCGTGGGTGAGCAGCTCGCCTTGGGCGGCGATGCGCTTGGTATAGATGGAATAGCGTTCAAACATGCGGATGGTTCCGTAGCTGACGGAAGCCGTGACGATCAGCGGAATCAGCAGCTCGTAGCCGCCGGTGATCTCGGCGATCAGGAAGATGGCCGTCATCGGGGCCTGCATCACGCCGGCCATCAGGCCGCCCATCCCCACCAGCACGAAATTGGCCTCCGGCACCAGGGCGATGCCCGAGAGGTTGATCAGGCGGGCTACCACGAATCCGGCCAGGCCGCCGCTGACCAGCGTCGGGCCGAAAGTGCCGCCCACGCCGCCGCCGGCATTGGTGAACGCCGTGGCAAAGACCTTGAACAGGAGGATCGCCGCGAAATAGAGCAGGAAGATCCACTGGTTCGACAGCAGTTTGTCGCCGAAGACCGCCCGCGACACCGCGCCCGGATTGTTGTTGAGCATCAGCGAGAGCGAATGGTATCCTTCACCGTAGAGCGGCGGGAAGAGGAAAATCAGCACGCCCAGCAGCAAGGCACAGATCGCCCAGCGCCAGAGCGGATTGCGGAAACGGCGCATCCGGTCTTCCACCTTCAGGGTGACGCGGATGAAGTAGAGCGACATGAAGCCGCAGAAGATGCCCAGCAGCAGATAGAAGGGAATGTTGCCCAGGCGGAAGGCCTCGATCGAGCCGGCGAACTGGACGTCGTTCCCCATGAAGATATAGGTCACCACCGTCGCCGTCACCGAAGAAAGCAGCAGCGGCAGGATGGCGTTCATCGACATGTTGAAGAGCAGGATCTCGAGTGTGAAGAGCACGCCCGCCAGCGGCGCCTTGAAGATGCCGGCGATGGCGGCGGCGGCTCCACAGCCCAGGAGCATCGTCATGTCCTTGTAGGAGAGGCCCGCCCAGCGTGCCACCGTGGACCCGATGGCGGCACCGGAATAGACGATCGGGGCCTCCGCCCCGACGCTGCCGCCGAAACCGATGGTCACGGCGCTGGCCGCCACCGACGACCAGGTATTGTGGGCCTTGATGTTCGATTCGTTCTTGGATACCGCCTGCAGGACTTTCGTCACGCCGTGGCTGATGTCGTCTTTGAGAATGTAGCGGACAAACAGCATCGAAAGCAGCATACCCACGCCGGGATATACCAGCAACAGCAGTCCGTCGGCCGGATTGCGGAACCAGGAAGTCAGCCCGGTCTGGATCCAGTGGATCAGGGTCTTGAGCAGGATTGCCGCACAGCCGCACAACAAACCGACCAAGACCGCAAGCAGCAGCAGTTTGGTTTTGTCGGAAAGAAACCCGGTCCGCCTAGTCGTCACCTTCTTCCGAGGCAGCCTCGGCCGCGGCGATATCATCGTCCGATGCCGGGAAGCTTCCGCCTTCTCCATCGTCTCCATCCTCACCATCCTCGTTCTTGAAGACCTCTTCGGCATCTTCGTAGTCATCCACCTTCACCTTGATCTTGACCAGGTAAAGGGCATCCGGAATTTCCAGCGTGACGGCATAGAAAGAAGTGCCGTCCGGTTTGTCCACTTTGAATATATCGCCCATATAGTCGGCATAGCCGTGTGGATACTTCTCGCGGAAAGCGTCCATCAACTCGTCCGACATGTTCTCGTAGCTGATCACAGCCCGTTTCTTGGGGATGTTTTGTCCTGCCATAGTCCGTATAAATTTGGTTGTGCAAGTATAGGAGATTTTTTTGTACCGACAAAAAAAATCAGCGTTTCTTGAAGAAAAAAGACTTCTGGCGCTGCTTTTTCGCAATATCGCGCTCCACGAAGATACGTTTGCCCGTGCGCGGGTCCCGGCCCGTATGGAACATTTCGGTCGAGACGGTCATCGGCGTCGGCGTGAAGTCCTGCACCTGCTCGGTACGGACACCCCGCAGGGCGGGATGCTTCGACAAGGCCTCCATCTCTTTCATCGTACAGCCCGGATGGGCCGAGATGAAATACGGGACAATCTCATACTTGAGCCCCTCCCGGCGGATCAGGCGCCGGAATTCCTCTTCCAGCCGGACAAAGAGCTTGAAGGAGGGCTTGCCCATGGCCTGGAGCACGACGTCTTCCGTATGCTCCGGCGCCACCTTGAGCCGGCCGCTGGTGTGCCGCGTGACCAGTTGCTCGAAATAGCGGCGCCCGTCGTCCGAGAGGAAGCCGTTCTCGTCGAGGAACAGGTCGTAGCGGATACCGCTGCTGACGAACACGTGCTTGACGCCCGGGACCTTGAGCACCTTTTCATAGAGCTGCAGCAGCGGCGTGTGGTCGTGGTTCAGGTTGCGGCAGCGGTTCGGGAAAAGGCAGGCGGGGCGCTTGCATTTGGCACAGAGGGACTTGTCGATTCCGCCCATCCGGTACATATTGGCGGAAGGGGCTCCCAGGTCGGTGATGGTCCCCTTGAACTCGGGATGATGCGTGAGCGCTTCCACCTCGCGCAGGATCGAGGCTTCGCTGCGCGACTGGATCTCCTTGCCCTGATGGGCCGTGATCGCACAGAAATTGCAGCCGCCGAAACAGCCCCGGTGCGTGGTGATCGAAAACTTGATCATATCGTACGCCGGGATGCGCTTCCCCTTGTAGCGGGGATGCGGCAGGCGCGTGAACGGCAGGTCATAGACCCAGTCGAGTTCTTCCGTCGTCAGTGGCGGCCCCATCAGGATGCGCGGCAGGCTGGCGGCCGTACCGTTTTCATAAGCCTCCGCCACCTGGATGATGGGCTTCTCCCCCATCCCGGCGATCAGGATATCTGCGCCGCTCTCGTCCAGGATCGAGGGCTTCATGCAGTCATCCCAGTAATCGTAATGGCGCTCGCGGCGCAGCGAAGCCTCGATGCCGCCGATGACCACCGGCACATCGGGCCAGAGTTGCTTCAGGATGCGGGTATAGACGAGCGTAGCCCGGTCGGGACGGGCACCGGGGCGACCTTCCGGCGTATAGGCGTCGTTGCTGCGCAGGCGCTTGGCGGCCGTGTAGTGGTTGACCATCGAGTCCATCGCGCCCGCCCCGACGCCGAAAAACAGGCGCGGACGGCCCAGTTTCCGGAAGTCGCGCAGGTCATCGCGCCAGTTGGGCTGCGGCACCACGGCCACTTTGTAGCCCTTGGCTTCCAGCACGCGGGCAATCACCGACACGCCGAAAGAGGGATGATCCACATAGGCATCCCCCATGAAAAGGATGACGTCGAGCTGGTCCCAGCCCAGCGCATCCACTTCTTTCTTCGAGGTCGGCAGAAAGGGACTGGTCATCGCTACCTTTCCAGAATCTGGCCGGCTGCGTTTTTCGTATCGACCTTCTCGATGATGCGCTCCAGAATGCCATTCTCATCGAAGATGAAGGTCCGGCGCAGCGTACCCAGCACCGTCTTGCCATACATTTTCTTCTCGCCCCAGGCTCCGAAATCCTGCAGCATCTGTGTGGTCGTATCCGCAAGCAGCGTGAACGGCAGCTCATGCTTCGACCGGAATCCGGCATGTGACTTTACGCTGTCTTTGCTCACGCCCACCACATTGTAGCCGGCCGCCGTCAACGCCGCATAGTTGTCGCGCAGGCTGCACGCCTCGGCGGTACAGCCCGAGGTATTGTCTTTCGGATAGAAATAGACGATGGTCTTCCGGCCCTGGCCGATGAAATCTTCCGACCGGACGGTTTTCCCGTCCTGGTCCAGCACCTCGAAGGGAGGCATCTTGTCGCCGATCTTGAGCATGGTAGGTTATACAATGGTTATTGTACAAAGATAATAAAATTACAGTCCGGATGGAAGCATATAGTCGGTCCGTGCGTCCGGGGCGGGCGGAAGCCGCCAGCTGCCTTTCCGGATCATCTTCTTGAGAAGGTCGCCAAAAAGGGCGCCGTAATGGTTCATGAAGGTCTCCTGCCGGTCCGGCCCTTCGTAGAAGAGAGAACCGATGCATTCGACATCGGCCACGAAGGTGCTGACGAACTCCGGCCGGAGAAAGCCGTAGAGTGCCGTTCCGAAGAAATGGTACCAGGCCCCGTAGTTGTCGCCCATCTCTTTGGAATCGTGCCGGATGTAAGCGAGTTTCTTCTGCAGGGGATCTTCTTCCCGCTCCCGCCGGTGGGGCTGTCCGGCCAGGACGTTTTCACAGGTAAGCAGCGTCAGATAGATATTGCCGCCATTCAGCAGGTAACTCTCCTCAAAGACTTGATCGATCTGGACGCTGCGGTCAGGATAGCGCATGATGCGCTCCTGCAGGGCCGCCTCCTGTCCTGTGACACAATACTGGGAGGTCCATCCACAGGCAAGACACAGCAGTAGCTTGCTGCGCATAAACAACGGGACCGGGAAGTTCTGCTGTTGGTATTCCGCATGACGATGCAGTCTGTGCCAGAAGCCATACCGAAGGTATTTCTTCGCCTCGGGTGACCACTCGTGCTCTTTGCCCGCGACCGGTGTCACGGCGGGGTCGTGCTGACGCAGGATCTCAGCACACCGGTTCAACAGTCGGTCGATGTCGATGGGCATCGTCTTTCCGATCCTGAAAGGAACTTCCCCAGCCTGCTTCGCGCGCTCCCGGTCCACCCGCGTCCGTTCCCGGATCGAATCCGTCTGGGGCAGATGCCCTTCAAACAAATAGGTGTACAATTTTCCGGGGAACCGGTCGAGATTCCGGATAAGCCGGGCATCCCCCTCCGGATCGACCGGAAGCAGGCCCTCCTGCTGATACGGCAACGATTCATAACCATATTCAACCCTTTCCAGAAATGCCCGCGACGTACCGCACCCTGCCAACAGCAGGGTAACCAGCGTCAATATGATCAACTCAGGTCGTGACACGGGAACGAATAACCAAGGCATGGTTACCGTACAAAGATAGTAAAAAATCGTCAGGCCCAACCAGATCGGGCATCACGGTCGGGACTGGCTGGCGAGCCATTCGCCGGGAGTTTGGCCAGTGCGGGCCTTGAAGTTGCGGTAGAAAGTGACTTCGCTGGAGAAGCCGGACTCTTCGCTGATTTCCGACAGACGCATGTCGGGATTCTCATAGAGAAGATGCTGGGCGTAACGGATGCGGTAGCCATTCACATAGTCAATGAACGAGCAGCCCGCCTTGCGGTTGATACAGTCGGACACATAACGGGAGTTCGAGCCGACGGCCCGGGCCAAATCTTCTTTCGTCAGGCCTTTCTTCAAGAACATGCGCCCATCCTCCATTTGCTTGGTAATCCGGTCCATCAGTTCTACAAAAGAATCCTCGGCAGAAGAATCTTCAGTCGCTTCTGTCAGTGGTGCATCTACAGGAATCTTTCTCTTTCGATATAGCAGGAACAGGATGGTGGCGGCGAGCAAGGCAACCGCCACAATGATCCACAGCCACGGCAGGGCAGCCTTCTCGACAGGCGCTGTATGAATAATGAATGCGATGCCGTCAGGGTGATAATTGTCAGCGTCTGCCAGACCGCCGACAAACGCAATATCACCTCCTGGTATCAGAACCGCCCCTATCGAATGGACAGGACGACTGTCAGGCGATTCAGCCCTGTAGAGGCTTACAGGCGCTTTTCCACCGTGCAGGGCTTCGCCGTAATCTACCCTGGCCAAAACAATCTGTCCCGTTCCTTTGACAGCCCGGATTATCCAGACACATTTATTTGCCCTATCGGCAAGCAGGGTGGCGCCGGGAGTCAGAGCCTCACCTTCCGGACTTGTCATAGGCAAGGGCCGATCGGTTTCCAATACGGAGAACTCCTCGCCAACCACCTTAATCAACCCTAATTGCCCGTCTGCCTTCCTGATGGCCGGGAAGATCCATGCATAGCCACCCACAGTTTCGTCACCGATGAAATAGTTGCTAATCTGACAGACGTCGGGGCGTATCCACGATTCCCATTCCTGCAGCAGCGGCACTTCGATGGAATCTCCTTTCAAGCGGTCCGCCACAGGGTCAAGATTCTCACCCCGAGAACCGGATGAGCTCAGTATCAAGGCATTGTCCGGGGCAGTCTGAAGGATTAGCGGTAAAGAGCGTCCAAGTACCGGCACACGCAGAGATTCACCTCCGGACTCAGGGGAATATGTTGAAATCATATCTTCCGCATACCAGTTGCCGGCCACAATGATACGGCCGTCCGAGAGACGCACAGCACTTGTGTTGGCCCCCCGTTTCATATCCAGGACAGGGAGCGGAGAAAAACTGTGTGTGGCGGGATCGTACAACTCCACGGCCCAAGTCTGTCCGATACCGAAAGGCTCTGCGCAACCGCCTCCCACCAGCACCTTTTCCGAAGGGAGAATGACACCGAAGCCCCAATCGTGCGGGAAATACATCTCCATCAGGTGCCAACTCCCGTCGCGAAAATACTCGGCCGTGGCTGTGGGGATAAAGCCCGTCGTGTGTCCGCCGATCACAGTCAGTTCCCCGCCGACATAGGCCAGGAAGTGTCCGTTTCGCGGTGTATTCAAGTCCGGCAGCCGTTCGACCCGCATCGGTCGGAAGACGACGCTATCATCAGCCGCGGCGACTTGTACACATACAAGCGACGCCGCCAGCAAAGCAGCCGCTATGAACCGGACGTATCTCATCCTTGCAAAGATACGCAAATTATCCCGCTATTCTCAGTCGGACACGGGACGGATGGCCATCCCATATTCCCTGCTGGTTCCGAACCAACTGCCTGGCTTGCCTTTCTTGAAATAACAGGTAACCGTATATGTATTGTCCATGTCGGACACCCAAAGGTTACCCTGGTCTTTGTGATGAAGGGTGCTGCCGTCGTAGCCATCCGTCTGGGAGTAAAAACCCGTGAGAGGGAGGAAGATACTGTTTTCGTTCACCTTGCTTTTGACTTCAAAGCCATCCACGCCGGACTGCGAAGTCAGCGTCCAGGTGCATTTGTCAATCAGTTCCTGGAATTCCGCGCGGGTGGGCATTCTCCATTTCCCGCCCAATTTGGCGCGGGCGGCGTCATCCTCCGGGTCCAGTTTTGTCTTGTTGTCCACCGTTCCCTGGTTGCTGCTCGAATTGTATTTCGAACGGAGCAGGATGACATCACCGTAACTGCTTTTTTCTTCTTTCGTCCATTTGTAATTTTCCCAGGTAAACTTGGTCTTAGGCGTTGTCTCGCCCCAAGCGTAGAAGTTGCCGGACTGCTCGGGGGAAGAAGCACCCAGATTGCAGGTCGCCCACTTGACGCTCAGGCCAAGGTCAACAGCACCTTTGGTGTCTCCGGATTCGCCGCCGGAGAGGATTTCACACGAATTGACAGCAAGCAGCACACAGGCGGCAAGCAGGAAGGAAACAATTTTTTTCATGACAGGCAATGTGTTTGTTACCTGCAAATATAGTCAGCCTTCATGCCGCCCCTCTCTTCAAATCGGGAAAACGACACTTTCAAAACGCGCAGCGGACTGTCAAAACGGGAAAAACCGTTATGCGGCGGCGCGGGAGCGGATGACCAGGAAGACACCACTGAAGACCAGCAGGATCGCCAGACCCTTCTGCCAGGAGATCACATCCAGTCCGGATGCGATGCTGATAATGACCGCGATGATCGGCTGCAGGTAGGTGTACATGCTCACCAGCGTGGGTCGGATGCGCTTCTGTCCGTAGGGGATCAGGAAGTACGCCACAAACGTAGCCATCACGACGACATAGAGGATCTCCCAGACGGTCTTGGCCGGGAGGGCCGCATAGTCGGTCGTCAGGATATCCTCGTAAGCGAACGGGATGCACAGGATCAGGGAAAAGAGGAAGCTCCACTTCATGAAGGTCACCACGCTGTAGCGGGAAATCACGATTCGGAACGCGCCCAGGTAGGTCGCGAAACTGATGCTGTTGAGAAACAGCAGCACGAAGCCCAGCGGGGCGGTCTTGGCGACGGCGCCGACATTGTGGGTGGAGTTGAAAATAAGCAGCAGGATTCCGAAAAGGCTCACCGCCACACCCAGGACTTTCTTCCAGGTGATGGGTTCACCCAGGAAGATGAAGGCGAAGAACATGGTAAAGACCGGCGAGAGCGTAGCCACGATCGACGTGTCGATCGAGGTGCTCATGGGGATGGCCAGCAGGAAAGACACCTGGGTAATGAACAGTCCGGTCACGGAGGCCAGGGCGATCGGCACGAAATCCTTCTTCGCCACCGGCTCCTTCGGCATAAAGAGCGAGAGAAGCCAGAACAGCGCTGTCGCACCTGCCGCCCGCAGGAAGAACATCATCATCGGCGAGACGATGCCGACATTGGCGATGTCTTTGTTGAATACGATGTTCAGCCCGAAGATCGTATAGGCGCCCGCCACGGCGAGGTGCCCGGCCAGTTGTTCATTTTTCATAACGGCCGCAAATATAGAAAAAAAAGCGCTACGCGCTGTTATTTCGCCCCTACCCCCCTGCGGACGAGGCCGACGTAGATCAGCAGGACGATGTTCATCATCAGCGAATAGAGGATGGCGGGGATGGCCATCTGCTCATTGGCGAAGATGAAGGGGCTGGAGGCGATGGCGATGGCCTGTGCGGCGTTCTGCATGCCGACCTCGATGATGACCGTGCGCCGCTGCCGGGCATCGGTCCGGACCAGCCGCGAAAGCAGGGCCGAGCAGGCGATGGCCACCAGGATCAGCGCCGTGACACACAAGCCGAGGACACCGATGTTCTCCAGGATGGTCTTGTGATGCTGGATATAGAAAACGGTAATCAGCACCAGCAGCAGCGGAAAAGCAAGTTTGCCCAGTATCTTGTCCGTCTTCGCGGCGCCTTCCGGCCAGAGATAGTGCAACCCGATTCCCAGCAGGACCGGGAGAAGCATCAGCAAAAGGTTCTGTTTGATCAGATTGCCCACCGGCAGATGGATGCCCACGCTCTCCCCTACCAGGTCGGTGGCCCAGCTCATGATGAGCGGGATCGTAAAGAGCGTGATGACGCTGCTCAGCGCCGTAAGGGTCACCGACAGGGCCACGTCGCCGCCGGCCAGTTTGGAAAACACATTGGAGGAACTGCCGCCCGGGCAGCAGGCGATCAGGATCAGGCCGATGAAGAAGACGGGCGTCAGATGGAACGCCGACGCCAGCCCGAAAGCGATGAGCGGCAGCAGGACGAGCTGCCCGAAGAGCGCAATGACAATCGGCCACGGCCGCCGGAAAACCTTCCCGAAATCTTCGAATTTCAGGGACAGCCCGAGATCGAACATCAGAAGCGTCAATATCGGGAGGACAATCCAAATAGCCATAAGTTTGCCGGCTACATCCGCTGCGGAAGATCGATACCGAGGATGTTCATCGCGTGACGGAGGGTGCGGGCGATGACCGAGATCAGGCAGAGGCGCTGGTCGCGCACAGCGGCATCTTCTTCACGCAGGATCTGCGTATCGTGGTAGTACTGGTTGAATTCCTTGGCCAGGTCGTAGGCGAAATTGGCCACCAGCGCCGGAGAATGGGCGGCGCCGGCCTCGCGGATCTTGTCGGGATAGCCGCTGAGAATCTGGACGATCCCCTCTTCCTTGGGCAGCAGCGCTGCACCCGTGACGGACGGCTGGTAGCCGGCCTCGGCCGCCTTGCGCAGAATCGAGCAGATGCGGGCGTGCGTGTACTGGATAAACGGTCCGGTGTTGCCGTTGAAGTCGATGGATTCCTTCGGGTCGAAGAGCATGGTCTTCCGCGGATCGACCTTGAGGATGAAATACTTCAGCGCACCGAGCGAGAGCATCTTGAAGAGTTCGTCCTGTTCCTGCTCCGACATGCCTTCCAGTTTGCCCAGTTCCAGCGACGTCTCCTTAGCGGTGGCATACATGCGGTCGAGCAGGTCGTCGGCATCGACTACCGTGCCCTCGCGCGATTTCATCTTGCCTTCGGGCAGTTCCACCATGCCGTAGGACATGTGGTAGATGGCATCGGCCCAGTCAAAACCGAGTTTGCCGAGGATGAGCTTGAGCACCTGGAAGTGATAGTTCTGCTCGTTGCCCACGACATAGATGATCTCGTCGAAATGGTATTCATCGTAGCGCTGCTTGGCGGTACCCAGGTCCTGGGTCATATAGACGGAGGTGCCGTCCTTGCGGAGCAGCAGCTTCTCATCGAGGCCGTCGGCCGTCAGGTCGCACCACACGGAGCCGTCGTCCCGGCGGTAGAGCACGCCTTTCTCAAGGCCTTCTTCCACGAGGGCTTTCCCGTCCTTGTAGGTCTGGGACTCGTAGTAGATGCGGTCGAAGGCGATGCCCAGACGGCGGTAGGTCTCGTCGAAACCGGCATAGACCCAGCCGTTCATCTTTTCCCAGAGCGCGCGGACCTCGGGATCACCCTGCTCCCATTTGACGAGCATGGCCTGGGCTTCCTGCAGGATCGGGGCGTTCTTCTCAGCCTCTTCCTGCGGCATGCCGCCGTCCACCAGCTGCGCGACTTCCGCTTTCAGCAGGTCGTTGAACTTGACGTAGTAGTCGCCAACCAGATGGTCGCCCTTCTTGCCGGAACTTTCCGGGGTTTCGCCGTTTCCGCATTTGAGCCAGGCCAGCATCGATTTGCAGATGTGGATGCCACGGTCGTTGACCAGATTCACCTTCAGCACTTTGTGTCCGCAGGCAGCGAGCAGCTGACTCACCGACCAACCCAGCAGGTTGTTGCGGATATGGCCCAGGTGCAGCGGCTTGTTGGTGTTCGGGCTGGAGAATTCCACCATCACGGTCTTGCCGGAGGCGGGCAGCTGCCCGAAATCGGGCTGTGCGGCGATCTTCGCCAGGTTTTCGGCCCAGTAGGCTCCCGAAATCTTGATATTGAGGAACCCCTTGACCACATTGAACGCGGCCACCTGCGGGTCATTCTCCTGCAGCCAGGCGCCAATCTCCGTGGCCGTCGCCTCGGGGGCTTTGTGGCTGGTTTTCAGCAGCGGAAACACCACGAGGGTCACGTCGCCCTCGAATTCTTTCCGGGTAGGCTGCACCTGGATCAGGCCGGGTGCTGGTTCCGTACCATAAAGGGCCGCCACACAACGCGAAGCGGCCGCAGCAATATACTCAAGCGGATTCATCATGCTTTCTTTTTGGAAGTTTTGGCGAAGTAACGGTCCATCTCGCGGCGGGCTTTGGGCGCCAGCATGAAGAGGGTGAACATCGTGGGGAAGGCCATCAGGGCGTAGGCGGCGTCAATCAGGCTGACGGCCACCTTGAGCGGAATGATGGCGGCCACCACCAGCATCGCCAGGAAAAAATAATTATAGTATTTGGCATAGCGGGCCCCGAAGAGGAAACCCGTACATTTCTGTCCGTAATAGGAATAGGAGAACATCGTGCTGAAGGCAAAGAGGATCACCATCACGAAGAGCAGATAGTGTCCGACGCCCGGGATGGCGGCGTCAAAGGACCGCAGTGCGTAGCGGAGTCCTTCCATCGAGCCCATACCCGAACCGGCCGGCACGATCGAAGGATTGATGGCCGAGCCGATCAGGATGGCCAGGGCCGTCAGCGTGCAGACCAGGCCGGAGTCGATGGAGGGGCCGATCATGGCCACCAGCCCTTCGCGGACCGGTTCGTTGTTCTTCGAAGCACCGTGCATCATCGAAGCGGTACCTACGCCCGCCTCGTTGACCAGGGCCGCGCGGCGCACGCCCGTCAGGGCGATCATGATGATCGAGCCGATGCCGCCGCCCAGCGCGCCGCGCGGGGTAAAGGCCCCGACGAAAATGTCGCGGAAAACACCCGGAACCAGCCCGGCGTGCCGGATGATGATGTAGAACACCAGGAGGAAATACAGGGCCACCATCGTCGGCACCAGTTTGGTGGCGATCTTCGAGATACGCTTGATGCCGCCGATGACCACGAACGAGACGATGGCGCAGATGACCAGGCCGATAATCAGGCGAAGCGTCACGGTATTCTGTTCAGGGGCAAAGAATAGCGTGGTAATGCTCTCGGTCAGCTGGTTGGACTGCATCACGCAGAGCGTTCCGATCAGACCGAAAATGGAGAAAAACACCGCCAGCGGCTTCCATTTCCTGCCCAGTCCTTCCGTAATCATGTACATCGGGCCGCCCTGCGTCTCGCCGGCATCATCTTTTCCCTTATACATGACGGCGACCGTCCCTTCGAAGAATTTGGTGGCCATTCCCACGATGGCGCTGACCCACATCCAGAAAATGGCGCCCGGTCCGCCGATGGAAAGGGCGACCGCCACGCCGGCGATATTGCCCATCCCGACCGTGGCGGCGATGGCGCTGGTCAGGGCTTCAAAAGAAGAAATCTGTCCGGCCGCCGAATCGTCTTTCAAACGGAGCGCGCCGATGGCCCGGCCGTAGTAGCGCAGCGGGGCGAACTTCGAATAGAAGAGGAAAAACAGGCCGCCGCCCACCAGCAGGAAGAACAGCGGATACCCGCAGATAAAATCACTGAAGGCGGCGATGCCGCTGCCGATGGCGTTCCAGAAGCCGTTCATAGTCTATGTTTTGTCGATTTAGCCCAGATAGCCCTTGAGCAGTTTGCTGCGGGCGCTGTGACGGAGGCGGCGGATGGCCTTTTCCTTGATCTGACGCACGCGCTCGCGCGTAAGGCCGAACTTCTCGCCGATCTCCTCGAGGGTCATCTCCTGGCAGCCGATGCCGAAGAAGTATTTCACGATGTCGCGCTCGCGCTCGGTGAGCGTGGAAAGCGCGCGCTCGATCTCCGTGTTGAGCGACTCGTTGACCAGCCCCTTGTCGGCGTTCGGCGAGTCATTGTTGACCAGCACGTCGAGCAGGCTGTTGTCCTCACCGTCCACGAACGGGGCGTCCACCGAGACGTGGCGGCCGCTGACACGCAGGGTATCTGCGATCTTTTCGCGCGGGATCTCAAGCATGTCGGCCAGTTCGTCGGGCGACGGCTGACGCTCATACTGCTGCTCGAACTGCGAGAGGGCTTTGTTGATCTTATTGAGCGAACCCACCTGGTTGAGCGGCAGGCGCACGATGCGGCTCTGCTCGGCCAGGGCCTGCAGGATCGACTGACGGATCCACCACACGGCATAGGAGATGAACTTGAAACCACGGGTTTCATCAAATTTCTCCGCGGCCTTGATCAGGCCGAGGTTGCCTTCGTTGATCAGGTCCGGCAGGCTGATGCCCTGGTTCTGGTACTGCTTGGCAACCGACACGACGAAACGGAGGTTTGCCCGGGTAAGTTTGTCGAGAGCAGCCTGGTCGCCCTTCTTGATCCGCTGGGCGAGTTCCACTTCTTCTTCGACGGTAATCAATTCTTCACGACCGATTTCCTGGAGATACTTGTCGAGCGACGCGCTCTCACGGTTGGTGATCGATTTGGTAATCTTTAACTGACGCATATAAAAAAATCAAGTGCTGCCAATCATCGCAGCACTTAATTATACGGAAACCCCGCTAAATTGTTTCACCTCCCGGCCGGGTTTCTTCCGGACACACTAATGATCCCTGATATCAATAATAATATTGGGTATATGAAGTAATTTTGTCTCATTTCGTGGACGCGAGAAGGATGGGAGAACCGTGCGGTTCCCGGCGCTTTTCGCGGACAGAAGAGTCGCGACCGACGCCTTTCGCCAAACTGGCGCACAGCAACCCCGCTCTGGCGTGGCTGTCAGATACACAGATGTGCGCCATAGCCCGATTTCGGCTGCTGGCGCACGACCATTGGCCTCCAAGCGCTCTCAATGACGGTTTCCCGTGCGCCAATTTGGAGGCAAAGCAAACACGTGCGGACTCAAGCGGTTTTGGCGGAAATCCCAGCAAAAGTCCCGGGCAATGGAGATACGGCAGTAGCCGAAGACGTCCCTTCGACTGGAGGCTGATGCATTGTGTCTAAGCGTGTTACCGATTATTGTCCACGAACACATCGATGGGGCAAAATTGCATTATACGCTTATTATCAGCTGGTTACCATCCAGCGAAGGTATTCAGCGGCCGGCAGGAGGGAACCGGGTCGGGAGCGTTACAGCGCGACGATAATCTCGTGTTGCTTGCCTTCGCGGAGGACGGTCACAACAGCCTTTTCGCCGGGACGGAGCTTGCTGATCTGTTCCTGGAGGCCGGCGCTGTTGTGGACCGGATTGAGGTTGATCTCGCGGATGACGTCGCCCTGCCGGATGCCGCCTTTCTCGGCGGGACTGTCCTTCTGGACGGCCGCTACATACACGCCTTCGATGTCGGTCAGGTTCGCCTGCGCGGCGACCTCGGCGTTGACATCGGTGATGCTGATACCCAGCATGGCCCGCTGCACGGCGCCGTATTCGATGAAGTCATCCACGACCTTGCTGACGATGTTGACCGGGACGGCGAACGCATAACCGGCATAGGAACCCGTACGGGAGATGATCGAGGTGTTGATGCCCACCAGTTCACCGGCGGCATTGACCAGTGCACCGCCACTGTTGCCGGGGTTGACGGCCGCATCGGTCTGGATGAACGACTCGACGCGGTACTGACCGTCGTAGTTCGGCATCGAACGGCCTTTGGCACTGACGATTCCGGCAGTGATGGTAGAACGCAGGTCGTAGGGGCTGCCGATGGCCAGGACCCACTCGCCCAGACGCAAATCATCGGAGTTTCCGATCGGGACCACCGGCAGGTCTTCGCCTTCGATCTTGATCAGGGCGATGTCGGTAGCCGGGTCTGTGCCGACGAGTTTGGCCGGATAGACTTTATTGTTCTCCAGGGTGACTTCGATCACGTCAGCCCCGGCGATCACATGGTTGTTGGTCACGATGTAGCCGTCCGGCCGGATGATCACGCCCGAGCCCAGGCCCACCTGGTCACGCGGCGTCTGCGCAAAACCGAAAAGCAGGTCGAGTAGCGAGCCCGGCTGCTGGTAGTTGGCCTTCTGGGTCACTTTCACATAGACGACAGCCTGGACGGCGCTTTCGGCGGCATCGGAGAAATTGGGAACTTCGGTCACTTCGACACGCCGCTGCGAGACTGACTTTTTGTCAGCCGTATTCTTATCCACGATCGCGGCCACCTCGTCGCGGTCCGACAAACTCCGGTCCAGTGTCTTTTTGGCGGCGAAATAACCAGTAAGCCCTGATACTGCGACGATTAGAAGCAGATAAAGAATTTTTTTACCCATATTGTCCTATTTTTATTATATTTGTAATTCGTAACTACGACAAAAAGAAATAATAAAAATTATACCAAATATGAAATTTTCCGTTTCCAGCTCCGAACTCCTCAGCGGCCTGATGTCCGTTTCGAAGGTCATCGTCCCCAAACCCACCAACTCCATCCTGGAGAACTTCCTTTTCCAACTCGAAGGAAACACCCTGACGGTCACCGCATCCGACGGAGAGACCACGCTCAAGACCACGCTTCCGATCGCCAACGTCACCGAGGAAGGCTCCACCGCCGTCCCCGCCAAGCTCCTGACGGATTCCCTCAAGGAATTCCCCGACCAGCCCCTGGCCTTCAGCGTCGATGAAGGCAGTTCGGTGATGGACATCGTCTGGGCCAGCGGTGCCTCGAAGATCCCCTGCTTCGACGCGGCCGACTTCCCGGAACTGCCCCAGATCGGCGAGATTGCGGAAAGCGTCATCATCCCCTCGTCCATCCTGCTGGACGGCATCAACAACACCATCTACGCCACCGCCGAGGAGGAACTCCGCCCGGTGATGAACGGCATCTTCTTCGACATCGACCCGGAAGTCACCACCCTGGTGGCCTCCGATGCCCATAAACTCATCTGCTACAGCTTCATGGGTGCCAAGCTTTCGCAGAAGTCCAACTTCATCCTGCACAAGAAGCCGGCCTCGATCCTCAAGAGCATCCTGGCCAAGTACGACGAGGACATCACCATCCGCTACGACAGCAAGAACGCCTACTTCAGCTTCGGCAGCAACATCCTGGTCTGCCGCCTGATCGAAGGCAACTACCCGGCCTATCGCAGCGTAATCCCCAAGAACAACAACAACAAGCTCGTGATCGGCCGCACCGACCTGCTGGGCGTGGTCAAGCGTATCGCCGTCTGCTCGAACCAGGTGTCGAACCAGATCCGCCTGAAGCTGTCGCTGGGCGAAGTGCTCATCTCGGCCCAGGACCTCGGTTTCTCGATGTCCGCCCACGAGACCCTGCCCTGCCAGTATGACGGCCAGGAAATGGAGATCGGATTCAAGGCTCCCTTCCTGCTCGAAATCCTCAGCAACCTTCCCTACCAGAACATCTGCATGGAGCTGGCCGACCCGGCCCGCGCCGCGCTCATCGTCTCGGCCGACGAAGCCCGTCCCGGCCAGGACATCCGCGCCCTGCTGATGCCTGTGATGATCAACGCATAAGGGGGCAGGCCATGCAACTTGCCCTCAAGAATCCGCTCCTGTTCTTCGACATCGAGAGTACAGGACTGAACGTTGCGTCCGACCGCATCGTGGAGATTTCCATCGTCAAAGTCTCCCCCGGCGCCCCGGGGCAGCCCAACAAGGTGGAAGTCAAGACGCTCCGCATCAATCCCACCATTCCCATCACCCCCGGCGCCCAGGCCGTCCACGGCATCAGCGACGAGGACGTGAAGGACTGCCCGACCTTCAAGCAGGTGGCCAAATCGCTGGCCCAGTTGATGGAAGGCTGCGACATCGCCGGCTTCAACTCCCTGAAGTTCGACATCCCGATGCTGGCCGAGGAGTTCCTGCGGGCCGGCGTGGATTTCGACTTCCGCAAACGCAAGCTCGTGGATGTCCAGAACATCTTCCACAAGAAGGAGCAGCGTACGCTCAAGGCGGCCTACAAGTTTTACTGCGGCCTCAACCTCGACAATGCCCATTCGGCCGAAGCCGACACGATGGCGACCTACGAGGTGCTGGAAGCCCAGCTCGACCGCTATGCGGACGATGCCGAAGACCCGCTCCGCAACGACGTGGACTACCTGGCCAAGTATTCCTGCCAGCACCGCTTCGTCGATTATGCCGGCCGGATCGTGCTCGACGACCAGGACGAGCCGGTGTTCAATTTCGGCAAGCACCGGGGCAAGAAGGTGGCCGAGGTCCTGCGCAAGGAACCGTCCTACTACAACTGGATGATGGACGGCGACTTCACGCTTGACACCAAGCAGCAGCTGACCAAAATCAAACTCTCGCTGTCATGAACATCCATGTCGTCAGGCCCGACGGCAGCTGGTATGCCCGTCCCGATGTCACGCTCGTCCGGGACGACGACCGCTTCTTCCTGCCCGACGACTGCACGGAAGCCCGCGCCGTCCGCGCCTGCTGTATCCGGATCGCCAAAGCCGGGAAAGCCGTTGCGCCGCAGTTCGTCTGCCGCTACTACGACAGCTGCGCCGACAGCATCCTTTTCTACGGCGTGCTGGCGGACGGCGGCGAAACGCCGCTGCTGGACCGCAGCACCTGGGTCTCCCGGGACTTCCGTCCCGCCGACACGCTGGATCCCGCCCTGCAGGAACGTGTCCGCGCCCAGATCTGCCGCATCAGCCGGCATCTGTCCCTGCGCATCGGGGACTTCCTGATCCTTGAACTATCGGCTCCGGCGCAGCTGCGCCGGGGTGAGCAGATTGACAATATCGCCATCCTATGAAACCATTTCTCCAGAAATACGGGGCCTACCTGGCCGCTGCCGTCCTCTTCGTCATCCTCGCCTTCGCTTACTGTAAACCCGTCCTCAGCGGGAAGGTACTCCTGTCTGGCGACGATGTGAACGCCCGCTCGGCCGTCCAGGAGAGCATCCGCTACAACCAGCAGACCGGCGACCACAGCTGGTGGAACGCCTCCGTCTTCAGCGGCATGCCGAACTACCAGATCGGCGGCGGCCAGTACCGCTCCGAGCGCCTGCTCGCGCCGATCCGGAATTTCCTGCACCGCGGCCCGGCCCATCCGGCCTGGATCCTGATCTTCTACTTCGCCTGCTTCTTCGTGCTGATGCGTTCCTTCGGCGTGGACAAATGGCTCTCGATCGCAGGGGCCATCGCCGTGGCACTTTCGTCCTATTTTCTGGTCATCATCGCGGCGGGACACGGCGGAAAGACCATCGCCATCTCCTACATCTCGCTCGTGGCGGCCGGATTCTACCTCATATTCCGGAAACGCTATGCCCTCGGCGCCATTTTCGTGATGCTCTTTACGGCAATGGGATTCAGCATCCATCCGCAGATGGCCTACTACCTGTTCATGATGATCGGCCTGTTCTTCCTGGCCGAACTCTGGATCCATATCCGCGAGAAACGCTGGAAAGAGTTGGGCATCGCCACGCTGATCTTCGCCGCTTCGCTCCTGATCGGTCTGGGCACCGGCGCAGGCAACATCTTCGCGAACCGGGAATACGCCGAGCAGACCATGCGCGGCGGGCACTCTGACCTGGCCGTCGCGGAAGACGGCAGCCCGCAGGTTTCCAAGGGACTCGACCTTGACTACGCCACCCAGTGGAGCTACGGCATCGACGAGACCTTCACCCTCCTGGTGCCCGGTTTCAAGGGCGGCGCTTCCAGCTATCCCCTCGGCCCGGATTCCCACACCTGGAAATCCATCGTCAAACTGGGGATGCCCGCCGCCACAGCCCGGGAATTCTGCGCGAGCGTGCCGCTCTACTGGGGTGAACAGCCCTTCACGGCCGGCAACGTCTATGTGGGCGCCATCATCTGCTTCCTCTTCCTGCTGGGCTGCCTGCTCGTTCCGGGGCCTTACAAATGGGCCCTGCTGGCCTCCACGGTCTTTTCCATCCTCCTGGCCTGGGGACACAACTGCATGTGGCTGACGGAGTTCTTCTTCCGCTATTTCCCGCTGTACAACAAGTTCCGCGCGGTTTCTTCCATCCTGATCGTGGCGGAGATCGCCATGCCGCTGCTCGGCTTCCTGGCCGTCAAGGCGATGACCGACGGGACCGTCAGCAAGGATAAAGCCCGCAACGGGCTCTTCATCGCGGGCGGTGTCACGGCCGGCCTCTGCCTGGTCTTCGCCCTGCTGGGCCGCACGCTTTTCCCGTTCGTCAGCCCGAACGACGGTTTGTTCGCCTCGCAACTTCCCGAGCCCGTCTATCAAGCGCTGGTCGAAGACCGCGCCGCCCTGTTCGTGCGGGACGCCTGGCGCAGTTTCGCTTTCATCGCCGCCGCCTTCGGCGTGCTCTTCCTGCACAACCAGAAGAAACTCAAGCCCGGCTGGCTGGCCGCCGCCCTGGGCATCCTGATCCTGGCCGACCTCTGGCCGGTGGACCGCCGTTACTTCAATGACAGCACCTTCCAGATGCCCAAGAACACGCAGGCCGCCTTCGCGATGAAAGACTACGAAGCGCAGATCCTGCAGGACAAGGATCCCAATTTCCGGGTGATGAACCTGACGACGAACACCTTCAACGAGTCCCGGACTTCCTACTATCTCAAATCCGTCGGCGGCTACCACGCCGCCAAGCTCCGCCGCTATCAGGACCTGATCGACGAGCATCTGTCGAAATACAACAAATCCGTGATCGACATGCTCAACACCAAATACTTCATCATCCCCGATCCGGAAAGCGGCCAGGCGCTCGTCCAGCCCAACCCCGACGCGATGGGTAACGCCTGGTTCGTCGGCAGCCTGCAGGTGGTGGACGGAGCCCGCGCGGAAAGCGACGCCCTGGGCACCCTCGACCTGACGACGACAGCCGTCCTCGACAAGGAATTCGCAGCCCACGCGGCCAATCCGGAGCCCGGCATCGCGCCGGACGCCGAGATCCGCCTGACGGCCTTCACGCCCAAACAGCTTGACTACGACTACACCAGTTCCACGCCCGGTACGGTCGTCTTCTCGGAGATCTACTACCCCTACGGCTGGAAAGCCTCGATCGACGGGGCGCCCGCCGAGCATTTCCGCGTCAACTACCTGCTTCGCGCCCTCAACGTGCCGGCCGGCAGCCACCATATCACCTTCCTCTTCGACCCCGACAGCATCCGCAAGGGCGACGCCATCGCCACGGCCTGTGTCATCGTGATGTACCTGGCCATCCTGGCGCTGGTCGCCGGGGCCGTCATCGGAAGAATCCGCAAATCCAAGGCCCAATGATTTCACTGATTGTCTGTACATATAACAGGGACAAATACATCGGCGAAATGCTCATGCGTATCGCGGGCGAATCCTATCCCCCCGAACGCTACGAGATTGTATTGGTCGACAACAACAGTACAGACAGGACGGCCGACTGCTGCAAGGCATTTGCCGGATCCCATCCGGAGATTCATTTCCGCTACATCCTGGAGCGGGAACAGGGTCTGTCCAACGCCCGCAACCGCGGGATCCGCGAAGCACGGGGCGACATCCTGGTTTTCCTGGATGATGATGCATTCGTAGCGCCCGGCTATCTCACCCACCTCGAGCGGGCGTTGGAACAGCATCCTGACGCGGCAGCTTTTGGAGGAAGGATCCGGCCGCTCTTTGAAACAGGAGAGGTCCCCCGCTGGCTCTGCAAATGGAATTATTCCTGGGTCTCTGCGCTGGATGCCGGCGATAAGGATCTCCGCATGAAGGACCAATACCCTATCGGAGCCAATATGGGCTTTCGAAGGAGCACATTCGAGCGCTGCGGTGGTTTCTCGCCCAGCCTCGGCCGCAAGGGCAAGAATATGATGGGCGGAGAAGAAAAGGACTTGTTCCTCCGGATCCGCAAGGCCGGTCTTGCCATCTATTATTTCCCGGACGTCCAGGTCCAGCATGTCATCCCTGAAAGCCGGACCACCCGCGATTACATTATCCGTTACGCGCAAGGAGTCGGTGCAAGCGAATACATCCGCTGCAGGCAAGCGGGTAAGACCGCGCTCCTCCGGCGACAGTGCGCCGAACTGGTCAAGTGGGGCGCCTCCCTCATCCTTTGGATTCTCTACGCGTGCCGTCGCCGCCCCGCCTGCGGAAACAGCCTCCTTCTCTTCCGAAGAAATGTGAGCAAAGCTTTATTCTTCCCTGCAGCACAATGAAAGCCAGCACGATGGAAAAGACAAGGATCAAAGTATTTACGCGGTCATTCGACCTGAAGCTTTACCGCTACTCCACGGCCCTCTGCGAAGCATTGGCTGATGAAGAAGGTACGCCTGTTCCCCGCGTCCGCCTGACTGACCAGAGTGCGGACGGATACTTTCTGACCATGCTTCGCGACAAGACCTGTGACATCGCCATCAACATAGATGAAGATGCATTCCTGGTCGATCCTAAGGCCGTCATCAGGCTCGTCCGGACAGTCGTGGCAAATGGCTATGCCAACGCCGGTTATTCCGAAAAGGACAGGGGCTTTGACGAGCGCGTGACCAATCCGTTTTTTAATATTCTGAACCTTAAACTGATACGGACCCGCTTCCACGCCGGCGAGCTCAAACGGGAGTTGGATGATCCGGAGCCCTACTACCCTTTCTTCCGTTGGATAGCCACGCATTTCAAGGTATTGTATCTACCTTCGGTACGGCATACCGACGGCATTACGACCCGCGCGCTCGACCCGGATGGGAACCTGCTTCTCCTGCACACATGGTACGCCAGGTTCTACTCCATGCCGGCCCCGCTCGTCAGGAGACTGGATCCGGCCGGTGCGCAGAAGCGGCGCATCGATGCCATCATACGGGAAGCCTATGCCCTGCGGAACAAGGAATTGCCTGTCTTCGGCCCCGCCGACCGGCTGGCTTTTGCCGGAAATACATTGATCCGGTGGATGGTAAAAATCCCTCAGCGGATCGGCAGGTGGCCCTATAAAATCTATCGGAAATTCGCCAAATAAAAAGATATGGGAAAACTGATCAAAGTCGCCTTTGTTGATTTCGAACCGGGTTTCGTCCCCGAAAAAAGCCTGCTCTACCGGACGCTTCTCCAGAAATACAGCGTCGAGCTGAGCAAGGAACCCGAGTACCTGTTCTATTCAAACTATGGAGAGCGGCACCTGCGCTATGACTGTATCCGGATTTTCTATACCCGGGAGAACATCGCGCCGGACTTCAATTTCTGCGACTATGCCATCGGTTTTGATTATCTGGCGTTCGGCGACCGCTATTTCCGTTTCCCCGCCTATTACCTGGACCGGGAGAATTTTGCACTGATGGGCGACAAGACTTACTTTACGTCCGACAATATCCGGAGCAAGGGTGTTTTCTGCGGCTTTCACTACCGGCAGGAAGAAGACACGCCCGAACGCAGCCTTTTCTTCGACCGCCTCTCCGAATACCGTCCGGTTGAATCGGCCGGCGCCCTCCGCAACACACTGGAGGGGGTCGTTTCCGAAAGGCAGCCTTTCCTGTCCAACTGCAAATTCAGCATCGCCTTCGAGGAATGCAGCCAACCGGGCTATACGTCCGACGTCCTGATGCAGGCCTTCGCCGCGCAGACCATCCCGATCTACTGGGGCAATCCTTTCATCGGCCGCGAATTCAACACCCAGGCCTTTGTCAACTGCCACGACTTCCACTCCTGGAGCGAAGTGATCGAAGCCGTCCGCCGCATCGACCAGGATGACGAACTTTATCTGAAGATGATGCGGACGCCGGCCCTGACCGGCCCGGAGCGGGACATCGACCGGATGGAAGAAAACCTCCAGGCCTTCCTCTGCAGCATCATGGACCGGCCGCTCGAAAATGCACGGCGGCGGGGACGTTCTACCGCCCGAGCCGCTTTCGAAAAGCGGGCCCGTATCAAAGAAATCCTCTACAGGATCAGCCCCATCGGAATCTGGGAGACACTGGCAAACCGATTTGGATTATGAAATTCCCGAACAAATATTTAAGAAATCTGAAGCCCTACAAACTGGCTTCCCATAAGATATGGTCGGTGGCGCCGGATGCGCGTGAGGAGATTCTCAAGCTTGACTGGAATGAAGCCACCATACCGCCGTCTCCGAAAGTCCGCGAACGCTTGCTGAAGATGATGGAGGAACCGAGTTTTTTCAACTTCTACCCTTCCACCTGCAACAAGGAACTTTCCTCACTCCTTTCGCAGTATGTCGGTTTACCGGAAGAGAACATTCAGTATTTCGCAAGTTCAGACGCCCTTCACGAATATATATGCAAGGTATTCATCAGTGTGGGCGACCCTGTGATGATACTCGGGCCTTCGTACGACAACTTCCGGCTGACGTGCCAGGCAAACGGGGCGGAAGTCTTTTTCAGCTATTACAATGATGATTTCAGTTTCTCGCCGGAAAGATTCGAGGCTGACATCAACGCCAGGGAGCCCGCCGTGGTCTATATCTGCAACCCCAACAACCCTACAGGGAATCTGCACCGGGAGCCGTATGTCGAGCATCTCCTGCAAACGTTTCCGGATACCCTTTTCCTGATCGACGAAGCTTACTACGAGTTTTCGGGAGTCAGTTGCAAGGATCTCGTGCTAAAGTACGACAACATCCTGATATCCAGAACCATGTCAAAAGCCTTCGCCTTGGCCAATTTCCGTGTGGGCTACCTTGTCGGATCGGAAGACAATGTCCAGTTTGTCAACAGGATAAGAAATCCGAAGAACCTTTCCACCTTTGCACAGGAAGCCGCGTGCGGTGCCCTTTCCGACCTTGAATACATGTGGGACTATGTCCGCGAAGTCAATCTCGCGAAAGATCGGTTCAGCCGCAGGCTGGAGACGCTCAGTGGATATTTCACCGTCTTCCCTTCATACGGAAACTTCATCATGCTCCGTTTCCACAAGTATGAAGAAAAAATGTCTCTTATGGCCCATCTGGCGGCCAACAGCATCTTTGTCCGCGATACCATGCAGGCGGAATGCGTCCGGAACTGCTTCAGGATAACGCTTGGCACGCGGGCACAGATGGACCGCGTAGCCGACATCATTTCGGACTATTATGGGCAACGGTAACAAAGTCGCTGTCTTTGATTTTTGCGAGACACTGATCGGTTTCCCGACGGCAGATGCTTTCATCAACTTCGTTTACGAAAAGACCGGGTCACGGAGGATGCGTCGTATCGAAAAGCTCAAGCAGCTGTTCTATAAGGCCGGTTTGCCCAGGCTCATCGAGAATCTGTCAGGCCTCTGGGAGAAGAAGTCGCTGAACAAGAGATGGCGGCTTTATGAATTCAGCGGAATGGATGAAAGCCAGCTTGACGAGCTTTCACTGGATTTCTACAGGGAGAGACTCCGGCCGGCCATCATACAGCCGGTATTGTCGGAATTGATCGACCTGAGAAAGAGCGGATACACCACAGGAATAGTCTCAGGCGGCTTTGCCATCTACATCAGGCATTTCGCGGCAGAATACGGCATCGACTTCTGCATCTCGAACGATATCGTGTTCAAAAACGGAAAATGCACGGGGAAGCTTGCCGCGCCAGACTGCATGGGTATGCAGAAGCTTGCAGAAATCAAAAAAATGTACCCGGAGCCCCCGCAAGTGTCCGTTTCGTATTCGGACAGCATATCGGACCTCCCCATCCTGCAGTGGGCCTCCCGCGGGGTCGTGGTCTCCAAGGGCCGGCATCAGGAATGGGTGGACGATTATAAGTTCAAGGAAATAATATGGCAACAAGAATAGGACAATTTATCAGGACGATGCTGACCCGGGCCGGGAACCCCGGGCTCTCGGTCTATGAACTGCTGCTCAAGGGCCAGAACCTGTTTTCCAAGAGACTTTCCGACGAAGAGATGACCGCCATGCGATTCAGGAAGACCTTCGGCAGGGATCCCGACCTGCAGGATCCCGTAACGTTGAATGAGAAGATCCAGTGGCTGAAACTCCACGTCCGCAAGGATATACAGACTGTAATGGCTGACAAGTATAAAGTCAAGGAGTACATCAGGGACCATTTCGGTGAAGAATACATCGTGCCTCTCCTTTTCGAGACCTCCGACTGGCGCGACATCAAAATGGAGAACATCCCCGACGAACCCTGTATCGTCAAGCCGAATCACGGAACCGGCAGATACGTAATCATCCGGGACAAAAGCAAGCTCGACATACAGGATCTCAAGGTCAAGTGTCTGGAATGGCTCAATCTGGATTTCTACAAGATTACGCAGGAGTGGCCCTACAAAAACATAAAGCGCAAGATCATCATTGAGAAACTGCTGCAGACCCGGGAGGGCACGATACCCAACGACTACAAACTCAATTACATCAACGGACAGTTGGAATTCATCTACTGCTCGATCGGGAGAGAGGCAGAAAACAAGCGGAACATCTACGACGCCGACTGGAATCCGCTGTATTTTTCCTGGGTCGAAGCAGATAAGGATGTCTCGGACATCCGGGGTGAAGAGATTCCCGCTCCCGTCACCTTCCCCAAGATGAAGGAGATCGGTGAAAGGATAGCCAGGGAGTTCGCGCTTGTCCGCGTCGATTTCTATGAGGTTGACGGAAAGCTCTACTTAGGCGAGATCACCTTCTATCACGGAGGCGGATACGACGTCTTTGTCCCATCAGAATATGATGCGTATTACGGGAAGAAACTACGCCTGCCCACCGCCGACCGCTAAAAAAACGGAGCAATGAAAGATTTCGCAGTTTACACCGTTCTGACAGGCCATTACGAAGAGGTACAACAGCCTGCTGTCATCGACAACAGGTTCAGCTACATATTGTTCACGGACGACGTGAACATTTCTGCCGGAGTATGGACTGTAAAGCCCATCCCGAAGGTCGTCGAGGGAGATGACAAACGATTGTCCCGCTATCCCAAAACGCATCCCGAGACGATGTTGTCAGAATACAAAGCTTCGCTGTATATCGATGCGAACATCCAGATCCGGGACCGATGGGTATATGACCGGGTGGCGGAACTCTATGAGAAAGGGGTGGACTATGCCGGCATCAAACTCGTTTTGACGGGCAGGGACTGCATCTACGAGCATACTTTCGATATCTGTCAGTGGCTGGTAGAGACGCAGCGCACGGCGATCAGGCAGTGCCACGCCCTCTACGGCAAGGGATTCCCCCAGCATTTCGGCCTCAATGAAAACAATGTCATCTACCGCCGGCATACGGAGCGGATGAAGGCCGCCGACCAGGAGTGGTGGGACTGGATCATGAAGTATTCGGGCCGGGATCAGTTTTCATATATGTATTGCCTGTGGCACAATGGCATAGAACTGAATTACTTCCTTCCGGAAGGAGAGGACACCCGCAACAGCCCGCATTTCCTTTTGGTCGATCATAATGACAGGGCCAATGTAAAAAAGAGCAAGACCTTGAAGCCCAACATCATCGAACTTCTTTTGCTCAAGAATGGTTCTTTATGCCCGGAAAGGGCGCTCAGAATATGGCGCACGAGCTACCGTTCGCGATTCCCCGTCCTCACGCTCTACACGCTCAGCGTCCTGTCGATATTCGTAAACATTCCCCTGGCAATCAAGGCGATTATCAAAAAACGCTACGCGCGCCCTTGAAGGAGGTCATCGAACAGCGCGACCCATTTGTCACAGATAATCTCCCTGGTAAACCTGCGGCTGGACTTGATGGCTTCCGCAGCCATTGACTCGCGCCAGGACCGGTCGTCCATCAGTCGGATGAGTTTCCCGACATATTCTGTTTTGTCGCCATCGGGAATGACGACACCGTTCTTTCCATCGTCAATGATCTCAGGCAGAGATGCATAAGACAAAAAAGCAATGGGAACCGCCCCCATCTGCTGCGCTTCAGTCAGGGTAATTCCCCACCCTTCATAATTCGAGGTCATCATAAAGATAGCCGCGCGCCTGTAATACGGCAGGGCATCTTCCTGCCTGCCTTCAAAGGAAACCCCGCGAAGATCCAGTTTGCGGGCGAGCCGCTTAAAGTAAGCCAGATCCCTGCCGCCGCCGACGATGGTGAGCCGCCAGTCGTCGTGCGTTCCTGAATCGTTGACAAGTTTCCATATCTCCAATGCCGTCGAAATCCGCTTGGACTTCTCGTCCATCCGCGAAAGCATCATCACCTCTTTCGATTTGGAGGCAATCCCGCTCTCCGGCAAGAACGACTCGAACGACAGGGCATTGCCGACAGCGGCGAACTTTCCGTCTATGTCCAGCCCCCCAAGAGATGCGAAGTCCCTATAAAAACGGGATGAGAGCAGCACGACTTTGTCGGCATTGTCATAGAGCACACGATAGCGTCTGCGCAATCTTCCCTTGAACAGGAGTTTCAGGAGCGGCTTCGGAAACAGCCTGAGCGCAATATCTTTAAGGTTCTCCTTCAGCCCGTCGCCGTGAAAAATCCGATACAGGCTGCAACGGACGGAATTGCCGAGCAGTTCCTCGCCAGGCATCGCGTGAAGGCAGGCAACAATCTTTGCGCCATCCTTTAAAGAGAGTTTCCGGATGACGGGAAGGAGCCTGTACTTGTAGTGGATATCCACGAGATTGCTGATGACGATGTCGATGGATTTCTCCGAAAGAAACTTGGCGAACTGCATTTCCTCGCACCCTCTGGTGTACTGCAGCTTCTCCGCAAACGACACTGCGGCAGGAAGTTCTGTCGGCCTTTCATAAGCCAGGTAACAGTTGATGCCGCGCCTGGAAAACTCCTCTGAAAGCGTACAGGTTATACGCTCGGTCCCACCTTGCAGCGGGCTTATGTCCGTCTCTGTGAGGAAAAGCAGGTTCATTCTTCGATAGGGTCGTTTTCAAGCAGGAAGAAGTGATGATCCGGCTTCGCATAGTTGAACAGGGCCCGGGTAAACAGATTGAAACGGTCATAGCCCAGGATACGGAAAGCCCACTTGAACAGGGTGTTCATCCGGGACTTGTCCCGCTTGTAAGTAGGATAGGTCTTGTCGCTGTACTGATCAGCCTTGACTGCCCGCCTGCTGATCATTCCATGGCGTTTGAGCGCCGCCCAAAACGAGCCTTTCGCTGCAGAGAATGGATGTCGTATCTTACGCCCCTGCTTTACGAGACCATCGTATAGCTTGCGGTGATACTTCTCGACAAAGTCGCCGTTGTCGTAATAATTATACGTGTACGGCAAGCCCAGATATTGGCGGAGCGTCTCTTTGTCGGCCATCAGCGCATCCTGGTATTCAGACAGAACCTCGGAGATATCGGGATAGTCTTTCAAGTAGAGGCGCAGACGCTCCACTTTCCCTTCGCTTAAAGCGCGATAGTCATACCCGGCGAAATGGATGAATACCACCGGATCTCCGTTTCCCGAAGTATTACGCCACCTTACACGCCACGAGCCGTCAGCAGCCTTGAACACTTCCCGCTCAAAGAAATTCCAGGGTGCCAGGTTGACGCCGAGGTCGCGGATCACATGGACGGCATCAGCATCGAAAAAGCCGGGAAGGAGCGTCATCCATTTCTGGTCGTAGAACTGCGAGCCCGTGACATCGGCAAAACACTGCGTCTTCAGGCGGTCTTCCCACCAGTCCAGCATGAGCGACGCTTCAACGCTGTTGCGCAGCGCGCAGAAACCCAGATTGAAAGTTCCTTCCCATAAAACCGTCTCTTCGGCGTGTTCGCCCTTGAAATCGACGTGCACTCCGGCAATATGCGGCACAAGCAGGATAGCATATCTGTCAAGGGATTCATAAATACCGCAGATTGAACTGAAGATGAAGATGTCGGGGTCAAAATACACCAGTTTCTCATATCCGAGGCCGATGAGATATTTGAAGCACGCCGGCTTGATGGATGTACAGAAGGCCGTCAGGTCGTACTTGAAGGACATATCGGTCCATTCATCTTCGGTATATCCCAGCACATCCCGGGCAAAAACGACTTCACCGGGCAGTTTTGGCATCTCGGCGACCTTCTCGTCTGCGACAAAGATCCGGAAGTCCACATCCGGATCATGCCTTTTCAAAGATTCGCCCAATATCGTCGCAAGTCCGATATAGTTCTTGGCCACTATCGTGAAAGCTGCTTTCTTTTCCATGATCACTTGTTCTTCAACGGAATAATCCGACCCGGATTGCCTACGACAAGGCTATGGGGAGGCACATCCCTGGTAACGACGGCGTTGGCACCGACGATACTGCCCGCTCCGATCCTGACTCCCGGCAACACGGAAGCCTTATCGCCTATCCAGACATTGTCCTCGATGACTACCGGTCCCTTCGAGACCAAACTGCGCTTGCGCGGAGGGACGGCCAGCGATTCCTCGGAAAACAGCCCGTGGGCATTGTCTGTAATAAGGACATTCTTGCCGGTCAGGACATTCTTGCCGATGCAGATCCTGTTGACAGCCGTGATATGGCTGGAAGACCCGATGGCAGAGCCGTCCCCGATTGTGATTTCTGGCGTGAAGTGCTGTTCTCCGTAACGGTCCCAGGCCGTAAGCTGGATGTGGTCGTCAAAAAAGACGTCATTTCCAATCGAAATATATTTTTCACCCACGATCCTGGTCGCCCAAGGATAAATTACGCTGCCCGCTCCGAAAGACTTGAAGCCCCCGGAAATCAAGCGGGTGTAAATCTTGGAAAACTTCATTCGGAACTTGCCTGCACGTACCATAAATTCAGCTGTTGTTTACTTGATTCTCGATTAAATCCGTTTTTTCATAAATCCGATCAGTTCCGAGTACGTGACGGACTTTGAATACTTCATCAGAACGATATAGACTGCCGCCGTCACAAGGATTTTGACGGCCATTCTCAGCCAGAGCCCGCCGACGAGGCGCGAAGCGAAATAGGCGCCGGCCAAGGAGACCAGCGTGATGGCCAGGAAGGGCACCGTATCCAGGAGCAGGTCTTTGAAGCGGTAAGCAAGCACCTTTCTGACAAATGCATACCACACGAAAAAGATGGCAATGTTGGATACGGAGAATCCGACCACCATCCAGTGGATTCCGAAGGGACGTGAAGCCAGGGCGACAACCAGGATGAGCAGGAAATACGCCACGTTGATCCACAGATGTATATCGGACCTGCCGCGGCTGAGCAGCAGGTTGGAGCACATGTAGATCATCGGAAAGAACACGCCGCCGGCGCAGAGAATCTGAAGAAGGGGGACACTGTCAGCCCACTTGTCCTTCAGGAAGCCGATGATGAATTCCGGCGCGACAAATGCCAGTCCAAGCAGTGCCGGAAAAGAAATGAAAGCGGCAAAACGGATCATTTTCCTGAACACGCGCAGCTGACGCTCCCTGTCATCGGTCACTTCTGCGAAAACGGGTTGCGCAACGCTGTTCACCATTCCGGCCAGCACGCTTCCGCCCATATTGTACCACTTGTGCGCCTGTGTATAAAACCCGACCCTCGTGGCTGAGTAATAGCGTCCCAGAATGATCGTCAGAAGATTGGAGCCGATGGTACTCAATATTCCCGGTATCAGCAAATTGACGCTATATCTGAACATTTCTTTCACGGGTCCGAAATCCAGCCTGAATACAGGGCGCCACGAAGAGAAGAACCAGAAGCCTCCCGTCAGGAGTACCGATGCAAGGATAGACTGAGCCACAAGCGCCCAGTAAGCCATGCCCTTGTATGCGAGATACACGCCCACAACGCCTGACACGCAGACCGAGACCATACCCGATATGGAAATTTCCCTGATCTTCAGTTGTTTTGTAAGGTAAGCCCGCTGAGCCACGCCTAAACCGGAGAAGATAAAACAAAGGAAAATCCATCTCGCCAGCGGGACCAGCTCCGGATGATGGTAATACCTGGCAATAAGGGGTGCCGTAAAAAAAAGGATCACATAGCACGCAGCCGAAACAAGGATATTGAACCAGAATACCGCGTTGTAGTCCTCGTTACGAATCTCCTTCCTGTTGATCAGGGCGGATATGAATCCGCTTTCCTGCAGCGCCTGTGCGAGGATGGTGAAAACGGCCAGCATCCCGACCAGACCGTAGTCGTCCGGCGAGAGCGTCCGGGCCAGATAGATACCGAAGACGGCATTGAGCAGTTGTTGGAGGAAACTGCTCAAGCCGCCCCAGAACAAGCCCTTCGAGGTTTTTTCCTTCAGCGTCGATTCACCCATCCGAACCGCGTGATCGCGCTACAGTTCCTTTACCCAGAGACCGTGGAGGTTGCAGTATTCGTAAACGGCCACGACAGGATGCTTGCAGGTGCAGATCTCGGTCACGGCGGGTTTGGCGGGATCGAGGCAGACCAGCTGGCCGCCGTCCGCCGTCTCGGCAAAGATAAAAGCGATGTGATGCTCGGGGGTCATCGGATGCGGAACGCTGCCGACTTCCACCTTGATGGTACAGTCGTCGATCTTCGTGACCTGCGGGACGTGCTTCTCGGCGGCACCGTCCATGGCGCGGGGATTGAGTTCCTTCATTTCCTGGCCGCAGCAGACGGGCGTCACGCCGCCGTCGACGCATTTGACGATCACATTCCCACAATGGGGGCATTTGTAAAATTTCACTGCCATAATTTCGCGATTTTAGTTATCAATCTTCAAATTTAGCGCTTTTATTTGAAAAATTGCTTTTTTGTCAAGCCTGATCCGAAAAAAAGGCGTTTCTTTGCATCGGGCGGGGATGGTCTCCGTCCGCGACATAATAAAAAAGGAGGTTATATGAAAAGATCTGTGATGGCGGTTGTAATCTCCGCCATGCTTCTCGCGGCGTCCGCCGCAATGGTTTCATCCTGCACCTGGATGGAGGATTTCCTGGAAACGGGGTCAGGGACCGGCAAGAGCGACGAGCCGGTCATTCCGATGGACGAGGTTCACAACATCGGAGAGTTGCTCGCCGGCGACTTTGCCGGCGACACCGTCTGGATACGGGGCTACGTCGTAGGTGGCCTGTCGGCTGACGGATCCATCGACTTCGGCTTCGAAAACGACGTCCTGGGTACGGTCCTGATCCTGGCCGACACGGACGACTGTACGGACGAAGACGAATGTCTGGCCCTGCAGCTGACCAAGAAAGCGCATCGGGAAGCCATCGGCCCCGACACGCCGGCCAATCGGGAAAAAGTCCTTCACCACCTGCTCTATGTGCAGGGGAAAGTCGGCAAGCACAAGGGTTATCCGGCCTTGTCGAACCTTTGTTCCTACAAATTGGAATAATTTTTTTGGGGGATTGCAAATAATTATCTACTTTTGCAGTCCCTTAAAGGGTTGACTCGCTAGCTCAGTTGGTAGAGCACAGCACTTTTAATGCTGGGGTCTTGGGTTCGAGCCCCAAGCGGGTCACAAAAAAAGAGATGCTTCAAAGCATCTCTTTTTTTGTGACCAGTCGGCGGCAAAGCCGCCTCCTCTTATAGGATCACCGCCAAAACCGGGTGGGCTTGCATCCGGCAGTGACTGGTGCGCCGCGCCGCTGTCGAGGACGGAGAATCGTCTCCGCTTGTCAGGACACAGACAGATGTGCCAATTCGTATGTGTCGCGGAGGAGTTCCGGACCGAAAATGCGGTTTCTGAGCCGCGACACAGACAGGATAGGCAAATGGTCGGTGTCGTGGCAGGAGGCTTTCATCGGTTGCATTTCGCGGCGCCCTCCCTCGTCAAAGTGTGCGCGCAGGACCGGCAATAGATAACGTGGGATACGCTTTTGCTGCGCGCGCTCGCCTTTGAAGGGCCGGTGTGCGCAGCTATCTTGCGTTATACGGCATCTGGTCGGTCCTTTGTGCGCGCACTTTGACGGGAAACACTGATCAGCGGACAATCCGGGTGACGAATACAGACAAGCAGATTATTGTTTTGACGCGACGGTGATGTAGAAGCGCTCTCGTTGCCGTCGCGTCATTCTTTTCGGGAAATTGCCTCAATCGCTGCCGCGACGGCACTGTCAGGCGGTTCACATCGTCGTCGTGACCAAACAATACGTGATGCGGGTACGGCCGGCCGACCACGTGATTCGGGCACGGCTGGCCGCCGAAAAGTCCGTCCGGCCTTCCTGTTCCTGTATCCACCCGGTTTCGGCGGTGATCCCTCTTATACCGGGGGCTCTGCCCCCAAACCCCCGCGCGCCACTTGGCGCGAAAAAAAGAGACGCTCCGAAGAACGTCTCCTTTCGTATTGTACCGGCGGGGGTTAACCACCGAAGTTGTCGTAGAGGATGCTTTCGGGCGCGACACCGAGGGAATCGAGGAGCGCGTTGACGGAAGCGACCATCATCGGCGGACCGCACATGAAGTACTTGATGTCCTCCGGCGCTTCGTGGTTCTTGAGATAGGTCTCGTTCATCACATTGTGGACGAAACCGGCGGTGTATTTCACACCGGCGGCATCGGCGGCCGGGTCGGGACGGTCGAGGGCCAGGTGGAAGTGGAAGTTCGGGAATTCTTTCTCGATCTCCGCGAAATCCTCGAGGTAGAAGGCCTCGACGAGGGCGCGGGCACCATAGAAGAAGTGAACTTCCCGCTTGGTCCGGAGCGTCTTGAACAGGTGCATGATGTGGCTGCGGAGCGGAGCCATGCCGGCGCCGCCGCCCACGAAGATGTACTCCTGGCTGTCCGGATCGTCCTTCGGGAGCAGGAACTCGCCGTAAGGACCGCTGATCCACACCTTGTCGCCCGGCTTGCGGGAGAACACGTAGGTGGAAGCGATGCCCGGAGGCACGGGCAGCATCTTGAACACGCCCTTCGGCTGGCTGCGGTCGAACGGCGGCGTGGCGATACGCACGTTGAGTTTGATGACGTTCTTCTCGGCCGGATACGAAGCCATCGAGTAGGCACGGATGGTCGGAACGGTGTTCTTGTACTTGATGCCGAAGAAACCGTATTTCTCCCAGTCGGCCCGGTAGATGGGATCCACGTCCATGTCGGCGAAATCCACGTCATAGGCCGGGATGTCGATCTGGATGTATTCACCGCTCTTGAACTCGATATCCTCGCCTTCCGGCAGCTTGACGGTGAATTCCTTGATGAAGGTAGCCACGTTCTTGTTGGAGATGACCTCGCACTCGAGTTTCTTGACGCTGAGCGCGGAGTCGGGCACCTGGATCTTGAGGTTGTCCTTGACTTTCACCTGGCAGCCGAGACGCCAGTTGTCAGCGATCTGCTTGCGGGTGAAGAAGCCCGTCTCGGTGGGGAGGATCGATCCGCCGCCCTCGAGCACCTGGCACTTGCACTGACCGCAGTTGCCCTTGCCGCCGCAGGCGGACGGCAGGAAGATCTTCTGTTCGGCCAGCGTGTTGAGCAGCGAGCCGCCCTGCGGCACGTCGAGCACTTTCTTGCCGCCGTTGATATCGATCTTGACGGTTCCCGAAGGGGTGAGTTTGATCTTGATGAACAGGAGCAGGGCCACGAGAATGAGCGTGACCACGACAATCACGAGGATTGCTGCAAGAATCGTATTTGTCATAGCTTATTCCTCCCTCCTTACAGTGAAATACCCATGAACGTCATGAAGGCCATACCCATCAGGCCCACCACCATAAAGGTGATGCCCAGGCCCTTGAGCGGAGCCGGTACCTTCGAGTAGGCCATCTTCTCACGGATGGCGGCCAGGGCCACGATGGCCAGCCACCAGCCGATGCCCGAACCGAGCGCGTAGGTGGCAGCCTCACCGACATTGAGAAACTCGCGCTGCTGCATGAAGAGCGAACCGCCCAGGATGGCGCAGTTGACGGCGATCAGCGGCAGGAAGATACCCAGTGACGAATACAGGGCCGGCAGGAATTTCTCCACCACCATCTCGACGATCTGCACGAAGGCGGCGATCACCGCGATGAAGAGGATGAAGCTCAGGAAACTCAGGTCCACGTCCGCGAACTTCGGTCCCAGCCAGGAAAGCGCGCCGGGCTGCAGGACATATTTGTCGAGCAGGTAGTTGAGCGGAAGCGTGCAAAGGAGCACGAAGATAACAGCAACACCCAAACCATTTGCTGTCTTGACATTTTTGGATACCGCCAGGTATGAGCACATACCCAGGAAGTATGCAAAAATCATATTGTCAACGAAAATTGACTTTACGAACAAGCTGATGTATTCCATATCTGATTTGAGTTAAGTGTTATTTCTCCTGCAGGTCTTTCTGGATGGAGCGCTGGACCCAGACGATGCAGCCCAGGATGATCAGCGCCATCGGCGGAAGGATCACGAGGTTGTTGGGGACATAGCTGGCAGGCAGCACGCGCAGGCCGAAGAGGGTGCCGCTTCCGAGCAGTTCACGGAAGAAGGCCACGATGATCAGGATCATGCCGTAGCCGGCGCCGTTGGCCAGGCCGTCGAGCAGCGAGGGGATGGGTTTGTTGCCCAGGGCGAACGCCTCGATGCGGCCCATCACGATACAGTTGGTGATGATCAGGCCGATGTACACCGAAAGCTGCTTGTCGATGGCGTAGGCGTAGGCCTTGAGCACCTGGTCGACGAGGATCACCATCAGGGCGACCACCACCAGCTGCACGATGATGCGCACGCGGTTCGGAATCGAGTTGCGGAGCAGCGAGACCACGAAACTGGAGAGGCCCGTGACGATGATAACCGAAAGGGCCATCACGAAAGCGCCCTTGAGCTGGACCGTGACGGCCAGCGAGGAGCAGATGCCGAGCACGAGGACCGTGATCGGGTTACCCTTGAAAATCGGGTTCAACAAGGTTTTCTTGAGATCTTCATTCATGGCTTAACCCTCCTGATGATTATGTTCGTGATCGTGGTGATGATGCGCGTGGTCGTGACCATGGTCGTGATCGTGGTCATGGCCTTCGCAGCAGCCGTCTTCGCAGCAGTCGTCACCGGCGGCGGCAGCGGCCTTCTTCTGGAGGAAAGGCATATAGGCCTTGGCCCAGGTATCGATGGCGGCATCCAGGCCGTTGCAGGTCATCGTGGCGCCCGTGATGGCGTCGATGGCACTGAGGTTGTCGGCGGGGGCGCCTCCCTTGACGATGTCGAACGGATTGTCGGGGTTGTCGAAATTGAGTTTCTTACCCTTGAACTGTTCGCGGAACGAGGGCTCGTCCTTGATCTTGGCGCCAAGGCCCGGCGTCTCGCTGTCGTGGTCGAAATAGGCGCCAAGGATTTCCGTGCAGTCGGCATTGAAGGCCAGATAGCCCCAGATCGGACCCCAGAGGCCTGCGCCGTAGCAGGGGATCACATTGATGTCCTGTCCGTCTTTTTCGAACACATAGACCGGAAGCGAAGGGTTTCCGTTCTGGATATTCTTGTTCTCAAGCTTCAGGTTGTCCTGGAGTTCGATGCCGGAGACCTCGGTCTCGAGTTCGCCGGTCTTGTTGCCTTCGGCGTCGATCAGGAAGGCGGTCTTGATGTTCTGGCTGTACATGGCCAGCACCTTGTCGTTGCCAAGTTTGGCAAGGTCTTCCTTGCTCGAGAAGCCCGCGGCCGTAAGCATCTGGCTGATGGTCTCCGCTTTGATGTTAGCCTGCTGCTTGGGCTTGAGCGCCATCGCCGCGATGGACAGGATGGCGGCCGCTACGACGACGATGAGCGTCGTGTAGACAATCGTATATACGTTGCTGTTGGTATTCATGGCTAGACGGTTTTAGCCCGCTTCAGGCGGCGGTTGACATTGGCGCTGACCACATAGTGGTCGATCAGCGGTGCAAAGGTGTTCATCAGCAGGATGGCCAGCATCATACCCTCCGGATAGCCCGGGTTGAAGAGACGGACCGTGATGCAGAGCGCACCGATCAGGAAACCGTAGATCCACTTGCCGGTCTCGGTCTGGGCCGAGGTGACCGGGTCGGTGGCCATGAAGACGGTACCGAAGGCGAAGCCGCCCATCAGAAGCTGTTCCCAGCAAGGGATGTCGGTCACGCCGAACGCCGTACCGAGCCAGCCCACGAAGAGGGCGCCCAGCACGGAGGAGCACATGATCTTCCAGCTGGCGACGCCGGTGCAAAGCAGGATGCACGCACCGATGAGGATGGCGATGACGCTCGTCTCACCGACCGCACCGGGGATGTCGCCCAGGAAGAGGTTCCAGGCGCTGGTTCCGGCTGCGGACAGCCCGTCAAGGGAAGCATGGGAAAGCGGCGTGGCGCCCGAAAGCGCATCCACGACCTGGCCGCCCTTCCAGGGCGTTCCGCCGGCAAGGGCCTTGTCCAGGCCGCCGACCCAGATCGAGTCGCCCGACATCTTGCTCGGATAGGAGAAGAACAGGAAGGCACGCGCCAGCAGCGCGGGATTCCAGATATTCATACCGGTTCCGCCGAAGACTTCCTTGCCGATGATCACGGCAAAGGCGACGGCAATGGCCAGCATCCACCAGGGAACGTCGACCGGAACGATGAGCGGAATGATGAAACCGCTCACCAGATAGCCTTCGCTCACTTCGTGGCCCTTCATCTGGGCGGAAGCGAATTCGATGCCCAGGCCGACGATGTAGGAGATCAGGTAGAGCGGGATGATCTTCACGAAACCGTACCAGACCATCTGCCAGAAGCCCCAGCCCAGGCCGAAGACCTTGCTGTGCTGGAAACCGAGGTTCCAGATACCGAAGAGCAGGGCCGGCACCAGGGCGATCACCACGATGATCAGCAGGCGTTTCAGATCGACGCAGTCCTTCACGTGCGTGCCGCCCCGGCGGGGGGTCGTACGCTTGGGAACGAAGAAGAAGGTCTCGAACGCATCGAACGAGGAATGGAGCCAACTCAGTTTTCCGCCTTCGGAAAAGGTCGGCCGCACTTTATCGAAAAAATTCTTTGCCATTGCGGGTTCCTCCTTACATTTCTTTCATCATCAGTTCAATGCCTTCGCGGACGATCTTCTGGATCTCGACCTTCGAAGGGCAGACATATTCGCAGAGCGCGACATCTTCCTCGATGACCTCGTAGATGCCGAGCTGCTCCATCTTGTCGAGGTCGCCGGCGAGGCAGGCCTTGAAGAGGTAGAGCGGATAGATGTCCATCGGGAGCACCTTGTTGTAAACATCGTTCATCAGGAACGGGCGTTCACCGCCGTTCTCGTTGGTGTCCATCTCATATTTCTTGCGGCGCAGGAAGGCCGGATAGGCATGCGAAACGGAGAATTTCTTGCTGCGCAGCGGGTTGATCCAGCCGAACATCTCGTAGTAGTTGCCTTCCTTGAGCACGCTCACCTGGTCGTGATAGAATCCCAGGAAGCCGTCGGGACCGACAGCCTCACCCGAAAGGACGTCACCGCTGATGATGCGCACCTCGTCCTCCCCGAAGAAAGCGGCCAGGTCTTTCATGCAGACACCGGCGGGAACTTCCGCATAGGAAGGATTCTTGACGGCAGGACCCGCGACCGCAATCGTGCGGTGGGCGTCATACACGCCTTTGAGGAAGAAGCGTCCGATGACGGCCACGAGCGGGAGGCTGACCGTCCACACCACTTCCCCTTTGTTGATGGGGCTGATGTGGTTGATCTGCACGCCCACGTTGCCGGCCGGATGCGGTCCTTCGAACTGATGGAATATCACGCCGCTGAGCTTGTGGAACTCGCTGCCGGCGTAGTTCTTCGACGAAAGGGAGAGGTGGACGCCGCCTTTGGTCAAACGGCCGAGGGCGTCGATGCCGGCCTGTACGGCGGCAAGATCCTCTTTCAGGGTGAAATCCCAGTCGGCACCGAGGGGCGCCGTATTCATCGCTGAAATGAAGATGGCCTTGGGTTCGGCCGCAGGATCGGCCACGGTACCGAACGGGCGCTGCTTGAGGCAGGGCCAGAGGCCGGCCTGGAGCAGGAGGTCTGTCATCCCTTTCTTGTCGAGCGAGGCAGCCTTGGGCACGTCAAACTTGACCGCGTCATTCTTTCCGTCGGCTTTCACGCGCACTTCGAGAAGCTTGCGCTTGTCACCGCGGACGACCGCGTCAACCGTACCGCTGACCGGCGAGCAGAACACCATCTCGGGGCACTTCTTGTCGGCGAAGAGCGGCGTTCCCGCCTTGACGGCGTCACCCTCCTTGACCAGGAGACGGGGCACCATGCCGCGGAAATCAGTCGGTTTGACAGCCACCAGACCCGGAGCGACCCGACGGGTCACCTCGCAAAGGGCCGCTCCCGCAATGGGAAGGTCCAGGCCCTTTTTCAATCTGATCTGATCTGACATTGAAATTATTGTGTTAATAGTAAATGTTTTACAAAAGTGGGGCAAAGATACCTATAAAAAGTCACTAAAAAAAGTATAATTTTGCAGCATTATGAACAATTCGCAAACAGACCTGTTCGAAGGGTTGAACAGCGCGCAGAAAGCCGCTGTCCAGTGCACGGAAGGGCCTTCGCTGATCATCGCGGGCGCCGGTTCCGGAAAGACAAGGGTGCTGACCTGCCGGGTCGCACATATTTTGGAGGGAGACTGCAGGCCTGGTGAGGTGATGGCCCTGACATTCACCAAGAAGGCGGCAGGAGAAATGAAGGAGCGCGTGGCACGGCTCGTCGGCGAGCGGAAGGCGCGGTGGATCCAGATGGGCACCTTTCATTCGATCTTCATCCGTTTCCTGCGGGAATATGCCGACCGGCTCGGCTATCCCGAACACTTCACCATCTACGACCAGACCGACTCCCGGAGCGTCATCAAACAATGCATCAAGGAGCTGGAACTGGATGACAAGAACTACAAGCCCGCGGTGGTGCAGAGCGCCATCTCGCGGGCCAAGAACGATCTGCTGACCGTTAACGGCTACCGGGCCGACGTCGAGTCGATGGAGCGCGACCAGGCCGCCCGGCGCCCCCGCCTGGCCGACGTCTATGCGCTCTACCAGCAGAAATGCCTGGCGGCCGGCGCCATGGATTTCGACGACATCCTCCTGCAGATGAACATCCTGCTCAAACGCTTCCCCGATGCCTGCCAATCCATCGCTGGCCGTTTCCGCTACATCCTCGTGGACGAGTACCAGGACACCAACCGGGCCCAGTATCTCATCCTGCGCCGCCTGGCCGAGCCGCATCACAACCTCTGCGTGGTGGGCGACGACTCCCAGAGCATCTACGGCTTCCGCGGCGCCCGGATCGAGAACATCCTGCGTTTCAAGCAGGACTATCCCGAGGCGAAGGAATTCCGCCTGGAGCAGAATTACCGCTCCACGCAGACCATCGTCGAGGCCGCCAACAGCCTGATCGCGCACAACGAAAGGCGCCTGCAGAAGAAATGCTTCTCGCAGGCGGGCAAAGGCGAGCCGATCGGCGTGATCAAGGCCTACACCGAAAGCGAGGAGGCCCACCTGATCGCATCCGCCATCGTCGAGCGCATCTACAGCACGAAAGCCTCGTACGACAGCTTCGCCATCCTCTACCGGACCAACGCCCAGTCTCGCGCCTTCGAGGAAGCGCTGCGCAAACGGAATCTCCCCTACCGTATCTACGGCGGACATTCCTTCTACGAGCGGGCCGAGATCAAGGACATGCTCGCCTACTTCAAGCTGGCCGTCAATCCGCAGGACAACGAGTCCTTCCGCCGGGTGATCAACGTGCCGGCCCGCGGCATCGGCGATACCACCATCGAGCGCCTGTCCGCCGCAGCTTCGGCTGCCGGCTGTCCGCTCTACAACGCACCGCTGCTGGAAAACGAAAAGCTCTATGCCGTAGGCTTGAAAGACACCGCCATCAAGAAGCTGCGGGATTTCGTCGCGATGATGGAACCGCTGGCCGAAATGACGGAGACGAGCGACTGCTACGAACTGGCCGCCCGGATCGGCGACGCCACCGGCTACCTGCTCTCGCTCAAGAACGACAACTCCCCGGAAGGCCTCGGCCGCTTCGAAAACGTGGAGGAACTGTTCAACAGCATCAAGGAGTACAGCGAAGAAGAGGCCGAGATGCGCCAGGTACTCGCCGAAGACGGCGAGGAAGCGGTCGATACGACCGTCACCCTGGGCGATTACCTCGAGAACATCTACCTGCTGAGCGAGGCGGAAAAAGACGACACCCAGGATCCCGACCGCGACCAGACCAACAAGATCGTCCTGATGACGGTCCACGCGGCCAAAGGCCTGGAGTTCCCCTATGTCTTTATCGCCGGCATGGAGGAGAACCTCTTCCCCTCGGAAAGCATGAACGACACGCCCGACAAGATCGAGGAAGAGCGGCGGCTCTTCTACGTAGCCCTCACCCGGGCGGAAAAAGCCGTCACCGTGTCGTATTCCCAGAACCGGCGGAAATGGGGCAGCGAAGACTCGAACCGGCCTTCGCGATTCCTCAGGGAAATCGACCGGCAATACTACGCCATCGAACCCGACAGCGACGAGAACCGCTACGACCCGTTCCCGCAGACCCGCTTCGGCCGCTCGGATTTCGAGACCTTCCGCCGGCCGTCGACCGGACGCGGAACCTCGTCCGCCGGCTGGCAGTCTGCGTCTTCCGGCTGGCAGTCTGGGGCTTCCGGACGGCAGTCGCCGTCTTCCGGACGGGGATACGCCGGCGGAAGCTATTCCGGCGGGAATCCGGCCGGAGGCCGCCCCGCAGGCAGCCGCACGCCGGCCGGCCCGGCAGCGGGCAGCCGCCCCGTCCCGCCGCGCCCGGTGGCTGCGCATACGCCCAGCCCGGGCTTCGCTCCCTCCCCCGTCGCCGACCTGCAGGTCGGCCAGCGCGTCGAGCACGACCGCTTCGGTTACGGGACCATCCTCTCGATGGAAGGCGACGGTCCCAACCGGAAAGCCGTCGTCAGCTTCGAAAACAGTGGAGAAAAGACACTTCTGCTAAAATTTGCTAAACTTCGCATCGTTTGACCGATGGCAGGCAATCGACTTGGCACAGGTTTTGCAATGAAAACAACCGAAGTTTTTCATAGTTTAAGTTTAAGTTTAGGTTAGTAGGAGGGTCAGGCGCCGGTAGCACCTGACCCTCTGAAATTATACCCCGGCCTCTCCCCGGCCTCTCCCGCCGTCTTCCGCTACATCGCATATCCTCCCGCCACCCCAGGCATCTTTCCGCTGCAACGGACACATCTGACAATCAGTTACTTGTGTAAACTGACCCCCTCTGATTTCGAGGGGGTCACATCATGTAAATAGCTGACTATCAATTGCGTCCGTTGCAGCGGAAAGAGCGCGTTGCGGCAGAAAGATGCGTCCGGCCATGCCGCCGTGGCACGGACAAAGGGCCACTGCGCCGCATCCCGAATCTTTTAACGATTCGGGACACATGTTTTGTGAAGGCGGGACAAGGAGAAGGTGCGTGCGCCATATCTTTGTCGGCAAACCAACACAAACGACTATGGCCAAAACAAATCTAAAAGAATTGTACGTCTCACCTGAAATCCAGGTGCTGAGACTCCAGATGCGAAAGGAAGTCCTTACGATCAGCGGTAATGCCGCCGGCCTGTATGGAGCCGGTGTGGATGACAGTAATGCGGATAATAACGGAAACATTTGGTAGCGTTATGAAGAAGTCTTTTTTAATCGCATCTCTCGCCCTCTTTGCCGTTTTGACGGCCGGATGCATGCAGGAATTACGGGACACGCCGGAATCCGGGAATAAGACGACACTCACCGTTTCTGCCGTCACCAAGAGCCAGAATGTCAGCGAGGAAGCCGGGACCAAGGTTTCTTATGGCGCCATCGACGCCACCTGGGAAACGGGGGACCGGATTTACCTGATCAAAAACGACGGAACGACCATCACGCTCACCCTCATCGGCGGAGCGGGGACCGCTACAGGTAGTTTTTCATCGACGGACCCGGTAGCAGCGGGCACTTATATCCCGTACGCCGTCAGCAAATCCTCTCTGGACAAAGGCTTTGTAAGCGTATCGTCAGGTGTCATCACCCTGAACCTGAGCACCCCGGGCGGCGGCTCACTGGCCGAAGCCCTGGAGCATGATATCCTCAAAGGCTCGCCCGTGGTCATGACCGCCGATCAGACGACAGCGACGATCGGGGACCTTACCACGCACATTTTGAGCTATCTGCGTTTCCGTTTCACGAGTACGACCAAAGCCATCTCGACGATCGGAATGGATTCGGCCGGCGGCGTGTACAGGACGGTGAACATTGCCGCTAATGGTACAGTTAGCGGAAGTAATCCCTCGACCGATGTGGTCAATGTCACGGCATCGGACGACGGCGCCGGGACGTATGCCGGCTACTTCGCCGTTTTGGGCAGCACTTCCACCAGTCTCATGGCGCACGCCGAGGATGAGGACGGGGGCAAATACACCCGACTTGTATCCACGAAAACAGCCAACTATACGGCCGGGACGGTTTATGGAAAGACAATCACTCTTACCGCCGATATGGTAACGGCGGCCGCAAGCGGTTCCTTGAGCGAACACCCCTGGAAAAACCTGGGACTGAGCGTGAAATGGGCTGAGTTCAATGTAGGGTCGTCCAGCGAGTATTCATATGATTATAATATCAGTAACGTTGCTGGGAATTCTGCCGGTATCGCCGTTGCAGCGGGGTGGACCGGATGGCGCATTCCGACCCGTGCCGAGGTGCAGGAGCTCTTCTATGCCAGCGAACGCCAGTGGGTTACCGGGTCCAACAACGGCGTAAGGTTCAATTGCAACGGCAGCTATGTGGCTATGGGAGCTGGAGGATATTGGAGAACGCGAGATGATAGCTACACAGATGACTGTTATCAAAAAGGAAATGTAATATTCTATATCAATGAAACTACGTCCAGTAACGGTTCTTATGCGCAGTTGTGGGCAAATATAAGCAGTTCCGGGGCATCGCTGGGCTTCGGTTCCGCAAATTTAGGGACTTACGTGCACTCTTTCGACAACTTTGCCCCCATGCGCCTGGTCTGCGACTACGAATAATTCCTTATCTTTGTAAGCGTGAAGCGCTTGCCCCTCATACTGCTCACCCTTCTCGCCGTCGCGTGCTCGCGCAGCAGCGGCGGCGGGGCGGAGCGGTGGCCGGACCTGCCGGAGCCGCTGTCCACCCCGTATGCAATGGTCCTCAATGGGGAGCTGACCCTTTTTGGCGGGCATACGGACGGCTTTCTGTTGTCGCAGTCTGCCTGGTACCTCAAAGGCGGAGCCTGGCACGAGGTGCCGATGATATATGCGCACGACCATGCTTTCTGCACCCTCCTCCCGGACGGCCGGGTGATGCTGGGCGGCGGCAGTGCGGAGGCCTTCGGCATCGGCCCCGGACAACGCCGTCGTCTTTTCCGGGCTTGACAACTACGGCAAGCCCTCTGACGGCACGGTGGACCGGCTGCAAGGAGACACTTTCCATGAACCCCTGCTGGACGAGTGGGAACCCTGGGGCACCCCTCAGGCCAATCTTTCCATCGGCGAGTATGCCTATCTGCTGCTTGCCCGGCACCGGGAAAGCCGGGAATGGGGCATCCTCCGGATTGTGGGAGAACAGTTTTCCCTGCTGGAAACTGACCATCCCCTGCCCCTGCGTTCCGACGACGGAGGGTACATCTGGGGGCAACTGGCTGTGGACCGCAGCCGTCGGAGCGCCTATACGCTGGGAATCGATACGGAAGGGAACATCTGCGTGGCCCGAATCTGCTACGATCCCGTTTTCGATGGCGGTAAGGCCGAAGTTACCCTGACGGAGGTTCGCGGCCCTTTTCCGCTTACCGCTGCTTCCGCCCTACTCCCGGACGGAACACTGGTCATGGCCGGCGGCTCCGACGTTTCTCCCGTGGATAACTTCCCGGCTGGGAACAACTTCAAAAACAGCCGGGAGGTCTGGGCCTTCCCCACCGAGGATGCGCCCGCCAAGGCCACTTTGCCGTGGCCCTGGTTCCTTGTCATCGGCCTGTTGCTTCTGACGGCAGGCGCTCTGCTTTTCCGCCGGAAAAAGGCCGCGTTTGTCCAGCCGGAAGAAACCGATGTCATTCCCGCTGCTCCCCTCCTGAAAGAACAGCTGTCGAAAATCATTGAGGAAGAAGAACTTTTCAAGCAACCGGACCTCCGCGTCACCGACATCGCCGCCCGCCTGGCCACCAACCGGACCTACGTCAGTGCCATCATCAAGAGTCTGTCCGGCGATAGTTTCTCCACCCTCGTAAACGGCTACCGCGTCCGCCATGCGCAGAAGCTGATGCAGGAGCATCCGGAAATGAGCGTCACGGAAATCGCCGAAGAAAGCGGATTCTCCTCCCGCAGCGCCTTCTACCGCAACTTCAAGGACATGACCGGCCTCAGCCCCGCCGAATGGAAGAAAGCGACACGCGAATCCCTTCCCTAAAAACGCAGAGCACCTAGAGCTTGTCGCCGAAGAGGATGGCGTTGGCCAGGATGGGGTTGGTGCCGAGCCAGTAGGCGCGGTAGGCCAGGTCTTCCTGGATGTAGAGGACGCTGCCCTTGCCCTGGGGTTTGCGGGCGATGACGGGGGCGCCGGCGAAACGGGCGAGATTCTCGGGGGTCACATAGCCGGAGCGGTAGGGTTCGGCCGTGTAGCGGAGCAGCACTTCGGCGTCCGGCGAAACCGTCCAGACCGTCGCATTGCCCTTGAAAATATCGATCGTATCCTGATTGTAGCCCCAGAAAAGCGGACTCTTGCCGCACATCTCGGCACTGAGTACCAGACCGCTGACGCCCCGGCCGGTCTGGGCGGTGACCGCGTCGCTGCCGATGGCGGCCGACACCTTGTGGGCTTCGCCCAGCAGGATCAGCGTGCCGCCGGCCTCAACCCAGTCGGCCAGCTTCTTCCAGGCAGCCTCCCCCGCCTTCTCAAGCGGAACGCCCCCGGCAAAAACCATCACGTCGTACCGTCCGATGTCAAAGCGTTCTCCGGCGAAGGTATCAAAGTCCACCAGCGAATGGTTCATCGCATAGTGGCAGTCAAGCAGATGCCACAGCGCGCCCATCTGGATGGATGCACCGGTATTGCTGATCAGGGCCGTCCGCGGCTGGCGCACCGCCGAGCGCAGCGGCACATACTTGTCGAGCGTCCTGCGGCGGCCGCCCGCAAGCGAGGTCATATCGACCGAGCATTCCGCAGCCAGCTCCGACAGCAGGTCGAGCAACGGTTCCTGTTCGAGCGGCTGGTCCGCCACGGGAACGACCAGCAGGCCCTCCGGCGAAACCTCCACGCGGACCCCCGCACGCTGCAGCGCCGTGATCAGATAGGGAACATAAAATTCCCCGGCCCGGAAGGTGTAGCCCAGCGAACTGAGCCCGCCTTGCACATGGCCTTCCGGCAAATGCGCTTCGACAATCCGTCCGCCGACAAGCGGCGCCTGGGCGACCGTCTTGAAATCCAGGTTATAGGCCCGGGCGGGCGACCAGGTGGAGATATCGTAGAAACGGTCGTCCTGGAACGAGGTGATATCTTCGAAAATCCCCTTGACCTTGTAGTAATGTTTCTGGCGGAAAGGGACAAAGAAACGTCCCTCCTCCCCGGCTATGGGATAGACCTCGATCTGGTGCAGCAGCAGATTCTGCAGGAAATTGAAGGCGAAACCCCGGCCGCCCCGGGCCTCGAACACATAGCCTGCATCCGGATCAGCCTCCGCGGCGCGGGCCGCATCCTGGAAGAAGCGGCGCTGGTAGTCCTTGAGCCCGGCCGCGTTCGCCAGCGCGCCGTCAACCACGCCGATCGTCGCAACGCCTTGCCAGCGGACCGTCTCGCCGAACGTGTGGATGCCGAATTTGCCGAAATCGCGCAAATGACCGCGGGGCGAGGACAGTTCATGCAGGATGCAGACGGAACCCTGGATATCGCCGTAACAGGCACCCTTGCCGATGAAGAAGTCGTCGTAGCCCCGTCCCGTGAAATACGGCACGGCGATGGAATCCAGATAATGGCTCGTCGTCTGGCTGATGGCAAGCGTCAGGTCCTGGTTTTCCTGGGGAATGTACGAATAGGTACGGTTCGGATCGCCCGGACTGAAGTAGTACAGGCCGTCGCGGGCGCTGCCCATCTCGTGCAGGTCGAGCAGCACGTTGGGCATCCAGTATTCATACATCGTCACCAGGTTGCGGCCCTCCGGATACTGGGCCGTGAGCCAGTCGCGGTTGGTGTCCATCCAGTAGTGGTTGGCCCGGGAGGAAGGCGTAGCTTCATGGTATTCACGGGCCTGGTTGTCAAGGAAATGATGGACGCTCGCGTTGGAATTGACCCAGGTCGCGAAACGGCTCATGCCGTCCGGGTTCTGGGCAGGGGCCACGAGCAGCACCGTATTGTCCAGCATCCGCTCCACCGCCGGATCCTGCACGGCCGCATAATGGAACATGACGGCCAGCAGGGCCTGCGCCCCGGAGATCTCGTTGCCGTGGATCGTGGCACGGAGATCGACCACCAGCGGAAGTGCATCCAGATCGAGCTGTCCGGACACGGAGGCGTCGGTCACTTGCAGATGCGCCTGCCGGATCTCCTCAAGGTGCTGCTGGTTGCGCGGCGAGGTGATGCATACCTGCAGGAACTGCCGGCGCTCGAAGGTATAGCCGTAGCGCTTGACCGAGACGCGCGGCGACACGCCAGCCAGATAATCGACATAGCGGGTAATGTCGCCCCAGTCGGCTAGGCGTTCGTCCAGTTCAAACCCGAGGAAGGCTTGCGGCGACAGGATATCCGGCGCATACTGTGCATCCTGTACGGCAAGATAATACATGATTGACGAAGCCGGCGAAGGGGTCCCGGCTGCCTTGCCCGGCTGGGCATACGCGATTCCGGCGGCCGCCAGCAGCGCTGCAGCCACGGAAACAGCAAGAAACATGGAACGGAGATATTTCATAGGGAATAAGATTTTCGGATTCGGCGGCCTGCGGGAAGCAGCGAATTGGTCCGGTTTCCCAGGTTTTTGACAAAGCCCAGGCCGAGCCCTTCGAAGGTCAGCAGCAGATAACCGCGCGGGGCATCGGGCAGCGGCAAGGCTTCCCGCGAAAGGAAACGCAGGGCATCTTCCCGGGAAAGATCGACACAGGCATACGACAGGCCGTCCACACCTTCCCGCCTGACAGCCAGGGCATAATCAGCTTCGGGTATGAGGTCGCGGCCCTTGCGGAGCGCGACGGCCGTGCCGGAGGCGATCACTTTCAGACTCTTTTCGAGGCGTTCAAGATCGCGGAGAAAGGCGGCTGGGAACTGTTTCAGCAAATCGCGGCGGGCCACAAGCGTCAGCGCAGCCTGTACAGCCGATGCGGAAGCCGGAGCACTGGCGGCGGGATTCGCAACGCCTCCCGCTTTCCGGAGCAGCGCGGCGAAGAAACCCTCGCCCCGGTCCTCTCCCGGATAGAAATGCCGCAGCTGGAGGCACTCCGCACCCAGTTCGGACTGGATCCATGCCACATTGTCCTCGTTCTCAAGGCGGTTGAAGGTACAGGTCGAATAGATCAGGAAGGCGCCCGGGGCGAGCGACGGCCAGACGTCGGCCAGGATCCGGCGCTGCCGCGCCGCACAGAGCCGCACCGTGTCAAGCGACCATTCGGCCACGGCCCGTTCATCCTTGCGGAACATGCCCTCACCGGAACAGGGAGCGTCCACCACGGCGATGTCGAACAGGCCGCGCAGCGGCGTGAAGGCAGACGGGTCCGACGAAGTGACCACCGCGTTGGCGCAGCCCCAGCGGGCCACATTCTCGGCCAGCACCGTAGCGCGGGCCGGGACCACCTCATTGGCCACCAGCAGCGAAGTGTCATCCAGATGGGAAAGCAGCTGCGTCGTCTTCCCGCCCGGGGCCGCGCACAGGTCGAGGACGCGCAGTCCACCACGCCGGCCCAGCAACGAGAGCGCCTGCTCAAACAGCGCGCCGACATACATGGAAGAAGCCTCCTGCACATAATAGGCACCCGCATGGAACAACGGATCGAGCGTGAACGACGGACGGTCCGTCAGGTAGAAGCCTTCGTCCGCAGCCCAGGGCACCGCCTCGCCGGCAAGCGGGCCGAAGTGCCGCCGCAACTGCGCAGGCGTCAGCTTGAACGGATTGGTGCGCACGGAGACTTCGGGCTCCGAAGCCAGGGCTGCCAGTACCCGCTCCGCCCGCGACGGGCCGATACTTTCGCGCAAAGCGTTGATAAATTCCGCAGGAAACATTACTTTTGCAGCCGCTAAGACAAGAAACAAAGATAAGAAAAAAATGCAGACCGTTTACTTCGAACGCGAGTCCATCCGTGTGGAAGATGCCGATTTCCCGGAATTCTGTTCTCATTTTCAAGAAATCCCCGCTGGCGGCGGCCTGGTCCGCAACCGCGACGGCCACTTCCTGCTGATCTACCGGCACGGGCTCTGGGACCTGCCCAAAGGGAAACAGGAACCCGGTGAAGGCATCGAGACCTGCGCCCTGCGCGAAGTCGAGGAGGAAACCGGCCTGCACAGCCTGAAACTGGGCGAGCTTATCTGCGTCACCCACCACACCTACCACCTCAACGGCGTCAAATGCCTCAAGCACACCTACTGGTACCAGATGTCAGACGAGCGCGAGGAACCGCTCCTGCCCCAGGCGGAAGAAGACATCTCCCGGGCCGTATGGGTAAAAAAAGAAAGCCTCCCAGACTATCTGGAAGGCACGTATCCGTCGATTGTCGAGGTTTTCGTCAGCGCAGGTCTGTTATGATGGTATCGTCCCCGAAGCTCTCGGGGTCGATGATGAAGAAGGTCGCGGACCAGGGCTCGGCGGCTTCCTTGATGCCTGTAAGGGTGATCGTGTAGGTGTCGTACATCACCACGGCGGACCCGTCGGCCGCCTTGCTGACGGAAATGTCCTTGAGGAAGGACACGTCGTTCTTCTCGATGACCAGTTCGTCGCTGCCCGACGAATAGATCCAGCGGTCCTTGCCGTTGCAATAGACTTTCATCCAGTCGGTTTCCAGCCGGTAACATTCGTCCTGGACAAAGCCCTTCCCTTCGGCCACGGTTTTTCCGGAGACATTGTCCACCATCTTGAACGAGCAGGAAAAGCGCTGCTGGGCACCGGCTGCGATGCACAGCAGGACGGCAGTCACAAGGAGAATCATTCTTTTCATCACGCAGTCTTTTTAGATATGATTGAGTGATTCCAAAATTCGGTCCAAAGTATCCAGATCGGTCACCAAAACCGTCCGGGCCTTGCTCCCTTCCTGCGGTCCGACGATACCGGCGGCCTCCAGCTGGTCCATGATGCGGCCGGCGCGGGCATAGCCCACATTGAGTTTGCGCTGGAGCATCGAAGTGGATCCCTGCTGGTACTGGACCACCATCTTCGCACATTCCTCGAAGAGCTGGTCGCGCTTGTGGAGGTCCACGTCGCCGACACCGGATTCCTCGTCGTTCGGATCGACATATTCAGGCAGTTCGAACGGCCCGGCGTAGCCGCGCTGCTCGCTGATGAATTTCACCAGGTTGATGATCTCCGGTGTATCGACCAGGGCGCACTGCACGCGGGTCAGGTCGTGGCCCGGATAGACCACCAGCATATCGCCGCGGCCGATGAGCCGGTTGGCACCCGGCGCGTCGATGATGACCTTGGAGTCGGTTCCGGTGTTGACCTTGAAGGCGATGCGGGAGTTGAAGTTGGCCTTGATGGAACCCGTGATGATGTTGACGGTCGGACGCTGCGTGGCGATGATCAGGTGGATACCCACGGCGCGGGCTTTCTGGGCCAGGCGGGCGATCGGGTTTTCGATCTCGCGGCCGGCGGTCATCAGCAGGTCGCCGAACTCGTCGATGATCACCACAATATACGGAAGGAACTTGTGCCCGTTGTTGGGGTTGAGCTGACGGTTCAGGAATTTGGCGTTGTACTCCTTGAGCTGGCGCACGTCGGCTTTCTTGAGCAGGTCGTAGCGGGCGTCCATCTCGATGCAGAGGGAGTTCAGCGTATTGGCGACTTTCTTGGGTTCGGTGATGATGGCCTCGTCGCCGTCGGGCAGCATGGCCAGATAGTGCTTCTCGAGCTTTTCGTAGAGGGAGAACTCCACCTTCTTGGGATCGACCAGCACCATTTTCATCTCGGCGGGATGCTTGGCATACAGGAGCGAGGTGATCATCACATTGAGGCCCACCGATTTGCCCTGTCCGGTCGCACCGGCCACCAGCAGGTGCGGCATCTTGGCCAGGTCGAGGAAGAAGGGCTCGTTGGTCACGGTGATGCCCATGGCCATCGGCAGCTCCATCTTCTTGGAGGCTTCCTGGAACTGCTGGCAGCCCAGCACCGACTTGAGCGCCACGACGCTCGGCTTGACGTTCGCCACTTCGATGCCCACGGAATCGAGCAGGGTCACAACGCGGACGCCCTTGGCGCCCAGCGAGATAGCGATATCCTCTTCGAGGTTTCGCACCTGCGCGACCTTGATGCCGTCGTCGAGCTGGATTTTGTAGAGGGTGACGGTCGGACCCATCTTGGCCGTGATGCCCTTGACGCGGATCTTATAGCTGTTGAGCGCGTTGACGATGCGCTGCTTGTTGTTTTCGAGTTCCTGCCGGGAGACTTCGTACCACAGATCCTTGTAGTCGTTGAGGATCGACATCGGCGGGAGTTTGAACTTGGGCAGATCCAGGCGCGGATCGTAGCGTTCGCGCCATTCCTCGTCGGAGAGACCGGCGATGATGTCTTTTTCGCTCTTGCCCTCGACGGTCAGGGTCACCCCGTCGTTCCCGTCCGGATTCTCTTCCGGCTCGTCTTCGGGCACATCGGCAGGTTCGACGTCATCAGGTTCCGGAGGAAGTTCAGACTGCGTTTCGGACTTGCCGTCCGAGTCCGTATCGGCGAAATCGAGCCAGTCGTCCGTCGGGTCGGTGTCGGCCTCTTTTGCGCCTTCCACGACCAGGCCGCCGTAAGGCTGGGCTTCCCCATCCGGTTCCAGTTCTTCCAGCTCGTCATCCGGCTCGTCTTCGCCGGCAGTCTCCCGGTGGGAGATCCCGTAGAGCAGGTCGTCCAGCCAGAAAGCGACTTTCGGCGTCAGCAGGCAGGCGTAGAGGAACAGGACGGCCAGCAGCACGCCTGCGGTCCCGGTCTTGCCGATCTTGTCGCACAGCCAGCGGTTGGCATAGTGGCCGTAGGACCCGCCGGCTCCGCTGCCGAACATCGCATCGAAGGAGGTGAAGCTGAAGATATAGGCCAGCAGGACGGAAAAGACCACCGCCCCGAAGGCACAGAGCAGGAAGATCCTGAGCAGGTTGACTTTCTTGATGCGGAAACAGTAGACCGTCAGGAAGGCCAGAAAAGCGGGAATGGCGAATGCGCCGAGGCCGAACCATTTCGATATCAAGAGGTTCGCCCAAAGATAGCCGACCTTGCCACCGGCATTTTCCGCCGCACTGTCCATAGAGAACATCTGCGGGTCGAACTTCAGGCTCTGGTCGGACGTCCAGGTGAATACATACGACAGGAGCGCCACCAGGGTATAAATGGTCAGGATTCCGCACAGCACGCCGAGGACGATCCGCACAATCCGGCGGTTCTCCTCCGACAGAAGGGGCTTGCGCTCCACGGGCGCGCGTTTCGGTGCGGCCGCCGCTTTCTTGGCGGCCTTGTGACGGGCCTTCCCCGCCGGCGCCTTTTCCTTGCTTTTCTTCTCTTTTTTAGCCATCCGTTATTTCTTCCGTTTCCAGTTGCGGTTCTTCTTGCCTCCGCCGCCGAAGTTGCCGCCGGCATTCTGCGTGCCTACGCTGATGCCCGGGCGGGAGAAATTGGCGTTCTGCGCAATGGCGCCCAGGTGCACGTCTTCCGGGACTTTGAGCTTGCCGTCGGACAGGCGTTCGATGTCGGCGAAGATGGTCTCTTCGGCCACGTTGTCCTTGTTCCAGATGAGGTACTGCTGGCGCATGTACAAGGCCAGCGTCCGGATCATCTCTTTCTTGATGTCGTCATCCTCGCGGTCGGCGATCAGGCCGATCATATTCTCGATATTGCGGCCGTAGCAGGCGGCCTTGACCGGTTTTTCCGGCAGTTTGATCACGTCGGGACGCGCCTCGAACTGCTGGGGCGTGGGCGCGGGATACGGGGCGTCGATATCCAGGTCGAAGCCGCCAATCACCTGGGCGTGGTCCCAGAGTTTATGCTTGTAGTCGTTGAATTCCCGGATCTGCGGGTTGAGAAGGCCCATCACCTGCACCACGGCGCGCATCTGCTCGCTGCGTTTTTCCTTGTCTTCGATGGCTTTCACCTGCTCGATCATTTTCTGCACGTGCCGGCCGTATTCGGGCAGCACAAGTTTCTCTCTCTGCGTGTTGTAATCCATATTCGCGCTTTTGTCTCAAATTAACTTACAAAGATACTTCTTTTATTTTGTATCTTTGCATAAAATTTTTGCAATGGAGAAAGTATTGGTCACAGGCGCCCTCGGGCAACTCGGCACGGAGCTCCGGCTGCTGACGGCCGGACGTCCGGAATTCATTTTCACTGATATCCGCGAGGAAGACGGGATCCGCCGGCTCGACATCTGCGATCCCGCCGCCGTCGCCGCGCTGCTCGACGAAGCATCGGTCGGCACGATCGTCAACTGCGCCGCCTACACCGATGTCAACCGCGCTGAAAGCGACCAGGCGCTCTGCCAGGCCATCAACGCCGACGGGCCGGGCGTCCTTGCCCGCGCCGCCGCCAAGCGGGATGCGGCCCTGGTCCAGATTTCGACCGAATACGTCTTCGACGGCCGCAATCCGAAGGGCTACACCGAAAACGCACGCCGCCATCCCCTTTCGGTCTATGGCAGCAGCAAGCGCGACGGTGAGGACCGCGTGCGCCGCAGCGGCTGCCGCGGCATCATCCTGCGCACCTCGTGGCTCTATTCGCCGTTCGGCAAGAATTTCGTCAAGACGATGCTCCGGCTGGGCGCCGAGAAATCCGAAGTCAGTGTCGTGGACGACCAGGTGGGCAGTCCGACCTATGCCCGCGACCTGGCGGAAGCCATCCTGGCCATCTGCCCCCAGATCGGGACGCGGCGCGGAGAATACTACCACTTCACCAACGACGGTGTCTGCTCCTGGGCCGGTCTGGCCGCGGCCGTCATGCGGGAAGCCGGCCTGCCCTGCCGCGTGCGGCCCATCTCCACGGCGGAATACCCTTCCCCTGCCGTACGGCCGGCCTGCTCCATTCTCTCGAAGGAGCGCACCTGCCGCGATTTCGGCATCCGGCTCAAAGCCTGGGAAGACGCGCTCAGAGACTGTCTGAAGCGTCTTTGATAAAAGGCGCGCGGGCGTCTTTCTCGGAAAGGATCACCTCGTCGGGCGAAATGCCCCAGTCGATGGCGAAGAAAGGGTCGTTCCAGCGGTACGATCCCTCCGCCTGGGGCGCGTAATAATTATCGCATTTATAGACAAACAGCGTGTCGTCTTCCAGCACCAGGAATCCGTGGGCGAAGCCGCGCGGAATGAAGAACTGGCGCTTGTTCTCCCCGCTCAGTTCCACGGCCACGTGACGGCCGAAGGTCGGCGATCCGGGCCGGATATCCACGGCCACGTCGAGCACCTTGCCGCGCACCACGCGCAGCAGCTTGGCCTGCGCCGCCTCCCCTTTCTGGAAATGCAGGCCGCGCAGCACGCCCCGCCGGGCGGAATAGGATTCGTTGTCCTGCACGAAATCCACCGGGCCGGCGTGGGCCACGAAATCCCGCAGGGAGAATGATTCGAAAAAATACCCGCGATGGTCTCCGAACACCCGCGGTTCGAGGATCAGCGGACCTTCTATGTCAGTTTTCAGGTAATTCATCGTTTTTACTTAACAACTGTACAAAGATACGCTTATTTTCCTAACTTTGTAGGGATTTGCCAACAAAACACTTCTATGTACAAAATAACATCCCACCCGATCCTGGATATCCCCGAAGAGGATCTCCACGAATTTCTCTTTGAAGGTAAGACGGTCCGCGGCCAGAAGGGCCAGACCATCGCAGCGGCCCTGCACCAGGCCGGTTTCCCGGTCCACCACCACAGCCTGAAAGACCGCAAGCGCACCATGGAGTGCGGCATCGGCAAGTGCGGCGCCTGCGAAATGCTCGTGGACGGGCATATCCGGCGCATCTGCATCACCAAGATCGACGGCATCCGGGAAGTCCGGCGCGTCGGCAAGGAGAGTTTCTCGCTGGTGGACAGCAGCACCACCCGGCAGCAGGACAAGAAAAAGGTCTATCGTACGGCCGTAGCCATCATCGGCGCGGGTCCGGCGGGTCTCGCCGTCCGCGAGGAACTCAACAAAGCGGGCATCGACAACCTGGTGCTCGACAACAACGACGCCATCGGCGGCCAGTTCCAGATGCAGACGCACCAGTTCTTCTTCTTCGAAAAAGAGCAGAAATTCGGTGGGATGCGCGGTTTCGACATCGCCAAGACCCTGGCCGGCGATTCGCTGGAAGGCATCATGCTCAACTGTGTGGTCTGGGATATTCTGGAAGGCAAGCGGCTGGCCGTCAAGAATGTCGTCTCGCAGGAAATCTTCTATGTCGATGCCGAGCAGCTGGTGGTGGCCGCCGGTGCCCTGCCCTTCATGCCGGCCTTCAAGAACGACGACCTGCCGGGTGTGTTCACCGCCGCCGTGGTGCAGCGGATGATGAACAAGGAATTCACCCTGCTGGGCAGGAACATCCTCACGGTGGGTGCCGGCAACATCGGCTACCTGACCTCCTACCAGGCCATGCAGGCCGGCGCCAAGGTCAAGGCCATCATCGAGGCCATGCCCCACGAAGGCGGCTTCCCCGTCCAGGCCAACCGGCTCCGCCGGCTCGGCGTACCGATCATGACCTCCTATACGCTGGTGGAAGCCATCCCCAATGAAGACTGGACCGGCGTAACCGGCGCCATCATCGCCAAATGTGAAAACTTCAAGCCGGTTCCGGGAACGGAAGTCCGCATCGACGGGATCGACTGCATCAATATCTGCACCGGCCTGCTGCCCGACAGCCAGCTCCTGCGCAAAGGCAGCGAAATCTTCGGCACCGCCTGCCATGGCGTCGGCGACGCCGTGCGCATCGGCGAAGGCACCTCCGCCGTGCTGCGCGGCCGCCAGTGCGCCTTCGAGATCCAGCAGGCGCTCGGCCGCCGGATCGACTACAATGCCTATCTGGCCGTTTCGAAAGAATACATCGACTCCCAGCAGCGGCCGCAGCGCTTGCTCGAAGAGCCCCGCAAGCCTTCGGCCGAGCGCATGCGCAAAGGCGGCTTCGTGATCGCCGACTGCCTCTACGGATTCGCCTGCAACCCCTGTTCGTTCGCCTGCAAGCAGGGCGCCATCACCAAGAGTTCCACCTCCGTCACGCCGACCATCGACTTCGACAAATGCATCGGCTGCATGGAATGCGTGGCCCACTGCCCCGGCCTAGCCATTTTCGGCTACCGGCCCGAGAAGCGGCAGATCTTCCTCCCGGTCGAATTCGCGGTGGAGGCCGGCGCCGAAGTGTTCCTGGTGGACGACAATGGCCGGAAAGTGGGCGAAGGCGTCATCGAACGCCTCATCCGCAAGCCCAACAAGACCAACGTGGCCGTGGTCAAGGCCGGAAAGATCTACGCCGGCGACAGCGACGAGGCCCTGCTCGAAGCGCACGGCTTCATCGTCAAGGACCAGTATCCCGAGCCGCTCGAGATGAATCCCACCGAACTCAACGATGACTTCACCTACATCTGCCACTGCGAAGACGTGCGCCTGCGGGACCTGCTCGCCCTGCTCAAGGGCCGCACCAGCATCACGGCGCAGGAACTCAAGCATATCTCCCGCCTGGGCATGGGTCCCTGCCGCGGCACGCGCTGCCTGCCGCGCGCCAAGCAGGCCCTGAGCGCCTACGGCATCCAGATCACCGGCGACTTCACACCCCGCGGCCCGATGGCCAACCTCGTGGAGATCGGCAACGTGACCAATCCTTCGCGCCAGGTCGAGCTGATCACCAATCCCAAGTGCACCGATGTGGAGATCCACCGCGTGGGCGCCTTCGTGGCGGGCGGCGGCATGGCCGGCACGGCCCTGTTCCGCTACCTGGCCGAAGCCGGGTTCAAGCCCGTGCTGGTCAACAACGAACACGGCAGTTCCTGGCGCTGCATCGCCGGCGGTCGTCCCGCCTTCTCGCTGCCGGCCCTGGCCGACATCGCGACTCACAACCTGGAGATTTTCCGCAGCGTCCAGGCCCTGCGCAACATCGACCTGAAGATGACGCGCTATGTGAACTTCGTCCACGACGAAGAGACCTACCGTTCGCTGGACGCCTCCCGGGCCTGGTCGAACGCATACATGGTGGACAAAAAGGATTTCGCCAAAGAGATCTCGCCGTACATCAATCCGGACCTCAACCTCTACAGCCACGCCCTGATCTCGCTCGACTGCTGGCAGGCTACGCCGGGCAAGACCATCGACACGGTCCGCCAGCTGGGCATCCAGGCCGGCGGCCAGGTCTTCGAAGACACCGAAGTCATCCACGTCGAGAAGAACGGCGGCCTCTACCGCATCACCGTGCGGACCCGCGCGGGACGCTACGTGCGCTATGAGACCGAGGTGTTCGTCAATGCGATGGGTGCCGGCGCCGAGAAGTTCGCCCGGCAGCTGGGCATCGAAACCGGCCTGTATCCGGTGCGGCACCAGGCTTTCATCACCAAGCGCCTGCCGCTCATCGGCAAGGACGGCGACTCGCTCGACATGCTCATCGACCGCCGCCATTACAAGGGCTTCTCGGCCGTCTATGGCCAGCAGCTGGCCGAGACCGGCCAGATCATCGGCTGCGCCTCCCCGGCCCAGGATGCGACCGACGCCGCAAAGAACCTGAAGGTCAACACGCAGGAATTCCTGGAGATCGCCTCGGAAGTCTTTACGGAATGGATCCCGCAGCTCAAGGGAATGAGTTTCCAGGCCACCTGGAGCGGCTACTACACGGAACCGCGTTACATCATCGACCCGTCGCTCGGCCTGTTCGTCGGCATGCGCGGCCACGGCTTCATGCTTTCGCAGTATATTGCCAAGCTGTATGTGGACGCCCTGCTGGGCCGGCCGGTCCCCGACTATTTCAAGGATCTGGCCCTCGGCGGCAGCGGCCTGAGCGAGAACGCGTTCAAGTAGTAATTGATTCAACTGGCCGGCACATGCCGGCCAGCTGGGCGAGCAGGACGGCCGCGAAGACCAGTGCGCAGCCCAGCAGCTCGCGGGGCGTCAGGCTTTGCCGGAGGATGAACCAGCCGGCGAGGGCCGCAAAAACCGACTCGAGGCTCATCAGCAGCGAGGCGACCGTCGGATTGAGCCCTTTCTGGGCGATGATCTGGAGCGTGTAGCCTACGGCGCTTGAGAGGATGGCGGCGTAAAGCAGCGGAATCCAGGCGTTCCAGGATGTGAAGGCGGCGCCCCAAGCGGCCAGGCCGACCGGCCGGATATCCGTGAAAACCATGACGATGGACGCCAGGACACCGCAACTGAGGAACTGGATGGCCGAGAGCTTGAGTGCGTCAAAGCGCGGAGAGAAGCGGTCGATGGCCAGGATCTGGAACGAATAGCCCAGGGCACAGAGGATCAGCAGCAAGTCGCTCAGTTGCAGGGAAAGGGATTCCTTGTCGATGCACAGCAGATAGAGTCCGGCCAGGGCGACGGCCACGCCGATCCAGATGAGTGGATTCGTTTTCTTTCTGAAGATCAAAAGGTTCAGAATCGGAACCAGTACGATGTAGGTGGCCGTGACAAAGCCTGCCTTGCCGGCGCTTGCGCCCTGGGCGATGCCTTCCTGCTGCAGTAGGCTGGCCACGCAGAGCAGCGCACCGAGGATGAAACCGGCGCGCCATAATGATGCCCGGTCTGAGCCGGGCATGACACGGCGGTCTGAGCCGGGCACTGCGTCACCCCCGGCTTGACCGGGGGTCCCGGCGGCTTTGCGCCGGCGGTCGGCAATGTATATAAAAGGATACAGGGCTGCGGCCGCCATGAGGAACCGCAACCCTGTAAAGGTGGAGGAGCCCATATAGGCGCTCCCTTCGCTCTGCGCCACGAACGCCACGCCCCAGATGAGGGCCGTGAGCGTCAGCAGCAGTGAGTTTCTCCACGTCCTGGCAGCCACAGCCTGCTACTTCATGTAAGGATACTTGAAGCCGCGGGCCGGGACCAGCGTTTCCTTGATGGCACGCGGGATCGCCCAGCGGATGAGGTTGAATTCGCCGCCGGCCTTGTCGTTGGTGCCCGACTTGCGCGCACCGCCGAAGGGCTGCATGCCGACCACGGCGCCGGTGGGCTTGTCGTTCACGTAGAAGTTGCCGGCTGCGTAGCGCAGGCGGTCGGCGACGCGCTGGACCATCAGGCGGTCCTGTCCGAAGACGGCGCCGGTAAGGCCATACGGCGAGGTGGTGTCGCAGAGTTCGACGGCCTTGTCCATATCGGCATCGTCATAGACATACACCGTCAGCACCGGACCGAAGATCTCTTCTTCCATCGTCTTGAAGTGCGGGTCGGTGGTCACGATGACTGTCGGCTCCACGAAGTAGCCCTTGCTCTTGTCGCAGCCGCCGCCGATGACGATCTCGGCGTCCGGGGACTTCTTCGCATAGTCGATGTTGCGGGCGATATTGTCGAACGAAGCCTCGTCGATCACGGCATTGATGAAGTTGTCGGGATCGCAGACGTCGCCCATCTTCGCTTCGGCAGCGAAAGCCTTCATCCCTTCCAGGATCTTCGGCCAGAGCGATTTGGGCGCGTACATGCGCGAAGCGGCCGAACACTTCTGGCCCTGGAACTCGAAGGCGCCGCAGAAAGCGGCCGTCGAGACGTCTTCGGCCACGGCCGAGGGCGTGACGAAGATGAAGTCCTTGCCGCCGGTCTCGCCCACCAGGCGCGGGTAGTTCAGATAGTTGTCGATGTTCTCGCCCACCTGGCGCCACAGGGTGTTGAAGGTGGCGGAGGAGCCGGTGAAATGGACGCCTGCCAGATACTTGGATGCGAAGATCTCCTTGCCGATGACCGAGCCCTGGCCGGGGATGAAGTTCACCACGCCGTCGGGCAGGCCGGCTTCCTTGTAGATCTGCATCAGGTAGTAGTTGGAGAGGATGGCCGTGGTCGAAGGTTTCCAGACCGTCACGTTGCCCATCAGGACCGGCGACATGTTGAGGTTCGAGGCGATGGAGGTGAAGTTGAACGGCGTCAGGGCGAAGACGAAACCTTCGAGGGCGCGGTACTCCACGGTGTTGATCTGGCCCTTGGCGCTCTTGGGCTGGAATCCGTAGATTTCCGAAGCGAAATGGGCGTTGTAGCGCAGGAAGTCGATGAGTTCGCAGGTGGAGTCGATCTCGGCCTGGTAGAAGTTCTTGCTCTGGCCGAGCATCGTGGCGGCGTTCATCAGGGCGCGGTATTTCGTGGAAATCAACTCGGCGGCCTTCAGCAGGATGGCGGCGCGCACGGTCCAGTCGGTCTCGGACCACTGCTTGTGCGCTGCCATGGCCGCATCGATGGCCATCCGGACTTCAGCGGGACCGGCCTTGTGGTAGGTGGCCAGCACATGGTGATGGTCGTGCGGCATCACCACCTTGCCGGTATTGCCGGTACGGACTTCTTTTCCGCCGATGATCAGCGGAATCTCGATTTCGATGGAACTTTGGCGTTTGAGCTCTTTCTCGAGGGCTTCTCTTTCGGGAGAACCTTTCAGGTAGGTCATGACCGGCTCGTTGGCCGGATTCGGGAATGCATAGATGGCGTCTCTCATTTCAGTATGCTTTGTTTGATTGTTTCACGAATCTTCAAATTTACGAATTTTTTTATGTAACTTCGCAAATCAAGCCATAAAATCGTAACAAAAATGCACATCGGAATCGCCGGCAACATCGGCAGCGGAAAGACCACGCTCACGCGGATGCTCGCCCAGCACTATGGCTGGACCCCGAAATACGAGGCCGTGACCCACAATCCCTTCCTCGAAGACTACTACAAGGACATCCAGCGCTGGTCGTTCAACTTGGAGGTCTATTTCCTGACCCAGCGCTTCAAGGACGTGATGGAGATCGCCCGCAGCCGCGAGACCATCATACAGGACCGCACCATCTTCGAGGGCGTCTATGTCTTCGTGGCCAACAACGTGGCCATGGGCAATCTCTCCCAGCGCGATTACGATGCCTATATGGATCTCTTCCAGGTGATGATGCAGATGGTCAAGCTGCCCGACCTGCTGATCTATCTCAAATGCTCGATCCCCCACCTGGTGGCCCAGATCCAGAAGCGCGGCCGGGAATACGAACAGTCGATGAGCCTCGAATACCTCGGCGGCCTGAACCGGCGCTACGAGGAATTCATCACGCAGGAATACAAGGGGGAAGTCCTGACCATCGATGCCGACGGCCTGGACTTCCAGAACAATCCCGAAGATTTCGCCCAGATAACGGACAAGATCGACGCCCGCCTGTTCGGTCTGTTCTAACGATCTTCATTCCGCTTCGAGCGGACAGGTCTACAGATAATCGTTGAAATACATCGTGACCTTGTCCATGAGGTGGACGCGGTCGACGCCGCGGACATTGTGCGGGTGGGTCGGGTACGGGAAGTAATCGACCTGCACCTTGTTCTTGATGCAGCTTTCCACGAAACTCAGGCTGTGCTCCCAGACCACCGTGTCATCGATGGCGCCCTGGCAGATGAGCAGCTTGGCCTTCAGGTCTTTGGCGCGCGGGATCAGCGAGGTTTTCGCAAAACCTTCCGGATTGGTGGCTTCCGTCTCCATGTAGCGCTCGCCGTACATGACCTCATACCATTTCCAGTCGATGACCGGACCGCCCGCGACGGCCACCTTGAAGACGTCGGGATAGTTGACGGCCAGGGAGATGGTCATGAAGCCGCCATAGCTCCAGCCGTGAACGCCGATACGGTCGCGGTCCACCCAGGGATGCGACATCAGCCATTTCATGCCTTCCATCTGGTCGGCCATCTCGGCCTGGCCGCACTGGCGGTGGATGGCTTTCTCATAGTCCGCACCCCGGTTGGGCGTGCCGCGGCCGTCCATCGTGAAAACGATGTAGCCGTGCTGGGCCATGTAGATATCCCAGCGGGACATGCCGCCCTGATACACGTCACGGATAAGCTGCGAATGCGGGCCGCCGTACACATAGAGGATCACCGGGTATTTCTTCGAAGGGTCGAAATCGATGGGATAGACCAGTCCGTAATGGTTGTCGTACTTGCCGTCGGCGCTCTTGACGGTTCCCGTCTCGATGCGGCAACTGGTCAATTGCGGGGCCGGCTCCGGGGCACGGTAGAGCTCCGTGAACTTCTTGCCGTCGGTGGTCCCCCACCCCGTGACGCGGGGCACGTCGAGCGACGACCAACTGTCCAGGAAGTATTTGCCGTCGGGCGAGATCTGGCACATGTGCCAGCCTTTCTCCCGCGTCAGACGCAGTTTCTTCCCCGTCTTGAGATCCACCCGGAAAAGATGGTTCTCCACCGGCGAGACCTCGGCGGAATAATAATAGATGTAGCGTCCGCGCTGCGCGACGAACGAGCAGTCGGCGTCCACATCGGTCAGGCGGCGGGGCTCGGACTTGCCGCTGGCCGAGCAGAGATAATAGTTCTTGTAGCCGTCGCGGTTGTCGGTAAAATAGAGGAAGCTGTCGGGATCGGATTCGAGGAACACGAGCGGCTCCTGCGGTTCCACCCAGCGGTCATTGTGCTCGGTCAGCAGGGTTCCCAGGCATTTGCCGTCCGCCGCGTCATAGACATTGAGGTGAACGTTTTTCTGGGGCCGGTCGAGCACCTGGATGTAGAGGCGGTCACTGCCGGGGCCCCAGGTCACGTTGGTCAGATAGCGTTCCTCGTCGAAATCGGTGACATCCAGCCAGACGGTCGTCCCGGATGCGATGTCATAGACACCCACGGCAATCTGCTCGGAAGTCATCCCGTTCATCGGATAGCGGATTTCCCGCAGGGTGCCGGTACGGGTGGTGATGTCCAGCAGCGGGAACAGGGTCACGGCCCGCTCGTCCTTGCGGTAAAACGCGATCTTGCTGCTGTCGGGCGAGACGAAGATGCCGCCGCTGATGCCGAATTCGTTGCGGCTGACGCTCTGCCCGCACACGATGCCGGGATCGGCGTAAGCCGTGATGGCGTGTTCAACGCCCTGTTTATCCTTGTAATACAGGTTATTGCCTCGGGTATAGGCCAGCGGCGCGGGACGCTGGCGGCGCGGTGCGGCGCCCGGTTCATCCTGCGCCACGACCGCCTTGTCGCCGGTCCAGTGCCAGGAAGGAGATTGTACCATCAGGCCACGGCCCAGCACGGCCTCTTCCATTGTCATCACCCTGCGCGCTTCCTGCGCGAAGGAAAGCGGCCCGGCAAGCAGCAGGACCAGCAGAAGGAGCGAGATTCGTTTCATCTGGTAAAGATAATCATTTTCCCGCAGATTCGGACATTGGCAAAATATCGCTATTTTTGCACTTTATTTCGAATTACGAGGCATTTGCCCCGTTTTTTGCAGTAAAAATGGCTTTATTAATTTGAGTTTTATGGATAAAAAAGCAGAACGGATCCAGACCTCTTTCCTCAACGGAGTCGAGAAAAAAGCGTTGGTCTGGCTTGCCCAGCGGCAACCGAAATGGGTCACTTCCGATATGCTGACGTGGATCGGCACTTTCGGGTCTATGCTCATCGCGCTGGGATACATCCTTTCCCACATCAATGTCAACTGGCTGTGGCTCAGTTCATTCGGATTGATTGTCAACTGGTACGGCGATTCGCTCGACGGGACACTCGCCCGCGTGCGGAAGACCCAGCGGCCCATCTACGGCTACTACCTCGACCACACGGTGGACGGCATCAACGAGACTTTCATGTTCGTCGGTATCGGCCTGTCCCCTTTCCTGAACCTCTACACGGCCCTGGCCATGCTGGTGGTTTACCTGCAGCTGACCCTCAACGTCAGTATGAACGCGCACCTGAAATCGGAATTCAAACTGACCTACGCCGGCCTCGGCCCGACCGAATTCCGCGTGGCCACCATCCTGCTCAACACCCTGCTGATCCTCATCAAGCCCTGGCAGCAGTTCGAACGGGTCTTCACCATCTTCGGCAAGACGGTTTACGTACACGCGCTGGACTATCCCGGCCTGGCCATCCTGGCCATCCTGCTGCTGGTCTATTTCGTGACCGTGTGGAACGACATGCGCTATTACGCCAAGATCGATCCGCTGCCCAAGCGCAAAGAAGATGAGTAGCCGGCTGATCGACCTTTTCAAGCGTTTCATCGGTTACGTTAGCGTAAGCCTGATCGGCACGGCCGTGGATACGGCCGTGCTGTGGGTATGTTCCCACCTGCTGTTCAGCGGCAGCTATTTCGGGCGGAACATCCTCTCCCCCACCATCTCCTTCGAGTGCGCCGTCTTCGTGAATTTCTGCTCCTGCTACTTTTTCGTGTGGAAGGACCGGATTTCCCAGCGCAGCACCCGCTCCTTCTTCCGGCACTATGCCGGATACAACGCCTCCTGCACCGGTGCTTTCCTGCTCAAAATGGGACTGCTGCAGCTCGTCCTCTGGATCACCGGCCTGGACGTGGTGTGGTGCAACCTCATCGCGCTGTGCTTCTCCGGCCTGTTCAACTTCACGATGAGCGACCGGGTCATTTTCAGAAAGAAAAAAACGATCTTCCCCGATGCCAGTCTTGACCGTACAGGAAATCCGGCAACTGATTCCGAAGCTTGACAGCGACCGGTATGAGCGTCTGATCCGCCGGGTGATGCACCTTGCTTCGCTCGACCGGGTCAACGAACTGTACGACCGCAACTGCAACTGGCAGGGCACCGATTTCGCCGAAGCCATCCTCAAGAATATCGGCGTGGACTACCAGATCGGCAATCCCGGCCGGCTTGAAACCTTGCCTGACGGCGCATTCATCACGATAAGCAACCACCCCTACGGCCACATCGACGGCATCATGCTGGTCGATCTCTTCGGCCACATCCGGCGGGAATACAAGGTGATGGTCAATGAAGTGCTTGCGCACATCCGGGCGATGAGTCCCAGTTTCATCAATGTCGTCCCCAAAGGCGCCGAAGATACCGGGCCGAAAGCCGCCAGCCTGGGCGGTGTCCGGGAGACGCTCGGCCGCCTGCGCGACGGATTTCCGGTGGGATTCTTCCCTGCGGGCGCCGTATCCGACCTCAGCCTCAAGGACCGCTGCATCCGGGACCGGGAGTGGCAGCAGCCCATCCTGCGGCTCATCCAGAAGGCCCGCGTCCCCATCGTCCCGGTCCGCTTCTTCGACCGCAATTCCCTGTACTACTACAGCCTCGGCCTGATCGACTGGAAAGTGCGGATCCTGCGCCTCTGCGGCGAGGTCTTCAACAAACGGGGAAAGACCATCCGGCTGGGCATCGGAGAGACCATCTCTCCGGAGCAACAGGCCGCCTGTCCGGACACCGATGCGCTGGGAGCGTTCCTGCGCAAAAGCGTCTATGAGATGCCCCTGCCCGAATCATTCATCTCTCGCAGCGATATCAAATTATGAAAAGAGCAGAAACCTTTCTGTCCGGCATCCTCTGCGGCCTGGCACTGCTGGCGGCAGGATGCACGCCGAAAGACGGAGTCCGCTTCGACGCGGATTTCGAATCCGGTGCCCTGGGCAAAGTGGAACGGATCGACCGCAGCCGCATCCGGCTGACGGACGAAGAAAGCCTGACCAGCCTCTCCTACGCCGTCCACGGCAGTTTCGACCCGAAGAATCCCGTGGACACAGCGCTTTATCCCAGTGCCAACTGGTATTATTTCCGGATGACCGGCGTCAAGGGAAAACAGATCTACCTGACCGGCGTGCACAACAGCGTCCCGCGCACCTCCTATTCCTACGACGGCGAGCACTGGGCCCATCTCCCGCTGGGGGAATCGGACCGGCTCCTGCTCGACAAATACTTCACCCGCGACACGGTGTTCCTCGCCCTGTACGAGCCCTATACCTACAGTTATCTGCAGGAACGCCTCCAGACCTGGACGGCACGGCCGGACGTGACACTCGACACCATCGGGCTGAGTCACGAAGGCCGTCCGCTGCAGCTGATGCACATCACCGACCCGTCCGTCCCGGCCGAAAAGAAAGCCCGCATCTGGATCCACGGCCGTCAGCACCCCTCCGAGACACCGGCCTCCTACCTGGTGGACGGACTGGTGGAATACCTGACATCCGACACGCCGGAAGGCAAGGCACTCCGCCGGCAGCTCGACACCTATGTGCTCCCCTTTGCCAACCCGGACGGCGTGGCGGACGGCCTCTCCCGCTCCAATGCCCTGGGCGTGAACCAGGAGATCAACTTCGGACGCAGCGACGACAGCACGGTCGTGGAAGTGAAAGCCATCAAGGAAGCCCTCACCCGGCTGACCGCGGAGCGGCCCTTCGACTTCCTGCTCAACAGCCATTCCCAGCATGCCGAATCGGCTACCTTCTGGATGCACCGGGGCAGCAGCTCCTCCCCGGCCTATTTCCGCAAACAGTGGGCCTTCACCGGGCTTGTCTGCAGCTTCAACCCCTGCATCCGGCCCCTGGACATGAATTTCTCCGACATAGCGCCCCGCTATGTGGAAGGCTGGAGCTGGGAGCGCTTCGGCGACAGGACCATCGCCCTGACCATCGAGACGACCTATAACTGCTATTCCTTCGACCGCGACGGCCTGTGGGCCGACAACGACAACATCCGGGGCTTCGGGAAACGGACGCTGCAGGCCATGGCCGAGTACCTCGGACTCTCCCTGCCGGGCCGGTATGTGGTCGAGACGCCCGCCCGGATGGCGGCCGGCTGGGAAGCCTTCCCGGACGAAAGCCGCTCCTACCTGGGCCAGAACGCCTGGCAGGCGACCCGCAGCGGCGCCGCCGTCAATTATACACTGGACCAGCTCCCGGCCGGACGCTACGACATCTACCGTTACGTCGCGGGCGACTGCATCGAACCGGAAGGCCAGTCCGACCTCCGGGTTCCGGATTCGGACCGCTGGACCGATCCCGGCATCCACGGCTGGGTCTATGAGGCCACGGTCAGCCAGCCCCGCAGCGGCCGGTTCACTTACACCTACAAGGCCAAAGAAGCCGGCGACACGGCCGACGCCCTGCTCGTACTCCGCTGCGACCCGCAGGCTCCGGCCGCCGGAAACCGCCCCTGATACACCATGGAAAACCTGCACGGAAAAACCGTCCTGATCACCGGTGCCAGTTCCGGCATCGGCGCCGCCCTGGCCCGGGAATTCGCCCGGCGGGACGCCTCGCTCATCCTGCTGGCGCGCAACCGGCAGCGGCTGGAAGCCGTCCGCGACAGCTGCGCCGCATGCGGAGCCGGAGCCATCCGGCTGGTGGAAGCCGACACCACCGACTATGCCGCCATCGACACCTTCGCCCCGACGGTGGAAGGCTGCCTGGACTACCTCGTCCTCAACGCGGGAATCTCCCAGCGCTCCCTGGCCGTCGAGACCGGCGAAGCGGTGGACCGCCGCGTGATGGAAGTTGACTTTTTTGCGCCGGTCCGCCTGACCAAGGCGCTCTATGTCGCCGGAAAATGGGACCGGCACACGCATATCGCCGCCACCTCCTCCATCTCCGGCCTGTTCGGATTCCCCCAGCGCTCAGCCTACTGTGCCGCCAAGCATGCCCTCAAGGGCTTCTTCGAAGCGCTTCAGCTCGAAATGGACATGAAAGTCACGCTGCTCTTCCCGGGCCGCATCAACACGCCCATCAGCCTCAGTGCCCTGGAAGCCGACGGCAGCGCCCACGGCAAAATGGACCCCGGCCAGGCCGGCGGAATGGACGCAGACGCCTGCGCGCGCAAATGCGTCCGCGGCATCCTCCGGGGCAAGCGGCAGGTCCGCGTGGGCGGCAAGGAGATGATTTCCTGCTTCATCTACAAATGGTTTCCCGGAATTTTCTTTAAATTTGCAGGAAAGGCTTCCGCCGTTTAACCCTTAACACTGACGAACCATGAAACGATTTCTGCTCATCCCCGTCCTGATGCTGGCCCTCGGCAGCTGCGGTTCCCACAAGAACATCAGCGTCCCCGCCGAAGAAAAACCGCTGCTGACAGACGGTTACATTGATATCCACCCCGATTCGAAGACCAACGCCATCCAGCACGTCGAAATGAAAGACACGGAGAAAGTGTCTTACCGCAACTTCCAGGACTATCTGCAATCCCACGTTTCCGGCGTGGACATCACCGCTTCGGGCGGCATCGTCATCCGCGGAATGGGAACCTTCAACGGCTCCTCCGACCCGCTGGTCCTGATGGACGGTACCGAGATCCAGGACCTCGATTCCATCAACCCCTACGACATCCACTCCATCGACGTGATCAAGGACGGCGGAACGGCTGCCTACGGACTGCGGGGCGCTAACGGCGTCATCCTGATCACCTCGGAAAGCGCCTACCAACTCAAGAAGGCCGAACGGGAGGCCCGGCAGCGCGAAAAAGAAGCAGCCCGCGCCGCAAAAGCCGCCAAAAAGGCCGCCAAGAAAAAATAAGGGCAGGAAATTTTGTCGGATTGAGAAAAATCGCTACATTTGCGGTCCACTTCTGGATGTGGCGCAGTTGGTAGCGCACCTGGTTAGGGACCAGGAGGTCGCTGGTTCAAGTCCAGTCATCCAGACCATCAAGCATGGCGGCCCTTCGCCGACATGCTTTTTTTGAAAGGTGAGTTGTCCGAGTGGTTGAAGGAGCCTGCCTCGAAAACAGGTGTGCGGGTGACCGTACCGGGGGTTCGAATCCCTCACTCACCGCAAAGCGGAATGGCATCGCAGCGCAGCTGCGGTGCTTTTTTGCCGAAAGGGGCGTCGAGAGCTCGCTCTCGTAAGCCCCTTTCGGCAAAAAAGCACCAGCGGGCCGTAGGCCCGGGATGCCATTCAATCCTTTGCAAGGGCCCCTCCGGCGAGGAGTCAGGGATGTCGCGCCCTGCGCGACAATCCCGACCGGCTTGCTTTATTCCACCCGCCACGACACAGACGAAGGCCCTGTCCCATCTGTGTCGCGTCAACAAAAACCGCCTTCCCGGCCCAAAACCGTCCGCGACACGGACGACATGGGCCATTGGTCTGTGTCGCGGCGGAACAAAGAAAAAGTCTGGGTACAAGCTCCCGTGCTTTCTAACCGATGCACATTCTATGTTTCTTTCCCGCAAAGAATTCGTATATTTGGTTCCCGAATACTGACTCTTTCTTATGGAATCTCGCAAACACCTCGCAGCCGGGAAGAAACGCTGCAACTCACATAACTGCGCCCAGGCGGTCGTATGCACCTATTGTGACCTTGTAGGCCTTCCGGAGCAAACCGCCCTGGACATCGCCGGAGCCTTTGGTATCGGGATGGGCAATATGGAAGGCACCTGTGGCGCCCTTGTCGGTGCCGGCATGATCGTCGGACTGCTGAGCAAGGACAGTACCCTCGCCCGCTCCCGGATGAAGCAGATCATGACGAAGTTCCAGGAACGGAACGGCGCCACCCGGTGCAAGCTCCTGAAGGGCGTCGGGACCGGTCAGCCCCTTCGTGACTGCCCCGACTGCGTCGCAGATGCTTCCGAGTTCCTGGAAGAAATACTGGAGAACAACCCATGATTCGCACGGATATCATTGATTCCTTGCTGGATAAGCCCTACTGGCTAATCGATATCCTGCCGAAGCAAGTCCCCGCCGGATCCGCCGGCCAGTACTTCAAGGTGGAGCGGTTTTTGCTGTCACGGATAGACGAGATCAGCCGAAAGTTTGCCCGGATCCTCATCAGGCTGAACTGCTATTATGACCTGCAGGTGAGCACGGACGGGGGAACAAGGATCCAGAACGAATCCCCCGAGTGCTTGGTGCGCCGCTTTGAAGAGAGCGCCACCACCCACTCCCCTCTTTCCATCCTTGTCGGATCTGCCGAAGCACTCATCACCTTCAGCGGCGATGACCATTACATGACCCTGTACAATCCTGACGAAAAACTACTGGCACTGGTCCACCATTGCGCCAGTGCCGAAGGGCTTTTCGTATGGGGGCCTGAACAGGCTGAGCCACGACCTTCCTGATGCCCTGCAACGAGAAGAACACGAAGTACAAGCCCATACCGGTCGGCCCGGACAATGACTTCCTCATCTGGGGCGTCGTCACCTGGGTCATCAAGAAAGTATAGTGCCATGACAGACAGAAGGGAATTCATCAGGACATCGATCCTTGCCGCCGCATCGATCGTAGCAGCTCCGGTGCTTGCAAACCCGGTACTGAAAGACAATAACAAGATAAGGAATATGAAAAAGATCATGATCATCGACGGCGGGCCGCGCCGCGACATGAATACGGCCGCCATGGTCGAGGCTTTCGCCGAGGGAGCCCGCAGCGAGGGAGCCGATGTAAAACACGTCCGTCTTTATGACATCGACTACAAGGGTTGCCGTTCCTGCATGGCATGCCAGCTCAAGGGGAAGCGGGTGGATTCCTGCCGTTTCAAGGATGGCATCACGGACATTCTCGCCGAGTGCGCCGCGGCCGACGGTCTCGTGCTTGCCTCGCCTATCTACTTCAGTGAGGTGTCGTCCCAACTGCGCGCCTTCTGGGAGCGGCTCGTCTTTCCATGGTTGTCCTACTCCAAGTGAGGCGTGAATGCGCCGAAGAAGATGCCTGTTACATTCAACACGATGAACGCTCCCGTTTCCTATGCCGAGATGATGCGCCAATCAAGCCTGGCCCAGTTCGAGAGTGTGCTTTCCGGAGCTCTTGGCCATGAGCCTGAGGCCGTCATGGCCTGCAACACGGTCCAGGTGAACGACTACTCCCGGTTCGACTTCTCCGAGGGCACGGCCGAACACAAGCAAGCGTACAGGGATGCCCATTGGGAGGAGGATCTCGCCAATGCTCGGGAAGCCGGGAAGAGGATGGCCAAAGCTGATATCTTATGATATGTACGCCTTTGCCGATGTACAGGTCGCGGATTATGCATAGATTTGTAAATGGCATTTGATTTCAAGAAAGAATACCGGGAGTACTATCTCCCTCCCCAGACCCCTGTCATCCAACGACGGTTTCCGACCGGTGAGCTTTTATCGGGAGGTGATTGACTGACCCGGTGTAACATGATTTCCTGTGTGCTCGATTATTTCACTCGTCGCTTCAAGATGTACCAGGAACTCACAAAAATTCGTAACTTGCACCCGTAAAAGAATATTGCGCCATGGAAACCACTTATCCAGTCCGCGACAAAATAGAGTATATCATTGCATTCATCAATGAATTCGGTCAGCACTTTGGCCTGACCGATTCACAGGCATATCGTTATCTTAAGACCTACGGGGCCATTACCAACATAGACAAGCACTACGGCGCCCTGCATACGCAGGATTTCCGAGGTAATGTGGAGGATGTGGCTACCTACTGTAGAAGAATGGGAGGACAGTTGATATGATACTCTACCATGGCTCCAACGTCGCAATTGACGAGATAGACCTGTCCAAATCCCGTCCCGGGAAGGACTTCGGAAAGGGATTTTACCTCTCTGCCGATAAGCAGCAAGCCATCGAGATGGCCGAAAGTAAAGTCGCCTTCCTTGGTGGCGAACCCATCGTGACGGAGTTTGAATTCGACTGCAACATTATTACCTCCAGCAAGTTTAAGGTCAAGACCTTCAATGCCTACACAGAGGAATGGGCCAAGTTTGTCTATGACAACCGAGAGAACTTTTCCGACACGCCCATTCACGATTACGACATCATTTATGGCCCTATTGCCAATGACAGAGTTGGCGCGCAGATCCGTAACTTCAAGAACGGCAGCATCGACCTGGACGAACTTTTGCGTCGCATCAAATTCCTCAAAGGCATTACCTTTCAATACTACTTCGGCACTGAGGCCGCCATCCAAACCCTTCAAAAGCTATGAGCGAGCACTTCCAATACCTCAAAGAAGGCCTTGTAGCCGATCTGGTGGAACGCGTGATGACCGACTATCATTTGGAGCTTGAGAAGGCCCTGGACGTTGTCTATTCCTCTGAAATCTTCCAGAAACTCTCCGATCCCGCCACCGGCCTCTTCAAAGAAGGCCCGGCTTACGTCTATTCTTTTCTCAAAGACGAACTCGGGAAGGGAAAGATCTGAGTAACGGGGCCTCTACAGCAGCCGCTGGCGACCATCAGCCTGCCGAAGAATCCTTCCGGCTTTCGGGTGTTGCTGAATATCTTGCTGAGAAGTCCCTTTTTCTTTTCCATGGTAATCCAATACTTGATTATACTTACAAAGGTCGGAACTATACGGGGACGCATCAATCCTTATTTCTGGGTATTTACGAGTAAACCCGAATAGAACAGTTCGTGCAGGAAGGCCATCTCCTCGCGGCCGCTGATGGCGTGAGGGCGCATGAAAACAGAGGCGAACTTCGAGGCGAAGACCTCCCTGAGAACGCAGATGACAACAAAGGTGGGCAGAATACGGATAGCGTGCAGCCATACGGGATCAAGGCGGACGCCTTCACGCCGGAGAGCCTTAACGTTACTGCGCAGTGCCATGGCTGTCCGACGGATGACCGGCCGGTCTTTCCAGATCGTTTCCGGGGTTTCGGAGAGCGCATAGGCATCAGCCAGAGGGACAACCAGGCCAAGATGGCAGCGTTGCCATGCCGAAATGTCCTTCACTTCGCAGGACGGGATGCCGCACTTGCGGAAAAGGGCTCCGAGGGCGGCAGAGCGTTCCGTCCGGCTTCCATCTATCTCCCCGAAGACCGTCGGCTGTATCCACCGCGGCGTCAGCTTGGCGTGTAGAAAGCCTTCGGAATCAATCGATCCGCCCGCTCCAGGAAACGCGGGAAGAAGTCGCCCTTTCCCTGCGACATCCTCCCAGGCCGAATAATCTCCATTTGAATTGGCCAGGGTGACGAGCGTTTCCGATACGTTGCCGCGCAGGGCCTCAAGGGCTGAGGGCATCTGATTGCTGCGGACGGCGACAAAGATGAAGTCGAAACGGTCGCCATCGTCCAGCCTGTCCAGGACGGTGATATCCTTCCGAGAGCGGAGCTGCTCCAACCTCCGGCCACGGGCCAGCAGCGAAACGTCCTCGCCGGCGGCGGCTAGGAGCTCCGCGTAAAAAGTGCCGATAACACCGGCACCATACACCAGGACCCTGCTGTGCCGCATCACAATCCGTTATGCAAGGAGCTTTGCGGACTTCTTGTCGGTCCTGGCACAAAACCAGACGCCGAGGACGGCAACCGCTGCTGTCAGGACGATGACGGCGACGAGATGGCCTGGGGTCTGGAGGGCCATGATCCCTTCGGCATAGGCCTGGCCCATTTCCTCGACGGCTCCGTCATAGTAGAACTGCTTGTCGGACCAAAGCTGAATGATCCAGCCGATGTTACCGATCGCAAGGAACGGGTAGGCACAGTAGAGGGCCTTCCGGGAACCGTTGCCCGCGAACTGGCGCACGATATCGGCCAGGACTCCGCCGCCCAGGATGATTGCCTTGGAGAGCAGCCCCCCGGCCTCACCGGTAGCCAGGCAGAAGAGGCAAACGAGAAGGGCGAGAACGGTTCCCACCCCGAATCCCTGCCAGCGGGCTGCCAGCCAGAAATAAGGGCCCACGGCAAGGATGGCTGCTAGTACCGAGAAATAGGCCCAGCAGGCGGGATGCAGGAAGCCGATGAAACACGATGCGAATACGAAAAGGAGATACAGGAGCGCCACACCGATGGCGGCCCAGGGGTTGAGTTTCTTATTCATGGCAATTGACTTTGTTATGACGCAAAGGTCGTGATTCTCCCGCTCATTAGAAATCCCAATTATTAGCGATTTATCGGCATGAGGTCGACCGGATCGTTATCGGGAAAGGGGATGACAGCGGCCTTGTCAACTTCGGGGATCCCCAGTTTGTGAAGTACCTGATTGAGAACTACGGCTGAGAATCAAACATTCATGCTTTCTTCTCCCCGAATGGATTGAGGTCTACGTACTGCCCGCTGGCGCGGTCATAGTGGCGGAGGACAGGAGGCGTGGGAGTAAGGTCAAAGTAATCCAAGCGGTCAATCTCTACACGGAAATAGGCCAGGGACTTATAGTCCGGATATAGTCTTGGCAGGACCGGATTGGTTTCGTATATCTCTTTGCAGATATCGTCCGGTACATCGAATACGGCGTCTCCGCTCACTCGTACGGAGATGTTTCCACACCGGGAGAGGATCTCCACGGCGGGATTCTCCTGCAGTTCCGCATAGACTCGTTTGTGCGGTCCGGTAGCG